>WNGJ01010585.1_pt1 | contig 21510 bp, 19 predicted proteins | sample 5400611 | NCBI WGS metagenome assembly WNGJ01 (sample SAMN13153375, study PRJNA577476) | soil metagenome | isolation source: 40 cm soil or saprolite under Garry oak tree replicate 1 | place: USA:California | collected 2016-06-15
CGCGTCGGCCGCGCACATCTGCTCGTGGCCGGCCGGGTCGCCGTGCATCCCGTGCATCATGCCGCTGCAATAGAGCGAGGGCAGCGCGACGTGCAGGGAATCGAGCGGCGCGCCGAGCGGAACGGCTGCGAGCGCGTCGAGCAGGCGTCGCGCGGCCGCGCGCCGGGCGGCGCGCGGTAGCAGCAGGGCGGCGCTCAACGCCACCACCACGCCGGCGCCCACGAGCGCCACGCGCCGCCTCATGCGGCGCCTCCTCCCCCGCCCGTCGCGCTGCGGGCGAGCGCCAGCGCCTTCAAGACGGCCTGCGCCTTCGCTTCCGTCTCGGCGAACTCGCGCGCCGGATCCGAGTCGGCGACGATGCCGGCGCCCGCCTGCACCACGACGCGGTCCTTGAGGACCACCGCGGCGCGGATCGCGATGGCCGTGTCGAGGTTGGTCGCGCCCCAGCCGACGTACCCCACCGCGCCCGCGTAGGGGCCGCGGCGCTCGGGCTCGAGCTCGTCGATGATCGCCATCGCGCGCACCTTGGGAGCACCCGTGACCGTGCCGGCGGGGAAGCAGGCCTTGAACACGTCGAGGGCGTCGTAGCCGTCGCGCAGCCGCCCCCGCACCTCGCTCACGATGTGCTGCACGTGCGAGTAGCGCTCGATGGCCAGCAGGTCGGTGACCCGCACCGTGGCAAACTGCGCCACACGCCCCACGTCGTTGCGTCCCAGGTCGACGAGCATCAGGTGCTCGGCCCGCTCCTTCTCGTCCGCCAGCAACGCGCGGCCCAGTGCCTCGTCCTCCTCCGGCGTCCCGCCACGCGGCCGGGTGCCCGCGATGGGGCGGACCGTCACCTCGCCGCCCTCCACGCGCACCAGCACCTCGGGGGAGCTCCCGACCAGCGTGAAGTCGTCGAGCGCGAGATAGAAGAGGTAAGGAGCCGGGTTCAGCGCCCGCAAATAGCGGTACAGCAGGAAGGGGTCGACGGCGCCCGCCGCGTCCTGGCGGCGCGACAGCACCGTCTGGAATGTGTCGCCTGCCCTGATGTACTCGAGGATGCGGGAGACGTCGCGCTCGAACGCCGCGCGGGGGTAGCGGGACGTCGTTGGGACGGCGGGCAAGCTGTCGCGCAGCGCCAGCGGCGCGAGCTCGTGGCGCCCGCGCAGCCGGGCGACGAGCTCGGCGAGGCGCGCCTCCGCGGCGTCGTAGAGCCGCAACCGCTCCGCCGCGGCCGCGCCGCGCGGCACCTCCACGTTGGCCACGAGGATGGCGCGGCCGAACAGGTTGTCGACGATCACCAACGTGTCGGCGATCATCATGACGGCGTCGGGCAGGTCGAGCGTGTCCGCGGGGGGCCGGGGCAGGCGCTCGATCGTGCGCACCAGGTCGTACCCGAGGTAGCCGACGGCGCCGCCGGTGAAGCGGGGCAGCCCCGGCACCGGGACGGCGGGCAGGGCCCGCAGGCGCTGCGCGAGGTGCCCGATCGGGTCGTCGGTCTCGCCCGCGCGGCGCCAGCCCGTCTCCCGCGTCCAGCGCTCGATGGCCCGGCCGCGACAGCGCCACACCTCGCGCGGCTCGGTGCCGAGGAAGGTGTAGCGGGCCCAGCGCTCGCCGCCCACGAGCGACTCGAGCAGGAACGCGAACGGCGGTCGCGCCACCTTCACGAACGCGGCGAGCGGGGTGTCGGCGTCGAGCACCACTTCGCGCACGAGCGGGACCATCCCGCCGCGCTCGGACCGGGCCAGAAACGCCGCGCGGGCGTCGCTCATCTGCGGGGGAGCGGGGTAGACGGGGTATGCACCGTTGCTCGGGTCGGCAGCCCGGTGGCGATTCCGCCGCGATGTGCCCACGGGTTCTCCTCCTTGCCGTCCTCCCGGCGCTGCCGCTGGCCGTCCCCGCGGCGCAGACCTGGAACGCCCCCGCGGCGGTCGACCTGGCGCAGCGCGCGATCGCGCGGCGCACGCAGGCCGCCGCCGACACGGCGCTGCGCGACTACAAGGCCCAGGCGCACGGCTTCCTGTTCTTTCTCGGCCAGTTCGGGGAGGGGCTGGCCGATCCCCCGCGCCTCGTCAAGGCCGACCAGCTGGAGCTGGAAGTGTACTGGAAGGCCCCGGCGAGCAGCAAGCAGCGCGTCGTCGGCTGGCGCGACCGCGCCGAGCTCCCCACCGACATCAACTACCACCGCGACCATCTCGGCATCGTCCAGAACAATTTCGGCGCCGCGATCCGCCTCGGGGAGGGGGACGAGGTGCGGGACGTGCCGCACCCGCTCTCGGCTGCGGGTCCCGACCTGTACGACTACGCACTGGCCGACAGCACCACGATCACATTCCCCCAGCGCGAAGTGCGCGTCGTCGCGCTGCGCGTGCGCCCCAAGGACTTCGACGCTCCGCGCATCGTGGGCACGTTGTACGTGGACGCGGCGACCGCGGATCTCGTGCGTCTCGCGTTCAACTTCACACCGCGCGCCTACCTCGACGCGCAGCTCGAGGACGTGAGCATCGTGCTCGACAACGCGCTGTGGGAGGGGCGGTTCTGGCTGCCCTACCGTCAGGAGCTCGAGATCCGGCGGCGGGCCACCTGGCTCGACGTGCCGGCGCGGGGGATCATTCACGCGCGCTGGGACATCGAAGGGTACGCCTTCAACCTGGGACTCGCCACGAGCTGGTTTCAGGGGGATGAGATCACGTTCCTTCCCAAGGCCGAGCGCGACTCGTTCCCCTGGCCGGAGCCGCTGGCCGATGCGATTCAGACGGTCGCGGAGCCGGTGCGCCAGAGCGACCTCGAGCGGGTGCGCGCCGAGGTGGAGCAGATCGCCGGCCGGCGCGCGCTCACCGGCCTCAAAGCGCGCCGTCTCGGCGTGCGCGGCCTGTCCGACCTGGTGCGTGCGAACCGCGTCGAAGGGCTCACGCTGGGTGCGGGGCTGGTGTGGCGCGGGGGCGGCGAGCGACGCGAGCTGCGCGTCATCGCGAGCTGCGGCTTCTCCGACCGGCGCCCCAAGGGCAGTGTTGCGGCCGTCGACCGCGAGGGCCGGGGCGCGCTGGACGCGAGCCTGTTCCGCGAAGTGCGCGATGTGGGCGACGAGCGCGTGATCGCGCCCCTGCTCAATTCGTTCGCGTCGCAGGAATTCGGCGCGGACTACGGCGACTACTACCTCGCCGACGGCGCCCGGCTGACCTACCGCCACGGCAGCGGCGTGCGCGGGGAGTGGAGCGCCGCGCTCGGCCGTGAGACGATCCGGTCGCTCGCGGTGACCGCCGAGCCTGCGAATGGCAGCTTTCGCCCGAACCCCGCCTTGGGAGGGGGAGAAACCGGCGTCGACCTCGCACAGCTCGCGCTGCGCCGCCGCAGCGAGGGCTTCGCGGTGCGCCGCGATGTGCACTACGAACTCGTCGCGGAAACGGGGCGCGCGGACGGCGGGAACACCTACGTGCGCGTCTCCGGTACAGGGCACCTGCTGCTCCCCGCCGGCGCGACGCGGCTGCTGGTCCGCGCCCTGGGCGGCGTGGCGACCCACGCGCTCCCAGCGCACCGCAGCTTCGTGCTCGGGGGCAGGGGGACGCTGCTCGGCGACGACTTCCGGCGCTGGGGCGGCGGCCGCATGGCACTGGCCCACCTCGAGTGGCGTGTCCCCGTGCCCTTCGTCTCGCTGCGGCTCGGTCCCTACACCCGCACGCCGCGGCAGCTCACCGTCGCACCGTACGTGGCCGCGGGATGGGCCGATCGGCCGGTGCCGGGCACGCCGTGGGTGGCGACGCCCGGGACCCGGGTGACGCTCGGCCTCGGGCTCGAGTGGCTCGGCGTGTTCCGGTTCGAGGCGGGGGTGGGTGCGGAAAGCCGGCGCGTCGGCTTCGCGCTCGACGTGACGCGCGATTTCTGGGGCATCCTGTGAGTGAAATGGACTGGACGGCGCCGCGCCGGGGGCTACCTTTGACACGTTGACCGATGGCCGACACCAACTTCCCCGACGAATGGCTGGCGCGCTCCCTCGAGGGAGTGCTGAGTCCCGAGCTCCTGGTGGAGCTCCGGACGAAGGCGCAGCCCGGCCAGACCCTGTGGGAGGCGCTCGTGGCTCAGAAGGTCGTGAGCGACGACCAGATCCTCACCGCCCTCTCGACGCGCTTCCGCCTGAAGCTGGCCGACTTCAAGGACGTGGACCCCGGTATCAAGGAGAAGGTCCCGGAGCAGCTGGCCCGCCGCTATCACGTGCTGCCGCTCCGCATCACCGACTCCTTTCTGGAGGTCGCGACCGCCAACCCGTTCGACCTGGATGCGGAGAAGACCCTGGCGTTCGCCACGGCGCGGGAGATCCGCATGCAGCTGCTCGCGCCGTCGAAAATCAACGAGAAGCTCGACGAGCTGTACCGGCCCGAGAAGGCGCTCGACAAGGTGTTCCAGCAGATGGAGGGGTCGACCGACTTGGTCCAGCTGGTTGAGGACAAAGGCCCCGACGAGATCGCCGTCTCCGAGGAGCAAGCGAGCCAGCGGCCGATCGTGCGGCTCGTGGACTTGATCATCTCCGAGGCCATTCTCGCCCGCTCGAGCGACATCCACATCGAGCCGGAAGAAGGCGGCGTGGCGGTGCGCTATCGCATCGACGGTGTGCTCCGCCAGCAGATGAAGATCCCGCGCCAGGCCGGGCTGCCGCTCATCTCCCGTATCAAGATCATGTCTTCGCTGGACATCGCCGACCGGCTGCGCCCCCAGGACGGCCGCGCCCGCGTGGCCGTGAACGGCCAGCCGATCGACCTGCGCGTCTCGACGCTCCCCGCGGCCCTGGGCGAGAAGGTCGTGATCCGCATCCTCGACTCCCGCGCGACCGTGAAGACGCTCGATTCGCTGGGCTTGAGCCCGGACGAGGTCGAGCGCATCGGGCGGCTGCTGGAAAACCACGAGGGGATTCTGCTGGTCACCGGGCCCACGGGGTCGGGGAAGACCACGACGCTCTACTCCTGCATCAACCAGATCAAGAGCGAAGGCGTCAACATCGTGACGGTCGAAGACCCGGTCGAGTACCGGATCCAGGGCATCGTGCAAGTGCAGGTGCAGGAGAAAGCCGGGCTGACGTTCGCGTCGGCGCTGCGCTCGATCCTGCGTCAGGATCCCAACGTCGTACTGGTGGGCGAGATTCGCGACCGCGAGACGGCCCAGATCGCCGTACAGGCGTCGCTCACTGGACACCTGGTGCTGTCCACGCTGCACACCAACGACGCGGCCAACGCCGTGACGCGCCTCGTGGACATCGGGGTCGAGGCCTACAAGATCGCGGCGGCGTTGCGCGGCGTGGTGGCGCAGCGGCTGATGCGCCGGCTTTGCCTCACGTGCAAGGAAGTCTGGATGGAAGCGCCCCCTGATCGGCTGAAGCCGTGGATTCCCAAAGGGACGCCGCTGTACCGCGCGGCGGGCTGCCCCGACTGTGCGATGACGGGCTATCGGGGCCGGTTTTCGATCATGGAGGTGCTCACGATCACGCCCGAGGTCGAGCGCCGCATCGCCGGGGGCGAGCCGGCGGAGCAGATCGCGACGGCGGCGCGACGCGGCGGCATGAAGTCGCTGTGGGACTCGGGGCTGGCCCACGTGCTGCGCGGCGAGTCCACCGTGGACGAGCTGATGCGCGTGGTCGACGTTCCGCAGGACGACGAGGTGGAAGCCGCTCCGGCGCCCGCCAGCCGGCGCCCGTCGAGCGGCATGCCGGCGTCGCGCGGTACGCCTGCTCCTCCCCCCAGCACGCTCGCCGCGCCGCCGGCTGCCTCTCCGGCGGAGCCGCTCGCCGCCCATTTCGACTTGCTGGAAGAGCCGCCGAAGCGGCGGGTGTCCGGGTCGCACGGTGAGCTGGCGGTGAAGGTGCTGCTGGTGGACGACGAGGACAGCCTCCGGAAGGTGATGCGGGACTTGCTCGAGCGGGACGGCTACAACGTATCGGAGGCTCGCGACGGGGTTCAGGCGCTCGACCAGATCGACCGCGTCGGGCCTGACATCATCGTGCTCGATTTGAACCTGCCGGGACTCGACGGCTATGGGGTGCTGTCGCACCTGCGCTCGCGCCCCGCCACCGCTTCCATCCCCGTCATCGTGCTCACCGCCAAAGGGGACGAGGACAACGAGGTGCGAGTGTTCGAGCTCGGCGCCGATGACTTCCTGACGAAGCCGTTCCGCGCCCGCGCGCTGTCGGCCCGGCTCGAAGCCGTCCTTGGGCGCCGCCGGTAGTCGCCGCCCCGCGACGACCCGCTCCGTCCTGTTTGCGTCCATGAAGCCGACCGCCGCGCCATCGGCCGACGCCGCCCTCGCGTTGATCAAGCCGGAGGTTCGCGCCCAGGTGGCCTACACGCTCGAGGCGCCCCCTGCGCCCCGAAAGCTCAACCAAAACGAGAGCCCGTTCGACGCGCCCGAGGCGGTGAAGGAGGCCGTGATCCGTGCCGCGTGGGGCGAGCCGTGGAACCGCTACCCGCCGTTCACTCCCAGGGAGCTGGTCGAGCGGCTCGCCGCCCGCCACGGGTGGCTCGCCAGCGGCGTGCTGGTCGGCAACGGCTCGAACGAGCTGATCCAGGCGACGCTCGCCGTGACGGTGGGCGCGGGGACGCCGGTGGTCACGCCCGCCCCTACCTTCAGCCTGTACCGCCTGCTCGCCGCGGTGTACGGGGGCCGGCACGTGCCCGTGCCGCTGTCCCCGGATTTCCAGTTCGACGTAGACGCGCTGGTGCGGGCGGCGCGCGACACGCGGGCGCCCCTCGTCGTCGTCAACTCGCCGAACAACCCGACCGGGACGCCGTTCCCCGACGGCGCGGTGGCGCGGCTGCTCGCCGAGACCGGCGCGCTGATCGTGATGGACGAGGCGTACCAGGACTTCGGCGGCCCGACCGCCGTGCCGCTCCTCAACGACCATCCGCGCCTGGTGGTGCTGCGCACATTCAGCAAGGCGATGTCCCTCGCCGGGCTGCGCTTCGGGTACGCGCTGGCGCATCCGGCAGTAGCGGCGGAGATCGGCAAGGCCCGGCTGCCGTACAACGTGAATCGGGTGACGCTCGCCGCTGCGCACGCGGCGCTCGACGCCGCCGACCTCCTGGCCGAGCGCACGCGGGCGGTGCGGCGCAGCCGGGAGCTGCTCGAGCGCCGGCTCTCCGGCATCCCGGGTCTCCGTGCCTTTCCCTCGGCTGCCAACTTCGTGCTCATCCGCTGCGTGGCGCGGCCGGCGGCGGAGGTGTTCCACCGGCTGGTCGAGGAGTACGGGATTCTGGTGCGCGACGTGTCGGCGGGGCCGGGTCTGGACGGCTGCCTGCGGATCACTGCCGGTACCGACGAGGACGTCGAGGCGGTGGCCGAAGCGTTGAGCGCGCTGCTCGCATGAGCCGCAGCGCCGACGTGAAACGCAAGACCAAGGAGACCGACGTACGCGTGCGCCTCGCGCTCGACGGCTCGGGCGGGGCCGAAGTCGCGACCGGGATCGGCTTCTTCGATCACATGCTCGAAGCGCTGGCGCGGCACGCGCTGTACGATCTCGAGGTCCGCGCCACGGGCGATCTGCACGTCGACCAGCATCACACGGTGGAGGACGTAGGCATCGTGCTCGGCCAGGCGCTGTCGCAGGCGCTGGGCGAGCGGCGCGGCATCCGGCGCTACGGAGATGCCACGGTTCCGCTCGACGAGGCGCTCGCCCGCGTGGTCGTCGACGTGAGCGGGCGGCCCTACCTCGCCTACCACGCCGAACCTCCCACGTGGCAGCAGCTCGGCGAGTATGACGTCGCCCTTACGCCCGAGTTCTTCCGCGCGCTCGCGACCCACGGCGGGCTCACCCTGCACGTCGATCTGCTGCGGGGCCAGAACGCGCATCACATCGTGGAGGCCGTCTTCAAGGCCGCGGCGCGTGCGCTCGGGCTGGCGACGAGCCTCGACCCCCGCGTGCCGGACGTGCCCTCCACGAAGGGAGCGCTGTAGGTGATCGCCGTGGCCGACTACGGCGCGTCGAACACCCAGAGCGTGCTGCGGGCATTGCGCGCCGCGGGCGGGGAGGCGCCTACGCTCACCGACGACGCCGACACGCTGCGCCACGCCGAGCGCGTGGTGCTGCCGGGCGTCGGCAACTTCGCAGCTGCGAGACGGCGCCTGGACGAGACCGGTCTGGGCGAGGCGGTCACCGAGGTGGCGCGCGCCGGCCGCCCCGTGCTCGGCATCTGCCTCGGGTTGCAGCTTTTGCTCGCGGAGAGTGAGGAGGCGCCCGGCGTCCCGGGACTGGGGTTGCTCCCGGGGCGCGTAGCGCGGTTCCAGACCCAGCTCCCGGTGCCGCACGTGGGCTGGGCGCGTGTGCGGCTCACGGCACGCGGCCAGGCCCACCCGGCGCTCGCGGCGGCGTTCGGCGGCGGCGAGGCCTTCTTCTACCACGTCCACAGCTACCATCCCGCCGACGTCGACCCGGCGCGCGCTCTCGCCGAGGCCGAGTATGGCTCGGCGTTTCCCACGATCGTCGGAGCGGAGAACGTGCTGGGCGTGCAATTTCATCCCGAAAAGTCGCAGGCGGCGGGGCTGGCGCTGCTGCGCGCGTTCGCGTGCTGGAACCCGTGACCGAGGTGCGCGTCTCGTTCGTCGACGTCTACGTGCTGCGACGGGCGCCTCGCCCCGGCCCCGCCGCCCCTCCGGACGGTCTCGAGGTCCTGGTGCTGCGCCGCGGTCCCGACGGCCGCTCGCCCGGCTCGTGGGAAACGGTGCATGGCACTGTCGAGCCCGGCGAGACGCCGGTCGCGGCGGCGCTGCGCGAGCTGCAGGAGGAGACCGGCTACGAGCCGGTGCGGTTGTACAACGCCAGCCGGGTGGAAGCGTTCTACCGTCACCGCGTCGACCAAGTAGCGCTCGGTCCCGTGTTCGCGGCGTTCGTCGATCCCGCGGCCGCCCCACGAGTGTCGGCGGAGCACGATCGGGCCGAGTGGCTGGCGCCGCCGGCGGCCGCCGCACGGCTCGCCTGGCCCCGGGAGCGCAGAGCACTGGATGACATTTTGTCAATCCTGGGGGGTGGGGACGCGGGCTTGCTGGATGACGTGCTGCGCGTATGCTAGCACGGCGGCTCATCCCCTGTCTGGACGTGGCCGGGGGGCGGGTCGTGAAGGGGGTGCACTTCCGGGAGCTGCGGGACGCGGGTGACCCGGCGGAGCAGGCCGCGCGCTACGACGCCGAGGGGGCGGACGAGATCGTCTTCCTCGACATCGCGGCCAGTCACGAGGAGCGCGGGACCCTCATTGATTTGGTGAGCCGCGTCGCTGACAGGCTGTTCGTTCCGTTTACTGTTGGAGGCGGGATCCGCAGCGTGGCGGACGCGCGGCAGGTGCTCCGCTCGGGGGCGGACAAGGTGGCCGTCAACACCGCCGCGGTGCGCGATCCCGCGCTCGTGACCCGCCTCGCCGACGAGTTCGGGCGGCAGTGCGTGATCGCCGCGGTCGACGCGAAAGGCCGGGGAGCGGGGAGGGGGGGGGACGCGAGCCCACCGGACTCGAAGTCGTGGAGTGGGTGGTGCGACTGCAAGACCTCGGAGCGGGGGAGATCCTGCTGACTTCGATGGATACCGACGGCACCCAGCACGGCTACGACCTTCCCCTCACCCGGGCCGTCGCGCAAGCGGTGCGGATTCCCGTGATCGCCTCCGGCGGGGCGGGGAAGCTCGAGCACCTCGCCGCGGCGCTCGATGCCGGCGCACACGGCGTACTCGCGGCGACGCTATTCCATTATCGCGGCACCACGGTCCCCGAAGCCCGCGCCTATCTGGCGACCCGCGGCTACCCCGTCCGGCCGTGAACCCCTTCTATCACCGCATCTACCGCGTCGTGCGCCACATCCCCAAGGGTCGGGTGGCGACCTACGGCGTGGTGGCGCGCCTCGCCGGGCGCCCGGGCGCGGCGCGCACCGTCGGGTGGGCGCTCTCCGCGCTCCCCGAGGAGAGCGACGTGCCGTGGTGGCGGGTGCTCAACGCGGCGGGTCGCATCTCGCTCTCGGGCGCGGATCACGGCTCGGTGGTACAGCGCGCGCTGCTGCTGCGGGAAGGGGTGAAGTTCGCGGCCGGTGGCGCGGTGAACCTAGCCGTGTTCGGTTGGCCCGCCGAGGCCTACGATAGCGTGGCGGCCGCCAATCCTCGCGCTGCCTCGTCTCGTCATGCGCGGAGATCAAAGGGCTTGCGGACGTAGCCCAGGCCCACGGGTCAGGTCGTGAACCGCACGCCGAACACGCCGCCGATCCAGAGCCGCCGGAGCTCCCAGGAACAAGTCTACGCCGCGTGGCTCAAGGAGCCGGAGCGGTTTTGGGCGGAAGCCGCCGAGGCCGTCCAATGGTACCGCAGATGGGAGCGCGTGCTCGATGCCTCGCGACCCCCGTTCTACCGCTGGTTCCCCGGCGGCGTGGTCAACACCTGTTACAACGCCCTCGATTGGCACGTCGAGCACGGCAGGGCCGACCAGCCGGCGCTCATCTACGACAGCCCGGTTACGGGAGCCATCCGGACGTTTACATATCGAGAACTGCTGAATGACGTGGCTCGCTTCGCTGGGGCGCTGATCGGACAGGGCGTCGGCAAGGGCGACCGGGTCATTATCTACATGCCGATGGTCCCAGAGGCGGCCATCGCGATGCTCGCGTGCGCGCGGATCGGGGCCATCCATTCGGTCGTGTTCGGGGGCTTCGCTTCCCACGAGCTGGCGGCCCGCATCAGTCACGCCGAGCCGAAGCTGATTGTCTCGGCGTCGTGCGGCATCGAGGTGAATCGCGTCGTTCCCTACAAGCCGCTGCTCGACAAGGCGGTCGACCTCGCTTCCGTGCAGCCGCGCCACTGCATCATCCTGCAACGGCCACAAGAGCCTGCCCCGCTGGTCTCCGGGCGCGACCTCGACTGGTCGGAGCTCATGGCCAGCGCCCAGCCGGCGGAGTGCGTTCCGGTCGCCGCCACCGATCCCCTCTACATCCTCTACACGTCGGGCACGACGGGGGAGCCGAAGGGCGTCGTCCGCGACAACGGCGGCCACCTCGTGGCGCTCAAGTGGAGCATGACGCATATCTACGGCGCGGCGCCCGGCGAGGTCTATTGGGCCGCCTCCGACCTCGGCTGGGCTGTCGGCCACTCCTACATCGTCTACGGTCCGCTGTTCAATGGGAACACCACGGTCCTGTACGAGGGGAAGCCCGTCGGCACGCCCGATCCTGGCGCCTTCTGGCGCGTGATCTCGCAGCACCGGGTGCGCGTTTTCTTCACCGCTCCCACGGCGGTCCGCGCCATCAAGCGCGACGATCCGAACGGAGCCCACGTCCGGCGGTACGATCTGAGCGGGTTCCGGACGTTCTTCCTCGCCGGCGAGCGGTGCGATCCGGATACGCTCCACTGGGCGGAGCAGCAGCTGGGCGTCCCGGTCATCGATCACTGGTGGCAAACGGAGACCGGCTGGCCCATCGGGGCGAACTGCGTGGGACTGGGCATGCTGCCGGTCAAGCCGGGCTCGTGCACCAAGGCGGTCGCGGGTTACGATGTGCGCGTCCTCGGGGAGGACGGGCGCGAGCTACCCGCTGCCCAGACCGGGAACATCGCGATCCGGCTGCCGTTGCCCCCCGGCTGCCTGCCGACCCTCTGGAACAACGACGAGGGCTATGTGCGGTCGTATATGAGTCGCTACCCCGGCTACTACCTCACCGCCGACGCGGGCTATAAGGACGCAGACGGCTATCTCTGGGTGATGGGCCGCACCGACGACATCATCAACGTGGCGGGCCACCGGCTGTCCACTGGCGCTATGGAGGAGGTGCTCGCCTCCCACCCCGACGTGGCAGAGTGCGCCGTGATGGGCGTGGCCGACGACATCAAAGGCGAGGTACCGCTGGGAGACACGGTCCGGCAAGATCCTGCGCGGCACCATCAAGAAGATCGCGGACGGGATGGAGTACCGCGTGCCCCCGACGATCGACGATCCGACGATCCTCGACGAGATCACCACGGCGCTGGCGGCGGTCGGTTATCCACGGCGGTAGGCTCCGAGGTCTACGACAGCGTCATTGCCGCCCACACCTGCGCGGCTTCGTCCCGCAGGTCCCGCAGGTTGAAGGGCTTGCGCACGTAGCGCAGGCCGAGATGGGCCAGCGCCTCCTCCGTCGAGGCCCGCACATCGCCGGTCGCCACGAGAATCCGCGGCTTCAGGCCGGGGTGCAATTCCACCAGCTGCTCTACGAACAGGTGGTCGCGCGTCATCGCCCGCGCGTCCGCCAGGATGAGGTCGTAGGTGCGCGTGCGCGCCAGGTCGAGCGCGTGCTGCGCGCTGCGCGCCACCTCTACCGTGTGTCCTTCGCGGCCGAACAGCGCCTTCACCATGCGCCGTACCGCGGGGTCGTCGTCCACGAGCAGGATGGTGCGTTTCGCGAGCGGGCCGGTGGGCGGCGCGTGCGGCTCGTGCCCCGCGGCGTCCCTCGTCGGGGGTGGAATGGGAGGGGCGGGGGGCAGGTCCACCAGGAAGGCCGCGCCGCCTTCCGGCGGACACTCCACGGTGATGCGCCCGCCGTGCGCTTCTACGATCGAATAGGTGATGGACAGGCCGAGGCCCGTGCCCTGCCCGGGTTCCTTGGTCGTAAAGAAGGGCGTGAACAGTTGCGGCACGACCTCGTCGGGGATGCCCGGCCCCGAATCGGAGACCCGCATCCGCACGCGGTCGTCGAACGACGTGTTGATGCAGATGAGGCGCCGCTGCCCGGGTGTGTTGTCCGCGACCGCCTGCGCCGCGTTGTTGAGCAGGTTGAGCACCACCTGCTGCAGCGCGTGACGGTCGCCCACGACCTCGGGAATCGTCGTGGGCAGCACCTTCTCGACCGTGATGTCCTTCAGCTTCAGATCATGCGCCATCAGCATCAGGGTGCGCTGGATCACGTCGTTCAGGTTCACGCGGGCCTGCTCGGCGGGGCCCTTGCGCGCGAAGGTCAGCAGGTTGCGCACGATCCGGCTGGCCCGCTCCGCCTGCTCGTGAATCACGCGGAGATGGCCGCGATCCTTGCTGGCCAGCTCCTTCTGCTCCAGCAGAAACTCCGACAGCCCGGCGATGGAGGTCAGCGGGTTGTTGAGCTCGTGAGCGACACCCGACACCAACTGCCCGACGGCGGCGAGCTTCTCGCTCTGGATGAGCTGGGCCTCCATCTGCTGCTGGTCGGTGACGTCCTCCACCAGGACGACGACGCTCGCTTCCTGTTCCGGACTCGGGATGCGGGCCGCGTTCACGCGCAGCGCCCGGCCCAGCGGCGCGGAGCGGAGCACGAGCGGCTGAGCCCGCTCGCCGCGCCGTGCCGCGGCGAGCAGGTCGACGAGCGCCGGCGATTGCCCCAGCAGCGCGGTCCCGAGGTCGAGACCGATGACCGACGGAATCGGACTATCGAGCATCGCGGCGAGCGAGCGGTTGGCTCGGCGGATCGAGCCCTGCGTGTCCACGACCGCGATCCCCTCGCTCAGCGCGTCGAACGCCGTCTCCCACTGCTCCTTCGCGTGGTGGACCATTTCGAAGAAGCGGGCGTTCGCGATCACGATGGCGGCATGCGTCGCGACCGTGGACAGCAGCCGGACGTCCTCCGGAGCGAAGACGCCGTCGCGCGGGTCGGCGATCACGAGCGTGCCGACCAGCACGCCGTGGGCCCGCAGCGGCACGGCGGCCGCCGAGGCGACCTGGATCGCGGCCACGAGCGGGGTGGGCTCGCTGTCCGTGCTGTGCACCAGCTCGACGCGCTCGCCCGTGACCGAGCGCGCGATCAGTCCCGGGTCGTCGGGGCCGATCGCCCCTCCCCGCAACGGGGCAAGCGACCCCTCGGCGGCCGTCACCTTGAGCCGGCGCCGATCAGCGTCCTCCGCTCCTTCGCCCTCGCCCTCTGCGGCGAGCGCCACCAGGGCCCCCTTCGCCTCGAGGAACCGCATGGCGTAGCGCACCACCTGCTCCACGATGCGCTCGAGCTGGAGCGACCCGGAGAGGATGTAGGAGAGCTCCTGGAGGGAAAACAGCTCCGAGAGCCGGCGATTGAGCTCGTCCGCCGCCCGCCGGCGGTCCCGCTCGCTGCGCTCCAGCCGTCGCTGCAGGCGGATCGCCCGCCAGCCGAGGGCGACGGCGGCCAGCAACAGCGCGGTCAGAGCGATGTAGAGCGTCGCTCCCTCCTAGGGCTTGGGCTGGAGGCTCGACCGGGCCATCACCCGCGCGCGCTCGCGGTCGAGCGTGGGCAGCACGCCCGTCCACGAATCGTTCGCGAGCCCCTGGTAGCTGACCGTCATCCCCTCGCGGAAGCTGATGCCGTCCTCGAACAGGTAGATGGCGACTGCTTGCTCGTGCGCCTCGAGCTGGTACGAGCTCCACCGCGGCGACAGCGGCACGATTCCCACCGGGCGGAACAACCGCCCGCGGCTCGTCAGGTTCACGTCCTCCGGACTGAACCGCGCCTGGGGCAGCAAGCCGAAGAACGTCACCATGACGAGGGTCGGGCGCTCCACGCCCGCGCGCTGAGCCGCGCCCGAGATCTCGCGCCCTTTCGTCTTGAGGAGCTGCTGGAGCGACCGGTAGGTATCCGGGGCGAGCAGCCGGATCACGTACTCGGCGAGCGGCAGGACCTGGATTTCGAGCTGGTCCGTCGCGAACCGCACGACGATGTCGTCGCGCTTGAGGGTCCCGAAGCCGGCGGGCAGCGTGTCCTGGGCGGATAGGTGGATAGACGGATAGGCGGATAGCAGCAGCAGAGCGGCGAGCGCCGTTCTATCCGCCCATCCGCCTATCCGCCTGTCCGCCGACCGAGTCATGCCGCCGTTCCCCCAATGAGCGCCGCCACCGCCTCCCGCAAGTCCGCGATTCCCTCTCGCGTGCGCGCACTCGTCATGATCAGCTGCTCCGCGTCGAGCTCCAGGGTCTCGCGCAGGTCCCGCTCGCGTCCCGCGCGCCGCCCTCGGGGAAGCTTGTCGCCTTTCGTGACCGCGGCAAGGACGCGGGTCCCCTTTGCGGCGAAACGGGCCTCGATCGCACGGTCCTCGGGGCTCGGGTCGCGCCGGGCGTCCAGCAGCCAGAGCACGCCGGCGAGGCGGGGACGATCGAGGGTTTGCGTGATCAGTCGCCGGAATGCGGCTCGATCGGCCTGGCTGGCGCGGGCCCAGCCGTAACCTGGAAGATCGAGGAGATAGAAACCCCGCGGCGTCGCCCCGGGGTCAGCCGCGCGTGGGGGCTCGGCTGACCCCGGGCCGGTGGCCCGGGGTAGCGAGGGCACCGCGTACACGTTCATCGCCCGGGTCTTTCCAGGCGTGGCCGAAACGCGGGCGATCCGCTGACCGGCCATGGCATTCAGCAGGCTCGACTTGCCGACATTGGAGCGGCCGAGCAGGGCGATTTCGGGGAGCGGGGGGTGGAGCGGGACGTCGGCCGAGGGAAACGACCCGACGAAGTTGGGGCGCAGCATGCTGCGCCCCTTACTCAGGCTTCTTTCTTCTGGCGGACGCGCTCGGTCACGAGCAGCGGGGGCCGGCCCTCGGTCACGCATTCGGCGGTGATGGCGACCTCACGCACGTCGTCCCGGCTCGGCAGGTCGAACATGATGTCGGTCATCATCTCCTCGAGGATGGCGCGCAGGCCGCGGGCGCCGGTGCCCCGCTTGATCGCCTTCTGCGCGATCGCCTTGAGGGCGTCTTTCTCGATCGTGAGCCGCACATCCTCGAGCTCGAACAGCTTCTGGTACTGCTTGGAGAGCGCGTTCTTGGGCTCGATCAGGATGCGCATTAGCGCGTCCTCGTCGAGCGCGTCGAGCGGCACCGCCACGGGCAGCCGGCCCACCAGCTCGGGGATGAGCCCGTAGCGCAGCAGATCGTCGGGCTCGACGTCGATGAAGGGGTTCTTCTTGATCTTCTCCGCCGCCCCCTTCGCGACCTCCTCCTTGCTGAACCCGATCTGCCGCCGGCCGGTGCGCGACTCGATGATCTTCTCCAGGCCGTCGAACGCTCCCCCGCAGACGAACAGGATGTCCTTCGTATTGACCTGGATGTACTCCTGCTGCGGGTGCTTGCGGCCGCCCTGGGGCGGGACGCTCGCGACCGTACCTTCGAGAATCTTCAAGAGCGCCTGCTGCACGCCCTCTCCCGAGACGTCGCGGGTGATGCTGGGGTTCTCGGACTTGCGGGCGATCTTGTCGATCTCGTCGATGTAGACGATGCCGCGCTCGGCTTCCGTGACGTTGAAGTCGGCCGCCTGCAGCAGCCGGACGAGAATATTCTCCACGTCTTCGCCGACGTAGCCCGCCTCGGTGAGGGTGGTGGCGTCGGCGATGGTGAAGGGGACGTCCAAGATGCGCGCCAGCGTCTGCGCCAGCAGCGTCTTGCCCACGCCGGTCGGGCCGATCAGCAAGATGTTGCTCTTGTCGAGCTCCACCTCGTTGTCCCGGCCAGAATGGGAGTTGATGCGCTTGTAGTGGTTGTAGACGGCGACGGCGAGGGTCTTCTTCGCCTTCTCCTGGCCGATCACATACTGGTCCAGCACCTCTTTGATTTCGGCCGGGGTGGGGACCTGGGTGATCGCTTCGGAGACCTCGCGCTCTTCGTCCTCCGCCAAGATCTCGTTGCAGAGGGCGATGCACTCGTTACAAATGTATACCGACGGCCCGGAGATGAACTTCCGGACCGAGTCCTTGGACTTTCCGCAGAACGAGCAGCGGAGGTGCTTGTCGTGGGACATGGACTCCTAGTATGGGAAGGGGAGACCGCCGGCGCAAGCCGTCACTTCTTTTTCCCGCCGTCCATGTCCTGCAAGTTGGCGATGACATGGTCGATTAGCCCGTATTCCTTGGCCTCGTCCGCCGACATGAAGCGGTCCCGATCCATGTCCTTTTCGATCTGCTCGGCCGTCTTCCCGGTGTGCTTGGCGTACAGCTCGTTGAGCTTGCCCCGGAGATAGAGAATCTCGCGGGCCTGGATCTCGATGTCCGCCGCCGTGCCCTGCGTGCCACCCGAAGGTTGGTGCATCATGATGCGGGCGTGGGGCAGCGCCTGGCGCTTCCCCTTGCGGCCGGCCGCGAGCAGGAACGAGCCCATCGAGGCCGCCATCCCCATGCAGATGGTGTTCACCGGGGCGCGCAGGAACTGCATCGTGTCGTAGATCGCCATGCCGCTCGACACCAGCCCGCCCGGCGAGTTGATGTAGAGGTAGATGTCGCGCTCTGGATTGTCCGCGTCCAGGAACAGCAGCTGGGCGATGATGATGTTGGAGACCTCGTCGTTGATCTGGGTGCCCAGGAACACGATGCGGTCCAGCAGCAAGCGGCTGAAGATGTCGTAGGTGCGCTCGCCGCGGCTCGACCGCTCGATGATGTAGGGCGGGTAGATCTGGCTCGTCGTCTTCACGCTTGCTCCACGGTGGATTGCGACAGGAGAAACGCGAACACCTTCTCCTCGGTGAGGCTCCGCTCGACGTCGCGAAGCCGCTTCGCCTTCTCAAGCGACGCGTACAACTGCTCGGGCGGCATCCCGCGGCGCTCGGCCAGCTGCCGGATGCGCTCGTCGAGCTCCGCCTCGGTGGCCTGCAGCTTCTGGTGCTCCACAACGTAATCCAGCACCAGGTCGCGCCGCACCTGGGCCTCGGCGACGGGCCGGAACTCCGCCGCGAACTGACTCATGCGGTCCTCCGGGATCCCGTAGGCCTGGGCGAACACCCATAGCGCGCGCTCGACCAGGGGCTGGGGCGCGACCACACGGTTCGCCGCCACGATCTGCTCGATCAGCTCCGCACGGACCTTGGCGTCGGCCTCGCGCTCGGCATCCTGCGCCAGGTCCTCCCGGATCCCGCGCTGCAGCGCGTCGAGTGAATCGAAGTCCCCGACCTCACGGGCGAAGGCGTCGTCGAGCTCGGGGAGCTGCTGCCGTTTCACCTCGTGCAGCGTGAGCCGGATGTCGCGGGTCTGGCCGCGCTTCGCCTCGTCGGCGAAGTCGTCCGGAAAGCGGACGATCGCGTCGATCGTCTCCTCGGGAAGCATGCCGTAGATCTGCTGCTCGACTTCCGGGATCGCGCGGCCCTCGCCCAGGACCAACTGGTAAGGCTGCGGGTCCTTCAGCTGGGCGCCCTCGCGCGCCGCGATGGTCACACGCACCAGGTCCCGGGATTTCGGGTGCTCGCCCACCACCGGCGTCCACGGTGCCTTTTGCGCGCGCACCTCGTTCAGCTGAGCGGTCACCTGCTCGTCGGTTACCGGGCGCACGCTGCGCTTCAGCTGAAAGCCGCCGAGCCGGCCGAGCTTGATATCGGGCTTCACCTCCACGTGGAACTCGAAGGTGACCGGCGCGCCTGCATCCCATTTCAGGTTGTGGATGTGGGGGTCGGCGATCGGCTTCAACGATTCCTGCTCGACGGCGACTTTCCAACTCTCGCGGATCAGCTCCTGCAGCGCTTCCTGCCGGATGTCGTCGGCGAAGTGCTTCTTCACGATCGCCGCCGGCGCCTTCCCCTTCCGGAAGCCCGGCAGCCGGGCGCGGCGCTGGTAGGCGCTGGTGGCGCGGTCCTCGGCCTCGCGCACCTGCTCCACGGGAACCGTCACCGCCAGTGACGCGGCCCCCGGCTCTTCGGCGGTCTTCTTGATCAGGATGGCGGGCATGCGACAAGTAATCTAATAGGGCACAGCAAGCAGTGGGCCGGAACGGCAACGACCGGACGCACAGACGCACAGCGGTGAACAGGGAATCGTGAACAGCGGGCCTCGCGCCTGACTCCTGCTCACCGCTGCGCGTCTGTGCGTCTAGCCCTGCATGACCTGCTCTCTGCCTACTGGTTTCTGCGCACTGCTTTGATGCGGTGGTGCGGTCGCGCGCCGGGCGTGATTTCGTCGTTGCGGATCACGCTGATCGCGCCGTCGGGCTCGAGCACCGCGAGCATCACGTCCGCCGGGTCGGCCACCCCATGCTCGCGGAGCGCCTGCAGCAGCTCGTCGCGGGTGACGCCGGCGCGACGGCAGTGCGACTCGAGCAGCTTGCCGTCGTGGATCAGCATGATGCTCTCGCCGGCGATCAGCCGCGCGAGCCGGCGGCTCCGGAGGCGCCACCAGTCGATCACCCGGTGCCAGCCGATGAGCACCCCGGCCGCCACGAGGCCACCCACGAGGCTCGTGTCCGGTCCCACCATCGCGTTCTGGACCGCGTTGGCGATGATGAGCAGCAGCACGAGGTCGAACGTGGACATCTGGCCGAGCTGCCGCGTGCCGGTGAGGCGCAGGCCGGCGAGCAGCGCGAGGTAGACGACCGATGTCCGGAGGGCGACGTCGAGCAGCGTCTGCCACGACGCGGTCATTCAGTTCCCGGTGGGGTCCGATACTTTGGGAAGGGGATATGCCTCACGCAGGGCAGCGAGGTAGTCGGCGTAGAGCCCCTGGAGCCCGGCGAATTCGCGCCGCACCGCGGCGCGGTACGGGGCGTCGGTCGCGAAGTGGTAGAGCAGCGCCGCCATCGTCTGGGCGTCGAGCAGAAAGCCGTGATGGCCGACGGCGCCGAGCGCATCCGCCTCCATCTCGAACGTGTGGTAGCCGCCGTTCGACGAATGCACGGTGACGCCGACCCCGGGAATCTGGGTCGCCACCGTGCCCGTTTCCTCGTAGGGCACGGGGCGCCCGGGCTCTGCCTCCACCTTCGTCGCGCCAAGCTGCTTCAAGTAGGCGAACGCGACGTCGTTGAGCGCAGCGACCGAGATGCCGTTGCGGGACGACGAGTCCACGTCGATGCGCACCTTGGTCCCCGTGGCGGCGGCCGCGGCGCGGGCGGCGTCGCTCACCCGGTCCAGGACCTGCGCGAGGTAGACCGGGTCGGGATAGCGGAGCCAGAACTCGGCGGCGGCGCGATCGGGAACGACGTTCGGGGCCTTCCCGCCCTCGGTGATGATGCCCTGGATGCGCGTCTCCGGGCGCAGCGTACGCCGGATCGCGTCGATGTGGTTGAACAACGCGATCACGCCCGTGAGCGCGTCCCGTCCGTCCCACGCCTGGAGCTGGTGCGCCGGCGCGCCCGAGAAGACGAAACGAACGACGTCGATGTTCATGCAGCAGCTGCCGAAGCCGGGCGCGGACGCTTGGGTCGCGGTGGACGAATGCGAGCGCACCAGCACGTCGGCACCCTTGAACACGCCCGCGTTGTACATGACGGTCTTCGACGCCGGCGACGCGATCTCCTCAGCGGGCGTGCCGTACACCGTCACCGTCCCCGGCGTCTTCGAGCTGGTGAGGAACTCGGCCACCGCCCCGGCGGCGGCGAGGCCGACCGGTCCCTGGGCGCTGTGCTGGTCCCCGTGAAAGTCGCGGCTCGTGCCGCGCAGGGCGTCGTACTCGACGATCACGCCGAGATTCGGGCCCGGCGTGCCCTTCTTATAGCGGGCAATGAAGGCCGTCTTGAGGCCGGCGACGCCGGTCTCGACGTCGAAATCGTGCGCCTTCAGGTAGTCGGTGAGGATCTGTACCGAACGCTCTTCCTTGAAGCCGATCTCCGGATGACGCGTGATGTCGTCCGCCAGGGCGAGCAGCTCGCGCTCCATGAGCTCCCTGGCGCGGGCGACCACCGCTTCGCGGCGCGCATCGCGCGCCGTGAGCCGGGCGACGAGCTGCGGCAGCGCCAGCGAGCGCTCGAGCTCGTTCATGCGACGTATCACGTCGGCTGCGGCGCTGCGCTCGGTGAGCGTCTCCTGGGCGACGGTCCGGGTGGCGGCGAGGAGCGCGACGGCGGCGATGCGAAGGGCGAGGCGCATGGCCGATAAGTTACGGACCTGCGCCGCACGTGCCTAGTGACCAGCGGTTCGGGTCAACGGCCGCCCGGTCCTCGGGTGATGCCCCTCACTCCGCGGGGAGCGACCCTCGGGCCATAGTGTCCGGGAACCCAGAGGCAGCACTGTTTCAAGCAGCCACGCTGCGCCCGCCGGCTTCTTCAACCTTCACAGCAGTGGTACCCAACCGAAGGGGGAGTTATGCGCAGCAGATTCTGCTTGGCGGCCGCCGTGGCGGTCGCGACGACTGCGACGGCCGTTGCCGCCGCGCAGCAGACCACGACGGGCAACGGCGCGCCCAGTGGCTCGCATTACAATCTCAACATCATCGGTGTCCCGAACTACAAGAATCAAAACATGGATGGCAGCGGCAACGTCATCTTCGTCGCCCTCGGGTCGAACAACACCAAGGCGACCACGAAGATTCTCCTGAGCCCAGGCGACTTCTCGGTCCTGGACAAGAACGGGACTGATGGGACGGCCTCGTTCCAGCTCCCGGCCGGCGGCTACACCGTGTGGGTGCGCCCGCTCGGCAAGCCACTGGGAAGCTCCAAGACGGCGCTGTGCGGGACGGTCACTATCACCACCATCGATCCAGTCACCGGCCTGCCCGTGACCACCACCGACGTGCTGTGCTCGCTCGGCCATGTCGCCACTCGCACGAAGGGGAAGCAAAGCTTCACGAACGTAACCAGCGAGCTCACGACGATCACTCTCACGGTGGACATTACCTGCGGCACTACGGTCATACCGGCGGGGTCGACGGTGAGCCTGTTCGACCCGTGCGTCC
>WNGJ01020695.1_pt1 | contig 21504 bp, 23 predicted proteins | sample 5400611 | NCBI WGS metagenome assembly WNGJ01 (sample SAMN13153375, study PRJNA577476) | soil metagenome | isolation source: 40 cm soil or saprolite under Garry oak tree replicate 1 | place: USA:California | collected 2016-06-15
GGGACCGGTTGCACAAATGCGCGGCTTGCGGTTTGAAAACAACCCGCGACCACGCATCGGCATTGGAGATTTTAAGGCGTGGACTGCGCCTGAGAACCGAAACGCCTGCGATAGCGGGCGTGGCTCTTGAAGCCCCTAGTTTTAGCTATGGGGCGTAGTCACCATTGCCTCCGGCCAGACCAACAGCGGAAAACGGATTCGAGTCTCCCGACTTTCAGCAGAGGAAGTCAGGCACCCATGGCAATGCAGACGCGGGTAAAACAGAACGAAGGGACCGCGGGCGAGGGCGCCCGCGCAGAGCAGTGATCACGGAGCCACTCTTGAGCTTTTCCGAACGCTTCGAGGAAATTCGCACTGGCTTTGAACGTCCATTCTGGGTCGCCAACATCAGCGAGATTTTCGAGCGGCTTTCCTACTATGGGGCTTTTGCCTCGCTTGCTCTGTATTTGCGGGAGAAGCTGAATTTCTCAACCGAGCAGACCGGAACTTTGACCGGCATATTTGGAGGCATGGTCTGGTTTCTCGCGATTTTCGGCGGGGCCGCAGCGGATCGGCTGGGTTTTCGCCGCGCTCTTTCGATGGCGTACCTCATCCTTGCGGTCGCATATTTTCTTATCGGTTCTATCGCCGCACCGTGGCTGGCGCCGGTTCGCAATGCCATGCCGTTGAGCCTGTTTGTCGGGTTCATTCTCCTCCTGCCAGCACTGGGCGTCTCGCTGGTGAAACCTAGTGTGGTCGGCACCACGGCTAGAGCTTCAAAGGAAAACGTCCGTTCCATCGGATACTCGATTTACTACACGATGGTCAACATTGGGGGGGCGGCAGGTCCATACTTCGCCTCCTGGTCGCACCGCCACCTGGGGGTTGAGAACGTTTACCGCGTGGCCGCGCTCAGCGTCCTAGCGATGTTTTTCTTCGTTCTGATCTTTTTCCGGGAACCGCACAAGCCCGGGGATGCCCCGCCTCCTTCGATTGCGACCGTGGCGCGGAATTTCTGCGTGGTGCTGGGCAATTACCGGCTGGTTTTTCCCGTGTTAACCATCACTTTGCTGCTGCGAATTGCCGTGATGATCTATCCGGTGACCGTGCCCTGGTGGATTTGGATTGGGTTGCTGGCGATCGTACTGTTCGGGATCAGCCGGTTCATGTGGTTCCTGGTGCTCTTCACCGGTTATTGGGTGGTGTTCTGGCAGCAGTACATTAGCTTGCCCGGATACATCCACAGATACATCAGTTCCAGCGCGGACGTTGAAATCATTCTGGTCACCGATGGCCTGACCGTGATATGTCTCACCCTCACCCTGAATCTCTTGACGCGCAGGATTCCGGCGTTTCAAGCTGTCATCCTGGGTACGCTGATCACCTCTGTCTCCTGGTTGATTCTGGCATTCCGGCCAACGATATGGGGTGCGGTGCTCTCGCTGTTTGTCCTGGCGCTGGGCGAGATCATTCAATCTCCACGCTACTACGAATACATCTCGCGGCTGGCTCCTCCCGGACAGCAAGGCACGTACATGGGCTTTGCATTCCTGCCCATCGGAATTGGATCCTTGATCGGAGGATGGTTCGGCGGGACGCTCATGCATCGCTTTGGGGAGATCGCGCATCAGCCGGAGCGCATATGGTGGGTTGTGACCGCTGTGGGCGTGGCGACGGCAATACTACTCTGGATTTATGACAAGATTGTCAGCCGGACACGCGCCCATGCGGCCGAATCGGATGTCTGGGACAGGTCTCCCGTCGAGTAACATTAGATCCGATGGCTCAAGCGGGGCGGCTCGAGTTAAAACCACATCCGCGGTGATCGCAGCGCAGATTCGGCGAGCCTTGAAAGAGGGCGGCTCGGCCGAGCATGCGCAAAGTGTGCAGCGGTCCTTCCAAGAGGAAATTAAATCGCCTGGCTGGTACACGGCGGATTTGCGCCGCGCTGCCGCCCGTTTTCGGCGGCAAATTCAAAAAGATCATGGGCTCGATTTTCCGGTTGCGGTTGCGGATCGACTTTTGCTCGGCTCGGTGCGGGAGGAAAAAATCGCTGCCATATTTCTGCTCGAGAAACTCGATGCCCAGTTTGGTGGCAGTGAATACAAGCTGTTTGAGTCTTGGTTGGGCCGCATCAGCAGTTGGGCGGATCATGATGCGCTGGTCCATTACTGCATTGCACCGACGGTGGCTCGAAAACCGGTACGGCTGAAGACTGTGTTCCGCTGGGCGAAGTCTGCGGATCGCTGGCACCGGCGGGCTCCCTGCGTGGCGCTGATTCGCGGCGCGCGGGAGAAGGTGTTTTTCCGCGAAATCATCAAGCTGGCGGATTTGCTACTCGCTGACGAAGACGATAGGGTCCAGAAGGGACTGGGATGGCTGCTGCGCGAAACCGCGAAGTATGATGCCAAGCAAACTGTGGCATATTTGATGAAAATTCGCCGCCGCGCTCCTCGCTTGGTATTGCGCACCGCGTGTGAAACGCTGCCGGCGACAGCGCGAAAACAGCGTGCTGTTCTCCAAGCAATCTTCCGCGAAAACCAGGCTCTTCGACTCCAAGCTCTGATTCGCTCAATTCCCTCTCATTGTTTACAATAGTTGTTTGTCCATGGACCTCTCCGCCATTCAAGCTGCGCTACGCGAACGTAACATCGACGCCTGGCTCTTTTACGACCATCATCATCGCGATCCCATAGCCTACCGGGTGCTCGGCCTGCCGGCTGGACTGATGGTTACGCGGCGCTGGTTTTACCTGCTCCCGGCGGAAGGCGAGCCGGTTAAGTTGGTCCACAAGATTGAGGCCGGACATCTCGATTCGCTGCCGGGCAGTAAGCGCCAGTATTCCGGGTGGCAGGAGTTATTCGACAACCTGAAGGCGATGCTGGCTTCTCACCGCGACCTTGCCATGCAATATTCACCGAACAACATCGTATTCACGGTTTCTCTGGTCGACGGTGGAACCATCGAACTGCTGCGCGGACTGGGCAAGAACATTCTGAGTTCCGCAGATCTGGTCGCGCTGTTCGAGGCGACATGGAACGAAGAACAGATCAAGACCCACTTTGCCGCGCGCGATGCGGTTGATTCAATCACTGCCGGGGCTTTCCAGGAAATTGGAAGACGGGTGCGTAACGGTGGCACTACCGAGCGCGAAATTCAACAGTGGTTCATGGAAGCGTTTCGCCGCGAGAATCTGGTGACCGATGATCCACCGATCGTGGCGGTGAACGCTAACAGCGGTAATCCGCATTACGAACCGCACGCACAGGGCTCCGCCCCTATTCGCCAGGGCGACTTCGTTCTGCTCGATGTTTGGGCGAAGAAAAATACTCCGGGCGCAGTGTATTACGACATCACCTGGACCGGCTTTGTGGGCAAGGCACCTTCGGACCGCATGCGTGAGATTTTTGCGATTGTTCGCGACGCGCGCGATTCCGGCGTGCAGCTCGTATTGGAGGCGGTCAGCGCCGGACGCCGCATTGCCGGATGGGAAGTGGATCGCGCCGCGCGGAGCCACATCAAGACAGAGGGATACGGCGACTACTTCATTCATCGCACCGGGCATTCAATCGGAACTGAGGTTCACGCCAATGGGGCGAACATGGACGACCTCGAGATCCATGATGAGAGGCAAATTTTGCCAAACTCCTGCTTCTCCATCGAGCCTGGCATTTATCTTCCCGAGTTTGGCGTGCGCAGCGAGGTGAACGTGCTGGTGCGGCCAGAATTCGCGGAAGTCACGGGAAAAATTCAACGCGAGATTGTGATCATCTGATGGCAAATTCCACAGCCGGAAAGCTTAAAACGGCGAACACCACGCCCGAAGTGAATGCGATGTCGGTGGTGGCACCGGCCCTGGGATGGTTAATCCCTGGCGCGGGACACATCATGCAAAGACGCTGGATTCGGGGTTTGCTGCTGCTGGTCTCGATCACGTCGCTGTTCGTGCTTGGTGTGATGATGCAGGGCCGCATTTACCGGCCGAATGGTGGCGACATTCTCGACATGCTCGGCTTTATCGGCGATATCGGAGCAGAAATCATGACTCTCGAACTCGGCCACTTCAGCGCGGCCTTTGTCTTTGCTCTGTTCGCTTCCATCGTCTTTGCCATCACTCATCGAGATGGCACGCGCGAAATGGTGAGTTACGGACTCTATTGCTTTGCCATGTTCCTCGGCGGCGTGCTCGTGGCCGGCTGGGCCATGTGGTTGTTGCGGAGGTAGCTCGTCGCTGGAATCTCTTCAAACCCTTGCCTTTTTCGATCTAAGTGAGCCGCTTCCAGACAGCAGGGCAGCATTCGCACCTCAGAGAAGCCACCAGCGAAGAGCTTCTTCTCACCCTTCCCATACGAAAGCGTCGAATACCCGCTTGGAGTCGAAGGCGAGACGGCGGTAAAGTTCGACGGCGTGGCCGTTGGCTTCGGTGACGGTAAGAGAGAGAAGTAAAAACCCCCGTTTGCGAAGGTTGGCAGTGGTCGCAGCCAGCAGGGATTGGCCAATGCCATGGGAGCGGTATTCGGGAAGAACGCATAGCTGGGTCACGTGTCCGACGTCGCTGCGGACACGTGAGCACAAAATGAGCCCTATGAGATTCTTCGCCGTGCGGTCGAAGGCTATGAAGGATGCTTCGGCGTCGAACAGACCGCAGCCCGGAAAGCGCACGATGTTGTTGAGAAAACGCAAAGATCCACTAAGGGTGTGGTATTGGTCGTTGATGTCGGCGTCGATGTGTCCACGGTAAGCGGCCGTAATCACGGCAGCGGCGGCCTGATACTCATTTTCAGTCCACTGGCGAATTTCGACTTCGGGGTGCATCTTGGCCGCTTGGGTTGGCGGCTTGCCCAGTGGCAAAACCATAAAGAGCCGAGGATGGCGCTGGAATCCCTGCTCGAGAAAAGGGCGGGCCACAGCACCGGCGTCATGCGCGAGCAACTGCGCCTCCACACGGTGGATGCCGGGAGACTGCTGCAGCGTTTCAATCACGTGGGTCAGCAGGCGCAGCTCAACCTCTCGAGCGTTGGGAAGACGGCCGCCGTTAGCGACGAACAAGTCGCCAATCACGCCCTTGCTGCCTTCATAGACGAAAAACGAATAGCCGAAGATGCGTCCCCGGTCGATGGCGGCGTAGCCGGGCAGGATTTTGGCATCGACGTAGCGCAGGATCATTTCTGCCGACCCGCCGTAATCCCAAGAGAGCAGCCGTGCCCAAACCTGCGTCTCGTCGTCGAGCAGCGGGCGCAGGTCAACGGAAGAAAAATGCCTGAGGTCGAGAATCTCCAATGTACTCCTGCACAGCCAGCCGGAAAAGATGGCGGCGGTAAACCCCCGGAACACCAATCAGCAACCGGCGGCGACCCCACGCGGGGTTTGGATCCACAGTGTCACTTCCGATGATGGGGATGCCTAATGATGCGACGCCGTTGCGGCCGCCGAAACCCAGTAGCAGTCGAGATGCTGCGGAGCGAAGTTGCCGAGGAAAGAAATCCGTCGGCCCGCGGCTTTTTCAGCAATTTCGAGCTGAGCGTCTTCGCGAGTCACCACCAGATGTTCCTCGGCTGGAATTCGTCCCCACTCATAGCGGATGACCTGCTGATTACGATAGAAGGTGAGCCCGTATTCTGTCTCGCGCGATACTGCGTAAACTGCCAGCGGCAGACGGTGTGTCTCCAAGCTGCTGATTTCGCGCGCCAGCGGCCGAGCGGAAAGCGTTTGGTCGAGTGCGGTCGAGCCAATTTTCAACACTGCAGCGACGACAAGCACCACCGGAATCAGCGTAACGAAGCGCAACATGCGCAGCCCCATCCTGCTGAACAGTGTCAGCACGATTCCCGCGAAAAGCAAGAATGCAACCCCCAGAGCAATCAGGAGCGGTTGCCCTCCCGGCAGGGGGTGTTGCGTCACCAAATAAGCAATGAGCAGTGCCGGAACAATCGGAATCGTCGCTACCAGGGCATGCGGCACCACCAGCCACCTGGGAGCAGTTGGATCCTCACTTTTATTCAAGTGCCGTCGCAGGTATTCCACCAGAAGAAGGCCTCCGGCCGGAACGGCGGGAAGAATGTAGCCAGGCAACTTCGATTGCGACACGGAGAAGAACACCACCGGCGCGATTAACCAGCAACAGGCAAAAGTGCTCAATGCATATCCGGCGCCGGGCGCTGACCCGCCCTGGATTTTCGCAGTCGATCGTGATGCTGACCACCACGCTTGCGCGCTCTGAGTAAAGGCCTCGACCACAAATATCGTCCAGGGAGCCAATGCCAGCAGTGTTACCGGCAGGTAATACCAGAGCGGCTGCGTGTGATGGTAAATGTCAGTCGAAAAGCGTGCCAGATTATGCTCCAGGATGAAAATACGGAAGAATTGTGGATTACGCGACTGCACCACGACATACCAGGGCAGCGCGATGGCCGAGAACAGGAGAAAACCCGGCAACCAGAGGGTCCTGACGATCAAGCGCAATTCCCGAGCCGCCAACGAGTAGAGCACAATGATCGCGGCTGCGAGAAAGGGCGCCACCGGACCTTTCGCCAGCATGCCCAATGCCAGGCAAGCGTAGAAGGCGGCCAGATACGCTCGCCGTCCGGTATCTCGCCACGTCCACCATGCCAGCATGGCAAGGGTAAAGGCTGACGCGAGCGTGATGTCCATGGAAGCGGCGCGAGCATAGCCAATTATGCCCGCGCATGAGGCCGTGATCAGTGCGCCATCCAACTCAAAGCCTGGGCAGGAGCGGCGGAGAAAAATGTAGGCTGCCAGGACTATCACCGTGGCGTCAACCGCAGCCGGTACGCGGGCCGCCCAGTCGCTCACTCCGAAAATCGTATACGCCAGCATCGCCTGCCAATAATAGAGCGGCGGTTTTTCCAGCCAGGGCTTCCCCCCGAGCCTCGGAGTAATCCAGTCGCGACGCTCGAGCATCTCGCGGGCAACTTGTGCGTAGCGTGGTTCATCGGCCCCGATGAGCCCGAAGGGTCCCAGCCCGTAAAAGAAAAAGAACGCGCAAAAGACGGAGATCACCAAGCTGTCGCGGGTACGGTTAGTCATCGAGAGATGAGAAGAATTATTTGAGATTCGATACGCTGTCTTGGAACTCCTGATTATTGATTGGTTGAATGAAAATCGATGCCCCCAACGGTCGAACCGTCAACCATCATCGTTCAACAACTTTGTTCGCTCGCAAGAGCACATACAAACTGATCAGCACCCAAGCTCCCTCCAGTAGCACAAACCCAATCTGGAAAGGATGCAGGGCTACGTATCCGAGAATAGCGGAGCCGATTGCATTGAGGATGTTGTAAAGCGGCGACCGAGAATCCATAAATCCCATCTGGTGTCCGCCGCAAGCCAGAAGAATCATCAACCCCGCAAACAAAGACGCGACCTGCCTTGCCATTGCGATTTCCATGGGTTTTATTGTACGCAGGCTATTGTAGGGAAGGGCCAGGACGAAGTTGGGAAAGGATTTCGCTGACAGCCGCCTGGAGTGGACCATTGACCGCACAGCCACTGGCACACTCGTGGCCTCCGCCACCGAAGCGCTCAGCAAGTTTGGCCACGTTCACCTTCCCTTTGCTGCGCAGGCTCACCCGGAAGCGTCCATCCGGCAGTTCGCGGAAAAACACCGCAACCTCGGCGTCGGCAATGGACAATGCGTAGTTCACGAGCCCTTCGCAGTCTTCTTCCTTCGCTCCACACCGCTCCATCTGTTCTTGGGTCACCCAAATCCAGACCAAATGTCCTTCCTGATTGAGGTTTCGAAGTGCTTCCCCCAACAGCCGCATCTTGGCACCCGAGTGGGCGAAATAGATGTTACGCGCGCAATGGGAAGGATCCGCTCCGGCCAGCGTCAGTTCACGCGCCAAGGCAAAGGTATGTTCATTTGTGCCTTGGAACATAAACGAACCAGTATCGGTCATTAGAGCGGTGTACAGACAGGTGGCAATTTCCGGTGAAAGCGGCACCCCGGCCTCGCGCCCCAAGCGGAACACCATTTCTGCCGTCGCCACCGCGTGCGGATCGATCCAGTTCACGTCTGCGAACGGGCGCCCGCTGGCGTGGTGATCAATGTTAATCAGGAAACGATCTTCCAGTCCTTCCAGACGAGTACGTAGGAGGCTGTCACATTCCAGAATGATTGCCGCTTCGTAACTGCCGTTGAGGCGATTGGCTCGAACCACCTGGTCGGCAAAAGGCAGGGGCCGGTAAATACGGGGTACGGAGTCGTGCAATACCACATCGGCTTGCTTTCCCATCGCGCGCAGCACCTGGCAACACGCCAAAGCGGAACCAATGGCGTCGCCGTCAGGCCGGGCGTGCGAGGTCAGCACGAAACTGTCGCGTCGTTCGATTTGTCGGAGCACATCTTCCAGCATGTCACTACGCCGTCTTGCCACTCGATTTGTTGGCAGACTTGATGCGTTTCTTTGCCCGCTGCAACAACTCCTCAACTCGGGCTTGTTCCCGTTCCGCACGATCTAATCGGAAAAACAACTCTGGCGCGCGCCTCAGGTGCAAGCGCTCCACCAGTTCATGGCGGATAAATTCCCGAGCCGCTTTCAGACCCTCCAAACTGCGTTCCGCCTCCTCGTCGTTGCCATCCGCATCCACCAGGACCTGGGCGGAGCGCCCATCTTCGGCAAGGTGCACACCCGTAACCCGGACCAGCCCAATGCGAGGATCGGCCAGTTCCCCCTCCACAAGAGTTTCGATTTCCTCGCGCAGAGCCTCGCCCAGACGTCCACGACGATATTTCAGCGCGCGCTTTTCCAATCTTCACCGCTGAGTAAAACGAATGAGAATATCAGAAAATTGCCTCCACGTGTCGTTCCCCGAAGCGCTATTGTCGCGCAGTTTTAACAGAGAAGGTTAAGTACAGAGGTAACAATGTGATAGCTGTGGCGGGCTGCGCCGGCTCACAGGAAGTCGACGAAAGAATCGGCCACTTCGGCACCATGATTGTTGGCGATGCGCGTGGCTTGACGCTCCACATTTCTCATCAGCCCGTCGAGGTAGTCGCGCGAATCCGAAATGCTGACGACCCCGAGGGTGGCCCGGTTCCAAAGATTAGAGGAGTCCAGCTCAGCGATGGATACGTTAAAACGAGCGCGCAGGCGGTCTTTCAGGCTGCGCACGACCTGCCGTTTATCCTTAAGCGACTGCGCCGCTTCAATGCGCAGCTCCAGGGTGAGAAAAGCGATCATCGGCAGTTCGTCTGTCGTTAGTCGTCGGCAAACCCATGTAGCTACACGACCCGGGGCAAGCGACGAACGAGCAGCGGCTGGTCCTTACACCATGGCTTCCGCTGCAACGCGTTCAGTGACGAAGGCTTCGATCACATCGCCGACTTTGATGTCGCCGTAGTTGGCAATCGAGATGCCGCATTCCATGCCATTGGTAACCTGGCTGGCATCATCTTTGAACCGGCGCAAGGAGCTGACTTTACCCTTGAACACGGCCACATTATCGCGAAGCAACCGCACTTCGGAGTCGCGCTTGATCAGACCGTCGCTCACTCTGCACCCGGCCACAGTTCCCACCTTGGGGATGCGGAAGGTTTCCAGCACTTCGGCCCGGCCCTGGTAGACTTCCTTGATCGTAGGCTCGAGCAAGCCGGTCATGGCGCGTTTAATCTCATCCTGCAGTTCGTAAATGATAGAGTGGAGGCGGATATCGACTTTTTCCTGCTCCGCCAATTCCTGCGCCTTGCGTTCTGGCCGCACGTTGAAACCGATGATGATGGCATTCGACGCCGAGGCCAGGAGCACGTCGGTTTCCGTGATGGCTCCCACTCCCGAGCGCAGCACTTTGAGCCGCACCTTCTCGTTTGAAAGTTTGGAGAGCAAGTCGCCGAGCACTTCCACCGACCCCCCGACGTCTCCCTTCAGGATGATGTTCAGCTCCTTGGTGCCGGCCGTCTTGATCTGCTCCGCCAGTCCCTCGAGTGACACACGAGAGCTCTTGGCCAATGTGGCTTCGCGCGCCTTCTGCTCGCGGTATTCCGAAATGCCGCGGGCCTTGTCGCGGTCCGCAACTACCACAAACTGATCTCCTGCCTGCGGCAGACCTTCCATGCCCAGAATTTCGACCGGCGTCGAGGGTGGGGCAGATTGCAGAGCGGCGCCGCGGTCATCAAACATGGCGCGGACCTTGCCATAAACATTGCCGACTACAAAATTATCGCCGGCATTCAACGTGCCATTCTGGACCAGAACCGTGGCCACGGGACCGCGTCCACGGTCGAGTTTGGCTTCGAGCACCACACCGGTGGCAGCGCGCTCCGGGGTGGCTTTCAGCTCCGCCAGATCCGCGACCAGGCAGATCATTTCCAACAGCAGATTCAGGTTAGTTTTCTTTTTCGCGGAAACATCCACGAACACTGTCTTGCCGCCCCAATCTTCCGGCATCAGGCCACGGTCGGCCAGTTGCTTCTTGACCCGGTCAGGCATGGCTTCGGGCTTATCGATCTTGTTGACGGCTACGATGATTGGAACTTCCGCGGCATGCGCGTGGTCAATGGCTTCTAGGGTCTGCGGCATGACGCCATCATCGGCGGCCACAACCAGCACAACGATGTCGGTAGCTTTCGCGCCGCGAGATCGCATTCGGGTGAACGCTTCATGACCGGGGGTATCGAGGAATACGATCTCACGACCGTAAGCCGGGGACTCTTTATCCTGGATTCGTACTTTGTACGCGCCGATATGCTGGGTAATGCCGCCGGCTTCGCCTTCCGCCACACTGGAGAGGCGGATAGAGTCCAGAAGGGTGGTCTTGCCGTGATCCACGTGGCCCATAATCGTGACCACCGGTGGCCGCGGTGTCACCTCGACAGCGGTTTCTTCTCCGCTGGCAGCAGCGTCGATATCCTTCGCTGCTTGTTCCTCAAACGTGATCACATTCGTTTCCGCCCCGAAGAAGCGGGCAATTTCGCCGGCCAGTTCCGCGTCGAGCGTTTGATTGATGGTGGCAAAAACGCCGCGCGCGAGCAGACGCGAGATGAGATCCTTAGCCCGGACTTCCAGCTTCTCAGCGAGATCCTTAACGCTGATTCCTTCTGTGATCGTGATGTTGCGCGTGATGGGCAGCGGCTCATTCGACACCACCATACGCGGCGGTGGAACGTAGCCCTTCATCGGGCCTTCCTTCACACCGCGTGGGACATACCGTTGACCCGGCCTGCGCGATGGACCGCCAGGTCGGCTGCCGGGACGCGTCGCTCCCGGCAGGCCCGGGCCAACTCCCAGAGGACGTGGTCCGGCAGGCGCCTGCCGCGTCGGATGCATGGGACGGCGCTCGCCCGGACGCAAAGGCGGGCGAGGCGCACCGGGCACCTGCGGACGAAGACGTTGGAAAATCGGTTGACCCGGCACCGGTCTTCCGGGCGCGGGACGCACCGTGGCACCGGGAGCAGCGGTGCTGGCTTGCGCGGTGGGCTGAACCGGTTTGGACGGAGCCTTGTACACGGGTCGCGGTCCCGTCTGCGGAACGATCATCCGCGGCGGGGGCGCAGCTGAAGCTACCGGCACGTGCGGAGCGACCGGGCGGGAGGCGGCCACAGGCGCCGCCGGGGCGCTGGCCACAGAGGACACACTCGCGGCAGTCGCTGGAGGCGGAGCCGAACGCTGTGCGGCAGGCGGGACTTGGGTCGGTGCCGCTGGACTCGCGGGCAGAACGGTCTTGGCAACGGGAGTAACCGACCGCGCGGGGGAAATCGGTTGCGGGGTCACGGGAACTGCAGGAGGCTTGGGCGGGGCAACCACTCCCGGCTTGGCGGCAGCAGGAGGCGTTGGAATTGCGGCAGGTGGGCCTGGCACTGGAACCGTCGGTTTAACCGGAGGCGCAACCGCCTCTTTCTGCTGCGTAATTGCCTTAAGAACATCTCCGGGCCGGGAAATGTTAGACAGGTCAATCTTGGTCTTGATTTCTTCTTCGCCACGGGATGGTCGTGCAGACTTCGAGGTCGCAGGCTGCGCCTCTGCGGCAGCACGGAAGTAGGCCCGCACCTTTTCCGCCTCGTGCTCTTCCAGAGAACTGGAGTGCGTCTTTTTCTCCGTCACTCCGACCCGCGGCAGCGAGTCGAGAACGGCTTTGCTCTTCACTTCCAGTTCCCTGGCGAGATCGTTGATTCGAACCTTGCTCATCCGGCCTTTCTTGTCTCCGTGTGTGTGTTTAGGTCATTGCACCCTCACGGAGTCACTGTCCTGCGTCCGCACGCCGTCGAAAATCGGCTGGCGCGAGTCATTGGTTATTCTGTTTCTTTCGTTTCCTGGGCGGCCTCTTCTTCTGCTGAAGGCTCTTGCGCAGAGGTTTCACGATCCGCGCCAAGTTGGGGCGGTCAACCCTGCGGTGGCGTCCGTTTCCTCACCAAGCGGTGCCGCCTCGCCAGTCTCCAGACTGGCAAAATAATTATTCACCGCCAAACTGATTTTTTCCACTGTCTTGGGGCCGATACCTTCAATGGCCTCAAGTTGTTCCGGCGTCATATCCGCCAAGGCTTCGACGGTGGTTACACCACCCGCGTTGAGTTTCTCGACCAGACCTTCACCCAGGCCGGGAACCTTCTCCAACGGCGTCGCGGTCTGCGTGACCAGCGCCGACATCTGCTCCTCGACTTCCTGGCGCTTTTCTTCTTCGCTCTTGATGTCAATCTTCCAGCCCAAAAGCTTGGCCGCCAGCCGCACGTTCTGTCCCTTCTTGCCGATGGCAAGCGAGAGTTGGCTGTCGTCCACCACCACTTCAAGATGCTTATCGGCGCTGTCGACGACGGTCACGCGGCTCACCTTCGCCGGCTGCAGCGCTTTCTCCGCGAAAGTCACCGAGTCTTCGTGATATTCGATGATGTCGATCTTCTCGCCGCGCAATTCGCGGATAATGGACTGCACCCGCATGCCCTTCATACCGACGCACGCCCCTACGGCGTCCACATCCTTGTCTTTGGACATGACTGCGATCTTGGTGCGCTCGCCCGCTTCGCGGGCGATAGCGCGAATGACGACCGTGCCGTCATAAATCTCTGGAACTTCGGTCTGGAACAAATGTTGCACCAACTCCGGTACGGCGCGCGACACCACCACACCCGGACCCTTGGAAGCTCTTTCGACTCGCGCGATCACGACGCGCACGCGCTCGCCGATGGCGAACGACTCTAGCCTGGATTGCTCCTTGCGCGGCATGCGCGCCTCCGCCTTGCCGATGTCAAAGATTACGTCCGGGCCTTCAACCCGCTTCACCGTGGCATTCACAATCTCGCCTACGCGACCGATGTATTCGTTGTAGACCGTGTCCCGCTCGGCTTCGCGGACCTTCTGGAAAATCACCTGCTTCGCCAGTTGCGCAGCGATGCGTCCCAGAATACCTTCGGTAGGTTTGTGGATCTGTAGCTCACCTCCGACTTCCAAACCAGGATCGGCTTTGCGCGCATCTTCCAGCGTGATCTGCAGGTTTGGATCTTCCACCTGCTCCGGGCTCTCCACGAAGGCGCGAATCTTGCCGGTCTCCTTGTCCAATTCCGCGCGCAGATTCTCCTGCGACTTGTAGTACTTGCGGGTGGCCATGACAATGGCGTCTTCCACCGCGCTCACTACAATTTGCGGATCAATCCCTTTTTCCCGGCTCAGGGCGTCGATAGTGTTGTAAAGCTCACTTGCCATAAAAGTATTCCGTCATGAATCTCTTGCCCGCTCAAAATAATTGCAGGATCGGCTACATGCACAATGCCCGTCACGGCTAAATTTCTGGCACCAGATTCGCCTTTTCCACGTTGGCGAATTCAATTTCAAGCTTCTGTCCTGTCGTCTGCGGTCCCATCCTCTTGCGAGACTTCTTGCTGGCAGCGCTGAGATCGAGTGTCAATCGGCCATCATGAAAGCTCTCCAGCCGTCCCTCGAAGTGCTGATTCCCGTTTAGCGGCTGCCTGGTCATCACCTTCAAACGGCTTCCCGTGAAGCGCTCGAAATCCGCGGGCCGCGTCAATTTGCGGTCGAGCCCGGGTGACGAAACCTCTAAGGTATACGAACCGCCGGGCACTGCGTCCTCCACATCGACGATGACGCCGAACTCCCGGCTGAAGTGGGCGCAGTCTTCGTGCGTCACGCCAGCCAGCGGATCCGAACCCGCCGCCGCGCACTTGTCCAGAAAGACGCGCAGCATGCGGCTTTTGCCGCCGCCACGAAACTCGATGTCCACCACTTCGAGTCCGCTTGAGGCCGCTACACGCTCTGCGATTTCCCGGACGCGATCAACGTCAAACGCCATGAATCTATTGACTTACAGGCGAATGTACCGGGCGCGCATATCCCGAAAGTAAAAAGTGGGCTTGCGCCCACTGGTGTGCCTCGCCAATTACTGGTACTACACAACAGTTCTCAGGTTTCTAATATACGCCGCTCATGAGCAAAAGACAAACAGCCTCCGGCCCGGTTTGCCTCAATCCCTTCTCCTCTCTAGAATGAAAGTTTAGCCAGAATGAAAGTTTAGCCGCATGGCCGGGCGAATTTCCCGAGAAAAGTTATGATTCATTTTCCAGTTCCTGAGGCTCTCACCTTCGATGACGTGCTTCTGCTGCCGGCTCGATCCGACGTCGTCCCCGCGACGGCCAGCACTCAGACGCCGCTCACACGCAAGATCAGCATGAACATCCCGATCGTGAGCGCCGCCATGGACACGGTCACGGAATCGCACATGGCGATTGCTTTGAGTCAGCAAGGCGGACTGGGCATCATCCATCGCAACCTGAGCATTGAGCAGCAAGCCAACGAAGTCGACAAGGTGAAGCGCTCCGAGAGTGGCATGATCGTCGATCCGGTAACGATGTCGGCCACCGACAAAGTCAGCGATGCACTCGAGGTAATGCGCAAATACAAAATCTCGGGCGTGCCGATTACCCAGCATGGCAAACTCGTGGGCATCCTTACCAATCGCGATCTGCGCTTCGAAACCCGCTTTGATGTGCCTATCAGCAAAGTGATGACTAGGGACCATCTCATTACCGTACCCGTCGGCACTACGCTGGAAGAGGCAGAAAAAATTCTGCACGAGCACCGCGTCGAAAAGCTCCTGGTCGTGGATGACAAGTACAACCTCAAGGGCCTGATCACCGTCAAGGACATCCAGAAGAAACTGAAGTATCCGAACGCAGCCAAAGATTCCCAAGGCCGCCTGCGCGTGGGCGCAGCCATCGGCGCGACCGGAGATTTCCTTGAGCGCGCTCAGGAACTGGCCGAAGCGAAAGTGGATGTGCTCGCCATCGACAGCGCGCATGGTCACTCGACCAAGGTGCTCGAGGCGGTGAGGCTGGTGAAATCGAAGCTTCCGGAAATCGATCTGCTGGCGGGGAACGTGGCTACCTTCGACGGAGCTTGTGAATTGGCTCGCGCCGGAGCCGATGGAATTAAGGTTGGCATTGGGCCTGGGTCGATTTGCACTACGCGCGTAGTCACCGGCGCTGGCGTGCCGCAAATTACCGCCATCGCAGAAACGTTTCGCGCGACTAAAGACGCCGGCATTCCCATCATTGCCGACGGCGGCATCAAGTATTCGGGCGACATCACAAAAGCGCTGGCTGCGGGTGCGAGCGCGGTGATGATTGGCTCACTGTTTGCCGGCACCGACGAAAGCCCGGGCGAGCTCATCCTGTATCAGGGCCGGTCATTCAAGTCGTATCGCGGCATGGGATCGATCGGGGCCATGGCTCAGGGTTCCAGCGAACGCTATTTCCAGAGCACGGAAGGTGACTCATCGGCCGCGGTCTCTGCCATGGACGGCGAATCCAACCGCTTTGGCAAACTTGTTCCGGAAGGCATCGAGGGACGCGTGCCCTACCGCGGCTCTGTTGCCATGATCGTGCACCAGATGGTCGGTGGATTGAAATCGGGCATGGGATACTGCGGCTGCGCCACCATCCCCGAGTTGCTGCAGAAGACGCGCTTCGTCCGCATAAGCGGCGCCGGACTCCGCGAGAGCCACGTACACGACGTCATGATCACCCGCGAGGCTCCCAATTATGCCATCGAGTAAATCCGCTGTGATCAGCATTCAGCTTCGGGGTTTGCGGGAACGATTCGTACCGGGGCATGTCGTCAGGCGTGCCCAAAGGGGAGTTTTACCGATCCTGCATTTGGGCGCCCGAAATTCGATCCTGATCTTGCGCTTTCGCAATCGGCGGCGTCCTCTCGCTTGATCTCCCGCCAGCAAACTGTCTTTCGCGCTTGGATCCCCGCCATTATATGGCTGATAATCATCGCCATTGAATCGAGCGCACTGCTTGCCTCGCAAAATACCGGCCGGATTCTATATCCGTTGCTGCACTTCGTGTTCGGGGTGGACCGGCTCCACTTCGCACACTGGCACTTTTACATTCGCAAGGCGGGCCATGTTGTTGGCTACGGCATTCTGGGCATTCTACTTTTCCGGGCGTGGCGCGCTACGTTGCCCGTCGCGGGAAACCTGAATGCGAAGTGGACGATGCGCTGGGCGAACATCGCCATTCTGGGAACTGCACTTGTGGCCAGCCTCGATGAATGGCATCAAAGCTTCCTCCCCTCGCGCACCGGCGCGGTGCATGACGCTATCCTCGACACCTGCGCGGGGGTGGCGGCCCAAATCGTGGTATTTTTCTGGCTGAAGTAGTTCTAAATCTAAATTTTCCGCAGCCAGACTGGCTGGTTAGGCTTTATCAGCAGCAGCGCCGCCGACCCCACTGCCAGCGCCGCAGAGACGTAAAAAGGGATGGCTGCGCCGTAGTGCTTCCAAAGTTCTCCGGCAATCAGACTGGCGGCCAGTGTCGCGACGCTGGTCACGAAAAAGTAGATTCCCAATGCGCGACCGCGCACCCTCTCGCCCACCGCATCGACCACCAGGGCTTTCAGCACCGGCTGAGTGAGCGCGTTATAAAGACCGTAAACCGCCATCGCAATCCAGATAACCATTGGGGACGGCGCTTGCCCGAACGCGAAATAAACTCCGGCGAAGATCAGGTAGCCTGCGGCGGCGATCCATCGCCGCGAGAAATGGTCGCTCGCCCATCCCGCAGGCCAGGAAGCAAGGGTGTAAGTGACATTGAATACCAGACCAAGCAGCGGCGCCAGCGCCACTCGGATACCGATGCTCTGTGCCCGCAGCACGAGAAACATGTCGCTCGAGTTGCCCAGCGAAAACAATGTCACGGCGGCCAGAGCGAAGTAAAAACGTCCGGGCAGGTTCACCCCGGCTCGATCCAGCCGAGATATGACGTTCCCTTTCCCTAAAGGGTGGTCTTCCGGCCGCTGGTTGCCGCGGCGGCGGCCTGTCTCACGTATGCCGAATACCGCCACCAGCACGCATAAGACTCCAGGCACCGCCGCCGCCAGGAACACAAGTCGCAGTCCTTGCACGCCATATCGAGCCAGCAGAACCAGCGCGGTGAGGGGACCAGCAATCGCTCCAGCCGAGTCCATCGACTGAATCAGTCCGTAGGCTGACCCCAACCGATTCTTGTCCACCGACTCCGCGACCATCACATCGCGGGGAGTTCCGCGCACTCCCTTGGCCAAGCGATCTGCGAAACGAATGAAGAGGATCTGCCACCATGAGGCGACGACCGCAAGAATGGGCTTGACCGCGTTAGCCACCAGATATCCGCCCACCACCAGGGGCTTGCGCCGGGGGACACGGTCGGCGAGATACCCCGAAAACAGCTTGGCCAAAGACGCCACACTTTCTGCAACGCCCTCGATCAGTCCCAGCTGCGTCGGCCCCGCCCCCAGCGAGGCTAGGAACGCAGGCAATACCCAATAAGCCATTTCGCTGGCTGTGTCATTCAGGAAAGAAGTGATGCCGAAGGCGTAGATGTCGCGCGCGGCGGACGGTTTACGCTCGGGCGAAACTCCAGGCATGAAGCAGTTTTACCACGGCGATCAGCAGAAACTGAGAACTGGGAATCGAGAGCTGAGAACCGCCTTCAGTACATCGCGTCGTACTTGGTGACGACCCACTCGCCACCTTTATTCTCAGTCGTGACGGTGAAGAGTTCTTTGTAGGTTCCAGATTGGCTCGGGCCGTTGCTGCGTTTGCCGCGGTAGTGCAGAATAACCAATGGCGGCGCTTGTTCCCACTCCACCAATTCCCACGACAGTAGAGGGTGCTGCGCCTCCGAATCGCAGATGAAGTGAGCGTACTTTTTGCGATAGTCGTGCTCCCACTGCGAAAGCAGGTCGTTGCAATGTCCTTCCCGCAACTGGTGAAGAAATTTGCTTGCTACACGCTCGGTTGCGCGATCGCGCAGCGGATTGAACGTGACGCTATTGGGTATGCCGGTGAGAGGATCGCGGTCTTCGGAGCGCGCCAGAACCGGTCCCTGATTGCTCAGCCACCAGACGTATCCCAGAAACACCAGCACAAGCAGCGTGCCGGCGCCGATAGCAATGCCGATTTGGTTCCTGGTAAATGCCATCTCCACGAGAAGTGTAGCGTGATGACCAGAGCGGCAAAAGTTACCGCCGGGAGCCGCAGTTGGACATGTACGAGTGGGATAACACTTGGCTAAGTTGCATGGAGGCACGAGTGCTGGCTCGCCCAGGGTGCCTTGCGGCATACCTCATGCTGACGCGAACAACGGCCCTTTCCGTTGCCAAATGACTGCGAAACAGAAGATTTTCAGGCGTGCACAATCCTGCCCAAGCCGTCGAGGCCTCATATGCCAAGCTCCTCATCACCCGGTATGATGGTGCCTCTCCTGATTCTCAACTTGGTGGCCACCCCTGCCGGTCTCATCGCCCAACAACCGCTGGCTGACGTTCCCTCCCTCAGCTTCCGGGCAAGCAGCCGGCTGGTCATGGCGGAGACTATTCCTTTTTTTCATCCCCTTCGGCCGGTGCAGCCTCGCTTTGAGACTGCGCTTGCGCCTCGGCCTCTTCCATCGCCTTCTTAGCCTCGGCAGCACGCTTGGCGCGGGCCTCCGTCCGTTTTTCGCGTTTTTCGTCGAGCACCTTCTCGCTGCCCAGCAGTTCGAGGAAGGCCTTGTCGGCCCCGTCTCCCTTATTCCAACCGGTGCGGACGATTCGCAGGTACCCGCCTTCGCGATCGCCAAACCTGGGAGCAACCGTGTCAAACAACTTGGTCACCGCAGCTTTGGTCATCAAATAGGCACCGGCCTGGCGGCGGGCAGAAAGGTCTCCGCGCTTGCCCAGCGTGATCATCTTTTCGACCAGGGGACGCGCCGCTTTGGCCTTGGGAACGGTCGTCTCGACCCGCTCTTCAACGATCACCGAGGTGACCAGATTGCGCAGCAACGAGCGCCGATGCGCCGTGTTCCGTCCCAGTTTGTATCCTGCAACTTTATGACGCATGGGAAGCCTCAGTGGTTAGTGCCAGTCTCTAAATATTGGGGTCAGTAAGCCAGCTGGCCTTTGTTTTTCTGACCACTAGCCACTGACCCCCTGTTCTTACAGCTGATCGTCCGGACCGTACGCCGAAGCCGGCAAGATCTGGTTCGATGTTGGCCCGGGCACAGCGTTGCCGTGCTCGTCGATCTTCATGCCCAGGCTCAAGCCCATCGAGGAGAGAATCTCCTTGATCTCGTTGAGTGACTTGCGGCCAAAGTTCTTGGTCTTGAGCATTTCAGATTCAGTCTTCTGCACCAGCTCGCCGATGGTCTGAATGTTGGCGTTCTTCAGGCAATTGTAGCTGCGCACCGAAAGCTCAAGCTCTTCCACCGAACGGTTCAGGTTCTCGTTGTGGATCTCGGGCTTGCGATCGTCCGACGATGAAGTGCCGGTATCGATTTCCTCCTCGAAGTTGATGAAGATGTTCATGTGGTCTTTCAGCAGCTTCGCGGCGAGTCCGACGGAATCCGCCGGCAGGATGGAGCCGTTGGTCCAGACTTCGAGCGTGAGCTTGTCGTAATCGGTGATCTGTCCCAAGCGCGCGGCTTCCACGTTGTAATTGCACTTGCGCACGGGAGAATGCACGGAGTCGATGGGAATGAAACCGATGCCCAAGTCCTCATCGAAATTCTTATCGGCGGAAACATAGCCGCGGCCCCGCTTCAGCCGCATTTCCATGTCAAGCTTGCCGCCTTCGCTCACCGTCGCGACATAGACATCCTTGTCCAGCACTTCGACATCGCCATCGGCCTCAATCATGCCGCTGGTGACGACCCCGGGCTGATCGGCGCGCAGGTAGATGGCCTTGGGAGCGTCACCGCTCAACTACACCCGGAATCGATTGGAACTCGTGCAGCACGCCTTCGATTTTGACGGCGGTGACGGCAGCTCCTTCAATCGAACTCAGCAGCACGCGGCGCAGAGCGTTGCCCACAGTAGTGCCGAAGCCGCGTTCAAAGGGTTGCGCCCAGAAGATGCCGTACTTATCGGTAAGCGTGGAGGTATCAACTGCAAGACGTTTCGGTTTTTGAAAACCCTTCCAAAGCATTGTGTTCTCCTTCGGCCGTTTGGCTCAGTGCTGACTCCCTGAATCGGCCCGGATTCAGGTCGGGTGTCGGCACAGGCTGATCTGGCTCGAAATCATGGACCATTAAAACCTACCGTAGAGAGGTTCGAAGCAACGCTCTAGCACAGAGCCTTATTTGCTGTACAACTCCACAATCAGCTGCTCATTGACCGGCAACTGAATGTCTTCGCGCTTGGGCAGACTCAGCACGCGCGCCTTGTAATTATCGCGGTCGACTTCCAGCCAGTTGGGCATCGTGCCGTGGCTGGCGAATTCCCTCGCCAGCTCCAGCACGGCCAGCTTGCGGCTACCGTCGCGGATCGCGATCTCCTCGCCGGCACTCACCTCGTAGGAGGGAATGTTGACTTTTCGAGCGTTTACAGCGACGTGGCCATGGCGCACAAGCTGTCGCGCCTGGCGCCTGGATTGCGCAAAACCGAGGCGGTAGACAACATTGTCCAGACGCCGCTCCAGTTGCTGCAAGAGCAGTTCGCCGGTGACGCCTCTGGTGCGCGCCGCCTTTTCAAAGTAATTGCGGAACTGGCCTTCCTGGGTAAAGTAAATGCGCTTGGCTTTCTGCTTTTCGCGCAATTGCAGGCCGTAGCCTACGATCTTGGCCTTGCGGTCCTTACCGTGTTGTCCGGGGGCGAAGTTGCGCTTCTCGATCGGACATTTGTCGCTGAAGCATTTGGCGCCTTTGAGGAACAGCTTCATCCCCTCACGGCGGCAGAGACGGCAAACTGCATCGGTATAACGGGCCAAGTTGTTCTCCTTTTAGATGACCGGTTTACGGGTTTGGCTTCACCCTTCGTCCCGGACGAAAATCAGTGGTCAATGGCGAGTGATCCACGGTCAGTGTTCCGTAACGTTTTTGCAGCACGCTTCCTCCCTGGCCACGGCCCACTTGCTTTTAGACTCTCCGGCGCTTCGGAGGACGGCACCCATTGTGCGGAATCGGGGTCACGTCGCGAATGGAGCGTACTTCAATTCCTGACGCCGACAGCGCTCGCACCGCCGATTCACGGCCTGAACCCGGACCGCTGACGCGCACATCCACGCTGCGAACGCCATGATCTCGGGCCATATTGGCGGCGTTCG
>WNGJ01006257.1_pt1 | contig 21498 bp, 15 predicted proteins | sample 5400611 | NCBI WGS metagenome assembly WNGJ01 (sample SAMN13153375, study PRJNA577476) | soil metagenome | isolation source: 40 cm soil or saprolite under Garry oak tree replicate 1 | place: USA:California | collected 2016-06-15
AAAGATTGACTACCTGCGCTACCACAAGAGCCACCACGATGGTGGTAGAGGCACTTAGCGCGAACGAGCGATTGAAAGAGGAAGAGAAGAATGGTATCCTTCTCTTACATGCCGTGTGGTAGAGGCACTTAGCGCGAACGAGCGATTGAAAGCCTACACGACGCTTGCCGGCGCCACGCCGTCGATTGCGTGGTAGAGGCACTTTGCGCGAACGAGCGATTGAAAGTGCTTTGCTGTCTGTGCCTGCTACCCGGTACCCAGAAGTGGTAGAGGCACTTAGCGCGAACGAGCGATTGAAAGCGCCAGAGCCGTCCTGCCACAGCTTAGCCGAGAGCGTGTGGTAGAGGCACTGAGCGCGAACGAGCGATTGAAAGTGTCGCCCATGCCGTTCCACACATTGCCCGTCGGATTGTGGTAGAGGCACTGAGCGCGAACGAGCGATTGAAAGGCCATCGCTCTAGGCTGATCCACCTCGATGCCCAAAGTGGTAGAGGCACTGAGCGCGAACGAGCGATTGAAAGCAATGCCGTTTCTGTGGGAATGCCGCCACCCACGAGGTGGTAGAGGCACTGAGCGCGAACGAGCGATTGAAAGAACGTGGATCTCAAATTCGAGATACTGTACGTCACCGTGGTAGAGGCACTGAGCGCGAACGAGCGATTGAAAGAAAAGCTATTCTCAAAAGCTCGATTTACCTCATCATTGCAGTGGTAGAGGCACTGAGCGCGAACGAGCGATTGAAAGTGCCCAGGGTGGGCGGGAGTGTTTGCAGCAATCGCTGAGTGGTAGAGGCACTTTGCGCGAACAAGCGATTGAAAGTGCTCTGTATTGTCAGCAAAACGTACCATGCAGTTTGGCGTGGTAGAGGCACTGAGCGCGAACGAGCGATTGAAACCGCGGGGTCAAAGTACAGGCCATAGCCCTCATCATCGTGGCAGAGGCACTTAGTGCCTATCCGGACAACCCAGTAGCGCGAAAAGCAATCAAGCTACAGGCAAAATAGAGCAACGCCAGATAATGCTCCGGCTCTTTATCTCAGCTCACAAGACCAGCGAAGCAGTTCATCCAGGCATATGCCTGTTCGAAGAAAGCTGTCAAGCAGGGCTTGGCCCCAATTGGCTCACTGCGTTATGGGAGGAGAAACTCACCCATGTGATATACTTGCGCTAGAGGCTCATCCGTTTTCAGCAATGGGAGTTCCACCCAGAAAGGGCAAGGAGCATGTTTTATCCAGGTAATGCCCGTGTTCCCGAGGCGCTCCGGACAGACGAGTTCCTCGTCCGCCCTTTGAGAGCCGCCGATGTGACACTTGACTACGATGCGGTCATCAGCAGTCGTGCTGAACTGTTGCTGGGAAGTGGTGGTACCTGGCCGAGGGAAGGGTTTACTCTAGAGGAGAATTTAGCTGACCTGCAACGGCATGAACAGGAACATCGTGATCGTGTGGCTTTCACCTACACCGTCATGAACCCGGCAGAAACCGAGTGTTTGGGCTGCATTTATATTGGTCCTCTTGAGCGTCTCCTTGGGCAGGATGGAGAAAGTGGCGAGTACTTGAGCGACAGAACGGCCTATGTCAGCTTTTGGGTGCGCCACAGTCGCCTGGCAGACCATCTCGACAGGCGCTTGCTTCAAGCGTTGATCCCCTGGTTCCAAAACGAGTGGGCGTTCTTACACGTTCTTTTCATCGTCCAAAAGATCGAGGAACGCCACATCCAGCTGTTGGAGGAGATGGGATTGCGGTTTCTGTACAGCCTGAGACCCCGACAACCGTTCCTTGACGTCGTCCTTGCCTATCTTTTAGAGCCAAACCTGGTCAGGACAACACAGAACGGGTAAGCTATTTCCAGGCTGGCATACATTCTCCCTGCCCCTCGTTAGTCGCCAGCCGGAACGCTACTGACGAACTCGGAAGCATTCCTTCTACAGGTGCTCATCTAGCCAATCAAACATGCGCTGCGTCGCGACGGCCAGCGCTCCCGTCTGGCCGTGGACCAGGCCAGTGTCCTCCTCTGTGAACAGCTGGTAGTCTTTCGGGCACTACTAAGGAATCATAGAGCTGCTTGGCCTGCCCGGCAGAAAACTCCTCGTTGGACTTCCTGCCAGAGGATTATTGCTCACTGATTCTCCGCTTGGAGGTGGCACTTCCACCGCGTTCCTGCTCGCCTGCTCTTACCGCCTGCGGTTAAACACCAGGTTGATCACGAGAGTAGCCACAAAGAAGGCCAGGAAGATGAGGACAAAGGCGGCGGCTAAACTGGAATCGACGACGCGGAATAAGGCTATTGCTGCCATGGCCAGGAACAACAGTAGGAGCATCACGAGGGAAACAATGGCCAGCACCAACCGCTGACCAGCCGTGGGAGCCTGTCTGGCTTCTTGCCCTGAGAGTTTCTGCCCAACCCATCCAAAGGCCTCGTCCCGATTACCAGGAACCTCCTCATATCCAGTTGCATACGAGGCTGGCCCATCACGATTGATTTCGTCAAAGTTCATCTGTTGTGCCATGAGTATGTACTCCTTGCTATGCCATACAAGCTTCTGTTCTTTCCTAACTACGAACAACGGTATGGAAATGTTGCAGAAGAACAGCGACATCATTGGTAAAGGACTTTTGAAACGCCCTGGTTGTCACATCGCTCCCAGTTTACAAAGGAGCGTATCTCGCTTATACTTCTTTTGTAAGCCGTTCGATCCCTCTTACCGCTGAAGAAATGAACGACTGCAAAAGGAGCGCCTCGTGCATGAACCTGAACATGAAGAAGCGATTGAAGCTGAATGTGAGATCACGAACCTCGATCCACAAAAGAAGAGCAGCCAGGCCTTAAACCGCTGGCTCCACGGTCAACGTTTCTCGTTTCGGACACGCCTGTGCATGGCTCTGTTCACGATACTTGGTGTCGCTCTTTTTTCCTGGCTTCTGGTGAGTCCACTGCACTTGACGAGAGCCTCCCATGGACCCATATTTACCCCATCACACCAGGCTCCGTCCGGGTATGTACAGGTGTTGGTGGTTCAGAAAGTCATCTACCTCATAGACCAGAATGGACTGGTGAAAGCGATATGGACGAGGCATAAGTATGTTTACTTGCTCTGGCAACACTCTGTTGCCCCGTCTTCCAGGCTGTTACGCGTGGACCACAATGTGCTGTATCTGACTTCTCCAGGTGGTCATCTCGTAGCACTGCGAGCCAGCGATGGTGCTGTTCTCTGGACCAAATGGGCAGAAACACCTTGCTATCAATAGGAGAATTAGCACCATAAGCAAAGGGCTGGACAACTCTTGTTATCCAGCCCTCGCCTTTCTTTTTAGTGTTCAGATGCCCGCCTTCACGGGCACTCTCAATCGATCTGAAACACCATCCCTAGTAAACGAACCGGTATCTTCATAGGTTCCAACAAGTCTCCTTTCGGCTTACCTATCAAGGACCATCGTCCTAGTGCCAGGGTCTTTTTACCTCCCTGGTGATATACATTCTGAGCACTCCCCCGCTTAAAAGACGGGGGGTTCTGATCGGCTCCCTCTCAATTCTTTTCAGCTTCGAGATCAACGCTTCACAGTTGGGGGCTAGCGGAGGCGCGCCCGTCCACAGGCCGAGCTTCATGCTCCTGTGGCACCTGTACTGTGACCATACAGACCAGCCCTACGGCTGAAGAAGTGTGCGCCCCGCGTACACCTGCCTTGTGTTTGTTTAGAGGTATCCGCCTCTCACGAGTTGTACGTCTCGTGTTGGTTGCACTTTTTCAATACGCGAGTGCTTTTCCCTGATGGAACGTTTGACGCCAGAACCCACAAACACTCTTCACTTGTCAAATGTGCTACCTATATGATAGCGTATATGCTATGAAAAAGCAACAGCGAGCAACAACAACCATCCGGTTGGAGGAACAGGACAAACAGATTATCGCGCGGATTAGAGAGCACTACGGGGTCAAATCAGACAATGATGCCATCCGCATTGCTCTACGGGAAACATTGCGAGAAATCAATCGGCAGTCCCAACCCCCCGAATAAGGAACGCTTTTCATCCCCCGCATGAATGACGGGGGCTTTCAAGCGATCTTAGGTGTAAAATCCTTATGGGATCAATATTCGTACCAGGTAATGGAGACCAGAGTTTTGCCTCTACCTCACCTTTAGCCTTATAATATGTTGTGACAATACAACTAGCTAAAGGACATTCTTCCCATGGCATTTCAAGACTTGCGTGAGTTTATCGCCTTCCTCGAAAAAAAAGGACAGCTGCAGCGCATCAAGGCGCCTGTTAAATGCGAACTAGAAATTACCGAGATTACCGATCGCGTGAGCAAAGCAGGTGGTCCCGCCCTGCTCTTCGAGAACGTAAGCGGCTACAATATACCCGTCCTCATCAACACCTTTGGCAGCGAAGAGCGCATGTCATGGGCCCTGGGGGTAAACAATCTCAACGAATTGGGCGAGCGCATCAAAAAATGGATTGACCTGGTGCAGAATCGACCGCCCGAAGGACTGATGGACAAGATCAAATTGCTGCCCGAACTGGCAGAATTTGCCCGTATAGGGCCCCGGACAGTATCCCATGCTCCCTGCCAGGAAGTCGTTCTCACCGAGAATTTCAACGTCAATATGTTCCCCATCCTCAAATGCTGGCCTGACGATGGCGGACGCTTTATTACTCTGACCATGTGCCACAGCAAAGACCCGCTCACAGACAAGCGCAACATCGGCATGTATCGCGTCCAAATCTATGATGGGAAGACCGTGGGCATGCACTGGCAAATTCACAAGGGTGGAGCGGCCCATTTCCGCGATGCTGCACGTGAGCACCGGCGCATGGAAGTGGCCGTGGTCATCGGTGCAGAACCGGCTAGCATCTATGCCTCCAGCGCTCCCTTGCCGCCTGGCATTGATGAACTGCTGTTCGCAGGCTACCTGCGCCGAAAACCTGTCGAGGTGGTGCAGTGCAAGACCGTTGATGTGAAGGTTCCTGCCAGTGCCGAAATTGTGCTAGAGGGCTACGTCGATACCGCTGAGCTGCGCCCCGAAGGACCCTTTGGTGACCATACCGGGCACTACACGCCCATCGAGCCCTATCCCGTGATGCACCTGACTGCCATCACCCATCGCCGCAATCCCATCTACGCAACGACCATTGTCGGTAAACCTCCCATGGAGGATGCCTATCTGGGCAAGGCCACGGAACGTTTCTTCCTACAACTGCTCAAAGTCATCCTGCCTGAAGTCGTTGATATCAACATGCCCATCGAAGGGGGATTCCACAACGTCGTCATTGTCTCCATCAAAAAACGCTATCCTGGGCAGGCGAAAAAGGTTATGTCGGCCATCTGGGGCATGATGCTGCTCATGCTCTCCAAGTTCATCATCGTGGTAGACGAGGATGTGAATGTCCAGAACCTGCATGAAGTCCTCTTCCGCGTTGGAAACAATGTCGATCCCAAACGCGACACGCTCATGGTCGATGGCCCCGTCGATGCACTCGACCATTCCTCGCCTTTTGAAAAATATGGCTGGAAAATGGGCTTTGATGCTACCGCCAAGATGCCAGAAGAGGGCCATCCCCGCCCATGGCCTCCCGATATCGTCATGGCCCCCGAAATCGTAGACATGGTCACCAAACGCTGGAAAGAATATCGCATCAAACTGTGAAAGGTGGGAATATGCCCGGCCCGATATTCGCATATTGCTGAAAGAACTACAGCTATGAAGCGGTTATTATATACTTGTTGTCTACTACTCCTGGCCTTATTCTTTGCCGCGTGCGGGGGTACTAACCTCCCACCGTCTGGAACGGGCCCCATCAACACGCCCACGGTAAATAAGGAACCAACAGCCTTCTCAGCCACTACAGTAGTAGGAATCATTCATGAATACCCATTACCGCAATCAAACAGTGGCCTGATGCGCCCAGCTGTTGACCACGAGGGGCGTATCTGGTTCGGCGAAATGGGACGCAACTACCTCGCCTATTTTGATCCACGCACTCGGACATTTCAGCAGATGACGCCCCCCCGGGGACACGATGGCATTATGGGCGTGCAGGTGGCCCCGGACGATAGCATCTGGTTTGCCGAACAATACGCCAACTACATCGGACATTACTTCCCTACGACAGGACAATACCAGGTCTACAACCTGCCCGCGCTCACCATACCCGACCCCAGTGATACAGCCAGGACGCTCACACTACCAGGTGCCCCGAACGACTTAACCCTTGATGCACACGGCAACGTCTGGTTCACCGAGCTAAACGCAGACTCGGTGGGAAAACTGAATCCACATACAGGCATCACCCAGCAATACCCACTTTCAAACAAAAAGAGCGTGCAAACACTCGACCCCTATGGTATAACCGTTGATGCGCAGGGGATAGTCTGGTTCACCGAATCTACCAATGACCACGTTGGCCGCCTCGATCCCAGTACCGGCCAGATACAGTTTTTCACTATGCCCGGGCCACCTACTCAACTGATGGAAATTGCCAGCGATATGCATGGTATCATCTGGATAACCGCGTTCAACTCTGGCCTCCTGCTCAGCTTCAATCCACGCACCGACACGTTTACCCCCTACTACGCTCCCTTTACGGCAAAAGGAGCGGGCGGCCTCTACGGCTTAACCATCAGTACCAGCGGAGAGATATGGGTGACGATCACGGAGCAAAACATTATTGCGCGTCTCGATGTGGCAGCCAGGCGCTTCATTTATTATCCCGTTCCCACCCCTGCCAGTCTACCGCTTGGCCTGGTAATAGGCGCCAATCATACTGTCTGGTTTACTGAAGCGGGCAGTAACAAGATTGGAATGTTGAAGCCCTGATAACACAACAGGGGCACCCTTCGGGTACCCCTGATTGTAGGTTGCTTACTCGATACGGTTATGGCACCAGATACTTCTCAAACCAGCCCTTTATATGCCGCAACCTCTCCAAGCGCTGCCTGGGATGGCCCCCACGCGAGAGACCGTGGCTCTGGCCCTCGAAGCGCACAAACAGCACCTCGCGCCCTAAATATTTCAGGGCCGCGAAAAGCTCCTCCGCCTGCTCGATACTACAGCGCAAGTCACTCTCGCTGTGAATGATCAGTAGCGGCGTATGCATCTGCTTCACGTAGCTAATCGGCGACATGCGCAAGTAAAGCTCCGGATCATCCCATGGAGTTGTTTCCAGGTCGTCATCAGCAAAATCCCAGCCGATGTCGCTGCTTCCAAAGAAGGAGTACCGGTTGACAACACTGCGATCGGTTACTGCCACTTTGAAGCGGTCGCTGTGGCCGACCAGCCAGTTCGTCATAAAGCCGCCATAGCTGCCGCCTATAACCCCCACACGTTGCTCGTCAATGTAGCCCTTTTGTAGCAATGCATCCACGCCAGCCAGGATATCCAACGAATCTTTTACCCCCCATGCTCCTCTCACGGCCAGGGCAAAGTCACGTCCATAGCCAATACTGCCTCGAGGGTTGGTATATAGTACGACATAGCCAGCCGCCGCCAGCATCTGCATTTCATGGAAGAAGCCATAGCCATACTGCGTGTTAGGTCCCCCGTGAATTTCTACGATCAGCGGGTACTTCCTGGCCGCATCAAAGCCGGGTGGCTTGAGTATCCAGCCGTCTACCGGCCAGTTGTCCGCGCCAGTGTAAGGCATATACTCGGGTACCGCTAGCTCAAGTTCATTGAAAAGAGCATCGTTGAAAGCAGTAATACGATGCAGTTCTCCCGGAGATGCGGTCGAACAAGTAAAAATCTCTGCCGGGTGAGTTGCCTCTTCGATGAGTATTGCCGCCTTGTCCCTGGATTGATCAATGCTGAAATCGAGTACATGCACATTGCCTGGAGTGAGGGTTGCTGGCTGCTTTCCCGCTCCATCACCTGGAATTGCAAACACGCGTGTAGCCCCCCTCTGGGCAGCCATCACATAAAGCGTCTTGCCATCAGGCGACCAGGCAGGCGCAGGCATCATGTGCTCATCGGTCGTGTCACTGTTCGTCCAATCCGAGCAACTGCCTTCAAATTCGCTCGTCAAGCAGCGCGCCACCCCTTGTACTGTACCGGCAGGGATAGTATAAAGATCGACATGACCGGCTGAGCGCAGTTTGAGTGCCGCTAGAAAAGCGATGGTCTTGCCGTCAGGCGACCAGGATGGTGAACTGCATGCAAGAGAGCCATCGGTCAATTGTTGTAATTCACCAGCTTTTCCATCGTTAATGGACAGGGTGTACACATCGGGATTGAGAAAACGCCAGCGCTCCTCGCGCCGGTTGGAGGTAAATGCAACGCGTGTACCATCAGGAGACCATGCCGGGTCACCATCGTCCCAGTCGCCATCGGTAAGCTGCTGTGGCTCCCCACCTTCCACACCACCCTCAATATCCACCAGGAACAGGTGCTGGCGGCGCTCATGAATGAAACCGACGCCATCGAGACGATACCAGAGCCGATCAATCACACGTACCTTGGGCAGCGGTTGACCGTCTTCCGTCTCTTGATCTGCTGGACCAACCGCTGCACTAAAGATCAAGCGTTTGCTATCGGGTGACCAGACCGGGTCAGAAGCGCCATGCTGCATAAAACTAAGTTGACGAGCTTCACCACCATCTGCCGGGATGAGCCATACCTGTGCTTTACCTTTACCGCGTTTCTTCTGCTCTTTATCACCCTGGCCGGCAGCTTCACCTTCACGATCTGAGACAAAGGCCAGCCAGCGCCCATCAGGAGACCAGCCTGGACTATGGCTATTGGCCGTGCTCATCGTGAAGCGCTTCGCCTCACCGCCCTTTGTAGGAACCATCCAGATGGATGAACGATATTCATGCTTCTTGTCATCGATGGTGGTAACGACAAAGGCCACCCGCTGACCATCGGGCGAGATACGCGGTCTGCCTAGAAACTTGACCTTGTACAGGTCTTCTATGGTGATTGATCGTGTCATTTATCACTACTCCAAAGTTGTTATAATTTGTGGCCCCACACAGTGAGGGAAAAACCAATTGAATAGAAATCATCGGATAGCATATCTATAACAGCATTCTGACATACTTATGCTTATCATCTCATCTAAACTTTTACGGCTTCGTGCCCCACGCGCTAAGATAGAACCAAACTCCATTAAAATCGTTCATCATCATCTCTGCCAATGCCCGCTGATACTGATCCTCAAATTCTTCTTCTGATGTCACTCCCATTTTAATCATAAAGGGCTGCAACAATTTAAGTCCTATCATGAAGTCTTGATAGAAGCTGCCATATGGTTCCATCCCCATTGAACAATCCAGGACATGGGCCTTTTGCTGAATATGCTGATAGCCCGCATCGCGCAAGAAACGCCCTAACATCGGCGTAACGCCTACATGTCGTCCATCAGGGGAAAAACTTCTCCCGGCTGCAAACAATGACCGTGAAATCATACCATACAATCTCTCAGACGCAAAACTGTTGCTGAGGGGTGACTCGCACTCGGTCAGGCGGAGAATACCACCAGGCCGAAGTATCCGCAGGCATTCCTGCATTAGTTTCGGCCATGCCTCTTTAGCCATGAATCCAAAGAGAAAGCGAGCATTGACCAGGTCAAAAGAGTTATCGGGAAGTTCAAGTGGTTTCAGCGCATCCATCACTTTGAAACTGGCGTTGTCTAAACCTTGCACCCTTGCCTGGGCGCGTGCATATTCGATCATCGATCTACTGAGGTCGATCCCCATCACCCGTTTCTTGGCGTACTCAAATGCCACGTCGAGCAGCCAACCGCCAGGACCACAGGCAATATCCAGGATATCGTGAACCTCAGAGAGATCAAAGGAATCTGGGAATAGCCCACCCATGCCCTTCGTCAGCAAACGATCCTGGTGGGCCAGGCGCGCCATTTCCGCAGCATCTTCGGCGTCGATAAAATAGGTGTTATTATTCGCTGGAGGTTCGATTGGCATAAAGTTGACTCCCTTCCTTCACATATTACAGCCTCATATCCCTTATCGTCTGGCCAGTCTATCGTGACCATTATACAGTAGTGCTCTTTATGTCGCAACTTGCTCCAGCTTTTTTCTCAGGACAGCTTAAAGTTCGGATCAAATTCTTGATGGATGATGGGCTCTGGCATGAATACATTTTCCTGTCTAGAGGATCTTGAAACACATTAGATGCATAGTATTGCGAAGTTCCACCACACTACTTTCGCCGCCGACTTCGTCCTTCGTGCAAAAAAGCGTCGTCAAGAGTTTCATGCAAGCGTTCGAAATCATCTACATCGAGTTGAAGTTCAACGGCGGGCAGATCATCAGGCTTGGCACGGCCTTCCTCGAAAAGCTGTAGCACCATAACCAGTTCGACCTCTACCTCCATTACACCATCCTCTTCCCGTATGGTTATCTCCTCGTCATCCTCGTCATCGTCATCCTGGTCAGAGACAGCCTGGATAAATTCGATGTTGGTACGCGCACAACGGAAACGTCCCGTCAGCTTCAGTGCATCGGTTGAAAGCTCCTCCGCCAGTTCACGTACCACCTCCATCATTTGCACGAAAGCATCCTGCAATTGCTCCAGCGCATCTTCTTCATCACCAAGAGCAGCTTCGCTCTCACCTGTCAAATCGCCACTCTGAGCCTGGTGCTCAACTCCACTGGCGCCAGCACCCTCCGGCAAGCGTTGGCGTGCCAGGTCGTTCAGCCGTTCGAGCGCTTGAGCTAAAGCCGGAGAAAAGGTGCCGCTTTCTCGCTCACCTGGCTTAGTAGCTTCGCTTCCCCCCTCGACCTCGTTCCCATTGGTATCCTCCAACTCCGACTCTTCTCCATCATCTTCGTCCAAGCCAACTGCCGACTCCACGAGCAATATCTGCTGGTGCAGTAACTCAGCCACATCCTTACTCATATAGGCCATTACCCTTGCCTGCCGGGATGCAGCAAGTAATTGAAAAGCAGGCCAGTCCCGGTAACGATCTCGACTGCGCAAGTAGCGCATCTCCACCATTCCCAACGTGTCCAGCCGCAGCGAAAGTTCCATGCGTCCCTCCTCTTGAGCAGTCAGCTCTCTTATACATTTTCTTATTTTCGATTTTCGATTATAGAATTAATCGACCGATCTCACTGGTGCCAGGTTAAGGAAATATACTTCATCATACCACACGCGGCATTGCAAGACACAATCATGAGCATTAGTAGCCAGGATTGGGATGCTGGTCAACAAGCTGTATCATTTGCAGCCTGTTGATGATTCTTTTTTACCTGCTTTTTCGTATTCAAGGAAAGCATCATAAAAGGCTTGATATCGTAGAGGAAATACTCAAAAGGGGCCCCCATTGAAAAGGAGAATAGCTTGAAGATACTCTACTGCCGAACGGTGACACCTATGGCGTTGAAGTTGATACGTAGATTTGACGGGGATATTATTGGAGATAAGGCGATAATATGCCACTTCTCCAGGGAAGAACCCAGTAGGGATAAGAAAGGTCGTATAGTTGATGGAGCCTTCAGAATCTTCTTTCCGAATAATGAGGCTATCTGCTATACCCTCTCTGGTGAAATCTCCTTTGTTTTGTAAACCCTCGACACACAAATGGCCTGCCATACATTAGTCCTGCCAGTAGGCTTATAAAGCGCCTGGCAAAAAGCCGCCCATGTTCGTAAACCCCCCTGTGACAAACCGCCCAGTTTTGTCGTAGTAGAATGAAGTAGACAGTAAATAATTTGTTCTTCTTTTCATTTCAGCACGGAGGAATTTGTCTGTGACAACGCGTCCCGATATCGTACTACTGGTGCTGGATACCCAGCGACTTGACCGCCTCTCGTGCTACGGATGCGAGCTTGAAACCTCGCCCCACATCGATGAACTTGCCAGTGACTCCACACTCTTTCACTGCGCCGTTGCCCCTGCCCAGTGGACAATACCCTCGCATGCATCGATGTTTACCGGTGTCTATCCTTCTGTGCATAATACCGTACAGTCCTTCTCCATACTGCCGGATACACTGCCTACTCTGGCTGAACGACTACGGGATGGAGGCTACTTCACAGTGGCCTTCTGCAACAATCCACTGGTCGGAGTAGTGAATAATGGCCTGCGCCGTGGCTTCCAGAGCTTTTTGAACTATAGTGGTCTGATGACTTCACGCCCAAACCAGGTAGGGGTAGACCGCAACCTCTTTGATCGTTACCGCCAGGTCTTCAAAAGATTTCTAGCCAGTACGATTTCTTCGATGCAAGACGCCTTTGCCCGCTCTGATTTCCTGTTAAACCTCTCGTTCTCTCCCCTGACGGCACCACTCTGGCAGACTGCGTTGAGCTTCAAGGGCAACACGGCCAGATCCCTCAACGACGCAGCCCGGCTCCTCATCGAACGCGATGGAGTAGCCGAGGACCAACCAATTTTCAGCTTTATCAACTTGATGGGTGTGCACATGCCCTACCATCCGGCGCAGCAGTTTACAGAGCGCTTCGCTCCGCATATACTGCACGATAAAACAGCACAACGCTACCTGCGCCACTTCAATAGCGACGTCTTTGGCTGGTACGCCCCACTCACAAACATTATGGATGAACAGGACAAAGTTACCCTGGATGGCATGTATAACGCGGAAGTTGCCACCCAGGACGAGGAGGCTCGACAAGACCTTGTTGATCGTCTGTGCTGACCACGGAGAGCACCTCGGTGAGAAGCGCTTGATAGGCCACTCCCTCTCGCTTTATAACGAACTGGTGCGCGTTCCCTTAATCATCCGCGACCCAGGCAGCGATCTTCCCCGTGGTACAGCCGTGGAGCACTTTGTCTCGACGCGGCGCATCTTCCATACTGCCCTGGCAGCCGCCAATCTGGCTGACGAAACAGAAGAAGTGCTTACACTGGCTCAAAGCTCCACGAGCGATCCCGATAGCGGGACCGTTTTTGCAGAGGGCGTACCACCGCAAAATGTTGTTCAAATGCTGCACCGGCGGCGTCCCCAGGAGACACAGGAACTGGGCTGCGACCAGGCACGGCGTGCGGTGTGGAGCGAAACACACAAACTGATCCAGACAGGTGACGACCGCCTGGAATTATACAGCGCCATCGATGATCCCGGCGAACGCTTGAATCTGCGTGATATACTGCCTGAGAGAGTCGAAGCTCTACAAGAGTACCTACAAACATTTGTGAGTCATGCCGGCGTCACAGTAACCACCAGAGAGCAAGCAGATGGATACGACGATCCAGAGGTACGCCGCCGCCTGCGTGACCTCGGCTATATAGAGTAATACTGAGTGAGGACTATTGGTTATGTATCCACCCTTTGGCCCTGTTATTTTTCAATTAGGACCACTTGCCCTGCACTGGTATGGTGTAATTATTGTTGTAGCCATCCTTGCCAGTGCCTGGGTTGCCGGTCGTTATGTAGCACGCCATGGACAGAATAGCAATACCATCTGGGATATGCTGCTCTGGGTGCTCATACCGGCGCTCATCGGCGAACGACTATACTATGTATTTATCCAATCACCACGCGGGCCCAATGGTCTTGGAGAGTACCTGGCCCATCCTATCGAAATTCTTGAAATATGGCGCGGCGGCCTGCACATCTATGGTGCCTTTATTTTTGGAGGTATTGCCATAGCCCTTTATGCACGCTGGCACAAACTGCCGCTCCTCATCTACCTCGATGCCGCCGGTCTGGCACTACCCCTGGGGCAGGCCATTGGTCGCTGGGCCAACTTCATCAACCAGGAACTCTATGGTCCTCCAACCACCATACCATGGGGATTGCGCATCGACGCAGCACACCGCATCCCGCCCTATAACAACATGACCCTCTATCCCGAGAGCGTACGCTTTCAACCATTGTTCCTTTATGAGTCCCTGGCAAACTTCATCGGCTTCGCTCTCATATTCTGGATTTCGCGCCGCTTCGAGAAACGCCTGTGTAACGGTGACCTCTTCCTCATCTACTTGATCTGGTACCCACTCGTGCGCTTCTGCCTCGAATTTCTGCGCACCGACTCCTGGTTCTTCTCCGTCCTCGGCGTGCACTTCAACGTCGTACACATCCTATCTGCCATCACCATCGTCACCGCCGCCACGCTCCTCTTTGTACGCCACCGCTCCAAACCACGGAGCGCAACGGTACAGGATGCAGGAAACAGTCCACTGGTCGAAGATGGAGAAACTGGCGAGGTAAAGGATCAAGGCGTGGAGGCTCATAGCCCGCAAGATAATGGCGTGCATGTTGAGAGGCTGCAAGGTGAGGTTGCAAGTAACAAGGATACAAATTTTGCTGGCTTAGAAGCTAATAACACGAAAACCGAAGAGCTGAAAGCTGAAAGCTGATTTGATCACGTCGAACCCCTTCACTGTTCAATTCCTGACTCTCGTCGAGCGGCATGCCAGGCAGCGCTTGCTTCTGGCATACACATGATATGCGGATTGAATGACAGAGAACTCACCTTGTGATGAGAGGGATATATTCCTCGCAGTGCTTCATCGAAAAATGCGATCAGCCGCCGGTCGAACTCATCTGGATGAGAGAAGCGTGCCTCCGTGTGACCAGTATCAGGTACTTCCCACAACTGGCGCGAGGAAGAATGCGAAGCATCGTAGAGCTTACGAGCGTCTCCTGGCAGAGTTACCTTATCCTTCATATCGCCAATGGCATAAAAAGGCCGGTCAGCCAGGGCCGCCATATCGTCAATGTTTCGCATTGCAGTGAGGTCCACACCTGTACGGAACTGGTACAGTTTGACTATTGGCCACACCATCCAGCTCGGTAACCCGATCAAAGGAGCAGTGACCAGCCTCATCGTCGCATTGAGATTGGCGAAGGGACTTTCCACAGCTACCGCTCGGAAAGCCGGCAACTGTGCAGCAGCATGGATGGCTGTCATCGAGCCCATTGACGATCCATAGATTCCCAGCCTCTTACCATCTACATCAGAGCGACTTTGCAGGTAGGCCAGAGCTGCGGCCACATCTCGTGTCTCATAAAGGCCGTAGGTGCAGAAATTGCCGCCGCTCTCTCCCTGTGCGCGCTGATCGATGTCCAGAATAGCGTAGCCGTGCCAGTGTAAGGCTTCGATCAAAGTGGGATAAGCCCCCTTGGGATAAGCGGTTGTGCTGAAATGACAATTACTTAACGAAGTGGCATAGGCTGCATGGCAGTTCAGGTTAAAAGCATTACGGTTGTCTGCAAAACCATGGAGCAGTAAAATAGCTGGCGCTTTTGCGGTACCGGGAGGAGCAGGGATGAACCAACCGCGGATCGTCACATGATCTACTGTCTCCAGTTGTACCGACACATAAGGAACGGTGGGATTGCGCGTAATGGGTAGACGCTGGGGATACATTAGGCGGTTGCATAGGTACCATGTGAGGGCAAAGGCTGCTATGAAAGTTATACATAATACTTTGCTCAAGGAGACCAAGATGATCTTCACCCGTGAGCGTGGCTTATGTGATCTTTTTACTATTAATGACATCTGCTCTCCGATCCTGCAATATAGAAAAACGTCACGTTTCCCGAAGCCCGTGAATACCTCCCCTCACTATGTATAACAGTCCTGCTCTGACCGGACTCCGCTACTTATTGATCTCAGCGTAGAGATCTAAACTTGGTCAACATCTCTCTTGTTGATCTAGGGAAATCCGAGTTTAGCAACTTCTGCAGAGATCTATAAGAGAAATGTCAAATGGCTTGACTCACCAGGAATACCTCTTTCGCTCCGCTACTCTGGGAAAATCCGTTTGGCCTGCCGCTGTATCTAAGTATGCTGAAAAAGAGGATGTGCGCCAATGTCAAGGTAGTGACAAGTATGAGACATCTATGCAACAACAGGGTGATAAGCCCCTCTATTCAAGTAGAGGCACTAAAATGTTTGTATGGGATAACAGGATAATGTATACTGGATCGAGCATTTTGAGGGCAATACATGCAATTTTTAAATAACAAATGATCGTGAAAACGACACAGGAAGAGGGAACGTCGCTGTGAGCAAATCTGAAGAGGCGAAACCTTCGTCTCAATTGAAACGCGAGCGGGTACTGCGTGGCTGGTCTCAAGAGAAAGTCGCAGAGAAGATCGGCGCCGATCGTAGGTCGATAACTCGATGGGAAAATGGTCAGGCTTCTCCTACTCCTTACTATCGTGAGCAACTCTGTAAATTATTTGAAAAGAATGCCGAAGAACTGGGGCTGCTGACAGATAGTACAAGCAATTCCGGGCAAGTTGTGAGCCATTCCTCTATTAATCTGAGTTCAACCAGCCCTGAGACAGGTGAGGAGCTTCGAGAAACTCCACGCGTTCAACCGGACACTACAACTAACGCTGTTGCAATTCCTCTTCCAAATCAAGAACTACCCGCCGTAAGTAGCTCCACAACTACACCAGGAGACGAGAATCGTCGGCGATTGCTGGCGAAGGTCCGTTCATTCTGGATTACAGGGGTGTTAGATCAATCTCTTCATGGAGCGGCCCTCATTTTATTAGGATTGCATGAGCAAAGAGAAGCCGTCGAAAACCCGTGGCGCTTTGTTCTGCAACTACCAGACCAATCAGCACATCCACTTCCTCCGAATACCCACATCATACAGGTCTACGATGAAGTGGATGGAGAACTGCTCATTCTTGGAAAGCCCGGCATTGGCAAAACAACACTTCTCCTGGAACTAGCCCGTCATCTCCTGGACCGTGCTGAAAAGGATGAAAAGCATCCGATGCCGGTCGTGTTTAACTTGTCTTCGTGGGCGGCCAAGCGACAACCGATCACTGCGTGGCTTGTAGAAGAATTGAACAGTAAGTATCAGGTTCCGTATCAACTCGCTCAGACATGGGTAAATACCAACCAGGTGCTGCCACTGCTCGATGGGCTGGATGAAGTTGTGCCAACATATTATTCAGCATGCATAGAGGCCCTCAATTCCTATCAGCATGAGCATGGCTTGAAGTCTATTGTTGTATGTAGTCGAAATGATGACTATTTTGCCCAAGAAGCGCGTGTGGCGGTGCAAAGCGCGATCGTTGTGCAACCTCTCACTCCAGGACAAATCGAGGACTATCTATCTAATGCAAAAGAACAATTAGAGGCAGTACGCGTGGCACTGAAGGAAGACCCAACGCTGCAAGAGTTAGTGACAACGCCGCTGATGCTTAGTATTTTGACATTGGCCTATCAGGAAAAGTCCGTTGAAGACCTGGCAGCGACGGAAGTTCCTGGGATGAGACGACGGCAGGTGTTTACAACCTATGTCAAGCGGATGCTTGAGCGTCGGGGCGCCAAAGCTCGCTACACTTTGCGGCAGACAGAACGATGGCTCACCTGGTTAGCTGGGAAAATGGAACAGCATAACCAGGCGCAGTTCTATATCGAGCGCATGCAGCCAACCTGGTTACCACAGAATCTCGTGTGCCGGCACTACCACGGTATTGTCGTTGGCCTGACCTACGGATTACTAGCTGGAATAAGCTATGGAGTACTCGACGGAATACTTTTTGGACCAGCCATTGGACTGATCGAGGGGCTTGCTATTGGATTCATTGGTGGGCTGGTTGCTGGGATGGTCTTTGAATGGGCCATCAAGATAGATGCAAAAATATCAAAGGTAGGTGCGGGTGTTCAGTCATCGGAGACCGGGCAGCGAAAATTGGTGAACTGGCATGTTAAAGAGCTCATCGTTGGCCTGGTCCTTGGTCTGATTTGCGGGTCGATCAACGGACTGGTTAATGGACTGATAAGAGGACCAGCCATTGGATTGATCACCGGGCTGGTCAATTGGATCGTTGTCTGGTTGATCTTTGGATTAGCCTTCAAACTGGGTACAGAAATCCAGCCTGCGGAGATGGTGGCCTGGTCGTGGAAAGCACTGCGGCAAAACTGGCCCAAAATGCAAGTCTGTGGATTGATCGCTGGCCTGTTTTACGGACTGTTCTATGGCATGTTTTATGGGTTGATCGTCGGTCTGGTTGTGGGCATAACTGCCGGATTAGCTGGTGGATTGTTGAATAAAAGGCTGGATGTGAGCAATATTGTTAGACCGAATCAGGGAATATGGCGTTCTGCATCTGCTAGCATATATATTGGATCGATTGGTGCATTAGTCGTCGGTCTGTTCTACGGACTTTTCTACGGCCTATTCAATGGGTTGAGTAATGGTCTGCTCTATGGAGTGATCTACGGATTGCTCTTCGGGATATTAATCGGATTACGAAATGGAGGCTTCGCATGTATTCAGCACGTGATCCTCCGTTTATTTCTCTGGCGCGTTCAGTGTATACCCTTGAACTATCCTCATTTTTTAGACTATGCTAGCGAGCGGGTTCTGCTTCGTAAGGTGGGTGGAGGCTACATCTTTGTTCACCGGTTACTATTAGAGTACTTTGCATCGCTAGATCACGCTACAAACGCATGACACAAGATCACGGCCTCATATCCCCTGTGAATGAGGCCAGATAGACACCTACCCTATTAAAAACCGGCTCCCCTTTGCAGGTAGAACCACCCTTTAAACTCCTTTTTATACTCTTTCCAAGGAGATATGATATGTTGCCATACTGTCCAGTAGCCTGCACGACGTTGTCAGCCAGCCTCTCATAGGATATATGGGGTATTTTCTGTACTTTGCCTCTCTCCTCCCCTATGATTGAAGAGGGGAAACATTCTGCCGATTACACTTTGTAGTAGCAGTACTACCATGAGTGACTACTGAAAAATAGCAGAACTGTGAGAGAAAAATGGACACCATCCGCCAAATCCTGTCGTCTCGCTTGCATGATCAGGCTCGAGGCACCACTCTTTCAGTGGTACATCTATGCATGCTCATCTTGTCATGTGCCATGCTCGCGTTGACCACCCCATTTGGCAGCACCCTCGGGTATGCCTCCCCATCGACGGCCAAAGCGGCAGCACCTCCGGTGCGCCAGATCAATATTCCCTATTTTCAGAACGCCGCGGTGCCCTTTAACCAGACCGCCATCTTTTGGTTTGGTTCTGTTTCCTCTGCCAGTAACTATATCGATGCGCGCATGGGCTATAACAATAGCGAGCTGTACGTCGATTTGCATATCGTGGACCGCTACGTCTGGTATGATCCCCATGCGCAAGCACCGAATTTAACCACAGGCGATACGGCCACACTCTATCTGAGTACGACACCCAATGGGAGTAGTGTTCCTGACCAGTATGCCTACCAGTTTGTGGCTCAAGTGGATTGGTACCAGGCACGCACCCATTATCAACAAGCCTACAGGGGCAACGGCTCCTCCTGGGTCGTGGCGCCGCTCGCCTTTACGACGGTCAGTGGCTGGCGCGGCACGGGCTTGAATGGCAAAGAAGATTCGGGCTGGACCATGACCTATCACCTGCCCTTCGCTGCGCTGGGCCGCTCCGGTCCTCCGTCGGCCGGCACCTCCTGGAAATTGGGCGTCAAAGTCCATAACCAGGATAATGCCTCCGACACACCACTGTCTCTCCAATGGTGGCCCGAAACCGCCACTGACCTGGTTCCTTCCAGTTGGGGAGCGCTGGTCTTTGGACTGCCCACCTACCAGGCGCCTCATACCGCGAATCCTCTGACCTATACGGTGCGCAATGGGCTCAACAACCAGGTGGTGACCGATGGCATGGTCGGCGGCTCCCTGGGATGTGGCAATCATGGACTCAATCGTTGGACGCAAGTGGGAGGACAAAGTTACTCAGGCGCGACGCGCGTCAACATTCAGAATGAGTGGGATATCTCCGATTGGAACTGTTTCTCCAAATTTTACATTAGCTTTCCCCTCACCTCCCTGCCGGGTGGGAAGGGGGTCGTTTCAGCCAGGGTGACGTTGTATGAATACGGCAATGCCGGGCAAGTCGGAAAAGCCAATCCCTCCCTCATCGAGGTGGCCTCGGTGAATCAAGGGTGGAATGCGGCCACGCTTTCGTGGAACACGGCGCCTTTAGTGCAAGAAAACATCAGCCGCACGGTGGTCAATACCGTCTCGGGCAACACCACTTTTGGGCAGGCCTACAGTTGGGATGTGAGCCAGGCCCTGGCCCAATCCTATGCCGCAGGACAACCCTTACGCTTAGTCTTTTACTCCCCCGATAGTGCCTATTCCACGGGCAAGTACTTCTTTTCTTCGAGTGTGGGGGACTGGAATGCCCAGGGCCGGCCGACCTTACAAGCCACGCTTGGCACCCTCGTTGCTTCATCTCCTGCATCCATTCATACTTCAGCACCAGGAGCAACGACTACTAATACAGCTCGGGGACAGCAAATTGCCATTAGTCGCCATCCGCCAGACAATCAACAAACTATTACACCAGCTAAAGTTGATGGGCGTATAATCTACCTCACCCCGCTGCTCATCTTGCCTGTCTCACTCTTCTTCCTGGTCCGGACGCTACGGCGCAGGAGGTTCTCAAAACGAAGATAGCCTTAATATCCCAACGTAGGATTCCCTGGTCATAGGACTTGGACAAATTTCCTAAATTTGGTATATAATGGCTACAAGAAATACTGGGAACCAGGAAATAACAAGAGGAGATAAAGCTAACAATCGCACCTATGAGTGACGCAAGCAATAACACCATAAACATTACAAGCACAATAGATCAGAATAATTTGGTCGGGTCGTCCAATGGACAGAACTCAGGCACACTCGCTGCTTCTGAAGATATCTCATCTGCCTCAGTCTTTAATCTGACCGACCGGTTGCAGATATTCAGCTATCTCGTGACCTCCAATCGCGTGCGCTGGTATCGCGTCATTATGCGCTTCTTTCTCCAATGCCATCGTGACCTCTATCGCTACCAACTCACTGCCCAGGAGGTGCGTGACTCGGTGAGGGCCACTTTTGACCCGGAATACACTCTTGAACAATGCCAGAACGATCTCAAGGCACTCAAAGATTGGGGAAATATAGCTAGCATTTATGACTCAAGCCGGGCTACCTCCATTGCCAGCTTTCTTTCGCCCGCGCTGCTTTACCAGGCTACACCGGAAGGCATAGCCATTGAAACCTTCCTCGATGAGCAGGCTCGTGCCAGCATGGGTAAAGGAGCTCTGCGCCAGGGGGACCTGCCGCGCCTGTGGAGTTCTCTCCAGCAGCTTGACGAGTGGTTACGACAGCCACACGTTGAGCTGGCTTCTGTCCGCGGCCGTGAAATAGCCGAGGAGTGGCAGCGAGCCTTCGAGGTATGGAACACCATGGCTCGCGAGGCCGCTCAATACCTCGCCAATATGACCAACGCTGCCCAGCAAGGCCGGGCGGACCTCGAGGCATACCAGGCATATAAGGCCGCCGTAGTGGCCTATGTACATGGTTTCGCCCAGGCCTTGACGCAATATAGTCGCCACGTTCGCGAATTGCTCGCCGAGTGGTCCGTCACAGGTAAGACAGCCAGGTTAATAGAGATTGCCGCAGAACATCTGGATCCACCTACACCAACTATGGAGAACAGGCGTACAGAGGAGGAACGCACAGAGGAGGCCCGCAACCAGTTGGAAGCACTGACACACTGGTTCGCCGTGGGGAAAAATGCCGATTCCTTCCGTCGCAACGCGCTTGCCGAGGT
>WNGJ01004712.1_pt1 | contig 21497 bp, 20 predicted proteins | sample 5400611 | NCBI WGS metagenome assembly WNGJ01 (sample SAMN13153375, study PRJNA577476) | soil metagenome | isolation source: 40 cm soil or saprolite under Garry oak tree replicate 1 | place: USA:California | collected 2016-06-15
TTCGGGGGTACAGCCTCCGTCAGCGGAGCAACCTGCGCGATGCGCATTTTACATATCTCCTCTTGTCATTGTGAATGGCCAAAATGCTCTTGGCCACGTTGGCACCGACACGCCGAAACTGGAACGTTCTCGCATCTGCGAAGTTCCATAGAGCTAGCGTAGTTCTTCCACATCACGGTCTTGCTGATGCCATCACACCCGGTCAGATCTCATTCACTGTCGATGCGCGACAAATGTTGCGGAGCAATGGCGTCGCGAAGGCAATTGCGAAGCAGGCTCCATCATTCGATCGTATGACCTATGCCCGATTGAGTTTTCCTTCTATTATAAGGAGTTTGCAGCTACATGGACGTTCTTTCAGGATATGCAAATCGTCCGCTTCGGTTTGTGCTGCGCTATCTTCGCCAGCGTCTTGCTTCGCATGTCGTCATTGTGGCTGCTGTTGTCGCAGCGGTTGCTTGTTCTGTAGGCACACAATATGGCGTAAAATATCTAGTCGATGGCCTGTCGGCAGGGCCGGGCAGTGCAGGCCGCGTATGGCTGGCATTCGTTTTTCTCATGTCGCTAATTGCGGCCGATAATTTTCTGTGGCGGATCGCCAGCTGGACGGCGAGCTTTACCTTCGTGCGAGTAACCGGCGATTTGCGCCGCGATATTTTCCGTCACCTGACGGGTCACGCGCCGAGCTATTTTTCGAACCGGCTGCCGGGGATGCTGACAAGTCGCATTACCGCGACATCGAATGCCGTCTTCACCGTCGAAAATATGTTCGTCTGGAATGTGCTGCCGCCGTGCATGGCGACCGTGGCGGCGATCGTGCTGATCGGAACCGTGAGCCTGCCGATGTCGGCAGGCCTGATCGTCATCGCAGGTGGAATGGTGGTTGCGATGTTTCACCTGGCCGCCAAAGGTAAACCCTTGCATGACGAGTTCGCGGACAAGGCCGCCGCGGTCGATGGTGAAATGGTCGATGTCATCAACAACATGCCGCTGGTGCGGGCGTTCTGCGGTCTCAGCCTCGAGCACGACCGGTTTGATGCCACCGTCAACCGGGAAATGACGGCGCGCGGACGCAGCCTTCGTTACCTCGAAAAGTTGCGGCTCACCCACGCCGCGGTTACCGTCGTGCTGACGATCGGGTTGCTGGCCTGGGCTATCGTGCTTTGGCAGCGCGGCGGCGCCAGCACTGGCGACGTCGTGCTGGTCTGCACCTTGGGACTTTCCATTCTGAATGCTACGCGAGATCTCGCAGTGGCGCTGGTCGATGTCACCCAGCACGTCGCCCGCTTGACCGAGGCGATTGCCACCCTGTTGCTTCCCCACGAACTGCGCGACCACCCCAAAGCCGAACCGCTGGTGAAGGCTGGGGCAGCGATCGTCTTCAACCAGGTGTCGTTCCGCTATCCCGGGGGCCTGCAGGTATTCGACCAGTTCAGCCTCCGCCTCAATGCGGGCCAAAGGGTTGGATTGGTTGGACAATCCGGGGGCGGGAAATCCACTATGTTCACCCTGCTGCAGAGATTTTACGACGTGAACCAGGGCCACATCGCGATCGATGGCCAGAACATCTCCAAGGTCACCCAGGAGAGCCTTCGGGCGGCGATTTCGGTGGTTCCACAGGACATCTCAATGTTCCATCGTTCGATCATGGAAAATGTCCGCTACGGACGGCCAAGCGCGACTGACGATGAGGTGCTGCGCGCGGCCATCGCGGCGCGCTGCGACTTTGTCGAGACACTGCCGGAAGGTTTGGAGACCATGGTCGGGGATCGCGGTGTCAAGCTGTCTGGCGGACAGCGCCAGCGCATCGCGATCGCGCGTGCATTCCTGAAGGATGCACCGATCCTGCTGCTGGATGAGGCCACGGCGGCGCTCGACAGCGAATCCGAGGAGGCGATACGCGAGGCGCTCGGCCGCCTGATGCGTGGGCGTACCGTCATCGCAATCGCCCACCGTCTTGCGACGCTGCGTAATTTTGACCGCGTGATCATGCTACAAGGTGGACGAATCATCGAAGACGGCCCACCGGATATCCTCATGCAGGGCAGGGGTCCGTATCGGGAACTGGTAGCGCGGGAAGTGGGCCGCCTTGCTGTCCAAGCAACCCATGCGGCCTGAGCGTCCGTCAAGGATTGTTTTGACTTGCGTACCGTCGGAACGCGCTGCAAGCAAACCGGCTAAGGTCACCCAATGGCAATCGAAGCTATGACGCAAAGCGCTATTCGCGAGTTCGAAATCGTCGAGGAATCGCCGTTCTACATTCCGATGACCGGGCCCGCGGCAAGGCCGCGCCGCGCACTCAAGCATGACGACACCTTCGTTGTGCTGGACAGTCACGGCGACATCGGCGCCTCCGCCGGCGGGCCCGATGGTCTGTTCAACGCCGACACCCGCTATCTCGCGCGGCTTGAACTGGTGCTGGACGGAGTCCAGCCGCTGCTGCTCGGATCCAATCTGCGCGATGATAACTCGGCGCTGACGGTCGATCTCACCAATCCCGACGTCTATCGTAACGAACGCATCGTGCTGCAGAAGGACATGCTGCACATTGTACGCACGATCTTCCTGTGGCGCGGAACCGCCTATCAGCGGATCGGTCTGCAGAATCACGGCGAGGGCATCGCGAGCTTCGACCTGACGCTTCTGTTCGATAACGACTTCGCCGACTTGTTTGAGGTGCGTGGCGAGCGCCGTCTACGCCGGGGCATCGGCTCGAGCAAGGTGCTCGGCCCAGCCGACGTCGCGCTGGAATACAACGGGCTGGACGGCAAGCCACGCAGTACCGCCCTTCAGTTCGATCCGCGCCCGACGCGGCTTGCGGTGAATGCCGCCACCTTTCATCTCGATCTGGCGCCGCAACAGGCAAGTTCGCTGTTCGTGTCGGTTGCCTGCAACAAGCCGGCTGCGCTCAAGCCGGCGCCATTCTTTCGTGGACTGCTGGCGCACCGCCGCGAGATGCGCCAATCGACATCGGGCGCAACCAGCATCGAAACCTCCAACAATATCTTCAATGAGGTGCTGTGCCAGTCGATGGCCGACCTCAACATGCTGATGACGGAAACGCCGCAGGGCCGGTATCCCTATGCGGGCATTCCCTGGTATTCGACGACGTTCGGCCGCGACGGCCTGATTACGGCGCTGCAGATGCTGTGGATTGATCCGCGGGTCGCGCGCGGCGTGCTGAAGCGGCTCGCATTCTATCAGGCAAAATCGATCGATCCGCTGGCCGACGCCGAGCCCGGGAAGATCCTGCATGAAATGCGCGGCGGCGAGATGGCGGCGCTGCGCGAAGTGCCGTTCGCGCAATATTACGGCAGCGTCGATGCGACGCCGTTGTTCGTGCTGCTGGCCGGACTCTATGTCGAACGCACCGGCGACGACGAGACACTGGCAGAGTTGTGGCCTGCGATCGAGGCGGCGTTGCGCTGGATCGACGGCGCGGGCGATCCCGATCAGGATGGGTTTGTGGAATATCAGCGCGCCTCCGAGCAAGGATTGGCCAACCAGGGCTGGAAAGATTCCTACGACGCCATCTTTCATGCCGACGGACCGCTCGCCGAGGGTTACATCGCGCTATCGGAGGTTCAGGCATATGTATTTGCCGGCAAGCACCTGGCTGCGCGCTGCGCGCTCCGCCTGGGCTTGGTGGATAGGGCGCGACAACTGGAAGCCGATGCGCAGCGGCTGGCCGAGCGCTTCGAAGAGGCTTTCTGGTGCGACGACCTCGGAACTTACGCGCTTGCGCTCGACGGCGCCAAACAGCCGTGCAAGGTGCGAACGTCGAATGCCGGGCAATTGCTGTTCACCGGGATTGCGCGCCATGACCGTGCCCGCATGGTCGCCGCTGATCTGATGCGGCCTCACTTTTTCACGGGCTGGGGTATCCGCACCGTGGCGCGTGGCGAAGCGCGCTACAATCCGATGTCCTATCACAATGGATCGATCTGGCCGCACGATAACGCGTTGATCGCACTCGGTCTCGCGCGCTACGGGCTGAAGCAATCGGTCGAACATGTGTTCAAGGGCCTGTTCGACGCCGCCAGCTATATGGATTTGCGGCGGCTCCCCGAATTGTTCTGCGGGTTTCAGCGTGAAAGACGCCGCGGCCCGACGCTGTACCCGGTTGCTTGCGCGCCGCAGGCCTGGGCGAGCGCGACGCCGTTTACGCTGCTGGAAGCCGCACTCGGCCTCGAATTCGACGTACAACGCGGCGAAATTCGCCTGCGCAACCCGCGCCTGCCAGCGTTCCTTAATGAGGTGATCCTGCGCGAACTGCAACTAGGTCCTTCAAGCGTCGATCTGCGGGTCCATCGCCACGGCGATGACGTGTCGCTGGAAGTTTTACGTACGCGCGGCCAGATTCAGGTGTCGATCGTTCTCGCGCATTGAACGCGGGGGGTACCTTTTCGGCGTTCGCAAGGCGCCGCCGCGTGGAAGATTCGAACTTTGATCGCCTATCCCCGTTGGTATCGCGGGCCGTCCGGCTCCAGCCGTCACCGACCGGCTGCACCTGGCTCGCCTGGACTGCACGCGGAACTGATGCCCCTTCGATTAACAGGAGGCCATATGCGTGCCAAACGTCCGTTAGCGTTGACGATGATCTTTTTTGTATCGTTGTCGGCTGTCGCATCCTGGGCGGCCGATGACACGGTTGTGCCGCGAACTGGTCCCAACGCTGCGCCGCCAAATACCGCCCCCGCGGCGGCGGCCCCGAAAGACGGCGTGCCGCCACCCTCCGTCACGATCATTGGCGCTGCGGATGCGCATGGCGTGCTTGGACGCGATGTCCGTAGCGCGGCGGACGAGGATATGGGGCGGATCGTCGACGTGGTCGTCGATCGCGCCGGCCAGGTCCGCGCAGCCGTCATCGATTTCGGCGGTTTTCTGGGCGTAGGCAGCCGGAAAATCGTGGTCGACTGGAATGCGTTGCGTTTCTGGCGCATCGGCAACAAGAGCGACAGCATCTCGCTCGAATTGACCAAGGAGCAGGTGAGGGCGGCGCCTGAATACAAGGAGGATGCGCCGATCGTCGTGCTCGGCGCATCGGGCAGTCTGCAACCCCTGCAGTTTGGTCCTTAGGGGCGGAGAGATCCTGTTGGCGCGTTCATCCCGACATTCGATCGACCGAATTGAACGTGACCGTCGTGGGCGGCCGATCGATACTGAAAACGTTGCGCCGCCGGCGCCCGAGCCGCCTGCTGATCCGCCGGCGTCAACGCCGTCGCGCCAGAGCTTGCGCGGACTTGACTGGTTCATCTTCTTTCTCGCGGATGTGCAGACCGGCTTCGGTCCTTTCATCGCGGTGTACCTGACAACGCAGAAGTGGACCCAGGTCGAGATCGGCCTTGTGCTGTCGATCGGTGGTCTCGTCGGGCTGATTGGACAAATGCCGGGCGGCGCCATCGTCGACGCGGCGCGCTCCGAACGGCTGGTGGCCGGCCTTGCGGTGGCGACGATTGGCATGTGCGCGCTGGGATATGCCGCATGGCCGATCTTTCCGGTGGTGGTGGCCGCTGCCACCCTGCACGCCGCCGCGAGTTGCGTACTCGGACCGGCGATTGCCGCGATCAGCCTCGGCCTGGTCGGGCCGCTTGCGATTGGCGAGCGGTTCGGACGCAACGCCCGTTACGCGTCGCTTGGCAACGGAGTTGCCGCAGCCGTCATGGGAACGTGCGGCTATCTGCTGTCGAGCCGCTCGGTGTTTCTCGTCACCTTCCTTCTGGCAATTCCGACCTTGCTGGCGCTCGCCAGAATCCGCGAGTTTGAAATCGATCCCGCGCAGGCGCATGGCGCTGTGGCGCGCAAGGAGCCCGACGCCAACGCCACGAGCGTTCTCAATCTCATGCGCCAGCCGCCGCTCTTGATCTTCGCCGGCAGCGTGCTGCTGCTGCAACTGGCCAATGCGGCGATGCTTCCGATCATGGCGGGCGTCGTAACCACCCGGTCAAGCCAATGGGCGCCGGTGCTGATCGCTGCCTGCATCATCGTGCCGCAGGCCATCGTCGCGCTGACGTCTCCGTGGGTCGGACGCACGGCGCAGCGATGGGGGAGACGGCCGCTGCTGTTGCTCGGCTTCGTCGCGCTTGCCATCCGCGGCGTGCTATTCGCCACCGTGAGCGATCCCTATCTGTTGGTCGCGGTGCAGGTCTTCGACGGCGTCACGGCCGCGATATTCAGTGTCATGATTCCGTTGATCGTCGCCGACGTCGCGTTCGGCAGCGGCCATTTCAATCTTGCGCAGGGCATCGTCGGCACCGCGACCGGCATCGGCGCTTCGCTCAGCACGGTGCTGGCCGGCTATGTCGCCGATCGTTTCGGCAGCAGTTTTGCTTTTCTGGGGCTCGCGGCCGTTGCGGCGACGGGCCTGGTCATGATCTGGCTGGTGATGCCGGAAACGCGGCGGCGCCCATGATAATAGCTCTTACGCATCCATGTTGCGCAGGCGCTGGCGATTGCGAAGCACGATCTGACGCGCGCCGGAAAACCCGAGTACCCCTTGCGCGTGAAGCTGCGAAAGCGCTCTTGAGACGGTTTCCAGCGTGAGGCCGAGATAATCGCCGATGTCCCGGCGGCACATCGGCAGCGCCATCATGCCCGCGACCGCAAGCCGGCGATCCATCTCCAGCAGGAAAGTGGCCACGCGCTCCATCGCGGTCTTGCGCCCGAGCAGCAACATGTGGTCCTCCGCATGTCGAAGGTCGCCTGCCGTCATGGTCCATACGGTGGTATCGATAATGGCTTCCGCCGCCAGCCGATGGACTGTCCCGGATTCAAGCCCGAAAACGTCACCCGGCAGATGAAATGCGCCGATCTGACGCCGTCCGTCGGACAGCAATTTGTAGCTGCGAACTGCGCCGCTGATCACCTGGTAAACGTATTCCGCGGGCTCATCCTCTCCGTAGATTTCCTCATCCTTGTTGTAGGTGAATTCAGTGGCGATGAGGCCGGCGTGCCCGGTGACCGCGCCAAACTGGTCGAGAGCGGGGACGGGGTAGGCAACGGGGCTAATCTTGTTGCCAATAACGGAAGTGCTGAGCGATTGGCTGAGCATAGGTCATCTCCTTGCTGCGGATGACCAATTGCTAAACGGGATAATCGGGCTTGGAAATTTCGTGCGGTAACTTAAGGGGTTCTACCTACGTACTGTACCGGAGGTCATTTTCCGGGTTCCTTAGCCGGCGGCCGGACGAATTTCCTGAATGGCCCCTCGAATACGCGTAACAAGGCTGTCCTCGAGGAGAGGCTTCTGCAGAACATGCCGTACACCTGCAGCCGCAGCCCTTGCCGAGATATTTTCGTCCGGGTAACCCGTTATGAGGATGATCGGTGCGGCAATATCGCGATTCCGCAAACGGCCGGCCAGATCGATGCCGTTCATATCAGGCATTTTGTAGTCGATCACGAAGCAGTCGACGCCGGTCGAACGGACCGCGTTCAGCAGCGCGGGGCCGTCCCTGAAGGTTCGGACGGCGAATCCATCCGTTTCAAGAAGAAACCGCAGCGAACTGAGAACGTCCGCGTCGTCGTCGACCACGTAGACCGTAGGTTTTGCGAGCGAAGCCATCACGAAAAACCGCGCGTTTGGTGCTGAGTTGGATGATATATATTGTCATGCAACACCCATCGTGACTGCCGCGGCTTGATTTAGCTCAATCGTTCAGTATCCCCGCGCGCATCGCCAGCCGTACCAGTTCCGACAGGCTGTTGGCCTGCATTTTTGTCATCACGTTGGCCCGGTAGACCTCGATGGTGCGGGGGCTGATGTCATAGTCGCGCGCGATCAGCTTGTTGGAAAGCCCGGCGATCAGGCCGTGCATGACCTGGCGCTCGCGAGGACTGAGAGTTGCTATCCGTGACGCGATGTCGAGTGTGACCGCCTCGCTCTTCGCGGCCGGCTCCGCCTGCCGGATAGCGGCCTCGATCATGCCGATCAGGCGATCATCGTCGAAGGGCTTCTCGAGAAAATCGACCGCTCCCAGTTTCATCGCCTCGACAGCAAGCGGTACATCGCCGTGCCCGGTCATGATCACAATCGGAAACGTGCTGTTGCCTGCCTTCATGCGTTTCAGGAGCTCGATTCCGTCAAGGCCGGGCATGCGGACGTCGGAAACAACGCATCCAAAGTCAAGGCCGGGGAGGGCCTCGAGAAAGCTCAGAGCGGTTTCGAACAGCGTCACCTTGAAGTCGGCGGAATCGAGCAGGAAGTTCAGCGAATCCCGCATCGCCTCGTCGTCGTCGATAACGTAAACCTTGCCATTATCCGGCATGTGTCAACTCTCGTTGGATGCTGCGGGAAGTGTGAAGCGAAACGTCGCTCCTCCCGCGGCATTATTTTCGGCCCACATCCGGCCGCCATGGGCTTCGATGATCGAGCGGCTTATGGAGAGGCCTACCCCCATGCCGGTCTCCTTGGTCGTAAAGAAAGTCTGGAACAGATTGGGCTTGACGTCATCATGGAATCCGGTCCCGGTATCGGACACCACGACTTCGATCATGTCGTCGGCGACTTTGCCGTTCGATACGATAAGCTCCCGTTGCGGAGATTGCGCCATCGCCTCGAGAGCGTTGCGGAACAGGTTGACCAAAACCTGCTGAATTTGGACCCGATCCACCAGGACCAGATCGAACTCCGGGTTCAGGTTGAAGCGAAGCTGAACGTTTTGCTCCCGGGCACCGGCCAGACCGAGCGCGCCCGCCTCTTCAATCAGTTTTGACAGGCTTTCGACGCGTTTTTCGGATTCGCCTCGCGAAACGAAATCACGAAGCCGGCGAATAATCTGGCCGGCGCGCAGCGCCTGTTCGGCGGCGCGGTCCATGGCATTTTCAATTTTCGGCGTATTGGGATCGAGGCTGCCAGACAGCAGCCTGCGCGAGCCTTTCATGTAGTTGCTGATGGCGGCGAGGGGCTGATTAAGTTCGTGCGCGAGCGCCGAGGCCATCTCCCCCATCGCGCTCAGGCGAGAAACGTGGACGAGTTCGGATTGCAATTCCTGGAGCTGTGCCTGTGTTTGCTGGTGCTCGGTCAGGTCGCGCACGAAGCCGGTGAAGTAGGGCTCTCCGCCGGATTGCATTTCGCCGATCGTGAGATGCATCGGAAAGGTCGTTCCGTCCCGGCGTTTGCCGGTCACGATCCGTCCGATACCGATGATGTGCCGTTCGCCCGTGGATCGATAGCGTGCGAGATAGCCGTCGTGACGTTCCCGATCCGGGAGGGGCATCAGCTCACTGACGTTCTTGCCGATCGCCTCCTGCTCGGCATGGCCAAACAGTCTCTCGGCCGCGGTGCTGAAAAACTGCATGATGCCATTTCCATCAATGACGATCATGGCATCCGGCACCGTGTCGAGGATCGAGCGGAGGTGATTCTCCCGCGTCCTCAATGTCTCTTCGAGCAGTTTCTCCTCGTCGATATCGAGAACGATTCCGCTGAGATGGCGCGAGGCCCCGGCCTCGTCCTTGACGAGGCCGCCTCGCACGCGAATCCACTGTCCGGATCCCGGCGTCCGGCCAACCCTGAAGGAAACGTCGAAATTGCCGCCGGCCTCTGCGGTCCGCTTGATCGCCTGCTCGGTGGGGTCACGATCCCCGGGTTCGAGGAGAGAAAGAAACAGCTCGTAGGTAACCGGCGTGTCGCGGGCGATGCCGAAAAGGCTTCTCGTGGTATCGGACCACTCCAACTCCCGCGTTGAAAGGTCAAGGTCCCAGGTTCCGACGCCGAATCCCTCGATTCTGAGCCTGAAATGCTCTTTGCCAACAGCGTCAGCTGACGACGATCGAGTTATGTTGGTCACGCTTAAAGCCTTCGCTTCCGTGTTTCCCGCGTCACGTATGCAGCGTCACGCCGCCAGCCTGAACCGGCGTGCACCGGGCCCGGCGATCCTACACCAGATTGCGGCCGGGAAAGTGCCGTGATCCCAACCTTCGCTGCCAGGCGCGCAATTTCGCCGAATGCCCCCTTTTGCCGAATGACCCTGGGGCGCAAGTTCCTTCCCATCTCGCCGCGATGTTTCCCGGATGTCTGGCCCTTTTCAGGGGTGGCGGGACTTTGATCTATCTCATTCCGCCCTTCGATTCGAAGCCTAGAAGCATCTGACGTCTGGTGGCAACGGAGAGGTTAGATGACATACGCGACCGTCGTGGTCAGCCTGGCGCTGGATGAGTCGAATGAGGCTCGTCTCGAGGCCGCCAACCAGATCGCCGAGCGATTCGACTCAGGGATCGTCGGGATCGCGGCGGCGCAGTTCAGTCCGCCAGTCTATTTCACGTCGGGGGAGCAGGCTCAAAATCTGATCGACCAGGGCCAGGCATTGATCAAGAAGCGGATGTCGGAACTGGAAGTGCAATTCCGCGAGGCGACCAAAAACCGGGCCAAGTATGTCGAATGGCGCTGCGCGATCGACTTTCCGGCACGGTATATCCTGCAGGAGGCACGTTGCGCCGACATCATCGTCAGCGGTGGGCAGAGCAATGCGCTTTCGGACCCATTCGCGCTGGCCAGCCCGAAGGATCTCGTGATGCAGGCGGGCCGGCCGCTGTTGATCGCACCGGACAACGTCAGTTGGCTCGATTTGCGAAGCGTTCTGATGGCTTGGAAGGACACACCGGAGGCGAGGCGGGCGATCGCCTATTCCTTGCCGATGCTCCGCAAAGCCAAGGAGGTCACCGTCGCCGAGATCGTGGAAGCTGGTGACAACCGGTCGGCGGCCGTGTCGCGGGTCAGGGATGTTGTGGCGTGGCTGTCACGTCACGGCGTTTCCGCCTCCGAGGTCGTGCCGGAGGACGGCGGGGACGTGATCGCCCAGTTGGATGCAATAGCTGCCAACGTCGGTGCTGGTGTTGTTGTCGCGGGTGCCTATGGTCATTCGCGATTCCGCGAATTGATCCTTGGCGGCATGACACAGCACCTCATGACCCAATCCAGTCGTTGCGTATTGCTGTCGCACTAGGTGTCAACGCTGAAACGACCAGAATTGATGGGATCGCGCCGTGTATAAATTTCTCGAAGAAACCGTTGCCGGTCATATGACCAACGCAGTGAAGACGGTGGCGCGCGAGCTTACCGTGCGCGATCTGAGCGACATGTTCGAGCGCGACGATTTCAACGCCTATCCGGTCGAAGAGGACGCGCAGGTTGTCGGCATTGTAACCAAGTTTGATTTGCTGAAATGCTTTGTCTTCACGCCTAACCAGATGGTTCCCCAATATGAGCAGCTGATGAACCGAACCGTCGCCGATGTCATGACTTCGGAATTCATTTACGTTCGAACCGACACCAAATTGACGCGGGTGCTCCAGCTCATGATCGATCATCGTATCAGGAGCGTTCCCGCAATCGACAGCGACCATCTATTGGCAGGCATTATCGCTCGCAGGGACGTTCTCAAAGCGCTTGCGGATTGCGTCCGCAGCGAAGTGTAGATCCGTCCGCAATCGAAAAACAGACAACAGCTCTTTCAAAACGTTTTGACAACGACCGGCATTCCCAAGCGGTTGATATCCTTGGCAAAGACGGCGAATGCCGTATTCCGCTGGCCTTCGTGCCAACCTCGCCATCTGAACGATGTTGATTTCGATCAAATCGCTTTCGCCGCGACTGTGGTTGTGTGGATTCGTGTCCGCAAGAGAGAATTCGCATGAGCCAGGCCCCCAACTCAAAATCCATGTCCATCGGCGAAAGCGGCTTGACGGTTTTGTTCGCAGCGACCGCCTTTCTCTGCATGATCGGCGCGGCGAAAGCCGTCGATGCCCCATTCGCATTTCATGCCTCGCTGAGTGCTGCCGCCAGCCTCGCAGCGGCGTTTGCAATCCTTAACCGGTATTTCGACCGCTCGCCGGTCCTGCCGGCTCAGGAAATCAATGGCAGGCCCAACTACAATATGGGCCCGATCAAGTTCTCGGCGGCAATATCCGTGTTCTGGGGAATCGCCGGATTTGCCGTGGGGCTTTTGATCGCTTCCCAGCTGGCGTGGCCGGCGCTCAATTTCGATCTGCCGTGGACGAGTTTTGGCCGGCTGCGGCCGTTACACACCTCGGCCGTGATCTTTGCCTTCGGCGGCAATGTTCTGATCGCGACATCATTCTATGTCGTGCAGAAGTCCTGCCGGGTTCGTCTTGCCGGCGATCTTGCGCCTTGGTTTGTCGTGCTCGGTTATAATTTCTTCATTGTCATCGCGGGCACCGGCTACCTGCTCGGGGTAACGCAATCCAAGGAATATGCCGAGCCTGAATGGTATGCCGATCTGTGGCTGACGATTGTCTGGGTGACCTATCTGCTGGTGTTCCTGATGACGCTGGTGAAGCGCAAGGAACCACACATCTTCGTCGCGAACTGGTTCTATCTTGCCTTCATCGTCACGATCGCCGTCCTCCACCTCGGAAATAATCCGGCATTGCCGGTGTCGGTGTTCGGCTCGAAGTCATACATCGCCTGGGGCGGCGTTCAGGATGCGATGTTCCAGTGGTGGTACGGACACAACGCCGTCGGGTTTTTCCTGACCGCCGGCTTCCTCGCCATCATGTATTATTTCATCCCAAAGCGCGCCGAGCGGCCGATCTATTCGTACCGGCTGTCCATCATTCACTTCTGGGCATTGATATTTCTCTACATCTGGGCCGGCCCGCATCATCTGCACTACACCGCACTTCCGGACTGGGCCCAGACTCTCGGCATGACGTTCTCCATCATGCTCTGGATGCCGTCGTGGGGCGGCATGATCAACGGTTTGATGACCCTGTCCGGGGCCTGGGACAAGCTCCGCACCGATCCCGTGCTGCGCATGCTGGTCGTGTCGGTCGCCTTCTACGGCATGTCGACCTTCGAAGGTCCGATGATGTCGATCAAGGTGGTGAATTCGCTCAGCCACTACACTGACTGGACCATTGGTCACGTCCACTCCGGTGCGCTGGGCTGGGTCGGGTTCGTATCGTTCGGCGCGCTTTATTGCCTTGTCCCCTGGTTATGGGACCGCAAGGGGCTTTACAGCCTCAAGCTTGTGAACTGGCATTTCTGGATCGCGACGATCGGGATCGTTCTCTACATCTCCGCGATGTGGGTGTCCGGGATCTTGCAGGGCTTGATGTGGCGCGCCTATACGTCGCTCGGCTTCCTCGAATATTCCTTCATCGAGAGCGTGGAAGCGATGCACCCCTTCTACATCATCCGCGCCGCGGGCGGAGCGCTGTTCCTGATCGGGGCACTGATCATGGCCTATAATCTCTGGATGACGGTGCGCGTCGGCGAGGCCGAAGTGCAGTCGGCCGTCGCTCTTCAGCCGGCGGAATGAGGAGCTATTAAATGTCATTCTGGACACGGCATCAAGTCTTCGAAAAGAACTCGATCATCCTGATCGTCGGGATCCTCGCGGTGATCGCAATCGGCGGCCTCGTCGAGATTACTCCGCTGTTCTACCTGAAGAGCACAATCGAGGTGGTCGATGGCGTCAGGCCGTATACCCCGCTGGAGCTGACCGGCCGCAACATCTACGTCCGCGAGGGCTGCTACCTCTGCCACTCGCAGATGATCCGGCCATTGCGGGATGAGGTCGAGCGGTACGGCCACTTCTCGCTCGCCGCCGAGAGCATGTACGACCACCCGTTCCAGTGGGGGTCGAAGCGAACCGGGCCGGATCTTGCTCGGGTTGGCGCCAAATATTCCGACGAATGGCACGTCACGCATCTGACGAATCCGCGCGCGATCGTTCCCCAGTCGGTGATGCCCGGCTACTCGTTTCTGGCCGAGACCGAAGTCGATACCGCTGGCATCGCGGATCATCTGCGGACCAGCCGCATCGTCGGCGTGCCCTATTCCGATGATCAGATCGCCAACGCCGTTGCCGACCTGAAGGCGCAGGCCGATCCTGATAATGCCGGAGTAGACACGTTTACAAAGCGTTATCCGAAAGCCGTCGCACGCAATTTTGACGGCAAGGCAGGCATTCCCACCGAAATGGACGCGCTGATCGCCTATCTGCAGATGCTCGGCACGCTGGTCGATTTCAAGCTTTACAACGAAAAAGCAAATCTTCGCTGAGAAAGTAAGACGATGAAGGCAGTCTTGACGGTCCAGAATTTCACATCGGATTTCGTTGCGACCCTGTGGACGCCGATCTTCGTCGGAATATTTATCGCCATCGTGGCTTACGCGCTTTGGCCTCGCAATCAGGACGCTTTCGACGAAGCGTCGAAGATGCCGTTACGGGAGGAATGACAGCATCATGACCGAGCACAGCGATTTCGATCACGTCTCCGGTAGAACGACGACAGGCCACGAGTGGGACGGCATCAAGGAATTGAACACGCCGCTGCCGCGCTGGTGGGTCTTGACCTTCTACGCGTGCATCGTCTGGGCGTTCGGATACTGGATCGTGTATCCGGCCTGGCCGATGCTGTGGAGTCATACCACCGGCCTGTTGCAGTACTCGTCCCGGGCGGACGTTGCGGTCGAGCTCGCAAATCTCGAAAAGATCCGCGGCGAGAAAATGGTTGCGCTCGGCGCGGCATCCCTTGCGGATATCGAGAAAGACCCGGCATTGCTCGCTCTGGCGCGTGCACGCGGCAAGACGGTATTTGGCGATAATTGCGCGCCGTGCCACGGAAGCGGCGGCGCCGGCGCAAAGGGTTATCCCAACCTGAACGACGACGATTGGCTGTGGGGCGGCACGCTGGACCAGATCATGCAGACGATCCAGTTCGGTGCGCGCTCGGGGCACGCGAAAGCCCACGAAAGCGCCATGCTTGCCTTCGGCAAGGAAGGGGTCCTGAAAACGGAACAAATCGTCACGGTCGCCAATTACGTTCGATCGTTGTCGGGGTTGTCGACCAGCCAGGGGTACGATGCGACCGTGGGCGCGAAAATATTCGCTGAAAATTGCGCGGCGTGTCACGGCGACGCGGGCGCGGGAAATCAGGAACTCGGAGCGCCAAATCTCACCGACAAGATCTGGCTTTATGGATCCGACGAGCCAACCATCATTGAAACGATCACCAACGGCCGTTCCGGCGTAATGCCCGCATGGGCGGGGCGTCTTGATCCCGCAACGATCAAGGCAATGGCGGTATACGTCCACTCGCTCGGTGGGGGGAAGTGATCGCTGGCGGGCAGGGGAACTGAGCACCCGCCAGAGGCCGTTTGAGATGGATCAATTGCGCGTCCGGAGTTGGGTCTAGACTCAGCTGCAAATGCGAGATGAATCCCTCCGATGAACAATTCTGCACTTCCGATCGAGCTGCAATTGGTTGACGACGGGCCGCTTTATGTTGCCCAGAAGAAAGTCTATCCGCAGAGCGTCTCCGGAACATTCCGCCGTATCAAATGGGGCCTGATGGCGTTCTGCCTCGGCGTCTATTACCTGCTGCCGTTCGTGCGTTGGAACCGCGGTCTGGGTGCGCCTGATCAGGCGGTGCTGGTGGATCTGCCCAACAGCCGCTTCTATTTCTTTTTCATCGAGCTGTGGCCCCAGGAGGTCTACTACTTCACCGGGCTTCTGATCGTCGCCGCTATTACGCTGTTTCTGATGAATTCGGTGGGCGGTCGTATCTGGTGCGGTTATCTTTGCCCGCAAACTGTCTGGACCGATCTGTTTTACGCTGTCGAGCGTCTGGCGGAAGGTGACCGGCGCGAGCGCATGAAAAAAGATGCCGCGCGCGGCACGATGAAGCTGCAGCGTTTTGCGGAGATCACCCTGAAGCATTCGATCTGGCTCCTGATCGCATGGTGGACCGGCGGCGCCTGGGTTCTGTATTTCAACGATGCGCCGACGCTGGTGAAGCAGCTCGTGACCTTCCAGGCGCCGATGCTGGCCTATATCTGGATCGCGATTTTGACGGCTACCACCTATGTGCTCGCCGGCTTCATGCGCGAGCAGGTCTGCGTCTACATGTGCCCGTGGCCGCGTATCCAGGCGGCGCTCACCGACGAGTGGGCGCTGAACGTCACCTACAAATACGACCGCGGTGAAAAGCGCACGTCGCTGAAGAAGGCGAACGAATTGCGGGCATCGGGCGAAACCGCCGGCGACTGCATCGATTGCTATCAGTGCGTCGCCGTCTGTCCGACTGGAATCGATATCCGCGACGGCGCTCAGCTCGGCTGCATCCAGTGCGGCCTGTGCATCGATGCCTGCGATACCGTGATGAAGAAGATCGGCAGGGAACCCCGCCTGATCGGATACGACAACGATGTCAATATTCACCGCAGGCAGGCCGGCCAGCCGGAAATCTTCCGCGTCGTCAGGCCGCGCACCATCGTCTACTGCGCCATGATCGCCGGCGTTGGCGCGCTCATGCTGTATGCGCTGCTGACCCGAACGCTGCTCGACGTCAACATATTGCACGACCGCAATCCGGTCGCGGTGAGACTGAGCGACGGATCGATTCGCAATGCCTATACGGTTCGCCTGCTGAACAAGCGCGGCTTCGATCGCGTCGTTGCGATCGACATCGATGGCCCGCATAACGCCACGGTCCATATTGTCGGGGCCGATTCCGTTACGCCTGACAGGCCGATGATTATCCTGGGGCGGGATCAGACCACCGAACTGAGGCTTCTGGTAACCGCGCCTTCCGAGAACAACCCCGAGAAATCCGTCCCGGTGAATTTCCGGGTGATCGATATCGGGCTGGGTGAGGTTGCATCGGCGACCGATAATTTCGTTTCTCCGTAGGATTGCAGAGGGATTTCGCATGAATAGACCGTCGGTTTCGCCGAAGCCGTTGACCGGGGCCAAGGTGCTTTTCATGCTGCTGGCGTTCTTTGGCGTCGTGATCGGGGTCAACATGATCATGATGAGGCTTGCGATCCAGACATTGCCCGGCACCGACGTCGATAGTGCCTACAGCGCCAGCCTGGCCTACGAGAGAGAGATCGCTGCTGCCCACCACCAGAACGCCCGAAACTGGACGGTCGACGCGCATATCCAGCGCGGTCCGGATGGCGGTGCGACGCTTCAGGTGGAGGCGCGCGACGACAGCGGCAAGCCGATGTCCGGCCTGAAGTTTCAGGGCCGCTTCGAGCGGCCCACCGACAGGCGTGCCGATCTGCCGGTTGCGCTCGCGGAAACGGCAATCGGTATCTATCGCGGCAGCGCTCCGATGATCGCGCCGGGACAATGGGATCTGGTGCTCGAGGGCGACGCGGCGGGGCAGCGGATGTTCCTGTCGAAGAATCGCGTGGTGTTGAATTGAGGGGAAGGCCGCATCATGCAGGCGACGCGAGATTTTTCACATTATGTAAGGGACGCAGGCTCGGGCTTGCAGCACATCGATCTTGCTGTTGAGGGCGTCAGTTGCGCCGGGTGCATGTCGAAGATCGAGCGGGGGCTTTCGGCGATACCGGACGTGACGCTGGCACGCGTCAACCTTACCGACCGCCGCGTGGCGCTGGAATGGAAGCAGGGCGCGCTCGACCCCATCAGCTTCATCGACCGGCTGGCCGAGCTCGGATACAAGGCCTACCCGTTCGAAACCGCGGGCGCGGAAGCCGCCGAAGCCGAACAGTCGCGGTTTTTGCTGAGATGTCTCGGGGTCGCGGCGTTCGCCACCATGAATGTGATGATGCTTTCGATTCCGGTGTGGTCCGGCAACGTCAGCGACATGATTCCCGAACAGCGCGATTTCTTTCATTGGCTGTCGGCGCTGATCGCGCTGCCGGCCGCGGCATATGCCGGCCAGCCGTTTTTCAGGTCGGCGTTTCAGGCTTTGCGCGCGCGCAACGTCAATATGGATGTTCCGATCAGCATCGGCGTCACGCTTGCGCTTGGTATGTCCGTGGTCGAGACCGTGAACCACGCCGAGCACACCTATTTCGATGCGGCGATCATGCTGCTGACATTCCTGCTGGTGGGGCGCTATCTCGACCAGAGCATGCGGAGGCGAACACGGGCGGTGGCAGGAAACCTCGCCGCGCTCAAGGCGGAGACCGCAACCAAGTTCGTCGGCGCCGACGAAATTTCGCAAGTACCTGTAGCGGCGATCCATCCCGGCGACATCGTGCTGTTGCGGCCGGGTGAGCGTTGCGCGGTCGACGGCACTGTCATCGAGGGGCGATCCGAGATCGACCAAAGCCTCATCACGGGCGAAACCCTGTATGCGACAGCGGAGCACGGCACCGCGGTGTATGCCGGCTCGCTCAACATCTCCGGAACATTGCGCGTCCGGGTTTCCGCGGCGTCGGAAGGCACGCTGCTGGCGGAGATCACCCGGCTGCTGGACAATGCGTTGCAAGCTCGCTCCCGCTATGTGCGCCTCGCCGACCGGGCATCCCGGCTCTATGCGCCAGTGGTGCATGCGACGGCGTTACTGACCATGCTCGGCTGGGTTCTGATGGGCGCAACCTGGCACGATGCCATTGTCACAGCAGTGGCCGTTCTGATCATCACCTGTCCCTGCGCGCTGGGCTTGGCCATACCCACGGTGCAGACCGTCGCATCCGGCGCCATGTTCAGGGCTGGCGTGTTGCTCAATTCCGGCGATTCCATCGAACGATTAGCTGATGTCGATCACGTCATATTCGACAAAACCGGTACCCTGACCCTGCCCGAACTCGAAGTCACGAACGCGGCTGCAATCCCCGAAGACGTGCTCCGTCTCGCCGGGCAGCTTGCGCTTGCGAGCCATCACCCGGTCGCGGCAGCGGTAGCGCGGGCCTCGAGCGCGAAATCGCCGCTGGCGGGAGCCGTCGAGGAGCCCGGACAGGGCGTGCGCGGCTATGTCGGAGCAATCGAGGTGAGGCTTGGAAGGCCGTCATTCTGCGGCGCCGAGCAGTTGGCACATGACAGCCTGAGCCTCGATCCGGAAGCATCCACCGTTGCTTTCAGCCTTGGCGACGCAAAATACGTGTTTGCCGTTCGGCAGGGATTGCGCCCGGATGCCAAGGCGATGGTGTCAGCGCTTTTGAAGCGCAACATCAGGGTTGAAATTCTCTCGGGCGATCGGGAGCCGGCGGTCGAGGCCGCCGCGCGCGCACTCGGGGTCAGCCAATGGCGGGCGGGTGTGACCCCGGCCGACAAGATCGCCCGCATTGAAGATCTGAAGAGCCAGGGCTTCAAGGTGATGATGGTCGGTGACGGGTTGAATGATGCGCCATCGCTGGCCGCGGCCTACGTCTCGATGTCGCCGATCAGTGCCGCGCATCTGAGCCAGGCAACGGCCGATCTGGTCTTCCTTGGCAAGCCGGTGGCTCCGGTGGTCGCGGCCATCGACTTTTCTCGCAAGGCGTTGCACCTGATGCGGCAGAACCTGTGGCTCGCGGTCGGATACAATCTTCTGGCCGTCCCGATTGCCATCAGCGGAATTGTAACACCTCTGATCGCCGCGGCGGCGATGTCCGGCTCCTCGCTGCTGGTGATGGTGAACGCGCTGCGCGCGCGCGGCGTCGCGTCGGGAGAAGCGTGATGGAAGTGATGGTCTTTCTCGTGCCGCTCGCGCTTGGCCTTGGACTCGTCGGTCTGCTCGGATTTCTCTGGTCGCTCAAGAGCGGCCAGTATGACGATCTCGAGGGAGCGGCCTGGCGCGCCATCGCCGATGACGAGCCGGCACGGCAGCCGCCCTCGGACTAAGTTCGCTCATCCGTGCCGGGTATCGTCAGGCGCGCGGTCAGCAACGCGGCCATCGCCAACGACGCCCCCACGCCGACGACGCAGGCGATCCAACCGAAGCGGTCGAACAATTGACCGAGGACCGCGCTGCCGACAAGGCCGCCCAGGAAATAGCAGGCCAGATAGGTTCCGCTCGCCACGCCGCGGCTTTCACCGGCGGCTTGCCCGACAAAGCCGGTTGCCGAGGCCTGCGCAAAGAACGTACCGGCACCGACCAGAACCATGCCGGCCAGCACTTCCGCAAGATGCGAGGACAGCATCAGCGGCAAGCCGATCGCCGCGACCGCAAGCGCGCCCCAGATGGCCGGCCGCGTTCCAAAGCGCGTGACGGCCTTGCCGGCAAGAAGCGTCGTCGCAATGGAGGGCAAAAAGACAAAATAGACAAATCCCAGATCGATTCGCCCGAGCGATAGCGGCGGACGCACAAGCACGAAGTTGACGAAGGTGAACGTCCCGATGAAGGCGAACAGGATGCAGAAGCCGATGCCGAATGCGGCGCGAAGCGACGGATTGCGCCAGTGCCCGAGCATCGTTGCAAAAGGCGACTGCGTCGTCGCCCTCGAATGCATCGGCCGCACCCGCTGGATGGTGAAGTACACCAGCGCGGCGCCGGCGAGATTCAACGTCGCGAAGAAATAGAAATTCGATGCCAGCCCGAGCGTGTCGACGACGGCTGCTGAAACCAGGCGGCCGATCAGGTTGCTGGCGACGTTGCCGGTGATATAGGCCGCGAAGGCGCCGCCGGCATCCGTCGAGCTGCACTGTTCGCCGAGATAGGCCAGCGTCAGTGCAAACGCTGATGCCATGCACAATCCCTGCGTGACGCGAAGGATCGTGAACACGGTGAGATTGGGCGCGACCGCCAGCAAGGTCGTCGGAATGGCGAGCAGGGCGAGGCTCAACAAAATGCCGAGCCGGCGATCGATGTGCTGGCTCAGGAATCCAACGACAAGTCCGGCAACCGCCATTCCCATCGTGCTGGCATTGACCGCGAAACCCATCGCCGCGGGTGTCACGTTGTAATGCTTTGTCAGCGAGGGGAGGATCGCCTGCGTTGCAAACAAATCGACCACGGTGAGGAAGGCCGTCAGGCCGATGACGAGCGACCGCAGCACCACGCCGGGTGAATGACCGTGCAGTTCCATGCTTTCGGATTTCATCTGCGCGGATATGTCGGTCATGGCGCGGCGCTCCCTGCGAAAGCTTGATTTGATCAAGAAAGAGACGTGACGCCTGGGCGTGTGGGGGGCACGGGGGCTCCCGGGGCGTCACGTCAGATAACGGGGCTTGAGATAACAAGGCTTGAGATAACAAGGCTTGAGATAACAAGGCTTGGGCGCTCGTTACATATTGTGGTCGTGCGGATCCTTGCGGACGTCGCCGACGTAGAGAATGACGGTCTGGGTACCGAGGTTCTTCCACCAATGCGAGGTGCCGAACACCTCGGGTCTGATATCGCCGGCCTTGTGCAAAATGGGCTCTGCGCAGTTGCTGGCGTATTCAACGATCTCGCCCTGTTGCACAAAAATGAGAGCGGGCCGATCGTCGTGGCTGTGCCATGGCACGATGCCGCCGGGCTCGATCGTCAGCTTGCGGAAGCGCAACTCGCGGTCCTTGAGGTGCGCCGGTTGCTTTTCGAGGTCGATCGAACCCAACGTCACGTCGGTTACGCCGACCGGCTTGAATTTGACTTCCTCGCGGGCGTCGGCCTTCATCTTGCCGACGGGACATTCGCCGGCGAAGGCTGACGATGCAGTGGCGGCCGATCCGGCGATGACGCAGGCCAATGCGAGACCTTGCCAGAGCGCGCGTGAATTTGCAGTGGGCTTGAACATGTCGTTGTCTCCTCTGTTATGCCGCGGCCTCGGATGATTTGGCCGGCTACAAGGCCACCATCGTTGAAAT
>WNGJ01003612.1_pt1 | contig 21491 bp, 16 predicted proteins | sample 5400611 | NCBI WGS metagenome assembly WNGJ01 (sample SAMN13153375, study PRJNA577476) | soil metagenome | isolation source: 40 cm soil or saprolite under Garry oak tree replicate 1 | place: USA:California | collected 2016-06-15
TGGAAATCCGTTGAGTGAGTACCAGCTTCCGAATATGACCAGCTGCTTGCGCGCGATGTCGTAGGCCATGCTCGCATTGATCAGGCGAGGGGCCGCCGCGGCGTTCTGCACCACGGCTGCCGGCGAAGCTGGGACAGATGGCTTGGAGGAGTTGCCTTGGTCGCCTGGCGAACAGGCCACCAGCAGCCATCCAAGTGCCGCCGCGACCCGTCGCATGTCATGTAAACATCCGTTTACCAATTGGGTTACGCGGAACCGCAAGACTTGCGGAGCTGATCGCTGCGTTTTCCGGGTGGTCGCTACCTGGGCCGGCTCCGTCACATCCCGCCGGTCCTGACGTCCGCATCATCAGCGAGGACGGCCAACTCATCCGCGCTCTGACCCTTGACCCACTCCGCAACTACCAGCCACTCGGCGGGCGCTGGCCTGTGCACAATGTCTTGCAACAGGCGAGAACTATGTCCTGAGAGAGGACAATGGCGGGAAGGGAGGGATTCGAACCCTCGAGGGAGCTTTACACCCCCTACCCGCTTAGCAGGCGGGTGCTTTCGGCCACTCAGCCACCTCCCCGACAAGACGGGGCCGTGGCTCGATTCTATCCAGCCCAAGCGCTCTCCATACTTAGCAGCCGATGGAAGCTCCCGGCGGACCAGGCGCGCCCCCGATGTGGGGGCCGGGACGCAAGATGGCGTTCGGAGCGGCACCCGGTTCCAGGAGCAAGGTCTGGTACGCGCTCGCCGACGGCAACCTCAGCGAGGTCTTTTTTCCCTACCTCGACCGCGTCGCTCTGCACGAGCTGCGTTTCTTCGTCTCCGCCGGCGGGGCGCCGCCGGTTGACGACGCTGTGGACGGCCAGCACTCGATCAGCTGGATCAGTCCGGGGGTGCCCGCCTTCCGCGTCGATTCCACGCACCACGAATACCGGCTGACCAAGGAGTTCTTCTCGGACCCGGAGGAGAACGCGATGCTCATCGCCGGCACGTTCACCCCCGAGCTACCCGACCTACGCCTCTACCTACAGGCCTCGGCTCACTGGCAGCCAGGCACGGGTGGCAATTTCGGAAGCGTGATCGACACCCATCCGCCCGCCCTTCTTCTCCAACAGCAGGACGTCTGGATTTGCGTCGTCGGACCGTTCAGTCGCGCGACAGTGGGCTACTTCCGCAGCTCAGACGTGCACATCGACCTGAGCGACGCCGACGGATTCATGACCTCCATGTACGACCGCGCGGGTCCCGGAAATGTCGCGGTCGGGGCGGAGCTCGGCGTGCGTGCCGGTACGTTCCAGCTGGCGATCGGATTCGCACACTCGCGGGCGGACGCCGAAGAGGTCGCGCGCAATTCACTGCAGAAGGGCGCCGGCACTGTTCGCCAAGCCTTCGAACGCGCGTGGCACGCGCAGGCCGAGATCCCACGCGCTCTCGAGAAGGTCAGCGGTGACGACGGCATGCTCGCGCGAGCCTCGTTCGCGCTGCTCCACTGCCTCGAAGACAAGTCTCACGCGGGCGCCTTCATCGCCTCCCCGGCGACGCCATGGGGTGAGATGAATCACGACGGCAACCACGTGTATCACCTCGTCTGGCCGCGGGACCTCTGCCGCATCGCGACGGCCCTCCTCGACGCGGGCGACAGCGACGCCGCCCTGCGCGCCTTTCGTCATCTGCAGGCCCAGCAGCGATCAGACGGCAGCTGGTATCAGAACTGGACTCTCGACGGCAATCCTCACTGGCAGTCCACAGAGCTGGAGCAGGTCGCGCTGCCGATCCTGCTGGCATGGCGCCTGGGCGTGGCAGGCTGCCTCGACCATGATCCCTACCCGACCATGGTGCGTCGCGCGGCGCAGTTCATCATCCGCGAAGGACCGCTCACGACCCTCGACCGCTGGGAGGACGCGGGTGGCCTCTCGCCATCGACGCTCGCGGCGTGCATCGCTGCGTTGATCGTCGCGTCGGAGTTTGCCAACGACGCGGGTGAGCACATCGCAGCCGGCCACTTCCGTACTGTGGCGGACTACTGGAACGACCGCGTCGAAGCGTGGTGCTCGCTGCCCTCGGGACAGTACATCCGCCTGGGGTCCGATCCGGATCACCGGCCGACCGAAGGCGCGATCGCCCCGGAATTCCTCGAGCTCGTCCGCTACGGGCTTCGCCGGCCAAAGGACGAGCGCGTTCTGCGCAGCCTGCAGGGCGTCGACAGCTCGCTGAAGGTCAGCCTCCCCGCAGGCCCGAGCTGGCGGCGCTACGTCGGCGACAGCTACGGCGAGCATGAGGACGGTTCGCCGTGGGAGGGCAGCGGACGCGGGCGGGCCTGGCCGGTGCTGACGGGTGAGAGGGCGCGTCATTTCTTCTCCATGGGACTTCCGGCCGCCGAGCTCGTGAGGACGCTCGAAGGATTTGCGGGTCAGGGACTCGCCCTCCCCGAGCAGCTGTGGGACGGACCGGACATTCCGAGCCGTCGCCTTCAGTTTGGAAAGCCGAACGGCTCGGCATCCCCGCTTGGCTGGGCGCACGCCGAGTATCTGGAGCTCCTGGTAACGATTGCCCTCGCGGGATTTCCTGACATCGTCATGCCGGCGCGTCGCCGTTATACGGAAGGTCAGGTGCAGGACCCGCCTTTCATCTGGTCACACCGGCACCAGATCTCGCGCATCGCCGCGGGCCGCCGGCTCCGCGTCCAGCTCCCACGGCCTGGGGCCGTCCACTACACGTTCGACAACTGGGAGTCGCATATCGAAATCGATGCCATCGACACGACGCTCGGGGTCTGGGTCGCCGAGGTTCCATGCAACAAGCTGGCCATCGGGGCAGAGTTTTCCTGGACGGCGCACTACATGACCGGCTGGGAGGGGAGGAACTTCTTCCTCACCGTCGACTAGCGCTCTTCCGGCGGCTCCAGGTCGTCGAGCCTCAGACCGTTGCTCGTGTCTTCATCGAACTGGCTGTGCAGCTCGCCGCAGTCGGCGCAGCGGTAGTACTCGCCGACAAAACCCTTGTGCCACACCGCGTAGCTGACGATCCCGGGCTCCTCGACCAGGATCTCCTGCTCGAGCCGGTAGATCACCTGCTCCCATCCGCCTGCCTCGATGTCGTCGTCCAGCACGACCACGCAGTACGGATGCGGCTCGCCCCAAACCATGACGACCTCGCCCCGGCGCTCGTCCTCGGCGTTGACGATGGACCAGGCCTCGGCCGCCTGGCCCCGGCTGCTGCGAACCAGGCGTAGCTGGGCCCAGAACCGTTCGGCCGACTCGCGCTCGGCCTTGTCGTGCTCGGCCTGCGCCTCCTGGAAAGCGCTCCACATGCGCAGCAGGTGATTGCGGAAGCGGTGATAGGTGGGCAGCAGCTTGGGCTGCTGCTTGGGCGAGCCGATCAGCTTCTCGAAGGCATGCTCGAAGGCCGCCTCGACCCGCTCCTGGCGGTCGGAGACGTCGGGCGCCCAGCCCTCGTCCTCGGACAGCCGCATGCTCTCGTTCAGGACCACCTCGAAGTCAAGCCAGTCGTCGCCGAACTCGGGCACGAAGACGGACTCGACAAGGTCGGCCAGGCGGTGCTCCTCGAGCAGCGCCGGCGTCACCTTGCCCCGGGCTTCCGGCCAGCCCTTCCAGCCCATCACGTTGTGGATCCAGTAGTCGAACACGGTGACCGCGTACTGCAGAGCGGCCGGGGAGCTCCAGATTCCGGTCGGCCAGGTCTTCTTGCCCGTCCGAACCTTGTTGTAGAGGGAGATGACCTGCTCTTCGTCCAGGTATTCAGTTTCCATGGCGCCTCCCAACTATAGGAATAAGCCCAAACCGGCCCTGGGTATAGTCCCTGTAGAGATGGCTCAAACCCGAAGCTTCACCCCCGACCAGGTGGCGCGGTACGCCCGCCACCTTATCCTGCCCGAGGTCGGCGGAGCCGGCCAGCGCAAGCTGCTCAGCTCGAGTGTCCTTCTCCTCGGCGCAGGTGGCCTTGGCTCACCCGCCGCCATGTACCTGGCGGCGGCCGGAGTGGGGAAGATCGGCATCGTCGACTTCGACGTCGTCGACGCTTCCAACCTGCAGCGCCAGCTTCTCCACGGCCACGACGACATCGGTCGCCCGAAGGTCGAGTCCGCGGCCGAGACGCTTCGTAACCTCAACCCTGACGTCGAGGTCGTGCCGATCAACGAGCATCTGAACTCCGAGACCGCGATGCGCATCTTTGCTCCCTATGACGTCATCATCGATGGCACCGACAACTTTCCGACCCGCTACCTCGCCAACGACGCGGCGCACTTCCTCGCCAAACCCCTGGTGCACGGCAGCATCTTCCGATTCGAGGGCCGCCTTGCCCTTTTCGATTCCGCCAAGGGCACGGGCTGCTACCGCTGCCTGTTTCCCGAGCCGCCTCCTCCTGGCAGCGTGCAGAGCTGCGCTGAGGCAGGCGTGTTCGGGGTCCTGCCCGGGATCATCGGCAGCATGATGGCCTTCGAGACGATCAAGTACCTGCTCGACATCGGCCGGCCCATGATCGGTCGCTACCTGCTGTTCGAGGGCGAGGACATGTCGTTTCGCGAGCTGCGGCTGCGCCAGAACAAGGCCTGCCCGCTGTGCGGCGAGAACCCGACCGTCGATTCGCTGATCGACTACGAGGCGTGGTGCGGCACCCCCGCGATGGAACCCTCCGAAGCCCAGGCCAGCTAATGTCGGTGCTGGAGTGATCCAGCTCGACCGCTACGACCCCACCCGGGTGCAATCGGCTCGCGAGGACGTGCGCAGCCTCGGCTCCGTACTTGTCGCGTATTCCGGCGGCGTCGACTCGACCTTGCTTCTCAAGCTCGCCATGGACGAGCTCGGCGATGGCGCGGTCGCGGTGCTCGCCAGCTCTCCGGCGTACCCGGAATCTGAGCAGCAGGAGGCTCGCGACCTGGCGCGGTCGTTGGGCGCGCGCCTGGTCGAGGTCACGACGAGCGAGGTCGAGCTCGAGGCCTACGCACGCAACAATCCCGACCGCTGCTTCCACTGCAAGGAAGAGCTCTTCGACACTCTCGAGCCGGTACAGCGAGACCTGCACCTGGCCCACCTTGCGTACGGAGCCACGGCCGACGATGCGGGTGACCATCGACCGGGTCATGCATCCGCAGTGCGTCGCGGCGTGCGGTTTCCGCTGCTCGAGGCAGGCCTGGCGAAGTCCGACATTCGCGCCGCGGCGCGAGCGCTCGGGCTCCCGAACTGGAACAAACCCTCGTTCGCGTGTCTCTCTTCGCGTATCCCGCACGGCACGCCGGTGACGGTGGCTGCGCTGCGGCAGATCGAAGCCGCAGAGGCGGCCCTCAAAGGGCTCGGGTTCACGCAGGTTCGCGTGCGCCACCACGGCGACGTGGCTCGGATCGAGGTCGGCGAGGCGGAGATTCCGCGGCTCATCGAGGAGCGCGGGCGCGTGGCCATCGCGGTGCGCGAGGCGGGGTACAAGTTCGTTTCCGCCGACCTCGAGGGCTACTCGACCGGAAGCCTCAACCGAACCTGGAAGAGAGGCACCTGACAGGCCCGTCTGTCGCGCCCCATCCCCCGGCTTTTACCCCACGGAGTCTCCGACTCCGCGGTGAGGCCGGGTACTTCCCCATGAATGGGGAAGAGTTCGTGCTGGCCCTCGACGAAGGGACTACCGGCGCGACCGCGATCGCGGTCGGCGTCGACGGTGAGATTCGAGGGAAGGGCTATGCCGAGATCGCCCAGCACTATCCGCGGCCGGCCTGGGTCGAGCATGACCCTGACGAGATATGGTCGGCGGTCCAAGCGAGCGCGCGACAGGCGCTCGACGCGGCTGATGCAAAACCTGGCGACGTGGCGGCGATAGGCATAACCAACCAGCGCGAGACGCTCGTCCTGTGGGACAGGCGGACGCTGCAGCCGATCTCATCCGCGATCGTCTGGCAAGACCGCAGGACGTCCGACGAATGCACGCGGCTGCGCGAGGCCGGCCATGAGGGCCGCGTCCGCGAGATCACCGGATTGGTCCTCGATCCCTACTTCACCGCTACGAAATACGCGTGGGCGCTGCGGCACGTGAAGGGGGCGGCGGAGGCGGCAGCCGGGACGGTCGACTCCTGGATGATCGCGCGCCTTTCCGCCGGCCGCGACCACGTCACCGACGCGTCGAACGCCTCGCGGACGCTCCTTTTCGACATCGATCGCGGCGAATGGAGCGACGAGATGGCGGAGTTGTTCGGCGTTCCACTTCGCAACCTGCCGCGGGTCACCGATTCGAGCGGTCACATCTCGACCACCGATCCCGACGCGTTTCTCGGCATCCAGGCACCGATCGCGGGCGTCGCCGGGGACCAGCAGGCGGCGCTGTTCGGCCAGGCGTGCACGTCGGACGGGATGGCCAAGAACACGTACGGCACCGGCTCGTTCGTCCTCATGCAGACGGGCAGGCGACGCGTCGCATCCGCCACCGGCATGCTGACGACGGTCGCGTGGCGGCGCGCCGGCGTGCTGAGCTACGCGCTCGAGGGTGCGATCTTCATCACCGGCGCCGCGCTGCAGTGGCTGCGCGATGGCCTCGGAATCATCGCGAGCGCGAGCGAAGCAGGGCCGCTGGCGTCGTCGGTGCCGGATGCGGGCGGGGTGTTCCTGGTCCCCGCGTTCGTCGGCCTGGGTGCCCCCCACTGGGACCCGTACGCCCGCGGCACGATCGTCGGGCTCACCCGCGGCACCGGCCGCGCCCAGATCGTGCGTGCCGCGGTCGAATCCATGGCGTACCAGACCCGCGACGTGATCGACGCGATGGAGCGGGACACGGGCCGGCACCTGAACGAGCTGCGGGTGGACGGCGGCGCCGCAGTGATGGACGTGCTGTGCCAGCTCCAGGCCGACCTTTGCGGCATCCCCGTCCGCCGTCCCCGCCACACCGAAACGACCGCGGTCGGAGCAGCGTTTCTTGCCGGCCTGGGCGCCGGCGTGTGGAAGGACGCAGACCTCGCCCACCTGTGGAAGCTCGACCGCGAGTTCGAACCGGCGATGTCCCGGGATCAGGCCGACGCTCTGCAGTCGCGGTGGCGGCAGGCCGTGGAGCGCAGCCGTTCCTGGGAGCGACCTGGAGTGGGGCTACCCGATAATCAATAGTTCCTTGAGCACCGAAGCCGCTTCGCGTCCCGCCCGACATCAGGTTCTCTACGCGCACCACCTGTGGCTGCAGCAGCGCTTTTTCGCGGGGCTGCTGCTGCTGGCGGGCGTGGTTGCCACCGGCATAGCGATCTACCAGGGCCAGCTGTTCTCGCCGGCGTTTGCGGTGTGGCTCGTCTACATCCCGACCGGGATCCTCCTCGGGGGCGCGATCCTGCTCTACCGCTGGCGCAGCAACCTGCGTGTGCTGGACAGCGGCGTGCGGATCGCGAGCATGTTCTCAAACGTCGTCATCGACTACGACGCCATCAAGTCGGTCAAGGCGTTGCCCTTGCGCCAGCACTTTCAAGACAAGCGGAGCCGAATGATCGCGCCGATCATGAAGCAGCACATCGACAAGCCCGCGGTCTTCATCAAAGTGCGCGGCGACGAGACGGAGCTTGCTCAGATCAAGAAGCGGCTCGGCATCTTCCGATCTCGGCTCATGTACGAGGACACGATTGCTATTCCCGTGCCGGATGCCGATACGGTGGTGTGGGAGATCAGCGCGCACCTTCCTGAGCGACTCGGACAGAACCAGGGCGGGGCCAGGCGACGCAAACGGAAACGGTGATCCGGCCGGCGCACGGCGGACCCCAGGATGCGCCGGTGGCCCCGAGAAAGGAAACGAGCTACTTCGACCGAGTCGACCTGATCGCCATCCTGGCGCTGACCGTCGTCGCCTTCGTCGTGCGCTTCTTCAGCCCGATCCTGCCCGACTTCTTCCTCCACCCCTTCCAGGGCCCGTTCGTCACCAACTGCGTGTCCAGGACGCCCATCGATGCACCGGGTGACCTGGGAACGATCTGCGGCCTCGCCTATCCATTCAACCGGGGCTATCCCGATCAGAACGGCCAGCTGTCGCCGCCAAACGGACAGGTCTTCGACGAGGTCTACTTCCCCGACGACGCCTACAAGGACATCAAGGGCATCGAGGAATGCAAACCGACCACGGTGCTTTGCAAGTACAACTACTTCGACCCCGAGCCGCCGCTGGCCAAGGAGATCATCGCGACGGGGGAGTGGGGTTACGGCTGGTTCCGGGCGAACTTCCAGGGTGCGGTCGGCGACTACATCGACCTCGGCAACAACACCTTCGGATGGCGGATCGCGGCCTGCATCTTCGGCAGCCTTTGCATCCCGATGATGTACCTGCTGGCGCGGCGGCTGTGGCCGAATCGCCTCTTTGCGATCGCCGCGGCGACGCTTGCGTGCTTCGATGGGATGTTCTTCATCCAGTCCCGCATCGGGATGATCGACATCTTCCCGATCTTCTTCATCCTCACCGCGTACTTCCTGTTTCTGGTCCACATCCAGAGCCGTTCGTTCAACTCCTCGATGCTCTCCCTGGTCGCGCTGGGCACCGTCCTGGGCATCGGCATCGCGTCGAAATGGATCGTGCTCGCGGCATGGGCGAGCATCATCTTCTTCATCGTGCTCCGGCTCCTCCTGCGGGGCCTGAAGTTCGAATGGGGTCCGGCCGGCTGGCCGTTCCTCTCGGTCCGCCGGGACGAAAGCCCTCGCATCCCGGGCGTGGCCTGGCCGGCGTACCTCTCAGTCGCCCTGCTGGCACTGGTCGTGATTCCGCTCGGCATCTACGTCCTGTCGTGGTATCCGTTTTTCGCCCGCGGCCAATTCCACACGCTGATGGACCTCGTCAAGTACCAGGTCGACTCGTACAACTACCACAAGAACCTGGTCGCGACGCATCCCTACGGATCACCTGCGTGGTCCTGGCCGTTTCTCTCCCGCCCCGTGCTCTATTACGCGCAGTACGACGGGCTGGGCAATGACGTTTTCACCGGCCAGGTGCTGTGGGCGCGCATGTCCAACCTCGGCAATCCCTGGATCTGGTGGACCAGCCTGCCCTGCGTCGCCGCGCTGCCGTACTTCATCGTTCGGCACCGCAGTTTCCCGGCGGCCGTGATCCTGCTCGGGTTCATCAGCCAGTACGCGCCCTGGTTTCCGATCACGCGCGTGCTGTTCATGTATCACATGTTCGGCGGGCTGATTTTCATGGTCCTCGCCCTGGCCTTCGTACTCGCGTATCTCGCCTCCAAGCTGCCTCGCCCGAAACGGGAGGCGCTGGTCGCGCTGCACCTCGCGACGGCGGTCATGTTCTTCGGCTACTTCTATCCGGTCTGGACGGCGGTGCCGATCTCCAGCTCGGCCTGGTTTGAGGGGGCAGGGACGCCTCCGTGGGGACCGAAGATGTGGCTCGTCAACTGCCGCGACCTTCCTCCGGCGCAGCCGCAGATCTTCTGTTGGAACTAGCCGGCCTATTCCTGGCCGCGAGCGCGGCCGCGGGTTTCGGGATCACCTACCTCTCCGGCGTCGCCTTCAACCTCGAAGAGCGCGTGGTCTTCGGATCCGTTCTCGGGGCCATGACGGTCGCCCTCACGACGTTCGTGCCCGCCTTGTTGGTGAGGGACGTGACGCTTCTCACCGTCCTCCTCGGGCTGGCCGTTGCTCTCGCGACAGGCGCGGTGAGCCTGTGGTTCGGCCGCTCGGTGCTCGGCCGCGATTGGAGGAACGCCCGCGACCGCTGGCTAGCGCCGCTGCGTACCCCCGGTCATCCGTGGCCGCTGGTTGTGGTGTTTGTCGTATGCGGCGCCTGGACGGTGCACTTCCTGCACCAGGCCTACGTGTACATGCCGGATGGCCTCTACACCGGGTACGTCACGATCTGGGGCGACTGGGCGGCGCACCTCAGCTTCGCCGGTTCGTTTGCCTACGGCCACAACTTTCCGCCGGAGTTTCCGATCGACCCCGGCCACCACCTCGGCTACCCGTTCATGATCGACTTTCTCGCCGCCGACCTCGTCCCCTTGCGGCTGCCCCTCACGGCGACCTTGACCGCGACCAGCGGCTTGCTTGGGTTGGCGTTACCGGCGGTCCTGTATCTCGCCGCGGTGCGGTTCACGGCGGGACGGGCAGCATCGGCAATCGCGGTGTTCGTGTTCCTGCTGAGCGGCGGACTCGGCTTCATCTACCTGCGCGACCCCCTGCAGCGCGCCGGGCTGAGCGTGCTCGCCCACCTGCCCCGCGAGTACACGCTCAATCGCGACGTCAACCTGCAGTGGCTCAATCCCGTGCTGGCCTATCTGGTCCCCCAGCGATCGACCCTGTTCGGTTTCAGCCTCGCCTTGATCGTGCTGGTCGTGCTGTGGGTCGCGTTGCACGAACGGCTGGGCCGGCGACCATTTCTTTTTGCCGGTCTGGTCGCCGCGGTGATGCCCGTCTTCCACGTCCACGCATATGGCACGGTCCTCGCGCTCGCCGCGTTCTGGGCGCTCTTCAACCGCAGGTGGGAGTGGCTGGCCTATTTCGTGCCCGCGCTCCTCGTCGGCGTGCCGATCCTCGTGTGGATGTGGCCACCGGACAACACGAGCGTCTGCGGCGACCTTCCCTCGATCCATGGCTACTGCATCCAGCTCGGCTGGTTGTCCTCAGGCGACGTGCTGAAAGACGGGCCGTTCGTGTTCGGCGCGGAGTGGCTGTGGTTCTGGATCTGGAACACATCGTTGCTCCTGCCGCTCCTGGTCGCCGCCCAGTTTCTGCTCCGCGCTTTCCCCACTGCGTTTCCGACCTGGTTCGCGCCGATGTGGCTGTGGTTTGTGATCCCAAACCTCATCGTGCTTCAGCCATGGGTGTGGGACAACACCAAGTTCTTCGTGTTCTGGGCGCTGCTGGGAAGCGTGATGGTGGGCGCGCTGCTCGCCGCGATGCTCAAGCGCCATCCGCTGACGGCGGTCGTTGCCGTCCTCCTGATGCTGTTGCTGGGCCTGTCGGGGGCCCTGGACCTCGCGCGGGCGTCGGACTTCACCGTGAGCAGCAATCAGTTCACGGACAAGGGCGGGCTCAAAGTCGCGGATTGGGTGCGCAACCACACCAGCCCGACCGCCGTGTTCGCAGTCGCGGACGAGCACAACAGCCCGATCCCGACGCTGGCGGGGCGCCGTGAGCTGATCGGCTATGCCGGATGGCTCTGGACGTATGGGCTCGCCGACTACCTCCAGAAGAGTGCGGACGACAAGCGAATCCTCGCCGGCGACCTGTCGGCTTTGACGCTTGTGCGCAAGTATCACGTCGACTACGTGATGATCGGTCCGCAGGAAGTGCCGCGCGGTGGCAGCCGCGCGTACTGGGAACAGCACGCGACGCTCGTCTACGACGACGGCGAGTACGCCGTGTACCGGATAGCCTGAGTTAGGGCTAGGGCGCCGGGACGCTGACGGGTGGGCGCTCGGCGCCCGGGGGCTGTGTGGCCGCTGCCTGGTTTCGCGATTCGATCACCTCTTCGAGCCGCCGCGCCAGGCGCTTCATCTCCCGGTCGCCGCGGTCGAGACGGTTGACGATCTGCAGCAGGATCTCGTCCTGGTGCATCAGGTGGTTCATCAACGCTTTCAATTCTTCTTCGGCCTTGACGTTGAGCTCGTAGTCGTGCTGCGCGCGGAGCCGGTCGCGGTCCGCGATGCGGTTCAGCGCCATCAGCACGACGGAAACCCAGACCGCGGCCTCCAGGCTGAGGATGAAGTTCAAGAAGAGGAACGGGTACCTGTCCCATGGGTGGATCAGGTTCAGGGCGTTGAGCCCGACCCACACGACCATGATCCCGACCTGGACCAGGACGAAGACCCAGCTGCCCACGAGGCGGGCGAAGTCGTCGGCGACACGGTCGGCGAAGGTGCGGCGCCGCTCGATATCGCGGTTGAGGTCCCTGACCGGCGGATGGTCGTGCTGATGCTTGATCAGGTCGCGCGTGATGTCTTCGATTTCTCGGGCGATCGACATATTGGGGTGCTTTTCCTCTGGGGTTGCTGCGATGAGTTCGGCTGTAGCTGAATAGCTTGGCGCAAAAGCACCCAGTTCGGCTACGGAAAGTAAGGAGTTGGCTCTTGGCGCTCGATGGGCCCGTTCGGCGCAAAGAGGGTGTATCCGACGCCCTCGATAGGCCCGTTCGGCGCAAAAAGGGTGTATCCGGAGTTCAGCGGTAGTCGTGCGAGCGCTGGGCGGGGCGCGGCACGCCCTGGAGGGCCTCGATGTGGCTCGCGAGCACCGAATGGACTCCGTCCTGGCGCTGCATCACGCCATCGATGATCAGGATCGGCTGGCGGTTGGCGACCTGGCGGTACCGGTCGTAGATCTCGGGCTTGATCGTCACGTTGACCTGGCCGTACTCGTCCTCGAGCGTAAAGAAGCGGATCTTCTTTGCCGTCGAAGGCGCCTGGCGAGTGATGACCAGCCCCGCCACGCGTACGCGTTTGTTGTTGGCGACAGCGGGGAGCTTGTTGCTTTCGAGCGCGCCCAGGGCGGCCAGGCGGTCGCGGCAGAAGTGGATCAGGTGGTGGCCGGTCGAGAGGTCGGAGATCCGGTACTCGAGCTGGTTGGCGTCGAAGTCGTCGATGTGGGGGAGGGCCGGGGCGGTGCCGTTGAGCCTGAGCTCGGACTGCTTGTCGATGCCGCGGCGCAGTCCGGTGCCGTGCCACCTCTCTTGCCAACCCCAGAGTAGCCCGCGACGAGGTTGGCCAAGCCCGTCGAAGGCGCCGACCATGACGAGGTTGCGGACCGCGCGCGGGCCGATCGGTCCGCCTCGCAGGCGATTGATGAAGTCGTCGAACGACAGGTAGACGCCGCCACGCCGGCGATCTTCAACGATCGCCTTGCGACCTTCTTCGCCGAGGTCGCGGACGTAGTTGAAGCCGATGCGCATCGCGTAACGCGTCTTAACAGGCAGGGTTGACTCGTTGAGTACGCTGGAATCGGTTGGCGAGCGGGGGAGGGCAGCCAAGGTGGAGGAGGGAGGGCCCTCGGACAGGTGTGCCTGGACCGGTGGAGACGTGGGAATCGCTTCGGGCAGGCAGCGAATGTCCGAGAGGTTGATGTCGACGGGAAGTGCGGTCAGTCCGTGCCGCTTCAGGTCCTCCACCAGGACGCTCGGGTGGTAGAAGCCCATCGGCTGGTTGTTCAGCAGACCGCACCCAAACTCGACAGGGTGAAAGAGCTTCATCCAGGCAGTCTCGTAAGCCGTGCGCGCGAACGCCGCCGCGTGTGACCGGCAGAATCCGTAAACCGCAAATCCCTGCACCGCGGCAAAAAGCTGGTCCGCCACCTCACGCGGCACATCGTTGGCGAGGCATCCGCCGATGAACTCATCCTCCAGGGAGGACATCTCGACTCGATTGAGATGGCGGGTCATGGCGCGCCTGAAACCGTCCGCCCGCCCCGGCTTCATGCCAGCGACATACATCGCGATCTCGATGATCTGTTCCTGGTAGAGGATCACGCCCAGCGTGTCCTTGAGGATGGGCTCGAGCAGCGGGTGCGCATAGGTCACCGATTCGCGGCCCTGCTTGCGCCGGATATAAGGATGAACGGCGTTGCCCTGGATCGGTCCGGGCCGGATGATCGCCACCTCGACGACGAGGTCGTTGAACGTCTTGGGCCGCGTCCGCGGCAGCGTCTGCATCTGCGCCCGCGATTCGATCTGGAACACGCCGATGGTGTCCGCCTCCCCGCACATCTCGAAGACGGCCGGGTCATTGAGAGGCAGCTGGTCGAGGTCGGGCCGGACACCGGTCGTGTCTTTGATCAGGTCCAGCGCCTCGGCGACGACCGACAGGGTGCGCAAGCCGAGCATGTCCATCTTGATCAGGCCCAGGTCTTCGACGTCGTCCTTGTTGAACTGGACGACGCGACGGCCTTCCATCGTGGCCGGCTCGACCGGAGCGATGTCCACCAGCGGCTCGCCGGTGACGAGCATGCCGCCGTTGTGGATCGACAGATGGCGAGGGAACTCGATGACCTCGCGGCACAGCTCCAAGAACTGCTGCCAGCTCTGCGGCCGCATGTCAGGCGGCGGCACCGCGCCCGTCATCGAGTCCTCGACGTCTTCGGTGAACCAGCGGTCCACGCCCTTGGCCAGGCGGTCGAGGAGCTCGGCCGAAAAGCCAAGCGCCTTGCCGACCTGGCGGATCGCCATCCGAGGCTGGAAGGTGACCACGTTGCAGACCATCCCCGTCCGCTCCCAGCCGTACTTCTCATAGATGTACTGGATGACCTGCTCGCGATGCTCGGTCGAGAAATCGATATCGATGTCCGGCGTGCTGGTCATCTCTTCGTGCAGGAAGCGCTCGAAGAGGAGGTTGTGCTCGATGGGGTCGACACGCGTGATGCCCAGCACGTAAGCCACGATCGAGTCGGCGGCCGAGCCTCGGCCCTGTCCGGGCACACCGTGCTCGCGGGCAAAGCGCATGAGGTCCCAGTTGATCAGGAAGAACTCGGCCAGGCCTGTCTTCTCGATCACCTCCAGCTCGCGCTGCAAGCGCTGGGCGACCGCGGGCGTGATCGGCTGGTAGCGATCGCGCACCCCTTCGAAGCAGAGCTTGTAGAGAAATGAGAACGGCGTCTCGCCCGCTGGGACCGGATAACCGGGAAATCTGACCTTGCGGAAGTCGAGGTCGACATCGCAAGCCTGAGCGATCTCCCAGGGCGTGGCCAGCGCCTCCTCATGGCCATGGAAGAGCGGTCGCATATCGGCGCCGCCCTTGAGGTGATGCTCGGAATTCGAAAAGAGGTGGGCCCGCGCCTCGTCCAGCGTGGCGCGGTGGCGGATGGCGACCAGGACATCGTGGAGACGACGGCGCGAGGCGACGTGATAGTGGACCTCATTCGTGGCCACGACACGGGCGCCGCAGCGCCGGGCCATCGCCGCCCGACCTTCGAGCACCCACTCGTCCTCGGGCCGCAGGTGATGGTGCAGCTCGCTGAAGACGTTCTCCGAGCCCAGCGCGTCCTGCAGCTCGCGCATCCTCTGTTCGCCGTCGGTCGGGCTGAGATAGAAGAGATCGCTGCGATGCTCGGCTACCGTGGCCAGCGTCGACCGTGCCTCGCCCTTGGGCTGGTCGGCATGGGCGAGGGTGAGGAGGCGGCAGAGGTTGGAGTAGCCGCGGAGGTTGCGCGCGATGAGGATCAGCTCCTCGCCGTCGACCTCCAGCGCGCTGCCGATGATCGGCTTGATGCCCAACTTGCGGCAGGCCTGGAGGTGGCGCACCGCGCCGTAGACACCGCCGCGGTCGGTGATGGCCAGCGCCGGCATCTCGAGCTCGGCGGCGCGCACGGCCAGCTCATAGGGATGCGAGCCACCGTCGAGGAACGAGAAGTTGGAGTGGCTGTGGAGCTCGACATAAGGCGCCGACACTCAGCTAAAGCCTGCTTGAGATTTCTTCGGCCAGTCGCTTCAGGGGCACGCGGTAGGGGTCGAGCCTGCTCGGTTCACGACTTCCGTCGGCCCGGAAGTGGAGCTTGTAATAAGGGCCGTCGATGCTCGCAAGTGAAGGAACATCCTGAGCCGGGAGGACGAGGCACGTCTCGTGAAAACGATGCTCGGGGACGATCCATGCCTGCGCGACGACGACGATCGACGGTGATTCGACGAACGTCGCGCGATGAATCAGCACCTGGCGTTCGTCGTGCGGCTGGTCGAGCTGGGCGGTCTTGACCTGGATGCCTAGCGTGCTTCCTGTCGCCAGGCGTCGCACGACCACCTCCGTCATCTCGCTGTCGGGAAACGGACGAAAGAGACCGCAATCTTCCAGCGTTGCGAGGCGCCGGCATACCTCTTGCTCACCGAGGAAGCCGATCACACGGTCCTCATCTGATGGCGGAAGGAGCGGGACTGGGATCTCAGGTGGCGCGACAGGTGCCCTCGGGCCCACCCCAAGCCTTGCCGCGATGCCTTCCACGGGGACGAGGTCCTCGCTCCACATGTGTCCAGGCCGGGGGTTCACAGGCATGTCGACGATCAGCATCGTGCGACCCTGATCGTCGATCCGCCCCGCCTTCCGCTTGATGGTCCCGGCGTCGACAACCAGGGCGTACGGACCCAGGCGATCGCCCTCGAGAAATACCCCAATCACCAGCTGGTCGGGCGTGAACAGGTGATTCTCGTACAGCGCAATCGGAGCTTCGGCGTGACTCACCACAGACTTGGTCTTCACCTGAATCGCGAGGTAGGCACCGTCGTCAAGCCGGTGGATGAGCCCGTCGATACCGCGGTCGAGCAGCGGCAGGAAGACGTGGAGGCCGCCGCCAGACTGCGTGATCGTGGCTGCCCAGACGAGGAACTCGCCCGCCTGTCCGACCGCGTCGGTGCGGGTAGGCGGCCAATGCGCGAGGTCTGGCACCGGGCGCAAGCGTAGCGATCGTGCCTTAGTCATAGACGCGCTCGACGAACCAGTCGTTGCTCGCGACGTCGTGATAGAGCTCGCACAGGAGGTTGCTGTTGAGCACGACCTTCCAGTACTCGCGGACCACGGGCTTGGTCCACCAGGAGGTCTCGACCTTCCAGCGCGCGATGGGGTCGATCGATCCGTTCAGCGCGCCTGAGATGGACTCGGGCGCGCCACCAGGGCCGAGCGTGACGTCGATCGCGGTAGGCGGAGTAATCAGCCGGGTCATAGCCCCGCCGGCTGCCCCATCCCCGGCCTTTCTGCCCCACGGAGTCTTCGACTCCGCGGGGACCCCTGAGGGCCGGTACTTCCCCATGAATGGGGAAGAGTTGCCACGTCCCCATGAATGGGGAGGAGTTGTTTCGGTTTCCAGACCACGTCGTCGCCGAAGCGTTCCTGCAGCCGCTCCATCGCGGCGGCGACCTCTTCGCTCGATCCATCGCCCCCCGCCCACAGCCGCAGCTGTCGCCGCCCCGCGCCCTCGAGCACGGGGAGCTCGATCCAGAGCTCGGTGATAGGCGCACGCGGCTTCCATTCCTTGATCCACGCCCCGATGAGCCCGAATAGCTCCGTGGTGCTGCTCAACGTGTGGCGGACGATCGATTCGCGCTTTTCCGATTCGCCGGATTCGAAGTGGAGCCGCACACGCACGTGTTTGGCCCCCGCGCCGCGAAGCCCCAGCTCGTCCGCGAGGTCGCCGCACAACGCGCGTGCGACGAACAGCAAAGCCTCGCGGTCCTCGACCGGTTCGCCGAACTGGCGGTGCGCGCTTGTGAAGAGCGGCGGCTTCCATGCCACGAGCTGATCGGGCTCGATGCCTCGCGCGAGCAAGACAGCGTGCCTTCCGTCGCGACCGAGCTGGCTTTCCAGCTCACGCGGACCGATCGCCGCGACAGCTCCCAGCGTGCGCAGTCCGAGAAGATCAAGTCGCTCGAGCTGCTCGGCGTCGAGCGGCAGCTCACGCGATCGAATAGGCGCGAGGAATGTTCTCGCGTCTTCCACCGGCATCAGGCGACCCGGCCTCGCGCGCGCCGCGGCGAGTCGCGCGGAGAAAGGGCCGGCCGCGAGACCGAGCCGAGGTTCGCGACCGATCGTCTTCTGCAATCGCCTTCGCATCTCGCGGATCGAATCGCCTGCCCGTGCGACGCCGCTCAGCTCCAGCCACGCCACACCTTCGTCGCGCACCTCGACGATGGGCGCGAGGTCGTACAGCGCGCTCGAGATCAGCTCGCGAATCCGAGCGGTCGCTTCTTCATCGGGCAGAACGAAAGTCGCCTGCGGGCAAAGATGCTCCGCTTGCCGCAGCGCCATGCCGGGCATGACCCCAAGCTCCAGCGTCTCCTCTGACGCGGCGACGACGTGCTCGTCCCAACGGCCGACCACCACCGGCGATCCGTAGAGGTCCGGCCGCCGTGCAAGCTCGAGGTGATTGGTCAGACCGCAGCAGACGTGAATTCCGCCACCTCCCGGACGAGGTGCCGGCCGGGTACCTCGTGGACCCCGGAGACGTAATCGGTGAGCGCTCGAAGACCGAGGGGGTAGCGAATCTCGAGCTCTGTCTCGCCGAGAGGAGGCGCGACCCGGTTTTTCACGCAGCGCGCAGACACTTGAATGCCGGCAAGCTGGCCGCGCTCCCACACCCAGTCGGACCGCAAGAAGCCAAGGCTGAAGCTCGACGCGTGGGCGAGAGCGCGATTCGGAGCGTCGACCACACCCACCACCACGGTGCCCGACCGGCTGGCGCCCGACTCCAGAGGTCCCAGCCAGTGCTCTGGGACCTCGCCCGTCAATAGAAGGAAGCCCGCCCCAGCTCGCGCGAGAGTGGCAGCCGCCTCGCCGGCGATTTCAGGAGCCGGCGCGCTGACGACGGTCAGCGCGCCAAGCTCCGCAGAGAAGGGAAGGAGGCTTTGGGGGTCGAATCCGCCCGCGTCGATCACGATCGCGTGCGCGAACTCGTGAGTCGCGCTGGCAAGTAGGGCGAGGGCGAGGGTGAGCTTGCCGCACGTACCGCTGCCCGTGAACAGGGAGATCCGGCCACGCGGCAGGCCGCCGATGCCGGTGAGCTTGTCGACTGGGGTTCCGCTGGGCCACGCCTGCGGAGGTGGCAGCTCGGCCGCCCTGGTCAGCGCCTGGCTGCCGAAGCGGACACGAATCGAATCAATGGCTAGCTCAAGTTTCTGTCCCTGCATCTTGGTGAGCCTCGGAGGAAGACGCAGGGCGTAACTGGAGGCCGATGAAAAGAATACCGAACGCATGTTCGCGGGTCAAGAGGCTTAACGGAGGCGCGGCTATCTTCCTTATATGTCGCGGGTGGTCGTCATCGGGGGCGGGGTCATCGGCTGCGCCGGCGCCGAACGCCTGACGCTCGACCGCCACGAGGTGATCCTCCTCGAACGTGACCAGCTGGGAGCGCGCGCCTCAGGTGCCGCCGCCGGCGAGCTGAGCCCGTCGCACCTCGATTCGGACCGCCAGGCCCTCGCGATGTTTCCCGAGGTAGTGGCCAGGATCGAGAAGGACAGCGGGCTTGTCGTCGAGTACCGGATCCAGCAAGGCTTGAAGCCCGCCTTCACGACACAGGAGGCCGCGGCCCTCAAGTCCGGCGAGGGACGCTGGCTCGACGCGGGCGAGTCCCGCCAAATAGAGCCGGCGATGAGCTCCGACGTCGTCGGCGCCATGTTGATCGAGCACGCTCACCTCACGCCGCCGCGATTCGTGCGGGCACTCGCACGCGCGGCGGCCACTCGCGGCGCCGAGATCCGCGAGGGCACGCCTGCGATCGGCTTCGACATCGAAGGCCATCAGGTGCGCAGCGTGAAGACGCCGGCAGGGACCATCGACGCGGACTGGGTCATCGTCGCCGCCGGACCGTGGACGCGTGAGGTCGCATCTGCCGCGGGGGTCGACGTGGATGTTCGCCCGCAGCGCGGACAGCTCGCGGCGCTTGAGCCTGGGTCGACCATCCTCAGGCGCAGCGTCTTCTGGTCCAACGGTTACCTGGTGCCGAAAGGCGATGGCACGATCATCGCGGGCGGCACCGAGGAAGACGCGGGCTTCGATGACAGGCCGACCGTGGAAGGCATCGCATCGCTGCTCACCTTCGCGCAGAAGCTCGTGCCCGCTCTCGCAACGGCGAGCCTGCAGCGCGTGTGGGCCGGACTGCGCCCGCTGACCCGCGACGGCCGGCCCATCGTCGCGATCAGCGAGGTCGGCAACCTGATCGTCGCGACCGGCCATCACCGTAAAGGGATCCTGCTTGCGCCGCTCGCCGCGGCGCAGATCTCTGAGCTGATCGACAGCCCTACATAAAAAAGGGCCGGGGCTCCACAGAACCCCGGCGCGTGACGGGCTTACGAAACGATTGACGAAGAGAAGTGCGTTACTTCTTCTTCGAGGTCTTCTTGGCGGCCTTCTTGGCCGGCTTCTTGGCAGCCTTCTTCTTAGCCATGTGCGTTACCTCCTTCTCCTGAAGATATGGACCCGATAGGTTCGATCGGTTTGGCGGGTTCCATGTGGTGGTTAGACGTGGTCAGGATTTCTCCTGCACGCACCGCCTCTGCAACCCCACGGGCTTCGCCACGGACCCTCATTGATAAGGATTCCGAGACGTTGGCGGCTTGTCGAAATGGTCCGCTCTCTCGCGTCGGGTCCGTTGCCTCTGTGGTGGCAACCACGAGTCGCATCGCCATACAAGTCGTTGTGATACTCGATGAACCCCACTCACGTCAACCCTTCGCGAAGATTTTTTTTCGCGAGGGTTGTGGAAATTTCTGCGGAGGTCGTCGCGATGACGACCATCAACGACCTCTTCGAGACTGCGACGATAGACATCATGCGAGTCGTTCTCGGTCATGGAGCATCAGGCACCGCAGCGTCGATGAAACCCTATGTCGTCGGTTTCAAACGACGAGGAATCGACGCCATCGCGGTCGATCTACCTCGCGGCGGCGCGGAGAAAGCGGTGCCCGTCTTCATCAAGACATCGGGTCGTGGACGTGAGGTCATCGGAGCTGGTCAGTCCTTCGGTGGAAGAGTCGCGAGCATGGCCGCGATCGAGGCGGACTTCGGTGGTCTCGTCCTTTTCTCGTATCCGCTGCATCGTCCGGGCTTCCCCGATCAGCTCCGAACCGATCACTGGCCCCAGATTCGCTGCCCGACTCTGTTTTTGAGCGGCGACCGCGATCCCTTCGCGCATCTCGACCTTCTGCAAGAGAAGATCAAGCTCATCCCGGACGCGCGCCTCGTCGTGTTCAAGGGCCAGGGACACGGCCTGCTCAAGGTTCTCGACCAGGCGCTCGACGTCGCGGTGGATTTCATACAGAAAAACTTGAAATGAGCGCAAGCCAGCACATGGTCGACGCCAACGGCCTGCGATTCCGGGTGTCCGCCGACGGTCCCGCATCCGGCGAGCTCTTCATCCTCCTCCACGGTTTCCCGGAAGGCGGCGAGTCGTGGACGAGACAGGTCACGGCCCTCGCTCGCGCGGGAGCGCTCGCCGTCGCGCCCGACATGCGTGGCTACGGCGGCAGCGATGCTCCGGCCGGCGTCGAGGGCTACGGCCTCGCCGACCTGGTGGAGGACGTGGCCGGGATCATCAGGGCCTTCGGCCGTGAGGCGGCTCATATCGGCGGCCATGACTGGGGCGCTTTGGTCGCGTGGTTCTTGGCGGGCATCCATCCTGAGATGACAAAGACGCTGACGGTCCTGTCGGTGGGCCATCCCGCGACGCTGGGCGCCGCGACCGCCGCCGACGAAGACCAGAAGGCGCGCTCGCAATACATCCGGCTGTTCTTGACCGAGGGCAAGGCCGAGAGCGTGCTCGCGGAAGATGAGTTCAGGCGGCTGCGCGCGATGTTCGGTGGTGCGGTGCCGCGATCCGTCGTCGATGGATTCGTCCGCTCCCTATCGCGACCGGGCCGCCTTACGGCGGCGCTCAACTACTACCGCGCGAATCTCTCACGGGATCACTGGTGGGCCGGTCTGCGGTCCGATCTACGCGTGACCGCACCCACTGTCCTGCTGTGGGGCGATCAGGACCCGGCGCTCGGCCGCTTGCAGGCGGAGAGCACCGCACAACACATGGCCGGCGAGTTTCGGCTCGAGGTTCTCGAGGGGGCCGGACACTGGCTGCAGTTCGA
>WNGJ01005146.1_pt1 | contig 21489 bp, 17 predicted proteins | sample 5400611 | NCBI WGS metagenome assembly WNGJ01 (sample SAMN13153375, study PRJNA577476) | soil metagenome | isolation source: 40 cm soil or saprolite under Garry oak tree replicate 1 | place: USA:California | collected 2016-06-15
ATTGTCGGCATCACCAACACCCATAGCGACTACAATCCCTGCCATGGCAACGTGCCTGACATCATCGAGGCGGTGAAGCGCGGCGTGATGCTGGCCGGCGCGATGCCGATGGTGTTTCCGACCATCTCGATCGCCGAGAGTTTTGCGTTCCCGACCTCGATGTATCTGCGCAATCTGATGGCGATGGATACCGAGGAGATGATCCGCGCCCAGCCGATGGATTCGGTGGTGGTGATCGGCGGCTGCGACAAGACCTTGCCGGCGCAGATCATGGCCGCGGTCTCAGCCGATCTGCCGACGGTCGTCATTCCGGTGGGGCCGATGGTGGTCGGGCATCACAAGGGCGAGGTGCTGGGCGCCTGCACCGATTGCCGCCGCCTGTGGGCAAAATTCCGCGCCGGCGAAATCGATGAAGCCGAGATCGATGCGGTCAACGGCCGGCTCGCGCCGTCGGTCGGCACCTGTATGGTGATGGGCACTGCCTCTACCATGGCCTGCATCACCGAAGCGCTGGGCCTGTCGCTGCCGATGAGTGCGACCATCCCGGCGCCGCATGCCGAGCGCTTTCGTTCGGCGGAAGCTAGCGGCAAGGTCGCCGCCGAGATGGCCAAATCAAAGGGCCCGAAGCCAAGCGAGTTGTTGACCGCATCGTCGTTCCACAATGCGCAAGTGGTGCTGCAGGCGATCGGCGGCTCCACCAACGGTCTCATTCATTTGACTGCGATTGCCAATCGCACCCAACATCGCATCGACCTCGAAGCCTTCGACAGGCTCGGCCGCGAGGTGCCGGTGCTGATCGACTTGAAGCCATCGGGCGAGCACTATATGGAGCATTTCCATCATGCCGGCGGTCTGCCGAAACTGATGGCGCAGCTCGGCAATTTGCTTGACCTCGATGCCAAGACAATTACCGGGGCGGCGCTGCGCGATGTCGTCGCCGGCGCCGAAGAGGTGCCGGAGCAGGATGTCATCCGTGCGCGAAAAAGTCCGATCAAACCGGAAGGGGCGATGGCGGTACTGCATGGCAATCTCGCGCCGCGCGGCGCCGTGATCAAGCATTCCGCTGCGAGCCCCAAATTGCTGCAGCATACCGGCCGCGCCGTGGTGTTCGAGTCCGTGGAAGACATGACGCTGCGGGTCGATGACCCCGCGCTCGACGTGAAAGCCGACGACGTTCTGGTGCTGCGCAATGCGGGTCCCAAGGGCGCGCCGGGAATGCCAGAGGCGGGCTATCTGCCGATCCCGAAGCAGCTGGCGCGCGCCGGCATCAAGGACATGGTGCGGATCTCGGACGCGCGGATGAGCGGCACCGCCTTTGGCACCATCGTGCTGCACATCACGCCGGAATCCGCGGTCGGTGGTCCGCTGGCGCTGGTCAAGAACGGCGACATGATCCGGCTCGATGTCGCCAACCGAAGCATCGATCTGCTGGTCGACGCCACTGAGCTCGAAAAGCGCCGCGCGGCGCTTGAGCCCGCGACGACGGTGGATTGGGCAAAACGCGGCTACGCGCATCTGTTCAACGAGAGCATCCTGCAGGCCGACGAAGGCTGCGATTTCGATTTCATGCGCGGCAAGGGGAAGGGGTAGCGTCTTCTTCGCGCGCATAAACGCAGCCGTCATGCTCCGCGAAAGCGGGGCATCCAGTAATCGCCGCTGCTTGAGATAGAACCGAAACGGCGCCGAATACTGGATCATCCGCTTTCGCGGATGATGACGTCGAAGTAACCGGCGCGACCGATCATTTGCCGCTGAAGGACCGTCGTCCTCCCATCTCGCACCTGCGTTACGTGCCATGTTTGATTGACATTCAAACAACCCCGATGGGATGATGGAAAAAACATCAAGGGGGAGACGATGAGCAGCCTGAGCAAAATTCTCGGCATGGTCGTGGCCGCGTCCGCGATCGTGAGGATTGCAAGCGCTGATGCGCAGGAGGTGAAGCATTACCGCTTCGCCTACGATCAGCCGAAGACTACCGGCTATGGAATCCTAGGCGATATCTTCAGCGACAAGCTCAAGGCGGTGAGCAAGGGCACCATGCTGATCGATCAGTATCCGGGCGCCCAGCTCGGTCAGGAGCCGCAAGTGCTGCAGCTGGTGAAAGCAGGGGATGTCGAGTTCTGCATTTCTTCTTCCGCCAATGCCGCGACGCTGTCGCCGCAGGCCGGCGTGATGTCGATGCATTTCCTGTTCCGCTCCGAAGCGCATCTCATCAAGGCGATGGCAGACCCCGAAGTGTCCAAGGCGGTCAAGGCGATGATCGCCGATACCGTGCAGGGCGCGCGCGTCATCGCGCTCTCGACGCTCGGTCTTCGCAACATGTATTCCAAGCGCGAGATCAAGAAGATCGACGACGTCAGGGGTCTCAAGGTGCGGGTGCAGGCGACGCCCACCGAGGACACCATGTTCCCGGCCTATGGCGCGCAGATCGTGCACATGCCGTTCGGCAGCGTCTATACATCGCTGCAGACCGGTGTGGTGGACGTCGCGGAAAACGGCGTCAACGTCTATCTCGCCAACAAGCACTACGAAGTGGCGCCGGTGCTTTCGATGACCGAACACGAGGCCAACAACAGCCTGGTATGGGTGAGCGACAAGGTCTGGAACAGCCTGACGCCGGAACAGCAGGGCTGGGTGCAGGCCGCGGCTGACGAAGTCAACAAGAACCAGCCCGCCAAAGCGATCGAACTCGAGCATCAATCGCAGGACAAGCTGCGATCGATCGGCGTCAAGGTCGTCACCGATGTCGACAAGTCCGGCTTCACGGCGATCGCCGATCCCTATCTCGACAAGCTCGCCAAGGATCTTGGCCCGCATGCCGAGAAGATCAAGAACCTGATCCGGGCGATCAATTAGATCACCCGAGTCGACCCTGAATTATCGATAATTTTCGAGATTTTTACGCTCGTGCCGCGGCTGGAGGCAAGAAACGCCCGCGTTTTATTGACAATCCAACGGGCTTGATGGGATGATCCCTGAAAATCAGGACAGGGGGAAACGGTGAAGATTCCAGCCAGAACGATCAGCGGGGTCATTGCAGCAGCAGTTGTCGTGTTCGCCTCCGGCGCGCCCGCGCAAGAGGCGAAACATTACCGCTTCGCCCACGATCAACAGCTCAATACCGGCTATAGCGTCGCTTACGATATGTTTTCGGCCAAGCTCAGGGAATTGAGCAAGGGCACCATGCTGGTCGATCAGTATCCCGGCGCGCAACTCGGCCAGGAGCCGCAGCTGCTGCAGTTGGTGAAATCCGGCGATATTGACTTCGCGATCGTCTCTTCGGCCAACACCGCGACGATCTCGCCGCAGGCCGGCGTGATGTCGCTGCACTTCCTGTTCCGCAACGCGGATCATTTGATCAAGGCGCTCGCCGACAAGCAGGTGATCGATGCGATCAAGGCGATGATCGACGAGACCACGCAAGGCCTGCATGTCATCGCCACGGGCTCGCAGGGCGTGCGGAACATCTACAGCAAGAAGGAAATTCGCAACGCAGGCGACCTCAAGGGATTGAAGATCCGCGTTCAGGCCACGGCCACCGAGGACGCCATTTTCCCGGCCTATGGGGCGCAGACCGTGCACATGCCGTTCGGCAGCGTCTACACTTCGCTGCAAACCGGTGTGATGGACGCCGCCGAGAACAGCGTCAACGTCTATCTCGTCAACAAGCATTACGAGGTCGCGCCGGTGCTCTCGATCACCGAGCATGAGGCCAACAACGCCTTGGTGTTCGTCAGCGACAAGCTATGGCAAAGCCTTTCCGCCGACCAGAAGCAGTGGGTGCTCGCATCAGCGGCGGAAATCAGCGCCAACGAGCCGGCAAAGGCGTTCGAGCTTGAAAAATCAGCGGCGACCAAGCTGAAATCGTTCGGCGTCAAGATCGTTGACGACGTCGACAAGAAGAGCTTCGCCACGGTCTCGGATCCCTATCTCGACAAGCTCGCCAAAGAGCTCGGCCCGCACGCGGACAAGATCAAGACCCTGATCCGGGCGATCAACTAGGTCGGCGAAGACAATCATATCGTCATGCCCGGCCTTGTGCCGGGCATCCACGTCTTGCTTCGACGCATAAGAAGACGTGGATGGCCGGGAGGAGTCCGGCCATGACGAACAAAAGGGTGAGCCGCCGTGGGAGAGAACATGACCATCGCCGATAAACTGGTGCTGCAGCGGCAGCATCATCTGAAATGGCGGTCGTTCGACAGGCTCGAACTGATCCTGATGATCATGTGCGGCATCCTGTGTTTCGGCTTCTCGCTGTCGGTGACGGCGGACATCGTCACGCGAACCATCGGCCATCCCTGGCTGTGGCTGCAGGAAGTCACGTCCACGCTGTTCATCTATGCGATTTTCATCGGCGCCGCGGTCGCCACCCGCCGCAATGATCATCTCTACCTGACCGCGATCTCCGAGGCGATGCACGGCACGCCGCGGCTGATCGTCGAGATCATCATCCGCATCGTGGTTCTCGGCGTGGCGTTTTGCCTGATCTGGTTCGGCTACATCAACTATCTCAGGGGTTTCGGCAGCTTCCGGCTGCCGTCGGGAACGCCGATCGCCTCGCTCTATGCCGCGATTCCCCTGTCCGGCGTGCTGATCGGGCTGTTCACGATCGAGCAACTGGTCAACGGCATCACCAAGGGGTTCGACCATCCGGAGCCGCCGCAAGACGACCTTCCGATTCCGCCTGTCGATACCGGTGTTCAGACGAGGGTGGGCCTGTGAGCGCACCGGTCATCCTCGCGTTGATGTCGTTCTGCTTCCTGTTCTTTGGCTATCTCGGCGTGCCCGTGCCGTTTTCGCTGCTGGCGGGCGTCTTTATCGGGGCGCTGCTGACCGATGTCTCGCTGGCGGCGATCGTCCAGAAGGTTTTCGACGGCGTCGATTCCGAGGCGCTGCTGGCGATACCGTTTTTCCTTTTAGTTGGCGAGCTCATGAGTTCGGCCAATGTCGTGGTGCGGATCGCCAACCTGTCGCTGTCGCTGGTCGGGCACATCAAGGGCGGGCTTTCGCAGGTCGTCGTCGTCTTCTCCATGTTCTTCTCGGAAATGTCGGGATCGACCACCGCCGATGTCGCGGTCATGAGCCGCGCGCTCGGCGGCCCGATGAAGCGCGAGGGCTACAGCCCCGCCTTCATCGCGGCGATCATCGCATCCGCTTCCACCATCGCGGCGCTGGTGCCGCCGAGCATCACCGCCGTGGTTTACGGCGCGGTCGGCAACGTTTCGATCGCAGGATTATTCATGGCCGGCGTGGTGCCGGGATTGATGATCGGCTTCGGCCTGATGATCTACTGCTATTTCTTCGGGCCATCCGGCATGCGCAAATCGCGCGCGCCGCTTCGGCAGGTCGTCTTCGCCGCCGGAGATGCCGCGCTGCCGCTGATGATCCCGGTGATCCTGCTCGGCGGCATTCTCACCGGCTGGTTCACGCCGACCGAAGCCGGCGTCGTCGCTGTTGCCTGGATCATCGCGGTGGTGATCCCCGCGCTCAATCGCGGGCACTTGCGGAAGATTCCCTACGACTTCTGCCTCGCCGGGCTGATCTTTTCGCTGCCGCTGATCACTATCGGCGCCGCCAATGCGTTCGGCTGGATGCTGGCCTATCTGCGCGGCGCCATCGTCATCGCCGACTGGATCACTTCGATCGCCGGCAGCGATCCGCATATCATGATGCTGCTGCTGGTGCTGCTGTTCACCGTGGTCGGCGACTTCATCGAGCCGGTGCCGACCATCATCATCTTCATGCCGCTGGTGAATGCGCTGACGCAAGCCGGCGACATCAACGGCGTGCACATGGGCGTGGTGCTGATCGCGACCCTGGCGTTCGGACTGATCACGCCGCCTTATGGGCTGGTGCTGTTGATGGCGTCCAAATTCGTCGGCGTCAGTTTTGCCAAAGCACTGCGCGCGGCGCTGCCGATCTATGTGGTGTTCCTGGTGACCATCACCTTTACGATCTATTTCCCGAAGGTGGTGCTATGGCTGCCGAAGCAGGTGATCCCGGAATCGGTGGGATGTTTCAAGTCGCCGGCAGGGACGGGGTATATCTGTCCGCAGTGAAACCCTATCCGTCGTCCCGGCGTTTCGCACGGACGACGGCGGAGTGCGCTTGCGCCACGCCTTCGTCATTCAGGGCAACGTCCGTGCGGCCCTGAAACCGTCCCTGCTGGTTCCAGTTGGTGACGCCGTGGCGAATACAGAGAAAGGAACGCGAAGGGGCCGCCAACGGTTTCACGTTGGCTTCGACTTGCTCGTAAACTTCGTTACCGCCGCGCGAAACTCGTCGGTATGCATGCAGTCGATGATGCCATCCCGCTCGGCATCGAGTTGCTGCTCGATCGGCGTCACATGGGCGCGGTGGACCAACGCCTTGGTGGCGGCGAGCGCCGCTGGCGCGTTCTGCGCCAGCCGATGCGCCAGTTCGCCGGTCGCGGCTTTTAGTTCGACCGCCGGAACGACCCTGACCACCAGTCCCCAGTCATAGGCTTGCGCCGCCGAAAAACTGTCTTCGGCGAGAAATATCTGCAAGGCGCGCCGCGTGCCGACGCTCGCCGCCAGGCCGACCGTGCTGCCACCGTCAGGCGATACGCCGAGTTTGGCATAGGCCGGCGTGAAGCGGGCGTCTTCGGCGGCGATGCAGAGGTCTGCGACAAAGGCGAGCGACAGGCCGGCGCCCGCGGCCGAACCGTGCACGCTTGCCAGCACGATTTTGGGCATCCGGCGCAGCGTCGTGATGAAGGCGTGGTAGTGCAGCAGCAATTCGCCAACCACCGGCGCGATATTGTCGGCGGCGGCCGCGGCACCAATGGTTTGCAGATCGCCACCGGCGCAGAACGCGCGGCCTTCGCCTTCGATCACCAGCACCCGGATATCGTCCGACGCCTCGACCGCAGCGCTCAGCTGTTCGAGTTTTTTCGCGATCGACAGATCGATCGAATTGAAGGCGGAGGGCCGATTGAGCGTGATGGTCGCGATCGGGCCTTCGATCCTGAGCAGCGCCGGATCGTCGGGCAGGGAGGTAGCGTGATCAGGCATCGGCATGGCAAGGAGCCCTTAAATTGCAAGAAGCCCTCAATCGGGGACGTCGCAAGCGCCATTTAAATAGCAGAAGGGAAGAGGTGACAATCCCCGGCGAAGTCTGCAAAATAGACCGCCTGGTGGCGACCGCATCGCAACAGCTGGAAACGAGAGGAGGCGTGGTAAGGATGGATACGACAATTGACCGTCCGGTCTCCACCATCGATCCGTTTTCGCATGATTTTCTGCGCGATCCCTATCCGCACCATCAGGCGCTGCGCGAGGCCGGCCCGGTGGTGTGGCTCGAGCAATACGGAATCTGGGCGATGGCCCGCCACCAGGAGGTCCGCGACGCGCTGACCGACTACCAGACCTATTGTTCGTCAGCCGGCGTCGGCCTGAGCGATTTCCGAAAAGAGCCGCCGTGGCGTCCGCCAAGCATCATCCTGGAGGCCGACCCGCCGCTGCACACCCGGACCCGCGCCGTGCTCACCCGGATTCTGTCGCCGGCCGCAATCAATGTCCTGCGCACGACATTCGAGCGCGAGGCGGAGTTGCTGGTGATGCGACTGGTCGAGCAGCGCGAATTCGACGGGATTGCCGATCTCGCCGAAGCCTATCCGCTAAAAGTGTTTCCGGATGCGGTCGGAATTTCCGAGGAAGGCCGCGAGAACCTGCTGCCCTACGGCAACATGGTGTTCAACTCGTTCGGTCCCCGCAACGACCTTTTCGATCGGGCCATGGCCAATGCCGGTCCGGTTCGCGACTGGATCATGTCGAAATGCAGCCGCGCCGAGCTGACGGAACCTGAGGCGGGTATGCTGGTGCGCTCGTTTCTTTCGGCCGGTATCGATACCACGGTCTATGGCCTTGGCAACGCGCTACACTGTTTTGCGAGTTACCCCGAGCAATGGACCGTTGTTCGCGAGAACCCGGCCCTGATCCGTGGCGCCTTCGAAGAGGTGTTGCGGTTCGAGGCCCCGGTGCAGACGTTCTTTCGCACCACCACCAAGGCGGTCAACGTGTCAGGTATTGAGATCGGCGATGGGGAAAAAGTGCTGTTGTTTCTCGCTGCCGCCAACCGCGACCCGCGCCGCTGGGACAAGCCTGATGCGTTTGACGTCAGGCGTCGTGCGGCGGGGCACATGACCTTTGGCACCGGCATTCACGGCTGCGTCGGGCAGGCCGTGGCGCGGCTCGAAAGCGAAGCGATCTTCGCAGCGCTCACCAAACGCGTTGCGTCGTTCGAACTGACTGGCGAATCAAGGCGGCGGCTAAACAACACGCTGCGCGGGCTCGACACCCTGCCGCTTCGCATCGAGCCGGTCTGACGCAATGGTGCAGGGACCAGTTCTGATCGTCGGCGCCGGCCATGCGGGCTTCCAGCTCGCGGCCTCGTTGCGGCAGCATGGCTATGGCGAGCGCATCTGCCTGATCAATGACGAGGCGCATTTGCCGTATCAGCGGCCGCCGCTGTCGAAAGCCTATCTCAAGGGTGAGGGCCGGCCTGACAGCCTGATGTTCCGACCGGGCAAATTTTATCGCGACCAGAACGTCGAGTTGATCGCCGATCACGCGGTTTCCATCGATCGCGCCGCGCGCAGGCTGAAGTTCGCATCCGGCTCGTCGCTCGATTACGGACACCTGGTGCTGGCCACGGGCGCGCGCAATCGCTTGCTCGATCTGCCCAACGCGAATCTGTCCGACGTGCGATACTTGCGCATCCTCGATGAGAGCGAGGGGTTGCGCAAGCGGATCGGGGCTGGGCAACGGGTCGTGGTGATCGGCGCTGGCTTCATCGGCCTTGAATTTGCGGCGACGGCGCGGATCAGGGAACTCGAGGTCGACGTGATCGAACTCGGGTCCCGGGTGATGGCGCGCGCGGTGACGGCGGAAGTCTCGGACTATTTCCAGGAGCGCCACAGCGCGGCCGGCATTCGCATTCACCTGGGCGTGCAGGCCACCGGCATCGAGGCCGCGGGTGATAACGTTGCGGGCGTCAGCCTCAGCGATGGCCGGCACCTGCCGGCGGATCTTGTAGTGGTCGGCGTCGGCGTCCTGCCCAATGTCGAGCTGGCAGCGGAAGCGGGTCTCCCGGTTGCGTCAGGAATCATCGTCGATGAATATTTGCTGACCTCCGATCCCGACATTTCGGCAATCGGCGACTGCGCGCTGTTCGCAAGCCCCCGCTTCGGCGGCTCGCTGCGGCTTGAGTCGGTGCAGAACGCCACCGATCACGCGCGTTGCGTAGCGCTGCGGCTGACCGGCGATGCCAAACCCTATGACGGCCAGCCGTGGTTCTGGAGCGATCAGGGCGACGACAAGCTTCAGATCGCGGGCCTCACGACGGGTTACGACCGCGTCGTCGTGCGCGGCGATGCCGCGCAAAAATCGTTCTCGGCCTTTTGCTACAAATCCGGACGGCTTGTCGGCATCGAGTCGATCAACCGGGCAGGGGATCACATGTTCGGCCGACGGCTGCTTGGCATAAACCGCACGATCGAGCCGGAACAGGCGGCCGACACCAGCTTCGATTTGAAGGGGGCCTTGGCTTAGGATCAACGGCGGAAATTCGTCGTCCCTGCGGAAAGCAGGGACCCATACGCCGCGTCCTCTCGTAGGGCACAATGGCTGACGTCTTCTTCAATAACGGCCGCTGGTGGTTATGGGTCCCTGCTTTCGCAGGGACGACTCGGGGAAAGGGCAGTCTCAACTTCAGCTGCCGTCGGCATCGACGGCGCCGCGCCCATCCGCTGGACGCAGATCGATGCAGCGGTGTTGGCGTAGGCGAGCGCATCCGGAAGCGATTTTCGCCCCGCGAGTTGCGCCGCGACCGCGCCGACAAAGCAATCGCCGGCGCCGGTGGTGTCGACGGCACTGACGGAACGACCGGGAACGATCAATGGTTCGCCGTCGACCAGCGCCAGCACGCCGCGCTTGCCGAGAGTCACGCAGATGATGTTTTCCTTGCCGGCCCGCAAGGTCCTCACGGCCTCAAGCAATCGAGAATGATCGTCGCTATCGCGAAGCTCGGTCTTGGTGAGAAAGCCGAGCTCGGTTTCATTGAGGACGAGAATATCGACAAGATCGAGCAATCCGGAATCGAATTTAATTGCCGGCGCCGGATTGAGGATCGTGGTCGCGCCCGCCGCTCGGGCGCGCTCGAAGAAGGCGCCGATGGCAGGCAGCGGAATCTCGAACTGGCTGACGGCGATGTCGCCCTTGGCCAACGTGGGCGCGGCGACATCGGCGGCACTCACCAGAGCGTTGGCACCGGGAATGACGACAATGGTGTTGTCGGCCTTGGCAACGGTAATGACGGCCGTTCCGGTGTGAGCTTCCGAGGTTTCCCGCACGAAGCTCAAATCGATCCGTTGCGCGGCGAGAAACGCCTTCATTTCGTGGCCAAATGCATCATTGCCAAGCCGGCCGATCAGCGCCGTCGGCGCATCGAGTTTAGCCGCCGCGACCGCCTGGTTGGCGCCCTTGCCGCCGGGAAAGTAAAGCACGGCATTTCCGGCCACCGTCTCGCCGATGCGGGGATGCCGGTCGGCGGTCGCCACCACATCCATATTGATGCTTCCGGCTACGAAAACGCGGCCCATAAATTATTCCTGAATCAGCCGGCTAAACCCGGACCGCAAACTCTTGCCTGACGGCTTCGATATCGGCAAGCGTCGGCAGGCCGGCCTCGTTGCCGAGACGCTGAATCTTGTAGGTCGATGCCGCGCGCGCGAATTGGAAATGGTCGTGCCAGCTTTTGCCGGGATTGCTGAGGTAGGAATAGACATAGGCACCGTGGAACACGTCGCCGGCGCCGTTGGTATCGAGCACCCGCTCACGCGGGATCGGCAGCGCGGGAAGGGTGTGGGTCGTGCCGGTTTCGTCGTACCAGAGCAGGCCGCGTTCGCCCATGGTGACACCGCCGACCCGGCAGCCGCGGGCCTTAAGATAGTCCAGCATCTTTTCCGCCGTCAGGTCCATCTGCTCGCACAGCCGCTCGGCGACGATGGCGACGTCGATGAATTCCAGGAGTTCGTGGGTATTGGTGCGAAGACCGCCGCCATCAAGCGAGGTCAGGATGCCGGCCTCGCGACACAGTTTCGCATAATGGATCGCGGCGTCCGGCTGGTGGCCGTCGACATGCAGCGCGCGGCAGCCGCCGAGGTTTAACAGCGGGAACGGATGGATATGCTCGTCGTCACGGCAACGCACGATGGCCCGCTTGCCGTCCTTCGGCATGATGAACGACAGCGATGAGGAATTGACCTTGCGCGGATGGATCGAGATTCCATACTTCGCGCTCATGTCCTGAAACATCCGCCCGAGCCAGTCATTGGCCACGGTCGCGATCAGGTCCGGCACGATGCCGAGCTTGGCGCAACAGAACGCCGCCGTCACGGCGTTGCCGCCGAACGAGACCGCATATGCCGACGCGACATGCTTCTCGTCGCCGGTCGGCATGTGATCGGTGATAAAGGTAACGTCGATATAGGTTTGTCCGATGAAAAGGGCCTTCATTCGTTTTCCGTCGCTGATGGTGTGGTCCCGGCGGCATCATACATTAGCACCGCTTATACCAGATCATTCGCTGAAATTATTCGCAAGGCCATAGCCTTAACCGCTTGAGATAACCTTATGGCCGGACTACGACCGTCTTCAGGCATCGTCAGCATGCCGCTCTAACGGCCAGCGGCTGTTTTGAGTTCCTGACAGATATGAGGGGGAGCGATGACTGTCTATTCCGGTCCAGTGTTCGAGATGGCGGTGAACCAGTTCGGCGTGATCGCCAATCATCTGTCGATCCCGATGGACGAGCGCGACCGTCTGTTGATGCCGAAGCGGGCGATCACCGTTTCCTGCCCGATCCATCGCGACGACGGCACGATCGCGGTGTTCGAGGGCTATCGTGTGCAGCATCACCTCACCCTCGGTCCGACCAAGGGCGGGACGCGCTTTGCGCCGAGCGTCGATATCGGCGAGGTGGCCGCACTTGCGATCTGGATGAGCTGGAAATGCGCGCTGGTCGGCTTGCCCTATGGTGGCGCCAAGGGAGGGGTAAACGTCGACCTCACCACCATCTCCGGGCGCGAACTGGAGGGACTGTCGCGGCGCTATATGCAGGAGATGATTCCGTTCGTCGGGCCTCACACCGACGTGATGGCGCCGGACATGGGCACCAACGAGCAGGTGATGGCCTGGTTCATGGACACCTATTCGATGTATCAGGGACAGACCGTGACCGAGATTGTCACGGGCAAACCGGTTGCTTCAGGCGGCACGCTGGGCCGGCGCGAAGCCACCGGCCGCGGTGTCGCGCACCTCGCCAAGCGGGTGATGAAGGAACTTGCGATCAATCTGAACAATGGCACCGCCGTGATCCAGGGTTTTGGCAATGTGGGCTCCTACGCGGCCCTGGAGTTGCAGCATTTCGGTCTCAAGGTGATCGCAGTCAGCGATCACACCGGCGCGCTTTACGACGCCGCCGGCCTCGACATCCCGGCGCTGATGCGGCACACGAGCCAGCACGGCAGCATCGCCGGCTTTTCCAATGAGCTTACGTTCGATCCCGCCCAGATTCTGACGCTGCCCTGCGACGTGCTGGTGCCGGCGGCGATGGAGCGCGTGATCGACGCGCAGGTCGCGGAAAATCTGAAATGCCGGGTGCTGGCGGAAGGCGCCAACGGACCGACCACGCCGGACGCCGATCTGGTGCTGGAAAAACGCCAGGATGAAATCTTTTTGATCCCGGACATCCTCTGCAACTCCGGCGGCGTCGTGGTCAGCTACTTTGAATGGGTGCAGGACCTGCAACAACTGTTCTGGGAAGAGGAGGAAGTGACGCGGCGCGAATATCAAATCCTCGATCGCGCCTTCGATCACATGGTGACGCGCGCGAAAGCCGACAATATCCCGCATCGCACCGCCGCCATGGCGATCGGTGTGGAAAAGGTTCGCGCCGCGAAGACCACGCGCGGACTGTTCCCGTGATCAGCGGAATCGATCACGTCGTCATTCTGGTGAGCGACATCGGCGCCGGGACGACGGCCTATGAGAATCTGTTTGCGTGCGCGCCGTCCTGGCGAAGCCAGAGCGACGGCGCCGAGACCGTGTCGTTCACGCTCGACAACATGACGCTGGAGCTGATGTCGCCATTCGGCAAGGGCGCGGCGGCGGACCGGATTTGGACTGTCATTGACGAGCAGGGTGAGGGGCTGGCGAGCCTCTGTTTTCGCACCGGCGACATCGCGAAAATGCATCGCCGGCTGGATCGGCTGACGCTGCAGCCGGAGCCTGTCGCGGAAGCCGAAAGCCGCGACGTGGCGTCAGGCGTCACCCTGTCATGGAAGCGGACTGGTGCGGCGACCGCCGCCACGCGAGGCGTCCGGCTGTTCTTCCTTGAATTGGCGAAAGAGCGGCCGCGAGCGGCCGCGACTGCCACGGCACCGATTACCGCGATGGATCATGTGGTGGTCGCAACCGCGGATCCCGATCGGGCGGCCGCGCTCTACGGCGCGCGGCTCGGGCTCGACATGGCGCTCGACCGTTCGCATCCCGAGTGGGGCCGGCTGATGTTCTTCCGCTGCGGCGATCTCATCGTCGAGGTCGTGCACCGGCTGGGCAAGGACACCGATGCGGCGCATGACAGGCTCTGGGGCCTGAGCTGGCGGGTCGCCGACATCGACGCGACGCGGGCGCGGCTGACATCTGCAGGCCTCGATGTCTCCGACGTGCGTACCGGTCGCAAGCCGGGGACGCGGGTGCTTACCGTGCGCAACGGTACCTGCGGCATTCCCACGCTGCTGGTGGAGCGGACGGCGCGGTCCTAGATCGCATCCACGCCGACGGCATCGGCGACATTCTTCACACCATCGCGCGCCAGCAATTGGCCAAGGCCCGCAGTGATCGTGCGCACGACGCCGGGTCCCCGATAGATCAGCGCGGTCAGAAGTTGCACCAGCGATGCGCCGGGGCGAATCTTGACGCAGGCATCGCTGTCCGCATCGCTGCCGCGGCCCAGCCGAGCCGTGCGCCTGCCGCAATCGCGAGATGATGTGCGGTCTCCGGATCGAGCCGGAACGCGAGCGGGCGAATAAGGTTCGCGTAAATACCCATGCTCGGACCATAAACACGAGGGCGTCGCCGACGCTGCGGGCGCGCAAGGCCCTCTTCGACGTGGCGTCACCGAACATGTTCCATTCTCAAACCGCGCCTCACGTGCTACAGGCTGACATCAGGTCGGTGTTTTCCAACGCTTTCCCGAGCGCTTCGAACGACGGGTCATCCTGATTTGGCCAAGACAAAACGAATTCTGAAATGGCAGCGCGATCCCGAAGGCATGCGGCTGCGCATTCTGGAGGCCGCCAAGCAGGAGTTTGCCGCGCATGGCCTTGCCGGTGCCCGCGTCGACCGGATCGCGGCCAAGGCCGGCGCCAACAAGCGCATGCTGTATTATCACGTCGGCAAGAAGGACGATCTCTACCTCGCGGTGCTCGAAGGCGCCTATGAGCAGATAAGGGTCGAGGAACGCGGCCTCGATCTGGAGCATCTCGATCCGCCCAAGGCAATCGAGCGTTTGATCGACTTCACCTGGAACTATTTCATCCGCAATCCGGAATTCCTGGCGCTGTTGAACACCGAGAATCTGGCGCGGGCGCGCCACCTCAAGCGCTCGACCAAGGTCAAATCGATGCATTCGCCATTCGTCGAGATGATCCGGACGGTGGTGAGGCGCGGCGTCGAAAGCGGCGACTTCCAAGTCGCGGTCGACCCGGTGCAGCTCTATATTTCGATCGCGGCGTTGAGTTTTTTCTATCTGTCGAACAGCGCGACCTTAAGCGTGATTTTCGGCCGCGACCTCCTGAACAAGGAAGCCAGGGACGAGCGCCTCGAGCATATGGTCGCGCTGGTGCTGGCGGCGTTGACCGGAAAATCCGCCGCCGCGTTTGCCAAGGACAAGACGCCGAGGCTGCATGCCCCGGCACATCATACCATCTGACCGTTCCGTCGTCCCTGCGGAACGCGAGGACCAATGCGCCGCGGCCTCAATGTTCTGCATAATGGGAATGACCTATCGGATCGACCCATCGCCACAATGACCGCCTGTGGTTATGGGCCCTGCTTGCGCAGGGGCGACGTGTTTTTCATCGTTCGGTCATCCTGCGAACTCAGGGACCCCATACGCCGCGCCCTCCCGATTTAGGGTGGTGGGGTCGATGTTTCCGTAACGATCACCGCCTGTGGCTATAGGCCCCTGCGTGCGCAGGGGCGACTTTGGAGGGCGCTTTCCATGCCCGGAAACCTCTAGACAGTATTTATCCAACAAGTTAATTTGTCGCCAGAAAGCCGAAATGCGAGGGAGCGAAAATTGGTCGAGCCAAAGGCTCCCGGAGGGGTTTCCAAAGCGCTGAACACGGCGTGGGTTCGGCCGTTGTTGTTCCTGGTGTTCATCGTCGTCGCCTGGGATCTGACGATCCGGCTGTTCCGGATTCCAGCGTATCAGATCCCCGCGCCCGGCGATGTCGTGGTGGTGCTGTGGCAGGATTGGCCTGAATTGCTGCGGCAAACCTGGCCGACGACCTATGCGACGATATGCGGCTTCCTGCTGTCGGCCGTGTTCGGCATTCCCGTGGCGATGTTGATCGCGGGATCGAAGACGGTGGAGAGCTACATCTATCCGCTCCTGGTATTCTCGCAGTCGGTGCCGAAGATCGCGATCGCGCCGCTGTTCGTGGTCTGGTTCGGCTTCGGCATCATCCCGAAAGTGATTTCGGCGTTCCTGTTGGGATTCTTCCCGGTGGTGGTCTCCGCGGTACAGGGCTTCAAATCGGTCGATCCTGATATGGTCGATCTGGCGCGTGCGATGCAGGGCAGCCGCTTCCGCGTGTTTTGCGCCGTGAACCTGCCGCACGCCATGCCGGCGATTTTCTCAGGCCTGAAGGTTTCGGTGACGCTCGCCGTGGTCGGCGCAGTGGTCGGCGAATTCGTCGGTTCCAATTCAGGCATCGGCTATGTGCTGCAACGCTCGATCGGAACTTTTGATCTGCCGACCATGTTTGCCGCATTGGTGATCCTGGCGCTGCTCGGTGTTGTCTTGTTCTGGATCGTCGACCGGATCGAGCGCTTTGTGATTCCCTGGCATGTCAGCCAGCGCGAGGAATTTATTTTCGCCGCGTGAGCGGGAAGCGAGAAAAGCGGCCTGCCAAGGGCCGCGACAAACACCAACGGGAGGACGCGATGGTGCGATGGATAGCGGCGTTTGCAGCCGGGCTGATCTGGACGGCGTTAGCGGTGGTGCCGGCCTCGGCGGCCGACAAGGTCGTGCTCATGCTGAACTGGTATGTCTATGGCGAGCACGCGCCGTTTTATTACGGCAAGGCCAAGGGGATTTACGCGGCCGAAAACATTGATCTCGAAATCCAGGAAGGCCGCGGCTCGGCGGCGACCACGCAAGCTGTCGCCGCCAAGACCGCCAATTTCGGCTATGTCGATGTCCCCACCATGATGCGTGCGGCGATCAAGGGCGCACCTGTCGTTGCCACCGGCGTATTGCTGCAGACGAGCCCGATGTCGGCGATGGGCTTTGTCGACAAGAACATCCGCAAGCCCGACGACATCAAGGGCAAGACGGTGGCGATCACGCCGGCGGACTCGATGACGCAGATCTGGCCGCTGTTTCTGAAGAAGACCGGCCTGAAGGAGGGCGACTTCACCACGGTGGCCGGCGATGGCCAGACCAAGCTGAACGCCGTGATCAACGGGCAGGCCGACCTGCTGCTCGGCTACGTCATGGACCAGTCGATGAAGATCAAGGACGCCACCGGCAAGGACGTCTATCCCATAAAATTCGCCGACTACGGCATCAACATGGTCTCGTCAGGCGTGGTCGCCAACACCGACTACGTCAAGGCCAATGCCGATCTGGTCAAACGCTTCATGTCGGCAACCACCAAGGCGGTCGAAGCCGCGGAGAAAGACCCGAAGGGCGCGGCGCAGTCGATCCTCGATTCCAATCCGAAGGGCGGCAAGATCGACACGCTCACGCAAGGCTTTGAATTGACGATACCGCTGTATCGCACGCCGGAAACCAAGGGCAAGCGGCCGTTCCAGGTGAGCGATCAGAACATGACCGATAGCGTCAATCTGATGGTCGAGTATGGCGGGCTCGACGCCAAGGCCAAGGACAATCCTAAGGCGTTTTATACCAACGACTACTTGCCGACAGGCGGTTCCTGAACGGACCTGGTTGAATGAACCCAGCGACCAAAGCAACCGACGTCAATCAAGCGGGCGCGCATCTTCGCCTGGTGTCGGACCGCGCCGCCGGCGGCACGCCGGGCATAAAACTCTCCGGCGTGTCGAAAACCTATCGGTCGCGTGACGGCGAAGTGCCGTCGCTGCGTCCGCTGGATTTTCATATCAATGCCGGCGAGTTCTTTGTCGTGGTCGGACCGTCCGGCTGCGGCAAGTCCACGCTGTTGAAAATGATCTCCGGGTTGTTGCCGCCCTCGACCGGCGAGATATTCGTCGAAGGCGAACAGGTGACAAAACCGCACGGCAATGTCGGGATCGTGTTCCAGAACGCGCTGCTGCTGCCATGGCGCAATATCCTCGCCAACGTGATGCTGCCGATCGATATGAAGCGGCTGCCGCGCGACCAGTATCTGCTACGTGCGATCGATCTGTTGAAGCTGGTCGGGCTCGAGGGTTTTGAAAACAAATTGCCCTGGCAATTGTCCGGCGGCATGCAGCAGCGGGCGTCGATCTGCCGGGCGCTGGTGCATGATCCCAAGATCATGCTGATGGACGAGCCGTTCGGCGCGCTCGACGCCATGACGCGCGAACGCATGAATGTCGAGCTGATGCGGATCCAGCGCGAAACCGGCAAGACCGTGCTGTTGATTACGCACTCGATTCCGGAAGCGGTGTTCCTCGCCGATCGCGTACTGGTCATGACCGAGCGGCCCGGCGCCATCGCCGCGATCTACGATGTGCCGCTGCCGCGCCCACGTTCGCTCGATGCGATGGCTGAGCCTGTCTTCACCGAACTGGTGCAGCGCATCCGCAAGCATTTCTTCACCCAAGGCGCGCTGGATTGAGGCTGGACACCATGGCGCCACGTTTGGCCGTGCGGGATATCGCATTTTTTCAACGCCCGGTTGGTTTTGCCCGGCCATTCCGGTTCGGCGCCGTGGTCGTCGATGCGGCGGCGCAGGCGTTCGTGCGGGTCGAGATCGAGGTGGAGGGCAAGGGCATCGCGACCGGCGCCACCGCCGAATTGCTGGTGCCGAAATGGTTCGACAAGCGTCCGCATCTTTCGCCTGAGCAAACCGTCGGCGGATTGCGCCGCTCGCTCCTGATCGCGCGCGAACTTTATCTGGCGCATTCCGGCTTGGAGACGGCGTTCGGTCTGCATGCGGCGTGCATCGGGGCGCAGGTCGAGACCTGCGGCAAAGAAGACATCCCGCCGCTCGCCGCTGCCTATGGACCAGCCGAAATCGACAAGGCCGTTCTGGATGCGCTGCTGCGCTCTGTCGGCGTGAATTTCTTCGACGGCATGACGGAAAATATCGCCGGGATCGATGCGCGGCTGTCGCCGGATTTGCGGGATGACGATGTCGCCCAATTCCTGCGCGGACGCCGGCGGTTCGAACGGGTTGCGATCCGGCATACCGTCGGTCTCGACGATCAGGTCGAGGGCGAGGGCGGCGTCGCCGATATCAAGGAAAACGCCGGCGCGCGCTATTTCAAACTGAAACTCAGCGGCGATCCCGATGCGGATGCGGCGCGCCTGATCCGCATCGGCGCGGAAATCGCGAAACTGCCGCATGACTACCGCGTCACGTTGGATGCCAACGAGCAATATGCCGATCTCGCGGCGCTGGGCGCGCTGGTCGATTGCCTCGACCGCGATGGCAAATTAAAACCGATTGCGGAAAAACTGCTGTACATCGAGCAGCCGATGCCGCGCGACACGTTCGGGCAATCGCCGCTCGGCGCGCTGGCCCGGCGTGATTTTATCATCGACGAAGCCGACGATTGCTATGAAGCATTCCCGATGGCGCGGGCGCTGGGCTATCGCGGCATCTCCTCGAAATCGTGCAAGGGGATCTACAAGTCGATGGTCAACGCGACGCGCGCGGCGAAATGGAACGGGGCGGGCGAAAAATACTTCATCACCGGCGAGGACCTCACCTGTCAGGTCGGCCTCTGCGTGCAGCAAGACCTCGCGCTCGGCGCCTTGATCGGCGTCACCCATGCCGAGCGTAACGGCCACCATTATGTCGATGGCTTTGGTGATACCCCCGCCACGGAGGCGGAGGCGTTTCTCGCCGCTCACCCCGATCTCTATGGACGCGACGGACAGACTATCCGGCTTTCGATTCACGACGGCGATCTCCTGACGGGGTCGCTGACATCGCCGGGTTTTGCCACCGGTCTGCATCCCGACTGGCCGGCGTTGTCGCCGCTCGAACCGCCAACAACAAAAACCTTGCAGGAGCAGACGATATGACGACGCAACGCCTCGGCGTGATCATGAACGGGGTCACCGGCCGCATGGGGCTCAACCAGCATCTGATCCGCTCGATCATCGCGATCCGCGACCAGGGCGGCGTGCTGCTCGGCAATGGCGACCGCGTGATGCCGGATCCGATCCTGGTCGGGCGCGACTCCGACAAGGTCGAGCGTCTGGCCAGACAGTTCAATGTGGCGCGCTGGACCATCGATCTCGACAAGGCGCTGACCGAAAAAAGCGATAACATTTTCTTCGATGCCGCGACCACGCAGGCGCGCCCCTCGCTGCTGACCAAAGCCATCAATGCCGGCAAGCACGTCTATTGCGAAAAGCCGATCGCGACCAACCTGGAAGAAGCCGTGGGCGTGGTCCGGCTTGCCGCTGCCAAAGGCATCAAGCACGGCACCGTGCAGGACAAATTGTTCCTGCCGGGGCTCAAGAAGCTCGCCTTCCTGCGCGATTCCGGCTTCTTCGGGCGCATGCTCTCGGTGCGCGGCGAATTCGGTTACTGGGTGTTCGAAGGCGGCTGGCAGGAGGCGCAGCGGCCGTCGTGGAACTATCGCAGCGAAGACGGCGGCGGCATCATCCTCGACATGGTCTGCCACTGGCGCTACGTGCTCGACAATCTGTTTGGCGAAGTCGAAAGCGTGAGCTGCCTCGGCACCACCGACATTCCGGAGCGCTGGGACGAGAACGGCAAGCCGTACAAGGCAACCGCGGATGATTCCGCCTACGCGACTTTCAGGCTCAAGGGCGGCGTGATCGCGCACATCAACATGTCCTGGGTGACACGTGTCTATCGCGACGATCTCGTCACCTTCCAGGTCGACGGCACCCATGGCTCGGCGGTCGCAGGGCTCAGCGATTGCGTGATCCAGGCGCGGCAGGCGACGCCGCGGCCGGTGTGGAATCCCGACGAGAAGCGCGCCCACGATTTCTACGCCGACTGGCAGAAGCTGCCGGAGAACACCGTTTACGACAACGGTTTCAAGGAGCAGTGGGAAATGTTCATCCGCCACGTCTGCGAGGACGCGCCGTATAAGTACACGTTGCTGGAAGGCGCCAAGGGCGTGCAACTCGCCGAATGCGCGCTGCAGAGCTGGCGCGAACGGCGCTGGGTCGATGTCGCTCCGATCAAGATATAGGGGACCGAAGACCATGAACAAGCCGGTTTTGCCCAAATCATCGCTGTCGCTGAAATTGCCGAACGCCGATCGTTCGATCCAGACCTATCGACTCGCGGCATCGCGGACCTTTCCCTCGAGGCTTGAAGGCACGCTCAATCGCGTGGCGTTCTCCGCGGCCCATGTGGTCGCCGATCCGCTGGCTGACGTCGATCCCTGGCTCACGGCTGCGATCGACTGGGATCGGACCATTGCGTTCCGCGAGCATGTCTGGGATCTCGGCCTCGGCGTTGCCGAGGCGATGGATACCGCGCAGCGCGGCATGGGGCTGGACTGGCCGACTTCGCTGGAACTGATTCGGCGTTCGGTTAAGGCTGCAAGGGCGAGGGGCAACGCGCTGGTGTTTTCCGGCGCCGGCACCGATCATTTGGCGCCGGAGGACGCAAAAAGCCTCGACGATGTGATCCGCGCCTATGAAGAGCAGATCGCGTCGATCGAAAAAGTGGGTGGACGGATCATCCTGATGGCGTCGCGCACGCTGGCAAAAATCGGCCGCAACGCCGACGACTATGCCAAGGTGTATGATCGCGTGCTGTCGCAGCTACGCGAACCCGTGATCCTCCACTGGCTCGGCGACATGTTCGATCCGGCGCTGGCAAATTACTGGGGCACGGCCAGCCTCGACGAGGCGATGGACGTCGCGGTCGGCGTCATCAACTCCAACGCGTCGAAGGTCGATGGCGTGAAAGTGTCGCTGCTCGACAAGCAGCGTGAGATCGACATGCGCCGCCGCCTCGACCAAAATGTAAAAATGTACACCGGTGAC
>WNGJ01002077.1_pt1 | contig 21477 bp, 12 predicted proteins | sample 5400611 | NCBI WGS metagenome assembly WNGJ01 (sample SAMN13153375, study PRJNA577476) | soil metagenome | isolation source: 40 cm soil or saprolite under Garry oak tree replicate 1 | place: USA:California | collected 2016-06-15
GTCCGGAGTGGCAGTACTACACTGGCACGGTCGCGGCGAGCCTCGCAGCGCAGAAGGCTTTCGATGTCTACCGGGGCGAGAAGATGAGTCATACTCCGGTGACACTCCTGCGATCAGCCCCGGGCAAGCCCTGGCTGCGCATCGAGGGGTTTGTGACCCCGGACGAGCTGGTGGACGACTACCAGAAGCTGCTTGCTTCCCCCTAGCATTATCCGTCCGGGCGGGCGCCCGCTGCCGACAGAGCGTCGAGCTCAGCGCGCCCGGCAGTGACCGCATTCTAACTGCTGCCTGCCGTTCGTGGACAAGCGGGCCGGCCGTCACGGCCGCCGTGGCTTCGGGGTGCGGGGGAGCGGCGTACCCGCACCGAGTCCCGGACACTCACCCAGACGCCGGGCCTCGATTTTCTGTTGGGTCACGTGCTGCGCGGAATGCGTCTCGCTCATGTCCTGATAGCTGGTCAGGTCGCTGGCGATCAGCACATCGCGGAACCTCATCGGACCGCTCGGGGTCGTGCAGAGCCAGCTGGAGAGATAGTGGTCCTGGTTGCGTCTGAGCGGCGTGAACTGGCAGTTCTTTTTCCTGAGGTCCGCGATTTTCTCACGGATGTCGGCGCCGGGATCCGTGCATTTGCGGACCGTTGAGACCTGCGGCTTCGCAGACTTCCCATTCACAAGCGTGCGCCGATATTCCCACAGGCCGGGCTGAAAACGGGGTAGCTCAACTGCGCTGGTCTCCGGACCGGCCGCCGGGGCCGGCGCGGCCGGGGGATCGGCCGCGCGCAGGGCGGTGCTGATCAGGATTAGAAGGTAGGCGCCGAGCGCGATCATGGAGGTGAGCTGAGGGTTTCGAACCGGCATCGGGCACTCCCACGGCAGAGCAGGAATCCGAAGTATCGCCGAAGTTGCAGCCGCCGCACATGGGGAGTGCGCACGTGCGGCACGACGACGCGGGTCCGGGTGCGGTGCAGAAGAACAGGCGGGCAGCCGGCCGGCGTGCCTCAGAGTGACCTCGACGTCGCTAACAAGAGCATGCCGGCGCCGATCACTCGAAGGTAAGTCATGGAGTTTCCTCCCCGCCTGTCATTCTCAGAACGCCATCCATGAGAACAGGAACAGCGAGTTGTTCTGGCTCGCCGATCGTCCGAAGCCGTCGTAGTTGGACGTGCCGCCGTTGAAGCGCAGAGAGAAGGTGTTGGGTTGCGGTTGTTAGTTGTGGGGAAACACGGCCGTGGCGGACCGTGGAGGTCCACAAGGCATGCATTATGGAAAAACTCGAGTGTCGTTCGTTCGCGGATCTGATTCGCATGAATCCCGCGGCTGACTGAGTGTGACGTGTGCACTCCGAGGCGCCCCGTACGGCGGTCCCCTGATTTTCCCCGAGCGTCGCGCACTTAAGCTGGGCCGCTAACAACAGCGCACAGCGCGATGGCTGCGACATGACCCACGTCGATTCTCCCGAAACCGCGACACCGGCGGTGCAAGCCAGTCGCGCATATCGCATCGTGCTGATCGACGGCCAGCGAATTTTCCGCCAGGCGTTGCGGCTCCTGTTTGCCACCGAGCGGGAGTTTGCCGTGGTGGGGGAGGCCGGACACGCGGCCGAAGCCCTGGAACTCATCGGCTGCCTGCAGCCCGACGTGGTGGTGACCGACCTGCATTTGACGGACGGCTCCGCCGTGCCACTCATCGAGCAGATCCGTGCGCGTTTCCCGAAGGTTGCGATTCTCGTGCTCACGAGCGCGCGGGCGAGCGACGTCGCGGGCGCGGTGAGGAAGGCGGGGGCGCTCGGCTACCTGTTGAAGGAGCACGGCCGCGAGGAGCTGCTGCGGGCGTTGCGCGAGGTCACCGCGGGCCGCTGGTATCGCTCGCTCGCCTCGGAGGCGGGCGCGGGGGCCGCGGCGCGCGACGACCGGTATGTCAACAACCGGGCGGCGTACCTCACCGAGCGCCAACGGCAGGTCCTGCGCTCGGTGGCTCTCGGCTATCGCACGCGCGAGATCGCGCAGATGCTGGGCGTGAGCGTCAGGGCCGTACACAGGCACCGCGAGCGCCTGCGGCGCGCGCTGCGTCTCAACAGCACCGCGGACCTGACACGCTTCGCGGTGCGCGAGGGCTTTACCGAGGGAGCAGCCGAGCCCGCGCGTTAACCGGGCAAGCGCAGTCCGGGCGTCGCGCCCACATGCGCCGCCACCACGGGTGCTAGTCGGGCTTCACGTATATTGGGCTGCTGATGCCAAGCCGCCGGCGGCGAGAGCTCCTGCCAAGCCGGCCGCCGGTCAGTAAATAGCGCGCAGTCGAGGACTCACAATCAGGGCACGATCCAATCGCCGTCGGCCATGAGCTTCGCGCCGGTCGGCTCAGCAAAGTGCACCATGTAACCGCCCTTGGAAGCAAAGCGTTGCCCTGGCGCGAGCGTAAGGCGCGGGTAGTAACCGGTAATGATGCGATGCTCGAGCATGCTCTCGATGCGCTCAATGAGGTAGTCACGCACAAAGGTATCCACCATGTGGTTCAGCGTTTCCGACAGCAGGCCGCAGGCGAGATAGGTGTCGGCCTGTACCTGCAGATCCAGGACCGGCACCTTGCGAATCCGGAACCAGCCGAGCGGGTAATCCACCCGAATACGCCGCTTATCGGGCAGGTCGAAGGGATAGGCCATGTGTGTGCCGTTGCGCCAGGCGCTGGGGAGCGGCGCGTGCTCCAGCGCGCCCATCAGGCCGGACATCCACACGCCGTCCGCTTTGACCGGATGATTGCCGAGCGCAGCCAGATCCTTGGGCCGTAACCAAAGCACCAGGTCATCTGCAGGGCCAATGTCTTTGAGGGCGGATGAAAGACCCGAACCCGCCTCGCCCGCCCTGAGTACGCGCGGGACGATCTCGAGCCCCGATCGGTGCGACTCGCCTGCGAGCATCGTTGCCGCTGCCGCGCCGATATCGTCTGCGCGATACACCTGCACCAGCCGGCGCACCGCCGGCCAATGGGGCTGTTCCTGGAGTTGATGAGCAATGAGCCCTGCTTCCAGCAGTACGCCGCGCGAAAAGTACAGCGCGTAAAAATCGTTCTCGGCGACTACCGGCAAGTCCACATTGGGAAACAAGCAGGGTAGTTCGGCTTGCTCGCAGAAATGGTGCACCGGCGCCCAGTTCTTGCCGCCGATCCCGGAAAGCACGGCGAACACCGGCTCAGCGGCCAGGTGCTCTTGCAACTGAGCTTCCCAGGTATTCGCCGGTCCCGTGAGCTTCCAGACATGCAGCTGCCACTTGCGCGTCGCGTGGAACATCATCTTGTGGTAACTGCGCAGGCGTGGGCTTACCGCCCGCGCCGCAGCGTTCTTCTCATCGAAATAATCGTTGAGCACGCTGAGCATGGCCTTGGCTTTGACCGGGTCGGCGTCCGGCGTGATGATCGTGGCAAACTGCAACACCGAGTCGCTGACGCCGGGCACTTGGGTCTTGGTCAGGTGCTTCAGGTAATCGACCAGCGCGGCCATCTCAGCGTCGTCCAGGACGTAGTGGGGCATCAGCACGCTCAGCGGTTTGCCTTCCGCGCCGATGCCTTGGCGAATCGCCCTGGCCAGCGTTTCCTCGGTGAACGGATCGCGATTGATGCGCGCGCCGTCGACGTAGGGCAGATCCGAATCGTCACGACTGCTCACGCGCGGGTGGAATAGAAACTGCCCGGTGACCGGCGGAATAAAGCCGCGCCCTTCGGCCGCGCCCAGGCCGCTGCGCCGGTGGCAGTTGACGCAGGCGGCACTTGCGCCTTCCACCGGTACACCCGACGCGCGCTCCCCGCGCAACGGCTCGCCGCCGGGCAGCGCGCCGAAGCGGTAGACGCTTTCGCCAATCGAGACAGCCGACGCCTGCGGCTGTGCAGACTCTCCGGCCGCGCCCACCGCGCCCAACGACAGGGCGCACAACGCTGCCAGCGTGCGCACGATGGTGGGCGCCTTCACCAATGACGTCTGCTCACCGCGCGGCGAGCAATCGACGGTAATGGTGCAACAGTTCGCCGGGCGTGACGAAGCCCTCGATGCGCGTCCACGGCTCGCCCGGCGCTGCGCGCAGCAGTGTGAGCGGCGTGTGGCCCATCTTGTCGCCGCGGTAGGCGCCGAAGGCCTGCTGGGCGGCGAGGCTGTCATGAAGTGTGCCGGTGTAGTACTGCCACTGCGGCCCGGCGTGAAACTTGTTCGCATAGGCGCGCAGGCGCTGCGGCGTATCATGCTCCGGGTCGATCGAAATCGACACCATGTGCACGCGGCGGTCTTCGGGCCCGAGCTGGCTCTGAAACTGCGCGAAGGTCTGGCTTGAGAGCGGACAGGTAGTCTCGCAGGTGGTGAAGATGAAATTCATTATCACCGGGCGCCCGTCGTCAAGCTCCTGCGTCAGCAATACGCTCTGGCCGGTTTCGCGCACGAGATGCACTGGCGGAATGGTGTAGTTCACCGTGGTGATGGTCACGCCGTCCTGTGGCATCGCACTGGCCGCATCCCTGGTCGTGTCCGCAGTAGCCGCGCCCACGAACGGTGCCGTCGATGCCAGCAACCACACGCTCACGGAAAATCCTCGCACCATTGCCCACTCCTAGATGAAATTACTCGACCCTCAAACCGCTGGCGTAAAAATCGCCGATCACCACATCTACGCGGTCACCTACCTTGACCAGATCGCCCTTGTTGGAGAACAGCACCCAATAGTCCTTGGCGTTCTCGAGCGCCTCCGTCTGCCGCAGCTGGCCGACGTTTTCCAGCGTCGGAACCGATAGCATCGCGTGGCTACGCAGGCCGATCAGATGCGGCTCGGCTTTCTTGTCGTGCAATACCTGCGCTTTTTTCGCGTCTACCACGCGGTAGCTGAAGCGAATCAGCTCGCCCGAGGACGTCTTCTGCACCCGCAGCTGATCCACTCCCCAGGCCGTGGCGCTGTACATGGCGGCCCAGCCGCTGTGCCCGACATTTCGGTACGGAGACTGCTTGGGGTTTCGCTGGTGCGCGCCCGCACTGCCGTGGGGGTCGGCCGGCGCTTGGGCCAGGGCGGGGAGCGTCAGCAGCCACACGAGCGGGGCGCGGCAATAGCGCAATACATGCATGGAACAGGCCTCTGAAATCTTTTCCGGCCGTACATTGCTGCAAGCGGATGGCGGGGTCAAGGAACCACGTCGCTGATATTTACCTGCAGAAATATCGGGTCTCAGGCGCTACCGGGCCGGGAATTAGTTAACTCGAAACTACCGTATTGTCCCCATCGCCCGCACAGCGTCTTCACTCTATGTGCGGAGTGCCAATAGGCTCAGTCTTCGTTGCCAGGGGACAGCACGCTATTACGGGTCCGCCGGGGATAACGACCAAGCGCCATGTAGGCGCCACGTAAGGGCCGGCAACTCGAGAACAAGACAAGATGCTCCACGACAACACGATGAGCCAAGTAGCCATATCTGCCGATGAAGCCTGTCTTCCGGCAGCAGGCGTTGCGCACAGCGCGCGAGATTTCCCCCACGCCATAGTTGTGAGCACCGCACGCGCGGAAAGTTCCGGACGGAGGCTTTATGCTTAGTACACGTTTTTTCGGCAGCGGAATAGCCGCAGCATGTCTGGTTTTGTGCGCGCTGCCGGTAGCGGCACAGAGCTTTAAGGTGCAGTGTCCGACGGCGACGCCCTCGCATCCAAGCGATCCCGCCAATCCGGCTGCGAATCCGGTGGGCGGCCGCATCAAGTGCCAGCAGATCTCAGGCGGCGACGGCTTTGCGACCATGGGCGACGGAACGCAGACCTACCTGTTCGGCTTTGGTCCACTGTCGGGCCTCAAAAAGATGGCCAGCGGTCTGCCCGGTACGGACGTGCAGTCCGAATTCAACGTCGACAACACCAGCGGCGTCGACCCGATATTCATCGGTGCTCCGGTAGACCAGTCCAACCTGGACGTCTCGGCGTATAGCTTCAACGGTGCGATCGGCTTGGTCCCTGACCCGCAGTCGGAGCCAACTCCCGGCGCCTTGACCGGGCATGTCGATCCGCGGCTGATCATGGACGTCGGAGTGATGAATGCCAACCAGCCGGCGCCGCTGATGGCCATAGACGAGGACGACGAATTCTTCCTCACACTCACGAACGTCGGCCAGGTCATGCGCCCCGACCTGTTCGAGCAGCACACGGTGCACTTCCACGGTTACCCCAACGCTTCGGCCTTCTACGACGGTGTGCCGGATGCCTCGATCGCGATCAACATTGGCGGCAGCTTTACCTACTACTACCTGGCTCCGGACGCCGGCACGTACTTCTGGCACTGCCATATCTCCCCACCCGAGCATCTGCAGATGGGCATGGTCGGCCAGATCTACGTCAGGCCGCGGCAGAATCGCGTGGCGACGGCTGGCGCGACGGCCGCGCAGCTGCTGCAAAGTCTCGAGGTCAATAACTCGGATGCGGTGAGAAACCCTGGCGCCAACGGCGTCACCTGTTCCGACATCCTGTGCACGGGCCAGACCCCGGCGCCGACGGCCGCCGGCGTCGCGGTTGCCGCGGGCACGAAGTTCGCCTACAACGACGGCGACGGTTCCACGCGTTACGACGTGGAGTATCCAATTCAGATCCACGGCTTCGATCCGAATTTCCACTTCGTCGGCATGACCTTCAATCCGGAATCCTTCACGGACATGAAGGACAAGTACTTCCTGCTGAATGGCCGCAGCTACCCAGACACCGTGGCACCGGGAACGATGGTGACTCAGTCTACCGACGGCACACTTCACGCCTCGCAGCCGTTGCCGAGCACCATCAATATTCCGGCCGGCGGTCGCGCGCTGCTGCGCATCTCGGACCTGGACGTGACTGAGTACCAGACGCTGGCCTCACTCGGCATTCCGATGCGTGTCGTTGGCCTCAACGCGCGGCTGCTGCGCGATATGGCTGGCAACGACATGACTTACCTTACGAACTCGATCACGCTCGCCGGTGGCGAATCGCTCGACGTGATCCTGGACGCGACGGGCTATGCGGCGGGCCAGAAATTCTATCTGTACACGCCCAATCTCGATCATCTGTCCAACGACGCCGAGAACTTCGGCGGGCTGATGACCGAGGTCAACGTCTGCACTACGGTCGATCCGACGACCAAAGCATGCCTCTAGTAGGAAAGCGGAGATGCGCGCCATGAAGACAAATACTTTGGTCCGGCAGATCCGGCGGGTTGCAACGATCGCTGCGGTTTCGCTGCTGGCCAACGCCGCACACGCGGCTGCTCCCGGCATAACCGGCCCGTCGTTCGCCCTGGATGCTGCGGCGGCGTACATCACCCAGCCGGATGGATCGACCATCTATTCCTGGGGCTACGGTTGCACAACGCCTGCCGGGGCCGGCGCCTTCCAGCCGACTGCCATTGCCGGGGGAAACTGCCCGACGATGCAACTTCCGGGTCCGACGTTGATCGTCACCCAGGGCCAGACAGTGACCGTAACTTTGACCAACAACCTGCCGACCCGCGCGGGTGCGACATCAATCCTATTCCCGGGCTTCGCCGTAACTGCCACCGGTGGTAGTGCGGGGCTCCTCGCTCAAGAAGCGGCGGCCGGCAGTCCGGTCACCTATAGCTTTGTGGCGAGCAACGCCGGTACACATTCCTACTACAGCGGTACGCAGAGCGATTTGCAGATTGAGATGGGTCTGTACGGGGCGATCATCGTGCTGCCGTCAAGCCCTCCCGGCGTATGCACGGCCGGGCTGCCCACCACGAACCCGGGCGGGAACGCGGCGGCTAGCACCAACTCGGGCGAGGCGGATTTCCGGCTCGCGCGCGCGGCCTTTAACCATAACGACAGCTGCTACGACCGCGAGTACCTGTTTCAGTTTTCCGAGATCGATCCCAGAATCCACCGCGCCGCAGAGGAGATTGTGAACTGCACCGGCACCCGCTGCCCGGGCAACATGGATACTGTGGCCACCGAGCCCTACCTGCCCGCCTACTACATGATCAATGGGCGCTCGATGCCCGATGACATGGATCCGAATTACTCGATGCAGTATCCGCACCAGCCCTACAACGGCAACCCGCACATGCATCCGGGCGAGCTCACGCTGCTGCGCATCATCGGGCAGGGGCGCTGGCAGCACCCCTTCCATGAGCACGGTAACCACGTGCGCGTGCTGGCCCGTGACGGCAACTTGCTGCTTGCGCCCGGCACAGTCAGTTCGACCACGCCGTTGGCGGGTCCGCTGATGTTTACGACCACGACCACACCGGGCCAGACGATTGACGGCATCTTCCAGTGGACCGGCAAAGGCCTTAACTGGGACGTGTTCGGACATGGATCCAAGGACGGCGCCCCTGTGACCGCCGATGTGTGCGCGCCGGACGCCAACGGCTACTACACCAGCGCTCCGAGCGCACAGAATTACTACGAGTGGTGCGGCGATCACAACAAGGCACTCGAAAGCAAGCCCTTCGGCAGCGTCGGCAGCGGCGGTCCGGTGACGCTCCCCGACCCGAACATCGTGGCGAACGGTCCCTGGTACAGCGGCAGTCCGTATCTCGGTGGCGAGGCCACGACACGCGCTGTTGGTGCCACGCCCATCCCGCCGTCCGGAACTGTGGCCAACAGCCCAACAGATGAAGCCGGTTTTGCTTACATGTGGCACTCGCATAACGAGCGCGAGATCACCACCAACAACATCTTCCCGGGCGGCATGTTGATGATGATGCTCGTAGACCCGCGCGCATACGTAATCGACGAATCGAAATAGTAATTGGGAGAACCGCGATGAGAGCCATCCATTTCAAGGCGAGTCTGATCCGATCAGGACTCGCGGCTGCTGTTCTCCTGGGAGCGGCCACTGCGTCGTATGCACAGACCACTGTCGGCCTGACCGCCGCACCGACGCAGGCCGTGCTCCCCGACGGGCAGTCGGTGCCGATGTGGGGTTACACCTGCGGCGCCGTCACTGCCGGCACGGGCACCTGCGTGGCAGCGAATCCGAATGCCGGTACTAACTGGTCGCCGGTCGTCATCACTGTTCCCTACACGGAAAGTGCGCCGGGCGTCAGCAATACGATCCTGACGATTAGCCTGACCAACAATCTCTCGTTCACGGCAGGGACCGGCACGAACACGCTGCCGACCTCGCTCGTGATCGTGGGCCAGCTGGGCGGCGGCCTGGGCGCTGCGCCGGTGACGACGCCGAGCCCGCCGCACGCCGCTCAAGGTCCGACTTGGCCCGCTTCGGGCGCTCCCGATCCGACTGCTGATTGCAGCACTGTCGCGGGCCGTGCTGGCGCGGGTGCCCTCGGTACCAATTGCCCGCCGCCTCAGCCGAACCGCGTCCAGTCGTTCGCCACTGAAGTGGTGTTCGGGACGCCCGCGAATCTCACTTGGAACAATCTCAAACCGGGCACCTATCTGATCGAATCCGGCACGCATCCGTCCATCCAGGGCGCGATGGGCCTTTATGGCGTACTCGTTGTGACCACGGCGCCCACGACCGGTCCTACTCCCGGCGTCGCCTACTACAAAGCGGGCGCGGCTGTCGTCAACTACGACTCGGAATTGCCCCTGGTGCTGAGCGAGATCGATCCGGTGCAAAACCGCTCCGTGGACGCGGCCGTGAGCACGGCCGGATTCAGCGAGACCAAGGTGTGGAACGGCCAGCCCGGCCAGTGCGGCGACTTGCCGCCGTCTGCTACTTCGGTTCCGGCGACCGCCAATACCTGCTACCCGCCAGCAGTCAACTATGACCCGCGCTACTTCCTGATCAATGGCGTGTCCTTTGACCAGAGCGCGAGCTGGAAGTCCCAGTTTGCGACCACGCCGGCTGGGGCCACCGGCTCGGTCCTCGTGCGCTTCGTGAACGCGGGCTTGCGCATGCACGTGCCTTCCATCGTGAGTGCGATCACCGGCGGCACCGCAGCGGTTCCGGGCGTATCGCTCATCGCGGAAGACGGCAATGTTCTCCCCGGGGTTCCCAAGGTCCAGTCAGAAGTGTTCCTGGCCGCGGGCAAAACACAGGACGTGTTGATCAATGACCCCGCTCCGCTATCGTCTGTGGCCGTATTCGATCGCCACCTGAGCCTGACTACTAACAATCGTCGCGGCGGCGGCATGATGGCCAATATCGCCCGCTCGGCTGGAGTTGTGGTGGTGCCGGTCGCAGGGTCGGGTGCCAGCGAAACCTACTATTGCGTGGCCGGCACGACGCTGGCCGTCACCGACCCGAGAAAGGGCGTTCTCGCCAACGATCCCGGCGCCAACGGCGCGGTCCTGGGCGTAGCAACCCTGACGAGCGGTTCCCTGACGTTCAATTCGGACGGCACATTTACCTATGCGCAGACGCCTACCGACACGAGCTGCGGCGGCAGCTTCACGTACCTGGTCAACGGCCTCAACACGGCGACGGCCACGATCACCGAGTGCGACGCTGGGACACAAGGGAGCGGCTGCTCACTGGGAGGCGCGCCGGTCGCCGGGCCCATCGAGTTTACAAGCAACGTAGCCACGAGTTACGCCTCTTCCCCTCCGGGTGTTCTTGCTGGCGTGACGAGCAATGCAAGCGGCCTCGCCTTGACGGCTGTCGGAACCGGCCTGAACGCGGACGGCTCGTTTGTCGCCACACCAGGCTCTGGTTCAGCTCTTACTTGCCCGATCAAGACCCCCGCGCTGCCCACCACAACGGTTTGCCGCGACCTTCCTTATCAGGCGCAGAACGCCCAGGGAACCTTGTCGAATACTGGGCACGCGACCGTCATCTTCCTGCCGGCCTCGGGCCTCAATGTGGTCGTGCGCGACGCGAAGACCCCGCTGCCTGCGGGCACAGGCACCGATGCCGGTCAGATCAACGACTACCGCTGGATCATCGAAGAGGATCGCACCTTCTACGTCGATCCCAAGTGCCAGATCAACTCGACCGACCCAGCGCTGCGGCCGGCCTCCTGCCCGCCGCTGCCGGTGCAGAGCCTGGGCTATAACTTCCACACCTCCTACATGCCAATCGTCGCCGCGGGCTGCGTCGGCGCGGTCTCATGCGAGGCCGGACAAAGCTTCGGTGGCGGCACAACTAACGTCGCCTGCGACGTGGGCAACGGCGCCTGCCGCACCGCTGCCCAGAAGACACCGCTCAATCCGAGCAACGTTTACCTCGATCCGGCCAAGCGCTATTACCTCTCCGTTCTGCCCGGTGACGGCGTCAATCCGACGCTGGCCGGTTCGGGCGGCCCGATTGAAACGTCGCCCGGGGTTTTCCGGCAGTTTAGGGTGCCCGACGATTGCACCAGCTTCGACCCTGGCACTGGCGACTGCGGCCACGCCATGGGCGGCGCGCAGATCTCCGGAGCGCTGATCGCAGCGGGCCAGACCACGATCAGGGTCCCGCTGGAGCAAACACCGCTCCCGACCTCCAAGATTGCGGCGTTCGTGTTCGCCGACGACAACCCGCTGAACGGCGAGCATGACGCCAGTGGTCCCCCCGTCGGCGTGGCGGGCCTTGCGGCGAATGAGCCGGGTCTCGGCGGCTTCAATCTCGAGCTGTTCGACCAGGCGGGCGGATTCGGCGATTCCACCGGCCAGATCACTTACGACATGTTCAACCAGCCGGTGAGCAATGCACTCGCCGGGACCCTGGACCCCTTTACCGGGCAGGATGCGTGCCCGATCACTGCGAGGGGCGATGGCTTCGTGGGCATGATTCCGACCTGCCCGCACTTCGAGGCGGATGGCGTGACCGAGTCGCCCCTCGAAGGTCAGGCGATCATCGCCAACCTCTACCCCGGCTTGTACGAAGTGGTCGCGCGTCCGAGTGCGGACCGCATCGCGCGCGGGGAGGAATGGCTGCAGACCAATACCCTCGACGGCACCCCGGCCCATGAGGCCTTCATCAAGCCGGACGAACCGTCCTACTTCCAGGAGTTCGGCCCTGGCGGCTTCCACGTAGCGATCGGCTTTGCCAACGGCGCCATCATCAACGCCCGCAGGCACAAGACGGACGGCACGGGTCTGTGCGACTCGCCCAATGTTCAAGGCGGCGTTAACGTAGGTGGTGGCGGGCTGGACTGCAGCCATACGGTGTATGGCCGAGTCACCAGCGCGCGCATGAGCCGCACGCCCGATCAGCGCATCTACAGCAGCGGCGATTACAGCGCGTACGGCTTTACGCAGTGCTACGTGGGCATGAGTCCGCCGGACAGTGCGGATTTCGCCTTTGCCAAGTGCGACCCGGACGGCAATTTCGTGCTCGAGAACGTGCCGACCGGCGATTACAAGCTCACGGTCTTCGATCAGTGGAACGACCTCCTGGTCGACGGCCTGGTCTCGCCGATTCACGTCGGCGCCGGCGGCGCCGGCACGAGCGCAGCCAACGCGCTCGTCTTCCCCGTCACCCAGTGGCGGACGAATCTGTACACGCGCACCTTCCTCGACGTCGGTGATGGCACCGCAGGCTCAGCGGGCGATGGCGTGTCGCAGCCCGGCGAGCCGGGCCTGCCGCTGGTGGCGACCAACGTCCGCTATCGCGACGGCAGCTTCGGGTTCTTCAATAACACCGACCTGGACGGCTATGCGGGCTTCAACGAAGTCTTCCCGTTCTTGAACTGGCTGGTAGTCGAAACCGACACCACGCGCTTCAAGTCGACCGGCACGCACGTCATTTATGACGCCGGCGGTCCCGCCGACGCCTTCGGTGGCGCCGCTTCGAACGGCATCACAGATGGCCTGGCGAACAGTATCGAACACAACTCTCTCCCGGCCGCCCTGCGGGTACCGGGCGCGCGCTACTGCGCGGACGCCACCTGTCCGGCGGGCGACAGCGTCGCTGGCAGCACCGGCCTCTCCACGGGTCGTGTCGATCCGCCCGGCAACAGCACGGAAGGCTGGCAGGGGCTGCTCGGCCAGAACAGCTTCATCGAGTTCGCCATGAAGCCCTTTGCCGCAGGAGAGAACGGCGGCATCAAGGGCCACGTGATCTACGCCTCGACGCGGCCCTTTGACGACCCGCAACTGCTGCTGCAGCTCAGCTGGGCGCCGGGTGTGCCGCGCGTGAAGCTCAACCTGTATGAGGAGCTCCCGGCGGCCGATGGCGTCACGAGCACCCTGCAACTCGTGGATACCACGACGACCAGCAGCTGGGATGACTGGGCGCAGGGTTTTGGCGGCGGTGGCCGGGCTGCTGGCATTCCCAACATGAACTGCCCGGGCCAGGATCCGACCAGCCCATTCTTCCAGACCTTGCAGGGCAGCACGCAGTGGCTCAACCCCGGCGTGCCATTGCCGAACAACGCTCAGTTCAAGTGCTTTGACGGCTGGGCGATGTTGAACCAGGTACAGCCGGCGCCCTACGACGGTAAGTACAAGTTCCCGAGCGTGGCCACGGTCAATCCGGCTACCGGCTTGCCGGCCACGTCGAACTGCACGGACTGCATCACAAATCCAGCTGACGGCACGCCGATGCTGCGCCCCGGCAAGTATGTGGTCGAAGTCATCGTGCCGCCCGGCATGGAGCTGGTGAAGGAAGAGGACAAGAACATTCTGCTCGGCGACATATATGTGGCGCCGGTCACCACCCAGTTCGCCGGTTTTGGCAACATCTTCATCATGCCGGACCAGGCGCAGGTGGGCGCGGCCTACAACGGCAACAACCCGGGCGCGCTGAATCTGACCAACAGCCTCGGAGCAGTGCCGCGTCACGAGGGTGACACCGGCAGCATCGAGACCTTCTGGCCCTGCGTCGGCGCCAAGCGCCAGGTGCCGGATTGGAACAGTCTGTACCCGACCGCGGGCCAGAACTCGCCCTTCGCGGGCGCCATGCGCAACCTGTGCGATCGCAAGGAAGTGACGCTGGAAGACCAGCACGCGGCACTGGCGAAGTTCTACGTGTTCTCCTCGACGCACGTGGCCGGCCATTTCACCGGCACGATGACCAATGACTTTGCGTCGGAATTCGACCCGTTCTCGCCGCAGTTTGGCGAGAAGTTCTCTCCGCCGAACCTGCCGGTTGGCGTGCGCGACTTTGCCGGCAAGGAAATCGCCCGCGTGTATGCCGACCAGTGGGGCATCTTCAACGGTCTTAACTTCTCGACCTATGGCGTCAACCCTCCAAATCCGACCGGTTACGTGCCGCAGATGATGATCGCGTGCATGAACGATCCGGGCCCGATCGCGAGGACCGACGCGCTGGGACGCTACGTGGACGCCAGCGGCAACCTCGTGGCAACGGCCGACCTCGCCCAGCAGATCACCGATCCCGCCTACAGCCCGGCGTATAGCAACTTCTGTTACGAGACGCCGTTCATGCCGGGCCAGACCCAGTACATGGATACGCCGGTGATCCCGACCCAGGCCTTCGCCGACGGCTATAACCTGCCCGACAGCGAGTACCCGGATCTGACGCCAGCCGTGTCCACCGTGACCGGCACCGCCAGTGGTGGTGGCGCGGGACCCTGGGTTAGCGCTGCGGGTCAGACGCTGACCATCCGCTGCCTCGGTTACGACAATACGACCAACCCCTGCACCAAGGTGGTTCCGAACCCGGCCTTCTCCGGTCCGGGCGCGACGACCGCACCGTTCAATCAGAAGAGCATTACCCGGCATTATGGGTTTGGCAGTGGAGGCACGGTCACGATCGCCGGTGTCACGGCCAACTGCGGTACGTGGACCAACTCCCAGCTGGTGTGCACGGTGCCGCCCATTCCGGCCAACCTGAACACGACAACCGGTGTCGGTTCCACCTGCTACAACGGCGCATCGAGCACCATACCGGCCGGCCAAACCCCGCCGCAACGTGGGGCGAATGGTGCTATTCTCACCACCGGCGTGGGCGCCTATCGCTGCGGCCAGCTGGTCATCACGACCGCGAGCGGCAAGCGCTCGATCGACGCGGTCACAGTCACCGTGGCCGGCAAGCCGCCGAGCTACGTCAATGGCGAGAACGCGGCCGGCAATGCGCTGCAACTGGCGATCAACGCGGCCGCCCCGGGCGACCTGATCATCGTCGGCCCCGGCACGTACCACGAGAATGTGTTGATGTGGAAACCGGTGCGCCTGCAGGGCGTGGGTGCCGGCGCGGTCACGATCAACGCCAATGCCCATCCTGCGGGCAAGCTGGACGCGTGGCGCCGGCAGGTGGTGTGTCTGTTCGGTCTCGCGCTCAACGGCGTGCCGATCAGCGGTATCAACACGGCCTTCGATCCCACGGGTACGTACAGCTGTCCGGCCTCGCAGTACCTGCGTGTCGATCGCATTGCCTTCGAAGCGATCGTCGGCTGGGATGCGACCGGCAACGGCAACCTGGCGGGGCAGCTGCAGGAGCCGACGCTGATGGGCGCCTACGAAGGTGCGGGCATCACGGTGCTTGGCCGCGGCATCCGCATCCCCGCAACCAGCACCGACTTCTGGGGTCTAGACGGCGGCGGGGTCGCCGGCGCGTTCCCGGATGGCAGCGTCTACCTGACCAACAGCACGTCGGATTGCACGTCCAGCACGACGAGCACTACCGGGCGCGACTATGGCACCAGCAACTTCCTGTGCAACCCGTCGCGCATCGATGGCCTCTCGGTCAGCAACAGCTCGCAGGGTGGTGGCGGCATCTTCCTGCATGGCTGGAACCACAACCTCGAGGTGGCCAACACCCGCGTCTTCGGCAACCACGGCACGCTGACGGGCGGCATCAATGTCGGCAACGGCGAGACACCGCCGCTGTACGTGAATGACGGCACCCTCTGCGGCCCGGGCATTGCGGCGCCGGCGCCACTGTGCCCGCCATTGACGGGTGTGCTGCCGAATGCGGCCATTCCGTTCCAGCTCAACACGCGGGTGCACGTCCACCACAACGCCGTGTATGACAACGCCAGCCTCGGCGACGCGCTGTTCTCCGGCACGCCTTCGGGCGCGGGTGGTGTCACGGTAAGCGCCGGTGCCGACAACTACCGGTTGGATCACAACTGGGTCGCCGGAAACTTGAGCACCGGCGACGGCGGCGGTGTCGTGCACAGCGGCCTGAGCTTCAACGGCACGATCGATCACAACTATATCCTGTTCAACCAGAGCACCGACGCCACGCTGCCGACCAACGGTGGCGGCCTGGGGATCATCGGCGCCAACGGCACGCGCACGCTCCCGAATGGTAACGAGTGCAATAGCGCAGAAGTTCTCGACTGCCCGCCAGGGCTCGGTGACGGCACGGGTGCGAACCTCATGATCGATTCGAACCTGATCATCGGCAACAGTGCCGAGAGCGGCAGTGGTGGTGGTCTGCGCCTGCAACAGGTCAACGGTACCGAAGTGGTCACCGCGCCGTACAACCTGCTGTCGATCACGTGGTACGGGGTCACGGTCCAGAACAACATCATCGCGAACAACGTCGCGGGTTGGGACGGCGCGGGCGTGTCGATGGAAGACGCCCTGAAGGTGACCATGGTCAATAACACTATCGTCTCGAACGATACGACGGCATCGGCCGGCGTGCTCTTCAAGACGCTCGGTGCGGTCGACGCTTCATCGCCGCCCCCGGGCTGCAACCCGACCACAGATTTGACCACCAATCCGCAGGATCCGAACTGCCTGCTCCACAACGCGGCGCATATTCCGCAGCCGGCCGGCTTGGTGACCATGAGGAACACGCCGAACCTGGTCGACGCGATGAATGGCCTGCCGGCTTTCTTTGGCGTACGCTGGCTGTGCCCCAGCGGCTACGGCTACTCGGGCGGCCTCCTCGGCATCGCCAACGCCAATTGCGGACTGCTGTCCTTACCCCGGGCGTTCAATGACATGTTCTGGCAGAACCGCGCCTTCCACGTCGAGATCACCGGCGCGGGCACCGGACTGCAGTCGCAGCAGAACCTGGTCAGCCTGCTGCCGATGTTGAATCAGGCGGTTACCGGCGAATGCGCCGCGGGCGCCAGCTACTGGGATGTCGGCGTGCGTGATGACACGGGCCCGACCAACCACAATGGCGGCGCGACGCTGTCACTGAGCAATTCCATCCTGACCAGCCTGGCTGGTGGGTATACGGGCAGTGGCAATCGGGCCCCAAGCTCATCGCCGGTCAACGCGCAGTACTGCAACGGCTCGCGTGTGCCACCTGAGAACGGCGGCCACGGGTATCTCTCGCCTGCGGGTCGCTCGGAGACGACGGGCCTAAGCAATGTGTTCGTGTTCAACAACATCACGCCCGCGGCGACGGTTGACGAAGGAAATAACTGGATCAACCTGAGCTACGGCCCTCTGGCGTTGTTCAACAACGCGGCGCAGTCGATGCTGGCGGCCGCGCCGAACGGAGTGATCGCCGGTGCGTACTCGATCGGCGCCGCTTCCAATGCGGTCAACGGGGGCACCAACAGCGGTGCGCCGCCACAGGACTTCTTCGGGAACGCTCGAGCACGGACCACGTCCAATCCGGCCGATATCGGCGCGGTGGAGTTCCAGCCCGGGGCCGGGGGCCCCAGCGTGAGCGCCGGTCCGAATCCGCTGGACTTCGGCACCTGGGCGTCTGGTAAGACGAGTCCGGCGCGTTCCGTGACGGTGCTCAATACCGGCAACGTGGCGGTCACGGGCTTGACGTATACCACCGCCGGTGCCGGGTTCTCCCCGGCGACTGGCGCGGGCGGCGGGACCTGCACGGCAACTTTGAATGCCGGCGCCTCGTGCACTGTCAATCGCGTGTTCGCGCCCACGAGCGCGACGGCCTATAACGGCACGCTCACCATTGCCGGTACTGGCATCACCTCACAAGTGGTGCAGCTGCAGGGCACGGGTGTGGCGAGCGCTCCGACCGTGTCAGTCACGCCGAGCACGCTGCTCATCACGCTGCCCACCGGGCAAGTGACCGGTTCCGGGACGGTCACGCTGACGAACAACGCCGCGGCGGGCGGCGGACAGGTCGCAGTAACGGCTGTCAATGTGGCCAACGGCACGGGTGGAGGCCTGCTGACCTGGTTCTTCAGTGCGGGATCGAACAACTGCACCGGTGCCATTCTGGCGCCCCAACAGTCGTGCACCGTATCGGTCGCGTTCACTAACGTACTATCGCCGCGTGGCCCCGCTCACAGCGGCAGCATCACGTTCACCGACAACGGCGCGGCGACCGCCTCGCAGGTCGGGACGCTGAGCGGGATTGCCACGCCTTAACGGAAGTTTGATACTGCACCGAACCGCTCGCGGGAAATCCCGCGAGCGGTTCTGCCGGCAGACATATGGAGATGAAGTCCTTGGGCGGTCGGAAGATTCTCAGCGGCTTGCGCATGCCTCTGCGCCCCTGGCTCACTGTCGCAGCCTGCGCCTATGGGCTGGTAGTGTTGCCGGGTACTGCCGTAGCGGAGCCTGCCACCGCCGGCGCACAGCCTCGGCCAGCGCCCACACAGCACGAGTCCGCCGCCCTGGAGAAGCGCCTCACGCTGCTATCGGCGGAGCTGAGCCTCGACGCGCAGCAGCAGGCCCAGGTGCGCAGGATCCTCGAGGACCAGCGTGAGCAGGTGATGAGAGTCTGGAATGACGGCTCGCTGGCCGCTGCCAATCGGGTGAGTGCCACGCGGATTATTAGCGACCGGACCGCGGATCGCATCAGAGCGATCCTCACAGAAGAGCAGAAGGCGAAATACAACCAGGCCCGTAAACCACGTGCGGCCGGGGAGAATGCCGCCTCGCCCAGCGTCGAGGAGTGGATGAAGGCCGCGGCGGCAAAGTAAACCTGGCAGGCAATGCGCGGGCCAGACTCAATTAGGGACAACCACGGGTGACGCAATGAAGAACCGCATAATTCTCGGCATCGGCTTAGCCATCGCACTGTCCTCTTCGACCTGGGCCGAGCAGCCGCTCGACCCCGCGCAGGTCGGCACTTTCGATGGCATGTTGAACGTCTGTCGCGAGATAAATCCAGCCGGCATATCGGCGTACAATACGCTGCGGGCGGCGCTGATCGGCCCGCAGCCCGAAGGCGCCGTCGAAGCCCTGACCCAGACGCCGGAGTATCGCCAGGCATACGAGGCCGCGCGACAAAAGTCCGCAGACCAGCCGCATGAGAAGGTGCTCAAAGAGTGCACCCAGCTCGCGGCGTCGCTGACCCCGCGCGCGCGCCAGGGCAACCGACGCAAATAGCGTTCGCCCACGAAGGGCTGTGCCGGCTGGCGCCGCTTGCTGCGCCGCGATTCTGGACTCACCGCGTGACACGCACGTACGCAAATTCGCGTACGCAAATTTCGGATGAAACTGAGAAGTTCGTTGCAGAACGAGAAACAAGAAGCGGTACCGGGCCCGTGGACTCGGCACCATTCGCGGGTAGGCTGTGCTGCAGTTAACCTTGTAGCAGCAACAGGTGGTGTCAATGAAAACGCTGGGTATAATTGCTCTCTGCGTCGGCCTCGGGACGGCGTCGCTGGCGCGGGCCGATGCGCGTGTTACTCCCATGACGCTGGGCAGCGTGGACGCCGTGCTCGCCTTTTGTGGCCAGGTCAATCCCGCCGGCGCGTCAGCCTACAAGGCGTTGAAGGAATCGCTCCTTGGCAAGGACGACCATGCCCGGGAGGCGGCGACACACACTTCGGCCTATAAGAATGCGTTTGCCCAGATCAGCAGCGTGCTCAAATCGGCACCGGGAGACTGGGCGGTTCGAGCCTGCAACGATCTGCTGCCGGGGCGCGGCGTCAGAGCCGAACACGGTCATGGACCAAGTCGCCAGGGTGACAAGGGCGACCACGGTGACAAGCGCAAGTAGGCCCTGGCGTTGATGTACAGAAAGTAAGCGGGGTGCTGGGCCAAACCCAGGAGCTGCCCAAGGCGGATGATACGGCCGAGCGCGCCAGTGCGCCTGCTGCGGTTGCTTTGAGCGTCGCGGGCACGGCACGCGCGCTGTCCGGCCGACGCCGTGGTGATCAAGTCCGGAATCGCGACGCGCTGCCGACAAACAGCGCCGAATTACCATCGCGGGCCGAAAGCGCGGCAGCGCAGGGCCACTGCGTCAGCCTCCCCCGGAGAGTCAGACGAGCGCGCATCCGCTATTTGGGCGATGCGCAGCTCGGTGTAGGAGTACAGGAGCGATGTCCATTATGGCAGTGTTCAGAAGTACGCTCGTCGGGCTAGTCCTGATGGCCACGGCCTTGCATGCCGTCGCGGCACCCAAGCCCGCCGCCAAACCCGCGGCAGTGGCCACACACCGCCTGGAAGGCGGTCCAGACCATGTCCTGGAAAGGGAAGATGGGCGCCGGTGGCACGACTTACATGACGGTCTCTCCCAAGGGCAAGCTGCAGCAAAAGGTGCGGGAAGAAATGCAGCTGCCATACCGACTCGAATTCAAGCGGCCGCTGAAGTCCCGCTTGGAGCTCGATTTCAACGGCCAGACCGCCGTGCAGGTGTATGACGGTGTCAAGGGCTGGAAACGGCGCCCCTACCTCGGTCGAGACGAGTGGGAAGCCTATAGCGCCGACGAGCTCCAGCAAGCCGCCGCCGAACCCGGTATTGACGGTAATCTGATCGACCACGCGAGCAAGGGCGCCAAGGTGGAACTGGCCGGCACCGACAAGGTCGAGGGCCACGCCGCCTATAAGCTCAAGGTGACGCGCAAGGACGGCCAGGTTCGGCAGGTGTGGGTCGACGGCCAGAGTTTTCTCGAGCTCAAAGTGGACGGCGCGCCGCGCAGGCTGGATGGCAAGCTGCACGCGGTCGCGGTGTACCTGCGTGACTACAAGCGGGATCAGGGCCTGATGGTCCCGCACTTGCAGGAAACGGTCGTGCAGGGTGTCCCGAAGAGCGAGAAGGTCACGATCGAGAGTGTTACCGTGAACCCGCCGCTGGATGACGCCCGATTCACCAATGCCAAGTAAGAATCCAGTCGGCCTATGGTTGCGAGCGGGAGCAGTTGCGCTAGTGGCGATCGGCACGAGCGCGGCCGGTGCCGAGGGCGTGACCGCCACCGGTGCCGCCAAAGCGACCGCGGGCGGCGCTGCGGGCACTGAGCTCACGGTGCAGCAGATCCTGGAGCGCCATGCCGCGGCGCGCGGCGGGGCGGAGGCCTGGCACAAGATCCAGACCATGACCTGGACGGGCCACATCGAGTCGGGGCCCGGCGGCATTTCCAAGCACCCATTTCTGCTGATGTTCCGGCGGCCGGCGGCGACACGCTTCGAAATCCTCGGCGAGGGCCAGCGCTCCGTGCGAGTCTTCGACGGTACCGTGGGCTGGAAGCAGCGGCCGACCTCACAAGGCACGTTCGACGTGAAGGAGTACAGCGCCGAGGAAATCGGCTTTGCGCGGGACGCCGGCGGACTCGACGGTCCCCTGCTCGACTCGAAGGCCAAAGGCATCAGCATCGCGCTCGAGGGCATCGGTTCGGTGGAGGGACGTCGCGCGTATCACCTCAAGCTCACGCTCCCCTCCGGACAGGTGCGCGACGACTGGATCGACGTGGAGAATTTCCTGGAGCTGCGCTACGACCGCGCAACGCGCAACGCCGTCGGCGCGACTGGCATCGTCTCGATGTATCTGCGTAACTACCAGACCGTCAACGGGCTCGTG
>WNGJ01001757.1_pt1 | contig 21476 bp, 17 predicted proteins | sample 5400611 | NCBI WGS metagenome assembly WNGJ01 (sample SAMN13153375, study PRJNA577476) | soil metagenome | isolation source: 40 cm soil or saprolite under Garry oak tree replicate 1 | place: USA:California | collected 2016-06-15
CGCATCGAGGACACCGACAAAGAACGCTCGTCCGAGGAGCACACGCGCGTGATCCTCGACGGCCTCACCTGGCTGGGGCTCGACTGGGACGAGGAGCTGGTGTTCCAGGGGGCCCGCATCAAGCGCCATCAAGCAGTGGCCGACAAGCTGCTCGCCGAGGGAAAGGCCTACCTGGACGACGGAGCGATCCGGCTCACCGTCCCGCCCGGAGAGATCGCGTGGGACGACGCGGTCCACGGCCGGATCTCGTTCCAGGGCGCCGACATCAAGGACTTCGTGATCCTCCGGTCCGACCGCACGCCGCTCTACAACCTGGCGGTGGTCGTGGACGATCTCGACATGCAGGTCACGCACGTGCTGCGCGGCGACGACCACATCTCGAACACGCCCAAGCAGATCGCGCTGTACCGCGCGCTCGGGGGGGGCGCCGCGCTGCCGGTGTTCGGTCACGTCCCGATGATCAACGGGCCCGACGGGAAGAAGCTCTCCAAGCGCCACGGCGCCACGGCCGTGGGCGACTACCAGCACATGGGGATCCTCCCGGCCGCCATGCGCAACTTTCTCGCCCTGCTCGGCTGGAGCCCCGGCGGCGACCGCGAGATCATGACGCGCGAGGAGATGGTGCGGCTCTTCTCGTTCGCCGGGATCCAGCAGAAGAGCGCCATCTTCGACATGACCAAGCTCGAGTGGATGAACGGGCAGTATCTCTCCGCCACGTCGGCCGAGGAGCTCTACCCGCTCGTCGCACCACAGCTGGCACAGCTGGGCCTGAACGGGCGGAAGGACGCCGTGCTCCGGGCGATCGCCGCGGTGAAGACCCGCTCGCGCACGACGCTCGACGTGGCGAAGCAGGTCGCCGTCCGGCTCGATACCAGGTTCGTGCAGCTCGACGAGAAAGGCGCGAAAGAGATCGCCAAGGATCCGGCGGGCTACAAGGCGTCGCTCGAGGCGAGCCTCGCCGTGCTCCGGGGAGCCGACTGGACGCCCGAGACGCTGGAGCAGCACCTGCGCGGGCTGGCGGAGCAGCGCGGCGAGGCAGCGGGCAAGGTCTTCCAGCCGATCCGCATCGCCCTGACGGGGGGCACGGTGTCGGAGCCGGTGAACGAGCTGTTGTATGTGGTGGGGAAGGACGCGGCGCTGAAGCGAATTGAAGCGGCGGTCCGGCGATCCCCAGGCTGAAGCCTGGGCTCGGCGGTGCACTACGCTTAAGCGTAGTGACTAGCCGAGCACACCCTTCAGGGTGTGACTCTCACGGTGTCTCCTCTTGCTTGTGTCGTATCCCCTCGCGCCCGCTTTTCCGCGTCGCGCTCGGCCTGCTTGCGCGCACGCAGCTCGCGCACGTACTGCTTGAACAGCTGCAGCGTCTCGGTGCGCCGCGCGGCCTGCATCAGGTCCTGCCGCATCTCGTCGAGCTGGCGCGCGCGCAGCTGCTCGTCGTAGTTGCCCTGCGGGAGGCTGATCGGCAGTAGCGCGAGCGCCGCCGTCGGGATCTTGATCCCCGCCACGTGGATGTACTGTGAGTCGATCCCGAAGACCTTGCCCGCCACCTCCGTCGTCCAGGTGGGCTTCTGGCGCCCGCGCTGCTCCTGGTCGATCATGACGTTGAGCGAGTCCACCATGGCGCGCAGCCGCCGCACGACCACGGTGTCCCGCTGCTCCGGCGGGGCGTAGAGCGCGTCGGCGACTTCGGCGGGGAGACCGGGACGCGGCAGCACCCACAACCGGCCGTCGCCCGGCTCGGGGGGATTCACGATGTGCGGGCCCACGGCGACGGGGCTCGCCGCGAGGGTCGTGTCCGGCTTGCCGACCGGCGCCGGCACCGCTGGCGTCGTGTCCGGCACGGCTGCCTGCGGCAGCGGCCGGCCCATCCCGCCGCTCGGGCCCTTGCCGGGCCGCGTGCCCCCGTACGGCGGCAGCTCGAGCAGCTGCGGGTTGCTGGGCGGAATGATCGTGATCAGGCCCTGCGGGCGGTCGATGCGCCACGACCCGGTGATCGCGAGCGCGATCAGCGCGACGTGCAGCACCGCGCTCGCGGCCACACCGCGGGTGAGGCGCCACCCAGGGGGCCGGACCGGGAACCGCCGCAGCTCAAACAGTGGCGAGCACCTTTCCCAGCCGCTCCGCCGCCTCGACCAGACGCGGCGCGCCGACCGTCAGCGCGATGCGGAAGAATCCCTCGCCACCGGCACCGAACGCGCTCCCGGGAAGCGTCACCACCCCTGCGTCCTCGAGCGCGCGTCGCTGAAACGCGGCCGACGGCACGCCCTCGGGAAGCGGGACCCAGACGTACATCGTGGCCTGCGGCGTCTCGGGCTCGAACCCCTGCGACCGGAGCACGGGCAGCATCGCGTCGCGGCGCTCCTTGAACCGCGCCACGTAGCCGCGCGCCAGGGACTCGGCCTGCGACAGCACCGCCGCGCCCGCCGCCTGCACCACGAGGAACGCGCCCGTGTCGACGTAGTTCTTCACGCGCGCCAGCGCCGCGATCAGCTCGGGCCGCCCGACGGCCCAGCCGAGCCGCCAGCCGGTCATGCAGAACGTCTTCGAGAGCGAATGAAACTCGACGGCGACCTCCCGCGCGCCGGCGATCTCGAAGATGCTCGGCGCGACATAGTCGTCGAACGTGATCTCGCAGTACGGGTTGTCGTAGGCAATCACGATGCCGTGCCGCCGGCAGAACGCCACGGTGCGCTCGAGGTAGTCGCGTGTCGCCACGGCGGCGGTCGGGTTGTTGGGATAGTTCAGATAGACGAGCTTCGCGCGGCGCCGCGCGTCCGCCGGGACCTCCTCGAGCTCGAGCAGGAACGCGGTGCGCGGGGTGAGGGCGTAGCGGTACGGCTCGCCGCCCGCCAGCACGGTGCCGCCCTCGTACACGGCGTAGCCCGGCTCGGGTACGATCGCGACGTCACCTCGATCGACGAGGGCCGTCGCGAGGTGCGCGATCCCCTCCTTCGAGCCGATCAGCGGGTGCAGCTCGGTGAAGGGATCGAAGCGCGCGCCGAAGCGTCGCTGCATGTAGGCCGCGGCAGCCTCGCGGAACGCCGGCAGTCCGAGCTGGAACGGGTAGCGACTCATCGCCGGGTCGCGCACGGCGCGCGCCAGCGTCTCCACCGCCAGCTCGGGCGGCGGAAAGTCGGCGTCGCCGGCCCCCAGGTCGATGACGTCCACGCCCTGCGCGACGAGCCGCCGCTTGATGGCGGGGATCTCCGCCATGGGGTAGCTCGGGAGCGCGGACAACCGCTTGCTGAAGCTGGTCACTGGATCACCTGTATGGGTCTACGCACGACGCGCCGGCTTTGTCGCCACGCGGAATGTATCCTCTACCGCTCTCTCCCGCCCTCCACCGTCTCGGCTCCGAGTCCATGCCGCGCAAAGAACTCTTCGCACGCCCCGCGGACGTCCCCCCAATGGCCGATCACGCGCGTCGCGCGCGGCAGGCCCTCGAGCATCATCGCGCCGTAGCGTTTTGTGACGACGCGGCGGTCGAGCAGCACCACCGCCCCCGCGTCGCTCTTGCTCCGGATCAGCCGGCCGAAGCCCTGCTTGAGCTTGAGCGCCGCGTTGGGAACGAGATAGTGGGAGAAGCCGTCCAGGCCGCGCGCCTCGAGTCGCTCGAGCCGCGCCGCGGTGAGCGGCTCGCCCGGCACGCGGAACGGCAGCTTCGCGAGGATGAGCACCCGCAACGCCCGGCCCGGGACGTCCACACCCTCCCAGAACGAATCGGTGCCCAAAAGGATCCCGGAGCCCGCCTCGCGGAAGCGCCGCAGCAGCTGGTCGCGCTGCCCTTCCCCCTGCACGAACAGCGGCCAGCGGCCGCCGATCGAGTCGCGCACCGCCTCGGCCGCGCGCTTCAGCGCCCCGTGGCTCGTGAACAGCACGAACATGCCGCCGTCGGACGCGTGCGCCAGCTCCACCAGTGCGCGCGCCACCGCGCGGTCGTGGCCGGCCTCGTCGTCGCGCGGCTCGGGCAGGTCGGTGGGGATGCCGAACAGGCACTGCGACGGAAAATCGAAGGGCGAGGCGTGGATCTCGCGTGCCTTCACGCGCGAGGGCGGCAGGTCGAGTCCCAGCCGCTCCTCCAGGTAGGAGAACTCGCCGCCGGCCGCGAGCGTGGCGCTCGTGAGCACGACCGTTTCGACGCGATCGAACAGGTTGTCCTTGAGAATCGGCGCGAGGTCGAGCGGCACGGCCGCGAGGGACAGGTTCGCGACCTTGCGCCCGCGCCGCTCGAGCCAGCGCACCGCGGGGGGCCCGCCCGGTGGCGGCCGCAGGGCCGCCGTGAGCCCAGCGGCCACCGCGTCGAGCCGCCGCACGACGCCGCGCAGTTCGCCCAGGAGCTGGGCACGCCGCTCCGAGGGATCGTCGAGCGCCAGCCGGTCGGCGATGGTCTCCACGCCGTCGCGCAACCGCGAGAACGCGAGCAGCAGGTTGTCGAGCGCGACGCCCAGTCCGGCGGCCCAGACCGGATCCGCCGCGAAGTCGTCGCGTAGCCGCAGCACCGGTGGCGCCGTCGTCCCCGGCTCGGCCTCGAGCCGGCGCGCCAGCAACGCGAACACCTCCTCTGCCCCGCGCCGCGCCGCCCCGAGCGCGTCCGCGAGGCTCTGCTGCACCAAGTCGCGGCTCGCCGTGGAGAGCAGGTCGTCCCGGCCGAACAGCAGCGAGCGCAGCGTCGGCAGCAGCCCGCGGCCGTTCTTCTCGAGCCGCGACAGCAGCCGGTCCACGCCGAGGCGGCTCACCTGGGCGCCGAGGTGCATCGCCGCTACGTCCTCCAGGTGATGCGCCTCGTCGAGCACCAGCCGCCGGTAGGGTGGCAACACCGCGGCCTCCTGCCAGTTGTCCGACGCCATCCGCACGGCGAGATCACTCGCGAGCAGATGGTGGTTCACGACGACCACGTCCGCCTCGGCCGCCCGGCGCCGCGCTTGAAACAGGAAGCAGCGCTCGAAGTGGGGGCACTTGAGCCGCGTGCAAAGATCCGACTCGGCCGCCACCGCGTCCCACAGCTCGGCGCTCGGCTCGTCTGGGAGGTCGGCGAGCGAGCCGTCGCTCGTCCGCGCCGCCCAGGCCGCGAGCCCGTCGAGCTCCGCCCGGCGCTCGTCCTCGAACAGCGAGCCCTCCGCCCCGCGCGCCTGCTCGAGGCGCGACAGGCAGACGTAATTCCGCCAGCCCTTCAGGAGCGCGAACGTCGGGGAATGCTCGGCCGTCCCGAGCGCGCGGGCGAGGACCGGCAGGTCCTTGCCGACGAGCTGTTCCTGCAGGTTGATGGTGTTGGTCGAGACGACGGTCCGCTCGCCGTTCTCGCGGGCCCACACCAGCGCCGGGACGAGATACGCGAACGACTTTCCCACCCCGGTCCCGGCCTCGAGCAACCCCACACCCCCGTCGTTGAGGAGATCGGCGACGTAGGCGGCCATGTCCCGCTGGCTGGGCCGGTCTTCGAAGCTGCCGAGCGCGCGGGCGATCGGCCCGCTGGGGGCGAGCAAGGCCGCGACGTCGATGGGATCGATCCGCGCGGTGGCCCGGGGGCGCGGGCACTCGACTACCACGTAACAGTCGGTGACCGCGTTGTCCACGATCGCAAACCCGACGCCGCCGTCGTGCAGCCGGGCGGCGACGGCGAGATCGGCCCCCGACGGCTCGAGCACCCCGCTCGGATGGTTGTGGAGCAGCATCTCGCCGCGCACCGCGATCCCGGGGAGCGCGAGCACCGCGTCCACCGTCCCCCGCGCGACGACCCGCGCCTCGACGATCAGCCCGTTCGCGTCGGGGCGAGCCACGAAGGACACCTCCCGCCCGTGGGCCGACGAGATCTCGGCGCGAATCAGGTCGCGGACGGCGGGCACCAGCCGCTCGGCGCTCACGTCTTCAGCTCGCGCTTCTTCGCCGCCGGGAAGAGCACGTTGTTGAGGATCAGCCGGTAGCCCGGCGAATGCGGGTGGAGCGACAGGTCGGTCGGCGGGTCGCCGATCTGGTGCTGCTGGTCTTCGGGATCGTGCCCGCCGAAGAACGTCCACGTTCCCTTGCCGTGATCGCCGTGGATGTACTTGACCCAGGGCGCGCCTTCCTCGTCGGCCAGCACCAGGTCGCTCGGCTTCAGGCGATCGCGCACGAACGACGTGGTGAGGCCGTAGAAGTCCGGAATCACCTGGCGGTGGCTCTGTACCAGCATCGTGGGCACGGGGTCGATCTTGGCGCTGAAGTTGAACAGCTTGAACGCGCCGAGCGGTTGGCGGCGCGGCCCCGCATTCACTTGATGGCCGTCGACGTCGGAGAAGCTCGCGATCTGCGGGTTCGGCTCGACGTGCGCCCCGGTGAACGCCAGCGCCCGCGTCCAGTCGAGCTTTCTGTCCGCCTGGGGGTCCATCGGTGTGCCGTCCGCGAAGGCGGCGGCGATGTCCACACGCTCCGCCGCGAGCGCCAAGTCAATCGTCTCGGTCGCGGTGCACATGGCGAACAGGAACCCGCCGTTCTCCACGAAGTCGCGGATCTTCCGCGCGACCGCCTTCTTCAGGTCCGGCACGGTCTCGAACCCGAGCCGCCGCGCCGCGTCGCCGTTGAACCGCACCATCTCGGCGAGCCAGGGCGCGCCCGCGTAGATCAAGTAGAACTTCGAGTACTGGCCGGTGAAATCCTCGTGATGCAGGTGCAGCCAGTCGTAGGTGGGCAGCTTGCCCGCGACCACCTCGAAGTCCCACACCTTCTCGAACGGGATGCCCGCGTACTGGAGCGCCATCGTGACGGCGTCGTCCCACGGCGGGGCGTTGGGCGGCACGTACACGGCGACCTTGGGCGCCTTCTCGAGCGGCACGGCGTCCATGTTGTTCGCCTCTATCTCGCCGCGGATCGCGGCCACCTGGCCGTCGTCCACCGCCTCGAAGCCTACCCCCGCGAGCATCGCGTCGCGCCGGATCGCCGGCCCGTCCGGCACGAGGAACGACCCCCCGCGGTAGTTGAGCAGCCACTCGGCCTTGATCCCCGCCTGCACCACGCGATAGGTGACGCCGTACGCCTTCAGGTGGTCCGATTGCCCGTCGTCCATGGGAATGAGCAGCGACGGATAGGCGGATAGGGGGATAGGCGGATAGGCAGCAAGCCAACGAGCACTAACCGCCCAACCGCCTAACCGGCTAACCGCCTGAACAAACTCTCTCCGCTTCACGACTTGGGAATCGCTCCCTTCGCGCGCTCGAGCTCGCGGCGCGCCTCGGGCACGACCGCGCTCCCGGGATAGCTGAGGATCAAGTGCTCGAGATGCTGGATCGCCTCGGCAGTGCGCTGGTCGCGCTCGAGCAGGCGTGCCCACTCGAGCTCCGCCGCGGGCGCGGCCGCGCCGGACCCGCCGGTGCTCACGACCTCGGCAAACAGCGCGAGCGCGACGCGCCGCTCGTCGGGCCCGAGCCGCGCGGCCACGCGCCCCGCGAGCAGGAGAATGTCCGGCCGCCCTCCACCGCTCCGCCCCGTTTCCAGCTGCGCCGCCGCGAGCCGCAGCGCCGCCACCGCGGGCACCGAGTCGCCCCGGGCGAGCGTCAGCAGGGCCGCGCCCAGCTCGGGGAACGTCGCGGTCCGGATCTCTTGCAGCAACGCGAGCATGGCGCTCCGCTCGGTGGCGTCGCGCCGGTCCCCGGCGTACGGTCCCGCCGCCTTGAACAGCTGCTGCGCCTCCTGCACGCGACCGCGGTACAGGGCGATCCAGCCTCGCTGCGCCAGCGCGTCGACGCTGGAATCGCGCGCAAGGGCTTGGGCGGCGCGGTCGAGGTCGCCGCGCCTGACCCATGCCTCCGCGAGCCGGAGGCGGAGCGCCGCGCGGCGCTCCGCGGTGAGCCGGCCTTCGGCGTCCAGCCGCCGTCCCGCTTCGTCGAGCTGCCCCCCGTCGATCAACGCTTCGATCACCGCGCTCTGCGCGAGCGCCTGCGCGTCGGCCGGCGCCGCCGAGTCCCGCGCGACGCGCTCGAGCACGTCACGCGCCGCGGCGCGGTCGCCGGCCTCGAGGAACGCCCGGGCCGCGTCGGCCCGGGCGCGCACGGCGAGGGGTTCCGGGACCATCTCCGCGAACCGGGCGAGCGCGAGCGCCCGCACCCGGCGCGCGGCAGGCGTGTTCGACGCCGCAGCGAGATCGGCGAAGCGCCGCAGCGCGTACGCCGCATCGGCTGACGGCGTGGCCACGCTCGGCGCGAACACGTCCCACGCGCGCTGAGGTTGACCCCATCCGAGCAGCAATTCGCCCGCGAGCCGGCGCGTGACGGCGGGCGGATCGCCGCTCGTGAGGACGCGCGTCACGCGCTCGCGTTGCACCTCGGGAGCTTCCGACAGGTCGCTCGCGGCATTGGGAAGCTGCGCCGGCGACTCCGTGATGGCTGCCGCCCACTCGCGCGCCGCGCTCTCCCAGTCTCCGGTGCGCTGGTCGAGCTCGGCGAGCTCGATGGCGAACGCAGCGGGGCGACCGACGGCGCGCCGGCCGAGCAGCAGCACCTCGCGCGCCGCATCGTGGTGGTGGTAGTCCTCGAGCGCGATCGCCCACTCGCGGTACGGGGCCTCGTCGCGCGGGGCGTCGGCCGCCCACGCGAGCGCCACGGACCGCGCGCTGTCCGTCTCGCTCAACGCCACGTAGGTCCGAAGCAGCACGCCCCGCAGCGCGGCGCGTTGCGGGCCGGCGGCCGCGGCGCGCCGTGCCACGGGCAGGAGCTCCTCAAGCCGGTTGAGAGGCGGCAGGACACGCTCGAGGCCGAGCAGCGCCGCGAGGTTCGTCGGATCAGCGCGCAGCGTCGCGAAGTAAAGGCTCGCCGCCCGGTCGTATTGGCCGGCGCGCTCGAGCTCGACACCCTGGCCGATGGCCTGGGCGGGGAGGGACCGAAGGGGCAACAGCAACGACAGCGCGAGCCCGGTTATTCCCAGGCTGAAGCCTGGGCTCGGCCCGGCGCTGCCCTGAAGGGCATTGCCCTTTAGGGCAACGATTCGCCGAGCCCACCCTTCAGGGTGGGAATCGCGGGCGGGTGCGACCACGCATTCACCGCGGTGCGGGCGCATTGAGCCTGCGGAAGTACTCCAGCACGAGCCGCCGTTGCTCGGGGGTGAGCCCCGCGAGCTCCTCCCACGTGGGATAGCGGAGCTTCGGGCCCGCGCCGGTGGCGCCCGGCTTCAGGACTTCGGGAATGTGGACGCTGTCGCCGGTCGCGGCGCGGCTCACGCGCTCCTGCTTCTCGTCGGGCTCCTCGCCCTGCAGGGTCCGGCCCGCGTCCAGCAGCCGGCGGTACAGCTGCTGCTGGCGCCGGATGGTCTGCTGATCGAGGCGTCCGCCCTCGAGCTGGCGCGCCAGCTCACGGGCTTCCTGCGCGAGCGCCGCAGCCGCGGGGCTCGTCCCCTCCGCCTTGAGGCGCTCGAGTTGCTCGGCGAGGGCGCGCTGGCGGGCGGCGAGGGCCCGCAGCTGCTCGAGCACCGCCTGACCGCTCGGGCCGATCAGCGGGAGCAGCCCCTGCGCCTGGCCGTTCAGCCCCTGCTGATCGCGCGCCAGCCGCGCGAGCTGCTCCACGGCTTCGGCGAACCCGCTCCCCGATTGCGCGCCGCTCACCTGACTGCGGCTGCGGGCCAGCGCGAGCGCCGTGGCATTCAAGGCGTCCACCGCCTGCTCCGCCAGCCCCGCGGCCTCTCCGGGATTCACGTCCGCCTCCTCGAGCTGCGCCTGCGCCGCCGCCATCTGCCGTTTCGCGAAGCCGAGCGCCCCTTCGAGCTGAGGGGAAACGAGCGCGTGCTTCCCTGCGGCCTCGCGGACCTGGCGGCCCACGGCGTCGGTGCCCTCCTCGATCGACGCCTGCTGCGAGCGGGTCGCCGCGCCCGCCTCGCCGGTGCGCAGCGCCTCGGCCACTCGCTCCTGGCGCTCCGCCAGCGCGGCCGTCTCGGACAGCGCGCGGTCGAGCGCCGCGAGCGCCTCCGCGCGCCACTGCTGGGCGAGCGAGTCCCGCTGGCCGCGCAGCTGGTCGGGCACGTCCTCGAGCTGTTGCTCGGCCTGCTGACCGGCCTGCTGCGCCTCGCCCGCTTGCCGGTCGTCCGCCGCCCGCGCGGCGCGCTGCATGGCGGCGCGCGCGTTGCGCGCCGCCTGCGCGGGCCGCGCCAGGGATGGCCGGGGCGCGCCGAGATCCTTCGCGACCTGGTCGATCCCCGCCGCAAGCGAGTCGGCGCGCTCCGCCAGGGCGCGCTGGCGCGCCGCCGCGACGCTGTCGGGTCGCGCCGCGTCGTCGCGGTTCCACTCGCCTTGCCGGCGCTTCAGGTCCTCCGCGTCGGCGGCGAGGGAGGCGAGCGCCCCCTCCACCGCCGCGCGGCGGAACAGCTCCTGGCTGCGCTCCAGCTCGGCCTTGAGCTGCTGCTGCGCCTCGGCGAGCCGCTCGAGCGCTTGGCGCGCGGCCTCGGGATCGAGCTTCGCTAGCGCGTCCTGGAGCTCGCGCAGCCGCTGCTCGAGCTGCGGCGTCACGGCGCGCTGCAGCAGCTCCTGCACCTCGCGCAGCCGCGCCTGGAACGCCGTGTCGTCGATCCCCGCCGCGCGTGCGGCGCGCGCAATCTCCTCGACCGCCCGCGACAGCTGCTCGACGCGCTGCTGCAACGCCGCCTGCTCGCGCGCCACCGCCTGGGCGCGCTCGGTCGCCTGGAAGGGGAGTGTGCCCTCGCGCCCGCTCTCCCCAGGGGGCGGGCGCCGCGACGCCGACGCGTCGCGCGAGCGCTGCTCGGCGAGATCGCTGGTGCGCGCGCCCAGCTCGCGCTGCGCCTCCGCCAGTGAGTCGCCCGCCGCCGCGAGCGCCGCCGTGGCTTGGCGGGTCGCCGCACGCAGCTCCTCCAGGCTCGGCAGCCGCAGCGCGAGCTCGGCGCTACGGCCGACGTGCGGCGTGGGAGCGTTGTCCCACGCGTCGACCCGAAGCCGTAGCGTGTCGCCGGGCAGCAGGCCGCGCCGCCCGGCGTCGAGCTCGCCCTGCACGATCGCGCGGTCGCCTACCCCGGTCACGTCGAGCGACTCGCGCACGGCCTGCCCCACTTTCCCCGTCCGGCTCACGCGCCAGCTCACCACCTCGAGCCGCGTCAACCCGTGGTCGTCCCGCGCGTCCACCACGAGCGGCTGGCGCAGCGACAACGGCAGCGTCGTGTCGCGCCCCGGGATCGGCACCGCGACCACCGGCGCCGAGTCGGGGACCACCCGCAGCCGCAGCTCGGGCACATCGCCTTCGAGCAGACTGCCGTCCGCCGTCGCGAGATCGAGCACCCATACCCCTGCCCCGACGAGCGGTGCGAGGCGGCCCGAGAACCCGCTGCCCGCGACGGCGAGCGGCGCTCGCCTTGCCCCGTGGCGCCACGCCGCGCTCTTGAGCGGCACGCTCGCCGTCCCGCTCGTGAGGATCGCGGTGCCCTCGGGCAGCGGGATGGTGTCCGGGCCCCCGACGAGCGGCTCGTCGGGGCGCGCGAGATAGGCGGGATAGCGGGCGATCAGCTCGAGCCCCGCGAGGAACGCGGGCAACGCGACCGTGACCTTACGCTCGGCGCTGCGCCGGCCGCCGCTCGTCGCGCGGAGATAGAGGTCGGCGTCCAGGGGCCCGAGGCGCCGGACGGCGCGGCCCAGCGAATCGAGCGCGACGGGGGCGGGCCGCCACGGCTCCCCCGGCCCGCGCGTCCACAGGACGGCGCGCGCTCCCGCGGGGACTTCGATGGTGGCGGTGACCGTGTCACCGCGCCGCACGGCCGCCCGGTCGAGGGAGAGGCGCACGGGCGCGCGGGCGTCGGCGAGGGCGCGGAGCGGATGCCAGAACGCGGCCGCCGGGGCACCGCCGGGCGAGGCCGCGACGAAGAGCGCCGCGCCGACCGCGGCCGCGCACGCCCCAGCGCCGAGCGACGCCCGCGTGCCGCGCCACAGGAACCGGCCCACGGCCGGGGCCGCCCCCTCGACCAGCGCGGCGGCGCGGCGGTCCGCGAGCCTGAGCAGGTCCGCACTCGCGCCGGCCGTCCGGGTGGGGGGCGCGAGCAGCCCCACGACGCTACCGGCGCGGATCCCCGCCATCGCCTCGACGAGCCGTCCCACGACGGGCGGCGCCGCCCGGCGGCGCGCCCGGCGCACGAGCCACGCCGCAACGCCCGCGGCCGCCGCGATGAACAGCCAGGCCCCCAGCACCGCCGCCACGCGCGGTGCGAGCGCCAGCCCGGCTGCCGCACTGCCAAAGGCGACGCCCGCGCTCGCGAGCAGGACCGCTCCGGCGCGGGCGCGGGCGTGCGGCAGCCCCAGCCGCCGCACCCGGGCCGCGGTGTCGGTCACCGGGTCGTGCTCACGGCGTAGGTGAAGAGGTTCACGCCCATGCGCAGCGCCGCTTCGCGCAGGTTCGGAGGCAAGTGGTTGACATCAGGGTCCTCCCACCCGTCGTTGAGGTCCGCCTGGTAGTCATAGTACACCACCAACCGGTTCCCGAGAAAGATACCGAAGCCCTGCGCCGGCAGCCCGTCGTGCTCTTCGATCTTGGGGGTCCCCTGCGGCAGATCGTAGACCACGTGGTAGATGGGATGACTCAGGGGCACTTCCACCAGGGGATGGTCGGGGAAGACGCGCGCGATCTCGCGCCGGAACGACTTGTCCATGCCGTAGTCGTCATCGGCGTGGAGAAACCCGCCCTGCTCGAGCCAGCGGCGCAGGATCCGCACCTCGTCGTCCGAGAAGCGCACGTTGCCGTGCCCGGTGACATAGAGGTAGGGGACGTCCCACAGCTCCGGTCCCGTGAGCGTCACGACGCGCTCGCGCTCGGCGACCGGCAGCGCGGTGCGCTGGCGGATCGCGGCGAGGAGGTTCGGGAGCGCGGAAGGGCCGGCGTACCAGTCGCCGCCGCCGTCGTAATGCAAGCGACCGATGGTGAGAGTCGCTAAACGCGGAACGCGGAACGCGGAACGCGGAACAGACGCACGGGCGTTGGTTGGCGCTGTTCCGCGTTCCGACTTTCCCGTTCCGCGTTTCGGCAGCCCGTCGGCGATGGGAAGCCACAGCATCCACAGAACGACCGCCAGGGCTCTCACAGCTCGTTCACCAACCGATACGCCGTATTGCGCGTGATCCCCATCTCCGCCGCCAGTTGATCGGCTACGTCGCGGCGGGTCATGCCCTGCGCGAGCAGCTCGCGGGCGCGCGCCTCCGCGTCGGGGGGCGGCTCCTCCTCCCGCACCCGCTTGCCCGCCCCCGCGACCAGGACGGTGACCTCGCCGCGCGGCGGCGCTGCGGCGTAGTAACCGGCGAGCTCTTCCAGGGTCCCGGCGCGCGTCTCCTCGAACACTTTGGTCAGTTCGCGCGCCACGGCGGCGCAGCGCTCGCCGCCGCACGCTGCGGCCAGGTCCTCGAGCAGCGCCGCCACGCGCGGCGGCGCTTCGAACAGCACCACGGTCCACTCGCTCTGCGCGACGAGGTCGAGCAAGCGCCGGCGCTCGCCGCCCTTGCGCGGCAGGAAGCCGAGGAACAGGTAGCGATCGGCGGCGAGCCCCGAGACGGAGAGGGCCGCGGCGACCGCGGTCGGCCCGGGGACGGTCACGACGTTGACGTCGCGCGCGCGCGCGGCCGCGACCAGCTCCGCGCCCGGGTCGCTCACCGCGGGCGTGCCCGCGTCGGTCACGAGCGCCACGTCCTTTCCGGTGCCCAGCAGATCCAGGATGCGGCGCAGCGCGGCCGCGCTCGAGTGGGCGTGAAAGCTCACCAGCTCGCCGCGCGCACCCGCGTGCGCCAGGAGCGGTTTCGTGTGGCGGGTATCTTCGGCCACGACGGCGGCGACCTGCCGCAACGTGGCCGCCGCGCGGGGGGAGAGGTCGTCGAGGTTGCCGAGCGGGGTCGCGACGACGTACAGGGTCCCGGCCATTTCACCACGACACCTGCCACGGCAGGCGTCCGTAGAAGCCCGAGGACTGCAGCACGTAGCGGTGCTCCCGCGTCGCCTCGCGCAGGATCTTGGGTGCGGTCCCCGGCATCATCACCTCCACGCCCTCGAGCAGCTGCAGCGACCAATCGGTGAGCGCGTTGGACAGCTCTTCCGGCTGCACCACGGCGTCCGGGGTCTCGGCGCCGCGCGGCACCGAGAGGACGGCGATGGCTCTGTGCCCTTCCCTAATGCCGGTGCTCACCTTCTGCGCGCGCCGCTTCGCCTCGCCGGGGAACTCCTTCTCCACCTCGTCCACGATGCGCCAGTACAGCTCGCGGTACGTGTTGATCAGCGCGTTCGGCGCCTGCTGCGGCAGCTCGGCGGCCGGCGGGAACACCGTCGCCGTGATCGCGGGGGCCTGCCCGTCGGCCCCCGGATGGAACAGCGACTCGAGGAACTTGGGGACCGGCAGCGCCTCCGGCTTGTCGCACAGGTAGCCGCCCCCGAAGCGGCCGTCCGCGAAGCGCAGGTACGATACCCGCCCGTTCGAGATCAGCTCGAGCACGCCGCTGACCTGCTCCTGGGCGAGCGCCGGGAAGAAGCCGCCGGGGTCCGCGGCATCCACGAACCGCATCGTCGAGGGGACGGCGCAGGATTGGTACATCCACGCGAGCTGCTCCATCGGGGCGGCCGAATACGCCAGCTCGCCCCGCTCCACTTCGGCGCGCATGCGCTTCAGCGCTTCCGTGATGGTGACGACCTGGCGCCCGCTGGTGTGTAGCGACGCCGCGTTCACCGCCTCACCCTTGCGGAAGAAGAGCAGGAGGCACTCGTCGGGGAGGTAGGCCGTGATGTAGCCGTCCACGCGGCCGTCACGGTCCCGCTTGCCCCAGGCGAGCAGGTTGTCGAGATGGATGAACGCGAGCCGCGTGCGATGAATCAGCCGGCTCACCTGCGGGAACATCAACTCCGCGAGGCGAACCGGCGAGTTCATCAGGCGAGCGGTGCTCGCGCGCATGGTCCTCCGGGGAGGATGCTACGACAGGTGCTGTTGGATCTTCTGCTCGAACACCGGCTTCGGGTACGCGCCCACCAGGGTGTCCACGTGCCGGCCGTCCTTAAAGAATAGAATACTCGGAATCGAGCGCACGTTGAAGCGCATCGCCGTCTTCTGGTTCGCGTCCACGTCCAGCTTGGTCACCTTGAGCTGGCCCTCATACTCGCCCGCCAGCTGTTCCAGGATGGGCGCCACCATGTGGCACGGACCGCACCAGGTGGCCCAGAAGTCCACGATGGTGAGCCCGCGATGCTGCTCGACTTCCTGTCCGAAGGTGGCGTCGGTGACCGCCACCGGATGACTGTTGACTGCCATGACCTCTCCACTCCCTCGGGTGCAATCGTTATGTTGACGGGCGATATGGCGGATTCACACGCCCGCGTCGCCCACGTCGGTATCGCCGTTCCGTCGATCGCGGCCGCCGTCGCGTTCTACCGCGACGTCTTCGGCCTCGAGCCGGGACGTGCCGAAACGGCCGACGGCGCCACGATCGTCGGGCTCGCCTTCGGCGACGTCCAAGTCGAGCTCCTCGAGCCGCGCGACCCGCACGGCCCGGTGGCGAAGTTTCTCGCCAGGCGCGGGCCGGGGATCCATCACATCTGCTACCGCGTGCCGGACCTCGATCGGGCGTTGGAGCGCTGTCGGGCGGCGGGCTATCGCCTCGTCGACGACGTGCCGCGCCCCGGGGCCGGTGGTCGGCGCATCGCCTTCGTGCATCCCAAGGCGACGGCCGGGATCCTCTTGGAGCTGACCGAGTAGCAAACGCCCGCTGTGACGCGAACGTTCCCCCCCCTCCCTCAGCGCTTGCAGGCGTCCGCCGGGTTGGGGAGGCTCGCGAGATCCACGGCGTTCACGAGCCAGGCGCCGTTCCGCGCGTGCACCAGCACGATCGGGAACACGACCGTGCACGAGTTGGGACGCTGCAGCTCGACGCGGAACTGCTGCATCCGGTTCTCGCCGGTCACGGCGGTCGGGCCCTCGAGCACGCGATAGCCGACATGATTGAGGTAGATCTGGAACACGGTGAGCCGTTTCTTCAGGTCGTCGGGCTTCATCCAGCTGGCGGCCGGCCCGCGCTCGCTGCCCCAGAGATCGCCCATGCGGTCGAGGTCCCTTGCCTTCACGGCCGTCATGAATTGCTCGAGCGCCTGCTGGGGCGACTGCGGCGCGGGCGTCTGCGGGCCCCCCCCCGCGCACGCGAGGAGGCCCAACGCGACGAGCACGGCCGGTCGTGGTCTCACGGGCGAAAGCCTCGAGTGTGGGCGAGGTGACCCGAAGGTAAGACGGCATGCGGCTCTACGTCAACATTGATCACGTCGCGACGCTGCGTGAGGCGCGTCGGACCGACGAGCCCGACCCGGTGCGCGCCGCCGAGGCCGCCGAGCGGGGCGGCGCGGACGGCATTACGGTGCACCTGCGCGAGGACCGGCGGCACATCCAGGATGCCGACGTGCACGCGCTCCGGTCGTCGGTGCGCACCGTGCTGAACCTCGAGCTCGGTGCGGCGCCCGAGATCGTTGCGATCGCGCGCCGCCTGAAGCCGTTCCAGGCGACGGTCGTCCCGGAGCGCCGCCAGGAGATCACGACGGAAGGCGGTCTCGCCCTGCAGGGCGCCAACCGCAAGGTTGCGGACGCGATCCGGCGACTGACGGACGCCGCCATCCGCGTGAGCCTGTTCATCGACCCCGACCCGCGGACCATCGATCGGGCCGCCGAGCTGGGCGTGCCCGCCGTCGAGCTGCACACCGGCCGGTACGCGCACACGTGGCGGCGCAGCGACGTGGCGCTGCGCGCGCTGGCGCGCGCCGCCGCCCACGCGCGGGCGCGCGGGCTCGCCGTGCACGCCGGTCACGGCCTCACCTATGACAACGTCCAGCCCGTCGCCCGCATCCGCGAGATCGAGGAGCTTAACATCGGGCACTCCATCGTTTCCAACGCGGTATTCTGGGGACTGGAGGAGGCGGTGCGGAGGATGAGACTGCTGGTCGATGAAGCAAGGGCGCAGGGCCCTTGTTAGCTTGAAGTCGCCATGACCGGTTCCTCGAAGCCCCTCGGCATGTCCGACTTCTTCGCCCTCGAGGCGGGGGAGTATCTCGAGCGCCTGGACGGCCTGCTCGCGAAGGGCGAGAGGCCGAGCGCCGACGAGCTCGTGCGGCTGGCGCGCGCGCTGCGCGGCAGCGCCCTGATGGCGAACCAGCCCGCGATCGCGCGCGCGGCGGCGGGACTGGAGGCGCTGGGCCGCGCGGTGCGCGAAGGGCGTCGCGCCTGGGACGCCGCCACGCGGCACCTCGCCGTGCGCGGCGTGGACGACCTGAAGGTCTTCGTGCGCCGCGCCGCGAGCTGGACCGACGCCGACACCGCGAAGGCCGAAGGCCTGGCCCACGAGCTCGAGCAGCAGGCGGGCCGCCCCTCCGCGCAGGTGCGGGCGGTCGAGGCCCTCGGGCTCGACGCGGGCGCCCGCGCGTTCGTGGCGCGCGAGGGAGCCGCGATCGCGAGCGCGCTCGACCGCGCCGCGCAGGCGCTGCGCGGCAACCCCCTGGCACACGACCCGCTGCAGCAGGTGCTGCGCGCGCTCCAGCCGCTGCGGGGCCTGGCCGCCGTGAACGACCTGCCGCCCCTCCCCGACCTGCTCGAGGGCATCGAGCGCGCCATCGCGGAGCTGTCGCGCTCGGGGCTCGAGCCGCCGGCCAACGTGGCGGAGCTGTTCCAGGCGGCGGCTACGGCGATCGCCCGCTCCGCGCGCGACGTCGCCGAGCGGGGGCGCCCCGATCCGGACGGACCCGAGTTCCGGAGGTTCGCCGACCTGCTCGTCAAGCTCATCGAGAGCGAGCCCGACGTCGTCTCCGTCGGCGCGCTCTACTACAGCGACTCCGGCCCGCACATCGTGTCGCGTGGCGTGCCCGTGGCGCGCCCGTCGACGTTGGGCCGGCTCGAGCTCGTGAGCCACGGCGAGCACTTGCGCCAGGCCGCGGACTCGCTCGAACGGGCCCCCTCCGCCACACAGCGCGAGCTGCGCGCGCACACCCTCGGCACGACGTTCCGCGCGCTCGCGAACGCGGGCGGCGGCGTGCTCGCGGACCGCGTCGCCCAGTTCGCCATCGCCGCGCGCGAGGCCGTTGCCTCGGGGCTGGCCGTCAACAACCCGGCCGGGTTCGCCGCCGAGCTGCGCCGCGTCGGCGACCTGCTGGCGCGCTCCAGCGCGGGCGACGAAGAGGCGCTCGCCGCCGAGCTCGACGGCCTGATCGCGGGCGTCCGCGCGCTCCAGCCTGGGGCGCCCCCGCCCGTGGTTCCCATCGAGTCCCTGGCCCCCGCCCCGCCCCCCCCGCCCCCCCGGCCCCGAGCGCGGGGCGCCGCCGAAGAAGCGGTGCCCGAGTCGGCCGACCTCGTGGGGTCCTGGGCGGTGTACCAGCGCCTCGTGCTGGGCGGCGTGGGCCCGGCGTCGCTCGAGGAGCTGATCGCCGCGGCGGCCCAGGTGACCCGGCCCCGCGCGCCGTCGCTCGACACCTCCCGGCCCCCCCCCGGCCCCCGGTATGCCCCTCCCGGCGCCGGGGCTGAACTGCCCGTCGTCGACGTTCGCCTCCTGCTGTATCGCGGCGAGCGCGCGTTGCAACGCGCGCAGGAGCTGCGTGAAGCTGCCAAGCTGGCTTCGGGGGAAACGCTCCGGGCGCTCGTCGAAGAGGTCTGCGACCTCGTTGCCCTCGCCGTCGAGCCCCCCCCCAACTCCTAGCGGTCCAGCGTCGCGCTGGGCGTGGGTCGTGGGGCTCGTGGTCACGCTCGGGCTCCTCGCCTGGGCGCTGCACGGTGTCGATGCGCACGAGCTCGTGGGGCATCTGCGGCGCGCCAATCTCTGGCTCATGCTGGCGACGATAGCGCTCGCGACGCTGACATTCCCGCTCCGCGCGCTCCGCTGGCGGCTCATCCTGCGCGACGTCGGGGGCAGCCGCTTTCCCCTGCTCCCGCTGTGGCACGCCACGGCGATCGGGTTCATGGCCAACAACCTGCTCCCCGTGCGCGCCGGCGAGTTCGCCCGGGCCTACGCCGCAAAGCAGGCGCTGCCGGTGCGCTTCACGACGGCCCTGGCGTCGGTGGGCGTGGAGCGCGTGTTCGACGGACTGATGCTCGTCGGGCTCCTCGCGGTGGCGCTGGCCGCGCCATCGTTCCCGCACGCGGCCACCATCGGCGGCACTTCGCTCGCGGCGATCGCCCGGGGCGGCGCGGCGCTATTCGGGGCGGTGCTCGTCATGGCACTGCTCGTGGTGCACCGCCCTGCCCCGTGGCTCGCGCTGCTGCGGCGCGTCGCCCACGCGCTGCTCACGGGGCGCCTCGCCGACCGGGTCACGCATGTGGCCGAGGGCCTAGTGGCCGGGCTCGAGGTGCTGAAGAGTCCGGCCCGGTTCGTCGGCGTCGTGGCGTGGTCGCTGCTGCTGTGGCTCGTGAACGGCGCGTCGTTCGCGATCTGCTTCCGAGCGTTCGGTCTGCCGGTGCCTGCGGAAGGCGCGCTGCTGTTGCAGGGGATCATCGGGTTCGGCGTCGCACTGCCGTCGTCGCCCGGGTTCGTCGGCGTGTTCGAAGCCGCGACGCGGGCCACGCTCGCGGTGTACGGGATCGGCGCCACGCGAGCGGTGAGCTACGCAGTAGGCTACCACCTCACGACGTTCGTCCCCATCACCCTGCTCGGACTGTATTCGCTGTCACGTATGCGGCTTCACCTGGCCGAGCTCCGCGCCGCGGCCGACGTCGAGGACTGACGGCGTGGCGCCCCCCCCGCCCCCCCCGGACCGCGTCCGTATCGCGGCCCACGCGAAGCTCAACCTGTTGCTCCGCATCCTGGCGCGGGAGGCGCCGTCCGGGTACCACCAGATCGAGACCGCGTTCGCGCTGCTCGAGCTGGCCGACGAGCTGGTCGTGAGCCGGACCGCGGACGGCGGCGGCGTCACGCTCGCCGTGGAGGGGCCTGACCTCGGTCCCGTGGAGGACAACCTGGCGATGCGGGCGGCGCGGGTCGTCCTCGATGCGACGGACCGGAAGTTCGGTGTGGCGATCGAGCTGACGAAGCGCATTCCGGTGCGCGCGGGGCTGGGCGGCGGGTCGAGCGACGCCGCGGCGGCGCTCCACGCCGTGAACGCGCTCGCCGGTGACGCGGTCCCGCACCACGAGCTGCTCCACTTCGCCGCGCGGCTCGGCGCCGACGTCGCGTTCTGTGCGAGCGGCGCGCCCGCCGCCGTCGCGTGGGGTCGGGGCGAGCGGCTGTTCCGGCTCGTGCCGCCGCCCGCCGCACCCGCGCTCGTCGCCGTCCCTCCTCCGTCCCTCGCCGTGGCCACGCCCGACGCCTACCGCTGGTGGGACGACATGCATCTCGAGCCGCCGGCGCGGGGGCCGGTCGTCCTCGACGCCGCCGCGTTCGCGACCTGGGGCAGCATCGGCCGGCTGGGGGGCAACGACTTCGAGGTGCCGGTGTTCGGGAAGCACCCCGGATTGCGCGCCTTGTACGAGAAGCTGGCGCAGACGCACCCGTACTGGGTGCGGCTGTGCGGCTCGGGCGGGGCCGTGGCCGCGGTGTACGCGAGCGAGCGGCTGCGCGACGACGCCGCGATGATGCTGGGCGAGAAGCAGCAACAGTTGATCAAGACGTCGACCCGGGCCGCGGCAGCGCCCGGTCCAGAGGCTCAGTAGGCGCGACCGCACGCGGTGGCGGGCCCGCAGCCCCGGGCGTATAGTGGAAGAGACACTAGCGCCCGAGGGACATCATGCCCGAACAGCTCATCGGAACGGTGGTGCATTACTTCAAGGGGCCGAGCGTCGCGGTCGTGCGCGTCACCGAGGGCGAGCTGGCGGTGGGCGACCAGGTGCGGTTCCACGGTCACACCACCGACTTCACCGAGCAGATCGCCTCGATGGAGGTGAACCACCAGAAGGTCGAGCGGGCGCGCCCGGGGGAGGAGGTCGCGATCCAGGTGACCGACCGCACCCGCCAGCACGATCAGGTCCTCAAGGTGACGCCATGAGGTGGCGTAGACGCCGCGCACGCGGCGCTCATCGTCGTCGCCGCGTGCGCGAGCCCCGCTAGTTCTCCCCCCGCTTCACGTCCCGCGCCGACTTCCGCGGCGCTGTCGATCGACAATCACGAGCGCTACTACGACATCGCAGGCTCGAGCGTGCAGGAGTTGCGCGACGAGATCCGCCGCCTTGGCCCCCAGGGTGGCGACGACGCGCTGACCGTCTGGGACCTCGAGTGGACCTACGGCGACGCGCCGGCGGCGCACGGTTGCGTGCTGCGAAACGTGAGGGTCACCCTCACGGTGACGACTACCCTGCCCCGGTGGGAACCGCCCGCTGGTACGCCCGCCCGCCTGGTCGAGTCCTGGCGGACCTATCTCGCGCATGTGAGAGTGCACGAAGCCGGTCACAAGGCGATCGCCGAGCAGTATGCGAGGAAGCTCGTGGCGGCGCTCGGGTCACTGCGCGGGGCGACTTGTCGGGAGGTGTGGGACGCGGCGCAGCGCACGGCGACGCGGGTGGTGGAGGAGGGCCGCACGAGGAACCGCGCCTACGACGTGGAGACG
>WNGJ01001763.1_pt1 | contig 21451 bp, 17 predicted proteins | sample 5400611 | NCBI WGS metagenome assembly WNGJ01 (sample SAMN13153375, study PRJNA577476) | soil metagenome | isolation source: 40 cm soil or saprolite under Garry oak tree replicate 1 | place: USA:California | collected 2016-06-15
GGTGACCGTGGACGGGGCCAGCGTGCGCGCGGCGCCGTTGTGGATGCCGCGCAGCCACCGCCAGGCGAACGCCTCGCCGGCCCGGCCGAGCCGGTAGGCCCGGGCGTAGGACGGCAGGTCGGTCTGGTACACCGCGACCACGGGCAGGCCGAGCCGCCGGGCCACTGCGGCGCCGTGCGCGCCCAGGACGACCGGGCTGGCCAGGTGCACCACCTCGGCCCGGTGCTTGACGAGCGCGGCCCGGACCCGGCGGCTGGGCAGCCCCAGCCGGAAACCCGGGTAGCCGGGCAGCGGGACGGCGGGTACGCGCACCACCGGGAACGGAAACGAGGTCCGCTCCTGTCTGTTCGCCTCCGGCGGCCGGGGCGCGATGACGAGCGGGTGGTGGCCGTGGCTGGTGAGGAGTTCCGCGACCCGCAGGACGCAGTGCGCAACGCCATTGACGTCGGGCGGGAACGACTCGGTGATGATCGCGACCCTCATGGTCACAAGGTGCGATATCAACCGATCGTGGCATAGCAGCCGCCGTGACTTCCAGGCGAAAGTTCTGTGACTTCTTGGTTTTCAGTACCCATGCCCTTGCCCGGCGGCCACCGCGGGTTCGGGGCCGTCGGTGACCGGGAGCAGCCGCCCAGGCTGGCCGTTCCCAGCCCGCGGTCGAGGCGACGTTGGCATTTCTGCGGAGCAGGTAAGAATGACTGTAAAGGGAGGAGTCGCCGATGAGCGCGCCAGCGGAGACGCAGAGCGTTGCCTGGTCCGAGGCTTCACTGCGGGGGTTCCTGCACGGGCTGCCTGGGGTGGACCAGGTGGGGGCGGAGACGCGAGCGGCCATGCTGGCCAGCCGGTCGATCAAGACCACGGCCAAGCAGTGGGCGCTCGACGCCGCCATCTCGATGATCGACCTGACCACGCTGGAGGGCCAGGACACGCCGGGCAAGGTCCGCGCGCTGTGCGCCAAGGCCAAGCGCCCCGACCCCGCCGACCCGACCGCGCCGGCGGTCGCCGCCGTCTGCGTGTACCCGGACCTGGCCCACGTCGCGGCGGCCGAACTCCACGGCAGCGGCGTGCACGTGGCCAGCGTGGCCACCGCGTTCCCCAGCGGGCGGACGAGCCTGGAGGTCAAGCTGGCCGACGTGAAGTACGCGGTCGCGGCGGGGGCCGACGAGGTAGACATGGTGATCGACCGCGGCGCCTTCCTGGCCGGGCGCTACCAGCAGGTCTTCGACGAGATCACGGCGGTCAAGGACGCCTGCAACGGGGCCCATCTCAAGGTGATCCTGGAGACCGGCGAGCTGGTCACGCTGGACAACGTGCGGCGGGCGTCGTGGCTGGCCATGCTGGCGGGCGCCGACTTCATCAAGACCTCGACCGGCAAGGTCGCCCCGGCTGCCACGCTCCCGGTGACCCTGGTCATGCTGGAGGCCGTGCGCGATTTCCTCCAGACGCACGGCCGGCAGGTCGGCGTCAAGCCGGCCGGCGGCATCCGCACCGCCAAGGACGCCCTCCGTTACCTGGTCCTGGTCAACGAGACGGCGGGGGAGGACTGGCTGGATCCCCGCTGGTTCCGCCTGGGTGCTTCCAGCCTGCTGAACGACCTGCTCATGCAGCGGACCAAGATGGCCACCGGCCGCTACTCGGGTCCCGACTACTTCACCCTGGACTGACATGCCTAAGTTCGAGTACGCACCAGCGCCGGAGTCGCGGGCGGTCGTCTCGCTGCGCGAGTCTTACGGGCTCTTCATCGACGGCGAGTTCGGCCCGGGCGTGGACGGCCGCGCGTTCAAGACCATCTCGCCGGCCACCGAGGAGGTCCTGGCCGAGGTGACCGAGGCCGGCCCCGCTGACGTGGACCGTGCGGTGACCGCCGCCCGCAAGGCCTACGAGCACACCTGGTCGCAGCTGCCGGGGAAGGAACGAGCCAAGTACCTGTTCCGGATCGCCCGGATCGTCCAGGAGAAGGCCCGTGAACTCGCCGTGCTCGAGTCGCTCGACAACGGCAAGCCCATCCGCGAGTCGCGCGATGTCGACATCCCGCTGGTCGCGGCGCACTTCTTCTACAACGCCGGGTGGGCCGACAAGCTGGAGTACGCCGGCTACGGCCCGGCGCCGCGTGCGCTCGGGGTGGCCGGCCAGGTCATCCCGTGGAACTTCCCGCTGCTCATGCTGGCCTGGAAGATCGCGCCGGCGCTGGCCTGCGGCAACACGGTGGTGCTCAAGCCGGCCGAGACGACGCCGCTGACCGCGCTGGCCTTCGCGGAGATCTGCCAGCAGGCCGACCTGCCCCCAGGAGTGGTCAACATCGTCACCGGGGCCGGGGAGACCGGCCGCGTACTGGTCACCCACCCCGGCATCGACAAGGTCGCGTTCACCGGCTCCACCGAGGTCGGCAAGGAGATCGCCCGCGCCTGCGCTCCTTCGCGCAAGAAGGTGACCCTCGAACTGGGCGGCAAGGCCGCCAACATCGTGTTCGAGGACGCGCCCGTGGACCAGGCGGTGGAGGGCATCGTGAACGGCATCTTCTTCAACCAGGGCCACGTCTGCTGCGCGGGCTCGCGGCTGCTGGTGCAGGAGTCCGTCTACTCCGAGGTGCTGGCGTCGCTGCGGCGTCGGCTGGCGACCCTGCGGCTCGGCGACCCGCTGGACAAGAACACCGACGTCGGCGCCATCAACTCCGCCGCCCAGCTGGCCAAGATCCGCGAGCTGTCAGAGGTCGGCGAGGCGGAGGGCGCACAGCGGTGGTCGCCGCCGTGCGAGCTGCCGGTGAAGGGCTTCTGGTTCCCGCCCACGGTGTTCACCGGGGTGTCGCAGGCGCACCGCATCGCGCGGGAGGAGATCTTCGGGCCAGTGCTCTCGGTGCTGACGTTCCGGACGCCGGCCGAGGCGGTGGAGAAGGCCAACAACTCGCCGTACGGGCTGTCGGCCGGGGTCTGGACCGAGAAGGGATCGCTGATCTTGTGGATGGCCTCCCGGCTGCGCGCCGGGGTGGTATGGGCGAACACGTTCAACAAGTTCGATCCGACGTCGCCGTTCGGGGGCTACAAGGAATCCGGCTACGGCCGGGAAGGCGGCCGGCACGGACTGGAGGCCTACCTCGATGTCTGACACCGCCGCGGCCACCCGCATCGCCGTGCGGAAGACGTACAAGCTGTACATCGGCGGGGCCTTTCCCCGCTCGGAGAGCGGAAGGTCCTACGTGGTGACCGACCACAAGGGCGGGTTCCTGGCCAACGCGGCCCTGGCGTCACGCAAGGACGCCCGGGATGCCGTCGCGGCCGCGCGGAAGGCGTTCGGCGGCTGGTCGGCGGCCACCGCCTACAACCGCGGGCAGGTGCTGTACCGGGTCGCCGAGTTGCTGGAGGGCCGGCGCGCGCAGTTCGCGGCCGAGGCGCGCAGCGCTGAGGGGCTCACGGCCCGGCAGGCCGAGGCGGTGGTGGACGCGGCCATCGACCGCTGGGTCTGGTACGCCGGCTGGGCGGACAAGCTCGCCCAGGTGCGCGGGGCGAGCAACCCAGTGGCCGGGCCCTACTTCAACTTCTCGCTGCCCGAGCCGACCGGCGTGGTGGCGGCGATCGCGCCGCAAGCCTCGAGCCTGCTCGGCTTCGTCTCGGTGGTCGCGCCCGCGGTGGTGAGCGGCAACACGGTGGTGGCGGTGGCCAGTGAGCGCTTCCCGCTGCCCGCGGTGTCGCTGTCCGAGGTGCTCGCGACCTCCGACGTGCCGGGCGGCGTGATCAACGTGCTGACCGGCCGCACGGCCGAGATCGCGCCCTGGCTGGCCTCGCACATGGACGTGAACGCCATCGACTTGTGCGGCGCGTCCGCCTCGTCCCCCGACCTAGCCGTCGCCGCGGCGGAAAACCTCAAGCGGGTCGTCCGGGCGGGCGAAGAGGACTGGACGCTGACGCCCGGATTGGGGCGCATGCTCGCCTACCTGGAGACCAAGACGGTCTGGCACCCGGCCGGTATCTAGCCGGCGCCCGGGCACATGTCCGGCGGTGAGCGGGGTAGGAAGCCGTGACGTGTCACCGCGGGAGGAAGAATGCCCACCACCGTTCAGCCGGTCATCGTGACCCCGAGCATCCCGCTGCTGCTGGCGTTCTATAAGGCGCTGCTCGGGGCAGTGGAGATATCCCGCGTGCCCGAGGACGGCCCGGCGTTCTTCGTCGGCCTGCAGATCGGCAACGCCGAACTCGGTGTGGTGGCCGACGGGGACGCGCACATCGACGCCCCACAGCGGATCTTGCTCAACGTTAACGTGGCCGATCTGGCCGTCGGGGACGTGACGGGTTTGCTGCAGCACGTCGAGGCCCTGGGCGGCCGGGTACTGGGCCCGCCGAACGACATGCCCTGGGGGCAGCGCGTGGTGCACATCCAGGACCCGGATGGCAACACGGTCAACCTCACCGAGCCCATCTAGCTCACGTCTCTCTCAGTCACTATGCAGATTAACGGATATTAATCGATAAAAAGTTCGTCAATGATCATGGTCGGCTGCTACCATTGAACTAGAAGTCGAGCAGCTAGCCAATCGAGAGGAGCCCATCGGCCGGTCCGCGAGCATCCCGGAGGGAGGTGACGACGTCAATGATTACTGCCGTGTCGCCGGGCAGCGCCGCCGAGGCGCTGGGGATGCTGAAGTCGGCGATGGGGTACCTTTCCACGGCGGATGCCACGCAGCTAGCGGCGGAGGAGCAAGCCCGTTGCCTGCAGGTGCTGGAGAAGGTCAATTCAATGGGCACGGCCGCCAGGACCTCGATCCTGGCCGCGTTTGCCTCTGGCCAGGGCTATTCCGCGGATGCCGATTACAGCCCGCGGGCGTGGCTGATCCACAAGACCAGGATCACCAAAGGCGCCGCCGTGGGCTACACCGCCTGGGTCCGGCGGGCGGCGGCACATCCGCAGGTGGCCGCGGCGATGACGTCAGGGGAGATGTCCGAGTCGATGGCTCGTACGATCTGCCAGTGGAACGACAAGCTGCCGGAGGACTGCCGCCTGGCTGCGGACGCGATCCTGGTCACCGCGGCCAAGGCCGGCATGGACCTGCGGGATCTGGCCGAGCTGGCCCGCGAGATCTACGAGCGGTCCCGCCCGGATACCCCGGATGAGGACCCGGACGGCGGGTTCGAGGACCGGTCCCTGCGGCTGGAGACCACCTTTGACGGCGCCGGTGTCCTGACCGGTGACCTGACGCCGCAGTGCGCCGCGGTAGTAACCGCGGTGCTGGACGCGCTGTCCGCCCCGGCCGGCGCCGAGGACACCCGGACGCATGAGCAGCGGTACCACGATGCGCTACAAGAAGCGATGCGCCGCCTGATCGCCGGCGGCCTGCTCCCCGAGCGGGCCGGGCAGCCGGTGAAGGCCCTGGTCCACGTGTCCCTAGCAGACCTGATGCTGCTGGACGGCAGCTCTGCCCTGATGCAGGAGTGGACCGCCCAGGTGCGCGCCCAATGGGCCGCGCACCGCGCCGCCGCGTCGGCGGCCGGCGGTGACGGCGGTGCGTGGCTGGACGGCGACGCGGCCCGCGCGTTCACCTGCGATGCCTCGGTTACCCCGGTGGTGACCGGCGAGGTCAACCCGGCCGCCCTAGAGGCCCTGGTCCGGCTGTGCGCCCACCTCGACAAGCTCTACCACCACGACGACAGCGATAGCGACCGCGGCGGCGGCGCCGACTGCGGCGATTGCAGCGGCGCCCCGGGCACCTCCGATGACGGCGACGGCCCGACTGCCCCAGACCCGGCGGCGCCAGACCCATGCACCGCCCGCGCGCGGGAAGCCCTCGAGCAGGCCATCATCGGCAAGGCCGTCGACCTTCTATCAGGGCCGGGCGGGCTGGCCGGGTTCCTGCGCCGCCGCCAGCTCGGCGCCCGGCTCGCCGGGCCCAGCCTGCCGCTGGACGTGGGGGTAAGCAGCGACATCCCGGCCGCGATCCGCCGCGCGGTCATCCTGCGGGACCAGCACTGCCGGTTCCCCGGCGGCTGCGACCAGCCCGCCGCGGCGTGCGAGGTGCACCACCTGACCCACAAGGCGAACGGCGGCAAGACCAGCGTCCATGACTGCGCATTGTTCTGCACCTTCCACCATCAAGTGGCCATCCATCAGTGGGGCTGGACCGTCGTCCTGAACCCCGACGGCACCACCACCGCGTGGAACAAGGACAAAACGAAGATCCTCCACAGCCACAGCCCGCCCGCCAGGCCCGGGTAACGGCCCGGCCAGCCAGGGTACGCAGCACCAGATGAACACCTGCCTCAGATCTGGGGCCACGGTGTCATCTGGTGCTGTTCCTTTCTCCGGGGGGCGGGACGCAGTGCCGGATGCCCACCTGCCCCGACCCGGCCGTCACCTTCCGTCGGTGACATCCGTCATGTCGATATCAGGATCTGTCGCACTGGGGCGGACGCGGGTGCGTCCGTAGCGTTGAGGACATGACGAAAGACCGGCCCGGCCCGGCCCGCAACCGCAACCGGTTCCAGGGCGTGGCGATGATCGCGGTGTTCGACATCGCCGGGCCCCTGGCGGCCTACTCGCTGCTGCGCTCGGCCGGGCAGAGCGCAGTCTCCGCGCTCGTCCTGAGCGGCGCCTTCCCGGCGCTGGGCGTGGCCGCCGGCCTGGTCCGTCACCGGCGCGCGGACACGATCGGGGTCCTCGTGCTGGTCGGCATCGCGGTCGGCACCGTCCTTGGGCTGCTGAGCGGCGATCCCCGGCTGGTGCTGGTCGAGGGCTCGGTGCCCACCGCGGTGTTCGGGTTGCTGTGCCTCGGCTCGCTCTGGGCGCGCCGCCCGCTGATATACCGGTTCGCGGTCGAGTTCATCGGCGCGGACACCCCGAAGGGGCGGGACTTCGAGTCCCTCTGGCGCTACCCCGGATTCCGCCATGCCTTCCGGCTCTTCACCGTGGTCTGGGGCGTCGCGTACCTGGCCGAGGCGGCGGCCAGGGTCATCATCGTCGAGATGACCTCGACCGCGACCGCGCTGACCGTTTCCAAGGTGATGCCCTACGTCGTCGGCGCTGCTCTGGCTGCCTGGATGTTCGCCTACGGCCGCCGGACCCGGCGGGAAGGCGAACGGCTCGCCGCCGCCGCCTCCTCCGCCGCCGCTGTCGCCTCAGCCACCGCCGAACCCACCGCCGAACCCACCGCCGAACCCACCGCCGAACCCACCGCCGAACCCACCGCCGAACCCACCGCCCGGGAGGCCCGCGCCGCCATCTCCGTCAGGTGATCGACGAGTGCGGGCGGCGAGTGCACCTCGAACTCACAGCCCAGCCTGAGTAGCCGGGTAGCCAGCCACTCCAACGTGTCGGGCGGTGAGGCCGCCCGGCCACCTGCCTCACCGCCGGCGAGATCCCACCCGGCGAGATCCCAGCCAGGGAGCAACTCCCGCGCCAGCGCGGCCGGCATGTGCACCGTCACCACGGCCCGGAACACCGGAGCCGCCGAGTACAGCCTGTCCCGGGCGAATTCCGCCGGATCCGCGCCCTCCGGTAGCCGCGCCGCGAACCGCTGGCCGGTCAGGAAGGGCTCGCTGATCCGGTCGACGCGGAACGTCCGCCAGTCATCCTCGTCGTTGTCGTAGCCGACCAGGTACCAGCGCCGGCCCGCGGTGACCAGGCGGCACGGCTCTACCAGCCGCCGGCTGGGCGCGCCGTCCGCCGCGACATACGAGAACCGCAGCCGTTGCCCCTCAGCCGACGCCGAGGCCACCAGGGCCAATACGGCGGGATCGACGTCGGACGGCAGCCGGGCAAGCGGAACGGTGGCGCCGCTCACCGCGGCGACGCGGCGCCGGAGCCGCGATGGCAGCACCTGTTCCAGCTTGGCCAGGGCCCGGACGGAGGCGTCCTCCATCCCCTCGATGGCGTTCGCGGCGGCGGCACGCAGCCCGACTGCGATCGCCACCGCCTCTTCGTCGTCAAGCAGCAGCGGCGGCATGGCGGTCCCGGCCACCAGGCGGTAACCGCCGCCGGCGCCCATCGCCGTCCGTACCGGATAGCCGAGATCGCGCAGCCGCTCCACGTCACGGCGGATCGTGCGTCGGCTGACCCGGAGCCGCCTGGCCAGTTCGTCGCCTGGCCAGGTGCGGGGCATCTGCAGCAGCGACAGCAGGCTCAGCAGCCGCGCCGGGGTATCGCTCATGAATCCAGGATGCCGCAACATAGCGGACAGGAACTGGCCGCTATGCCGTCTAGCGTCAGCGGCAAAGAAGGCAAAGAAGGTAAAGGACGGCCAAGGAGGCACACCAAATGACCATCAAGCCCGTTCCCGACGGCTACACCACGGTCACGCCCTGGCTCATCTCCCGCGACACGCCCCGGCTCATCGAGTACGTCACCAACGCGTTCGGCGCCGTCGAACTCGGCCGCCTCACCAGCGCCGGCGGCCGCGTCGAGCACGCCGAGGTCCGCATCGGCGACGCGGTGGTCATGATGTTCGACGCCGCGCCCGGATGGCCGCCCACCCCGGGTTTCCTGCGCCTCTACGTCGAGGACGCCGACGACGTGCACCAAAGGGCGGTCGCGGCCGGCGGGACTTCGGTGACCGAGGTGACGCACCTGGTCTTCGGCGACCGCGTGGGGCGGGTGCGCGATCCGCTAGGCAACGTGTGGTGGATCCAGGCCCGGGTCGAGGAGGTCAGCCCGGAGGAATTGCAGCGCCGCCTCGGCGATCCTGTCTTCACCGAGGCGATGCGGTACGTCCAGGACTCCGACCTCTTCAGCCCGGCCAAGCCCGGCTAGGCACCAAGCCCGGCTAAGCACCAAGCCCGGCTAAGCATGGTGCGCACGGTAGTGCGCCGCCAGCACGTCGTCGCCGAAATCGTCCGCCGGGTTCCGCCACGCCGAATGGATGTGGGTGCCGTTTCCCTGGGTGTTGTCGTGCTCGAGGAGCAGCGTCGGGCCCTGGACCCGGTAGTAGTGCCGCTCCCCGGGTGACGTGCCGCCCGCCCAGGCGAAGGTGAGGTTGTCCATGCCCGCGCGTTCCAGGTCGTGCATCTGCGCCCCGGCCACCTCGTCGGGCAGCCGCCGCACGAACGCCCCGACCAGGGCCGCGAGCGAATCGAGCTGCGACATGTTCAGCCCGGACGCCGGGACGCCCTTGGGGCTGGACCGGACGTAGCTGAGGATGTCGCGTTCGTCCTCGCTGATCACGTAGTCCGGCTCCGGCGCGAACACCGGGTCCGGACGCTCGGTCTCGCCGATCCGGGGCACCATCCGGGCGGCCAGGTCAGGCGGCGGCCGGTGGTGGATGATCGCGGCCCGCCGCTGGGCGGCGTCGAGCGAGTTCACCAGCCGGTAGCCGAGTTCCTCGTCGTCCGCCAGCGGCGCGAGCAGCCCGTAGGACGCGGGCTGCGCGCCCAGCATGCACGGGGTGGGGGAGACGTACCGGCCGCCGACGACGGTGAAGTTGAGTGACACGTGATGCCCGGCGAACTGCCAGCCCCACGCCTGCTCGCCCGGCGAGCCGAACACCTTGAAGCAGTACCGCTCGGGGTTGAACAGATCCGCCAGCGACTCCGGGGCCAGCGCCCGCAGCACGTGCTCCATGGCCATCACCGACACGACCTTGGTGTACGCGGGCAGGCTCGTGCCCGTCAGGATCAGCTCGTGCGCCAGCCGGCGCTGCCCCTCGTCGAGCGCGCCAACCGGCAGCCCGTCCCGGTCCCGCGCGGGCAGGAACGACCACTCGCGCCGCACGTCGCCGGAGCCGAACGGGTAACAGGCCCGCTCCCGCTGCCCCGCGGTCAGCGCCCCGAGGAACGCCGAGGCGGCACCGGCCATCCGTTCGGCCGTCTGAGGTGTTGTCAGCCTTTCCCCGTTGTCCATAACCCGATTATCCGTCGGCGCCGCCATCAATAGGCGCGAAGATCGCGGCCAGGTAGCAGAACAGCGCCGCCGCGGCGGCCAGCGCCATGGCCAGGGACGCGCCGTCGTTCCCGTTGCGCACGAACGCCACCCCGGCGCCCGCGGCCACGACCACGGCGAGCAAGCCCGCAGAGGTAAACCAGACCATGAGCCGGTGCCCGGCGCGGATGGACCGGACCAGCGCGCTGACCGACGCCCCGATCAGCAGCAGCGCGACGATGGCGTGCACGGCCACCGCGCCCTGGCTGAACACCGTCGACCAGAACGACTTGCCGGTCGGGAGCGTGACGTACAGGTTCACCGCGCTGCCCAGCCCGAACTGGATCACCAGCAGCACCGCCGCCCCCATGCAGTTCCCGCGCAGCGCACGCAACCCGGCGGTGCGCCCCGCCGCCCGGGCCGGCTGTGTCGTGGTCATGAAGTTCCTCCCGTAGACGTGCCCCTCGGCCGAACGTAGCCGGGCCCGCCCCCGCGTCGCATCGGGTAAATCGCCCACCTGGGCTAGATTCGGGAGCATGCTCTGGTCACGGACTCCGGAGACGTCCGCGATCGACGGGCTGCTTTCCCGCGCGCGCACCGGCCAGGGCGGCGGCCTGCTGCTCCGCGGCGAGCCGGGGATCGGCAAGTCCGCCCTGCTCCGGTACGCGCACGCGCGGGCCAGCGGCGCCTGCGTGCTGGCGGCCGCCGGGACGGCGGCCGAGTCGGACCTGGCCTACGCCGCGGTACACCAGCTGCTCGGCCCGCTGCTGCCGGGCGTGGACGGCCTGCCCGGACCGCAGGCGGCGGCGCTCCGGATCGCGCTCGGCCTGCAGGCTGCCCCGGACGCCCCGGACCCGTTCCTGGTCTCGCTGGCCGTGCTCACCCTGCTGTCCGACGCGGGCCGGCCCGTGCTCTGCCTGGTCGACGACGTGCAATGGCTGGACGGGCCGTCGGCCGGCGTCCTGGCCTTCGTCGTCCGCCGGCTCGGGGAAGAACCCATCGTCGTGCTGGCCGCCGCCCGGACCGCTCCGGACCGGAGCGATCATTGGTCCCGAACGGACCTGGTTGACCGCCTCGTCCAGGCTGGACTGCCCGAGCGGGTCATCGGCCGCCTCGCTCCCGATGAGGCCGGCGCCCTGCTGGCCGAGCGGTGCGGCGGCCCGCTGGCTGCCCCCGTCCGTGACGCGCTGCTCGCGGCCGCCGCGGGCAATCCGCTCGCGCTCATCGAGCTGCCGGGCACGCTGCGCCCGGCCCAGCTCGCCGGGACCGAACCGCTGCCCGAGCCGCTCCCGCTGGCCGGGGAGCTCGAGCGCGTGTTCGCGGCGCGGGTCAGCCAGCTGGAACCGGGCCCGCGTACGCTGGCCCTGCTGTGCGCCTGTTCCGGGCGGCTGCCCGCGGTCACCGAGGCGGCTGCCGCCTTGGGCGTCGACGCGGCCGGGCTCGACCGCCTCGACGACCTGGTCGCGATCGTGGCCCCGGCCGTGGTGTTCGCGCATCCGCTGATCCGTTCGGCGGCCTATTACCAGGCCAGCCCGGCCGAGCGGCGAGCCGCGCACGCCGCCCTGGCCGACCGGGAGGAGGACGACCGCCGGGCCTGGCACCTGGCCCGGGCGGCCTCCGGCCCCGATGAGCGGGCCGCCGCCGAGCTCGAGCGGTCGGCGATGAGGACGCTGCGGCGCAGCGGATACGGCGCGGCCGCCGCCGCGCTGGAACGCGCCGCCGAGCTCAGCCCGGCCGACGCGGACCGGTCCCGCCGCCTGGCCGCCGCGGCCGACGCCGCCTGGCACGGCGCGGATACCTCCCGCGTGCGGGCCCTGATTGACCGGGCCGAACGGCTCCCGCCCCCGGAACCCGCGGTCCGGCTGCGGCTGCGGCACATCCGCGGCCTGATCGAGCTGCGGTCCGGGGTGCCCGCCGACGGGCTGGCCATCCTGCTGCCGGCGGCCGCCGAAGCGGTCAAGACCGATCCGCACCTCGCGGTGGCGATGCTCGCCGAGGCGGGGGAGTGCGCGTTTCAGGCGGGCGACGAGGGCGCGGCGCTAGAGATCGCCGCGCTGCTCGCGGCCCTGCCGGACAGCGGCGACCCGCGCGACGCGCTGATGGCCGCGCTCTACCGGTCGGTCGGCCCGGTCCCCCGGGGGGAGGCCCCGGCGCCGTCCGCCCTGGAGCGGTGCGCCCTGGAGCTGGGCGACCTGGAGGAGCTCGACGATCCCGATCTGCTGGCCCGGGCCGGCGGGATGCTGCACGGCCTGGGCCGCTACGCCCTGGCCCGCCGGCTGCGGGTCAAGGCCGTGGCCCAGGCCCGGGCGCTGGGCGCGGCGGGGACGCTGGCCTGGGCGCTGCGCTCGCTGGCCCTCGACGAGATCGACTACGGCCGATTCGCCTGGGCCGCCGCCTACGCCGCCGAGGGGCTCCAGCTCGCGCTCGAGGCGGGCCAGCCCAACCTGGCCTGCCAGCACCGGGCGTTCCTGGCCGAGATCGCCGCCGTACGCGGGCCGGAAGCCGACGCCCGCCGCCTCGGCGACGAGGTCCTCGCCGAGGCGACCGGGCGCGGCCTGCGCGGGACGGTCGCCTTCGCCCGGCGCGCGCTGATCCAGCTGGCGCTGGCCACCGGCCGCCCGGACGAGGCCCTGGTCCAGCTGGAGGCGATGTGGACGCTGGGCGCCATCGTGCACCGCGGGCTGGCCCGGCACAGCGTGCCCGACCTGGTGGAAGCGGCGGTGCGGGCCGGGCGGCCCGAGCTCGGCGCCGAACGGCTTCCCGGCTACCTGGCCTGGGCCGACGCGGTCGGTTCCGCGGAGGCCGGCGCGCTGGCCGCCCGGTCCCGTGCGCTGCTGGCCGGCCCGGATGAGGCGGACGCGCTGTTCGAGGAGAGCCTGCGGCTGCACGCCGCCACCGACCAGCCGATGCAGCAGGCCAGGACGACCCTGCTGTACGGCGAGCACCTGCGCAGGCGCCGCCGCCGGGCCGACGCGCGTGGGTACCTGCACCTCGCGGCCGACGCCTTCGAACGGCTCGGCGCCGCCTGCTGGGCCCAGCGCGCCCGGGACGAGCTGCGGGCGACCGGCGAGACCGTCCGCAAGCGCGACGAGGGGCAGGCCATCGACCGGCTCACACCGCAGGAACTGCAGGTGGCCCGGGCGGTGAGCCAGGGCCTGACCAACCGTGAGGCCGCGGCCCAGCTGTTCCTCAGCCCGCGTACGGTCGATCATCATCTGCGCAGCGTCTACCGCAAGTTCGGGATCACCTCGCGGGCCGAGCTCGCCCTGCTGGCCGGAGGGCTAGCCGGGTCGTAGCTGCGAGTAGTTCGCAGCCGCACGAGGGTGGCAGGTATCGATGTGCGGCAACGGGTTTCCCGGGTCATGCTGGGAAGATGAGCAGCGAGCAACACCACGGCCACGAGCACGACGCCGGCCACTCCCACCCGGAGGGCCGGGGACTGCGGGCCCGCGTCCGGCACGCCGTCGGACCGCACTCGCACGCGCACGACCGCGCGGTCGACCCGGTGCTCGAATCCTCGGCCGCGGGCCTGCGGACACTGTGGATCTCGCTGGCCGGGCTGGCCGCGACGGCGCTCGCGCAGGTGGTGGTGGTCGCGCTGTCCGGCTCGGTCGCGCTGCTCGGCGACGCGCTGCACAACTCGGCCGACGCGCTGACCGCGGTGCCGCTCGGCATCGCGTTCTTGCTCAGCCGGCGGCGCCCCACCCGCCGCTACACCTACGGCTACGGCCGCGCCGAGGACCTGGCCGGCATCGTCATCGTGGCCGTGATCGTGCTCTCCTCGGCCGCGGCCGCGTACGCCGCCGTCAGCAGGCTGCTGCACCCGCACCCGGTCACCCACCTGCCCGCGGTCGCCATCGCGGCCGCGCTCGGCTTTGCCGGCAACGAACTGGTCGCCGGCTACCGGATCAGGACGGGACGCCGGATCGGATCGGCCGCGCTGGTCGCCGACGGCCTGCACGCCCGGACCGACGGGTTCACCTCGCTGGCCGTGCTCGCCGGGGCGGGCGGGCTGGCGATCGGCTGGCGCTGGGCCGACCCGGTGGTGGGCCTGCTCATCACGGTGGCCATCCTGGCGGTGGGCTGGCAGGCGGCCCGCGAGGTCGGCCGGCGGCTGATGGACAGCGTGGACCCGGCGCTGACCGAGCAGGCCGAGGCCACCCTGCGCGCCACCCCGGGCGTGCTGGCCGCCGAGCGGGTCCGGCTGCGCTGGGTCGGCCGCACCCTCCGCGCCGAGTGCGAGATCTCGGTGGACCCGGCGAGTTCCGTCGTCCAGGCGCACGACATCGCGGTCAGCGCCGAGCACGCGCTGATCCACGCCATCCCCCGGCTCGCCGCGGCCAGCGTGCACGCCGACCCGCTGGACGGCACCGACCACCACGCCCTGCTGGCCGACCATAGAGGGGCCTAGACCCGGGGCAGGATCGCGGCCAGCAGGGCGCCCATCCGGCTGGCCGAGGCCCGGCCCGCCTCGACCACTTCGGCGTGGCTGAGGCCTTGCCCGGCCAGGCCCGCCGCCAGGTTGGTGACCAGGGAGATGCCGAGCACCTCCGCGCCCAGGTGGCGGGCCGCGATCGCCTCCAGGCCGGTCGACATCCCGACCAGGTCGGCGCCCAGCCGGCCGAGCATGGTGATCTCCGCCGGGGTCTCGTAGTGCGGGCCTGGCATCATCGCGTAGACGCCCTCGGCCAGGCTCGGGTCGGCCTCGCGGGCCAGCCCGCGCAGCCGCGGCGAGTACAGGTCGGTCAGGTCCGTGAACCGCTGCCCTGGAGGGGGCGGCCCGGCCAGCGGGGACCGGCCGGTCAGGTTGAGGTGGTCGCTGATCAGCACCGGCTCGCCGACGCTGAGCCCGGACCTGATGCCGCCGGCCGCGTTGGTCAGCACCACCGTGCGGCAGCCCGCCGACACCGCCGTCCGCACCCCGTGCACCACGGCGGCCGGGGACAGCCCCTCGTACAGGTGCACCCGGCCGAGGAACACCAGGACCCGCACCGGCCCCGCGGCGACGATGCGGACCACCGGCGTGTGCCCCGGCACGGTGGAGGCGGGAAACCCGCCGAGTTCGGCCAGCGGTATCTCGGTCGCCGCCGCGCCGATCGCGTCGGCGGCCGGTGTCCAGCCCGAGCCGAGGACCACGGCGGCGTCGTGCGGGCCGGCCAGGGCGGTGAGGCGGTCGGCGCTGGCCGCCGCGGCGGCGAAAGGATCGTCGGTCACGAGGGCCATCATCGCGTAGCTCCGGCCGAAGATGGAATTACCCGTGATTGGTTGTAGCGTGTCTTGGTGGACGACGAGGCTGTGGCGGTGCCGGATCAGGTAGCCGCCGACGGGGGACAGCAGCGGCCCGCGTTTGACGACCCGCGGATACCGTGGGCCGGCAAGGCGCAGCGGGCCGACATCTTGTGCTGGGCCGGCATCATGCTCGGCGGCATCTTCTACTGGGTGACGCTGCCGTTCCGCGCCTCCCTGGTCGGCAAGCACCCGCTGCTGCTCGTGTTGCTGAACGGGAGCACCGAGGGGATCATCTCCGCCGCCGCGTTCGCCCGGGTCGGGCACGGCACGCTGGTCGTGGTGCTGCTTGCCGCCCTCGTCGGGCTGATCAAGTTCGATCCGTTCTTCTGGTGGGCGGGCCGGCGGTGGGGCGAGCGCGTCATCGCGCTGCTGTCCGGGCGGCGCAACCGCGGGGCCAGGTACATGAACCGCGTGCACCGCTGGGGCCGCAAGTTCACCTGGCCCGCCGTGGTGATCGCCCCGTTCCTGCCACTCCCGAGCGCGATCATCTACGTCATCGCCGGCTGGGCCGGGATGCGGCTGGTCACGTTCATCATCCTGGACGCCATCGGCTTGCTGATGTGGGCGGGCATGCTGGCCGGCCTCGGCTACGCACTGGGCCACCACGCGGTGGTCGTGGCGCAGTCGATCTCGCACTACGGGCTGTGGATCTCACTCGCGCTGATCGCGATCATCATCGTCGCCCAGGTGCGCTCCCAGCGCCACATGATGCGCACCGCCAACGAGGCCCGCGCCGCCCACGAGGCCAGCACCGCCCGCGAAGCCAGCAGCGCCCGCGAAGCCAACAGCGTCGGCGAAGACGAGGGCGACCCGGCCTAGGGCCGGCTCGACTGGCGTACCACCAAGCGGCAGGGAACCGTTCGCGTGCCGTGCGCGGGCTCTTCGGCGATGGCGCTAAGCAGAAGCTCGGCGGCCATCCGCCCTACCTCCTCCAGGCACATGTCGACGCTGCTCAGCGAGGGCTGGGCGCCGAGCGCCATCGGCTCCCAGTTGTCGAAGCCGACCAGTGCGACGTCACCCGGTATTGTCCGGCCGATCGCGCGGAGCGTGTCGGCCACGCCGCGGGCGATCTGGTCGCTGCCACAGAAGATCGCGTCGGTGTCCGGCTGGTCGGCGAGCAACTGGCTGGCCGCCTCCCGGCCCCAGCGCTCGCTCCACTCGCCGAACCGCACGTCGCCCTGCGGCATCACGCCGGCCGCCGCGAGCACGGCGCCGAACCCCGCCGCCCGCTCGCGCGCCGCCAGGAACCGCTCCGGCCCGGTGATATGCCCGATCCGCCGCCGGCCCCCGCCGAGCAGGTGCTCGGCGGCGGCGCGCCCGCCGCCCTCGTCATCCGGCAGCACCGCGGGCCCGTCCTCGCCCGCCGGCTGGGTCATCGCGTACACGACCGGAATGCCGGGCCCGGCCACCACCGGCGGCCGGGGCTCGACCCGGCGGCCGGTGACGATCAGGCCGTCCACCCGGCGGGCGGCCAGCATCTCGACGTAGCGCCGCTCGCGCACCGGATCGTCCCTGGTGTCGCACATGAACACCGAGACCTGGCCGGTGCCGAGCGCGTCCTCGGCGCCGAGCATGACCGGGATGCTGAACCGGCCGAAGCTGTCCGTGGTGATCAGGCCCACGGTGAACGAGCGGCCCGCGAGCAGGGCCTGGGCCAGCGTGTTCGGCGCGAAGCCGAGCCGCTGGGCCGCCTCGGCGACGCGCTCCCTGGTCTCGGTGCGCAGCTTGCCCTGCCCGTTGAGCGCCTTGGAGGCAGTGCCGATGGACACGCCGGCCTCTGCCGCCACGTCACGGATAGTCACCCGCCTCATCTGCACTCCTCGGGGTCGGGCTAGCACTGTTGACGTCTCGCGAGCCAGCCTCTAGCCTACGTTTCCGTGGGAAACTAGGAAAACCTATTCCTTGACCATGGAGCCGCGTACGTGAACAGCGCTGAATCCGCCAGGACCGCACCACCCCAGGACCCGGCCGGTCCCGCCGGTCCTCCGGGTAGCGTAACCGGACCCGTCGCCCCGGTCGCCGCCGCTCCCGGGACGCACCAGCCGCTCGCCCGGGCCAGCCTGGCCGAAGGGCTACTGCACCAGTGGCAGCGGCGCAACCTGGCCGCCAGCCTGCCGCTCGCGCTGCGCCAGCTCGAGGACGCGGGCAACCTGAACAACGTGCGCCTGGCGATCGAGGCGGGGCGCGCGGCCGAGCCCAAGACCGCTGACGCCGAGGGCGAGAACACCACCGGGGCCGACGGCTACGGTGCGGCGGGCGGGCACCGCCCGGTCGGGGTCGGCCCGGTCGATCCGCTGCCCGGGACCGGGTACCTCGGGCCGGTGTTCATGGACTCGGACATCTACAAGACCCTGGAGGCGATCGGCTGGGAGCTGGCGCACGGCCGCCTGCCAGGAAACCCCGAATCGCGCGAGCTCGCCTCCTTCGCGGCTGAGGTCACCGCCCTGCTCGAGGAGGCGCAGCGCCCCGACGGCTACCTGAACTCCTACTTCCAGGTCAGCGGCGAGCCGCGGTACACCCGGCTGGCCTGGAGCCACGAGATGTACTGCGCCGGTCACCTGATCCAGGCCGCGGTCGCACTCCACCGCGGCGCGGGTGACGGCCGGCTGCTCGCCGTCGCCGTGCGCCTGGCCGATCACCTGGTGCGCGAGTTCGCGGGCCAGGAGCGAGGCCTGGACGGGCACCCGATCATCGAGACCGCGCTGGCCGAGCTCTACCGTGAGACCGGAACCGTCGCTTACCTCGAGCTGGCCCGCCAGTTCGTCGACCAGCGCGGCCGAGGGCTGGCCGGGGACTCCGGCATGGGCCGCCGCTACCTGCAGGACCACATGCCGGTGCGGACGTCGGACACCGAAGTCGGGCACGTGGTACGAGCGTTGTACTTTGAGGCGGGAGTGACGGATGTCGCTGCCGAGACAGGCGAGCGTGAGCTGCTTGAGTCCTCGGTGCGCCGCTGGGACGACATGGTTTCCGCCAAGACGTACCTGACCGGCGGCAACGGGTCACGGCACGCCACCGAGGGCTTCGGCGACCGGTTCGAGCTGCCCCCGGATCGCGCTTACAACGAGACCTGCGCCGCGATCGCCAGCTTCCAGTGGAGCTGGCGGCTGCTGCTCGCCACCGGCGACGCGAAGTACGCGGACCACATGGAGCGCGTGCTCTACAACGGCTTCGGCGCCGCGATCGCCACCGAGGGCCAGCGGTTCTTCTACGTCAACCCGCTGCAGCGCCGCGAGGACCACTTCGAGAAGGACGATCCCGGCCGGCGCCGCATCTGGTTCAACTGCGCCTGCTGCCCGCCGAACATCATGCGCCTCATCGCATCCCTGGAACACTATCTCGCCACCGAAGCCGGTGACACGCTGTACGTCCACCAGTACACGGGGTCACGGCTGGCCGGGGCGGGCCTCGACCTGGAGGTCACCACCGACTACCCCTGGTCCGGCGCCGTCTACCTGCGCGTGCTCGCCGCGCCGCAGGCCGCGCGCGGACTGGCGCTGCGGGTGCCGGCCTGGAGCACCAGCACCCGTATCTCGGTCAACAATGATCCCGAACGGACCGGGGTGTCACCCGGCTACCACATTCTTCATCGCTCCTGGCGGCCGGGCGACGTGATCACCCTGCACCTGGACGTGACCCCGCGCTGGACCCACCCGGACCGGCGCGTGGACGCGGTGCGCGGCTGCGTGGCCGTCGAGCGCGGGCCGCTGGTCTACTGCTTCGAGCAGGCCGACCAGCTCGGCGGCACCCGCCTGGACGACCTGGTCATCCAGCCGGGCGGAGTCCTCGGCGAGCGGCCCGTCACCCTGGACGGCATCGGCCAGACGATCGAGGTCACCGCGGCCGTGACCGGGATGCCGGGCACCCCGGTCACCGCTATCGCGATCCCGTACTTCCAGTGGGACAACCGCGACGGCAGGCCGATGCGCGTCTGGATGCCCCATACCCCCGGGAGCTAGGGCCGGACGCCGTAGAGGTACTCAAGCGCGAGCTGGTCCAGGTACTCGTAGGCCAGGCCCCGCTGGGCCAGCGTGTCCACGTCGGCGCGCGGCTCGCGGACGTCGCGCCAGGTCTCGCCGGGGTCCAGCGTCGGCGAGCCGAGCTGGTCCACGCCTGACGCGCGCAGCGCCCCGGCCACCTCCGGGTCGGCCCGGAACGCCCGTACCTTGGCCCGCAGGATCAGGTAGTTGCGCATGCAGGCGGCCGCGGACGCCCAGACGCCCTCGTCGTCCTCGGTCCGCGGCGGCTTGTAGTCAAAGTGCACCGGGCCGTCGTACCCGCCAGCCTCCAGCGTGTCCACCACCCAGAAGGCGCCGCGCACGTTCCCGGCGCCGAACCGCAGGTCCTGGTCGTACCGCGGCCCGTGCTGCCCGTTCAGGTCGATGTGGAACAGCTTGCCGTGCCACAGCGCCTGGGCGATCCCGTGCGCGTAGTTCAGCCCGGCCATCTCCTCGTGCCCGACCTCGGGGTTCACCCCCACCATGTCGCCGTGCTCGAGCGCGTTGATGAAGGCCAACGCGTGCCCCACCGTGGGCAGCAGGATGTCGCCGCGCGGCTCGTTCGGCTTCGGCTCGATCGCGAACCTGATGTCGTAGCCCTGCTCGCGCACGTACTCGCAGAGCAGGTTCAGGCCCTCGGCGTACCGGTCGAGGGCGGCCCTGATGTCCTTGGCGGCCCCTGATTCCGCGCCCTCGCGCCCGCCCCAGAAGATGTAGGTCTTCGCGCCCAAGTCTGCCGCCAGGTCGAGGTTTCGCATCACCTTGGCCAGCGCGAACCGCCTGATCTCCCGGTCGTTGGCGGTGAACGCCCCGTCCCGGAATATCGGGTGGCCGAACAGGTTGGTGGTGGCGGTGGTCACGACCAGCCCGGTCTCGGCCAGCGCCTTGCGGAACGCGGCGATCCGCTCGTCCTGCTCGGCCGGGGTGGCGTCGAAGGTGAACACGTCGTTGTCGTGGAAGTTCACCCCGTAGGCGCCGAGCTCCGCCAGCTTGTACACGGCCCGGTCGGCGGCCATCGGCGGCCGCACGGCTGAGCCGAACACATCCACTCCCTGCCAGCCCACCGTCCAGATGCCGAACGAGAAACGGTCCTCGCGCGTGGGAACGAAATCAGTGCTCACCAGCCGGTCCTTTCCTGAGCTACCTGCATTACCCATGCTTTCACGCCCCCACCCCGCCCCCCGAGCCCCGGTCCATGATCGTGGCCAGTTTTGGGCAAATAACGCCCATTTCTGGCCATTATCATGAAGCCCCGGCACCGGACCAATTGGCCGTGGCGTCGCGGAGGGCCGCGTATCGCTCGCGGACCAGCGGAACCGGCTCCGCGGTGTACTCCGCGCTGGTGCCCGGCAGCGGCCAGGCGGGCGGTTCTGCCGCGCCGGAGAGCGCCCAGGCGGCCTGCCGGGCCGCGCCGAGCGCTACCCATTCGGGGGGGCCGGGGGGTCGTCCCCCCGGGCGAGCGCCGCTCGCGGGCTCGGGCACCGACACCGGCACGCCGAAGATCATCGGCGCGATCCTGCGCACGGCCTCGGACCGGGCGGCGCCCCCGATCAGGATCACCCGCTGCGCGGTAATGCCGCAGTCGGCCAGGTTGTCGATGGCGTCCGCGAGCGAGCAGAGCACCGCCTCGACCGCGGCCCGGGCGAGGTTCTCCTGCGTGGTGTTGGCACTGGTCAGGCCGCGCAGCACGCCGCTGGCACCGGGCCGGTTCGGGCTGCGCTCGCCGTCCAGGTAGGGGAGCAGGGTCAGGCCCTGCGCGCCGGGGGGCGCGGCCAGGGCCAGCCGGGACAGGCCGGCGGCGTCGGTGCCGAGTATCCGGGCCGTGACCGTCAGCACCCGGGCCGCGTTGATCGTGGCCACCAGGGGCAGGAAGCGCCCGGTGGCGTCGGCGAAGCCGGCCACGGCGCCGGACTCGTCGGCGGCGGGCTCGGCCGCGACCGCGTACGCGGTGCCCGAGGTGCCGATCGAGACGACCACCTCGCCCAGGCCGAGGCCCAGGCCGAGCGCGGCGCCCATGTTATCCCCGGTCCCGGCGGACAGCGCCGCGCCGCCGGGGGTCCTGGCGACGATTTCGGCCGGGGCGGCGAGCCGCGGCAGCCCGGCCGGCTTGCCCAGCGCGGCCTCGGCCATCTCCGGCAGCCAGCGCCCGGTGGCGGGGGAGAAGTAGCCGGTGCCCGAGGCGTCGCCGCGGTCGGTGGCGGGCTCGTGCGCCCGGTCGCCCAGCCGCCAGGTCAACCAGTCGTGCGGGAGCATCACGTGCGCGGTCCTGGCGGCGGCGTCCGGTTCGTTTTCGGCCAGCCAGCGCAGCTTGGTGACGGTGAACGAGGCCG
>WNGJ01009270.1_pt1 | contig 21448 bp, 21 predicted proteins | sample 5400611 | NCBI WGS metagenome assembly WNGJ01 (sample SAMN13153375, study PRJNA577476) | soil metagenome | isolation source: 40 cm soil or saprolite under Garry oak tree replicate 1 | place: USA:California | collected 2016-06-15
TCGCAACCGGGCTCTCGCGCACCAGGGAGAAACCGACCTCTTTGCCGACGGCCCCCCAAATTACCGCGCTCGCCTCCGCTCGAACAGTTTCATCCAAAGCGGGTCGGCGCCTTCACGCCGGTCCCAACTCGCAATGACGGCCCTCACAACAACCCGGCTCATATGCGTCAAACCTCTGGCAATCCCTTGGTTTCACCGCGCGGCCGATCCAACTGTCTGATCTGCCGCCCTTTTCGCCAATCGTTCCACATCGCAGGAAACAAATTCAATTCCATTGAGATCGCTAGTTGTTGCCGTGATCATCACATCGGGTTGTTGCCGTGACCATCACGTCGAGCAACCTCAGCGAGGCGCAAAAATGTCGAAGATGCGAGCGATCGATGCCGCGGTGCGTGTTCTCGAAAAAGAAGGCGTGGTTTGCGCGTTCGCGGTTCCCGGCGCGGCGATCAATCCGCTGTATTCCGCCTTGAAGAAGCGCGGCTCGATCAATCACATTCTGGCGCGTCACGTCGAGGGCGCGTCGCATATGGCCGAAGGCTACACCCGCGCCAGGGCCGGCAACATCGGCGTTTGCATCGGCACCTCGGGTCCGGCGGGCACCGACATGATCACGGGACTTTATTCGGCGATATCGGATTCGATTCCGATCCTTGCATCACCGGGCAGGCGCCCCGTGCGCGTCTTTACAAGGAGGATTACCACCGCGCGCCAATGGATGAAGCAGTATGGCGTACCCGTCGTGGTGGAGTTCATCCTCGAACGCGTGACCAATATCGCGATGGGACCGAGATCGATAACATCATCGAATTCGAACAGACCCTCGATTTGCCGCTCGATGAGCCGCCGGTGCTTCCGCAAGGAAAACTTCTGCCGGCGTGAAGCGTTGGATTCGGAATCGTTCCAACGGAACCGTTCCTGGAACTTCGCGTCGCCGCCGACTACGGGAACCGTGCAGGTTTTTCACCGAAGTGGAACCGCACAGCTTCGGAACATCCCTCCCGTCCGGCTGTTGACGAAGACCATCAATTCATGGAGGACATGATGAACAACCGTCTTACTGTTTCGCTGGTTGCGGCTTCGCTGCTGGCGTCCAGCGCGGCGTTCGCTCAATCCACCACGGCGACCGGCGCCGCGAACGGCGCCAGAACCGGCGGCGAAGTCGCCGGACCGGTTGGCGAGATCGTTGGCGGTACGACGAGCGCGTGCCGTCGGTCACCGTGCGCGAGCGCGTGGTGGTCGGTGAGCCGCTGCCGCCGACGGTCGAACTGCGGCCGGTGCCGCGCTACAGCGAATACCGCTACGCGGTCGTGAATGACCGGCGGGTGATCGTTGAGCCGAGCACGCGCAAGATCATCAAGATCATCGACTGATCGCGCAGCCTTTGATCAAAAAATCCTCGCGGGAATCACTCCCCGCGAGGATTTTCTTGGCCAGGATTTTCTTGCCGAGGATTTTTGATGTCAGGACGCGTTGGCGTCCGCCCGGCGGGACCGCTGGACGGCCCAATCCAATCCGGCGGCGATGACAACGCCGATACAGGCCGTCACCGCGTCGACGGCAAAATCTTCCAATCGCGCGTGCCGTCCCGGCGCCCAGAGCTGCAGGATTTCGAGGCCGCCGATCCCGGCGACAGCAAGCGCACATGTGCGCAACCGATGCTGCGTATAGGCCAGTCCAAATGCGAGCCCCAGCAACACGAATGCGAACGCGTGCTCGCCGTCCTGTCCGAGGTTGGAGTGCGGCCGGAGTTGCGGTGGTCCAAGCGTCGCAAAGGTGACGGCTGCCGCCAGCAGCCAGGCGAATATTCGAAGGATGATTGTCATCGGGACCAGATATCATGATTCATCGGCCGGATAGCACGGTCACGCGAACGTGCAATGCGGGCGTGGTTAATGACGCCGACGACAGCTCACAACGCTTCCCGCACGCCGAGGCCGAGCATGAAGCGCTCCCTGATCTGCACGGGATCGCGACGGGTGGCGCCAACGCCAGGCTTGTCGTCGATGCGGACCCCGATCAGCGTCGGTTCCGTCGCCGACAGGGACTGATCGATCAGGCGTTCAAAATCCTCCTCATCGGCCGCCCAAACGCTGTTGGAAAGACCGCAGCCGATGGCGATCGCGACGATATCGGCCACCGCGGCGGCGGGAGTCGGCTGCGCGCCGGTGATCTGGTAAACGCCGTTATCCATCACGACCATGGTGAGGTTTTTCGGCGAAAGCGTTGCGATGGTTGACAGGCAGCCCATCTGCATCAGCAGCGAGCCGTCGCCTTCCAGCGCGAATACGCGCCGCTCCGGCTGCGCCAGCGCCACCCCGAGCGCGATCGGGAAGGCGAGGCCCATACTGCCCAGCATGTAGAAATTCTGCGGACGATGGCCGGCCGCCCAGAGATCGAAATTGGTGTTGCCGATACCGCCGATCACGGCCTCTTCGTTCTTCAGCTTCGCGATCAGCCGCGAGGTGAGGTCGAACCGGTTCATCACCTTGGTGTTGCGGGCAGGGATGTTGGTTGTCTGGTTCATGCGCTCACTCACTTCTCGAACACTTTGCCGCCGGTCAACAGCGGCGAGAGGATCAGCGCCACCGGCGCCTGCGTGGCGATGGCCTGCCGGATCGACCGGTCGACAATGAACTCGAATTCGTCGAGCCGGGTCGCGGTGTGGTGCTCCATCGCCAGCGAGTCCAGCACCGGCCGCATGGTGCGGCACACCAGCGACTGCCCGTAGTTGAATTCGCCGAGCGTGCCGCGTTCGGATACGAACATGATCAGCGGAATCTGATAGGGAATCGCCAGCGAGGCCAGCACGTTGGCGAGCGTGGCGAAGCCGGAAGTCTGCATCAGCACTGCGCCGCGCATGCCGCCCATCCAGGCGCCCGAGACGATGCCGACGGCTTCTTCCTCGCGGGCGGTGGGGAAGGTGGTGAAGAACGGATCGGCGTGGATGTTCTTGATCAACGTGGTCAGCACGCGATCGGGGACGTAGGGCACAAGCCGGATGCCGTGGCGCTTCAGTGTTTGCAGCACCACCCCGTGCCAGCTCTTTTCAGGCAGAGCCGTCTCACGCAAAGCCTTCTCTTCCAAACCTTGCGGCGAGGTGGATTGCTCGGCAGCCGCCATCGAATTCTCCCTTGTTTCGCGACGATGTTTCGTTCGCGACCTGATCGCGGCCGTGCCTCGACGAGGCCGAAACTTGACGCGATCTCAGGGATTGTCAACATGCCCGATCGTACCCGTGATCTGCGCCTGATGGCGATGCTGTCGGCCTGCCGGCGTGCGATAGAAGAAGCAAAGAATATCGGGAGAAATGCCATGAGGTGGGTCCGGACCGCAGCCACAGCGGTGGCGATGTTGATCTCGGCCGGGATCGCGTCCGCCCAGCCGGTATTTCCCGCAAAACCGGTGCATATTTTCGTGCCCTATGCTGCCGGCGGCGGCGTGGATATCCTCGCCCGCACGCTAGGCGATGTGGTCTCCCGGCAATGGGGCCAGACCGTGGTGGTCGAAAACCGGCCGGGCGCGGGCGGCGTGGTGGCGTCGCAAGCGCTGGTGGCGTCCCCGCCGGACGGCTACACGCTGATTGTTGTGGCGAGCGGTCATGCCACCAACCCGTTTCTGTATCCCAAAATTCCCTACGACACCTCCAAGGACTTCACGCCGATTTCGCTGTTGGCCTCGTCTCCCAATATCCTCCTGATGCGCGCCGATTCTCCGTTCAAGACGCTGGGCGACATGCTCGCGCAGGCGCGCGCCAAGCCGGGCAGCTTGTCCTTTGGACATGCGGGGACCGGGACTTCCACGCATCTCGCCGGCGAGTTGTTGAAGAATCTCGCTCACGTTGATCTCAATGCCATTCCCTACAAGGGCGGCGCGCCCGCCATCAACGATCTCATGGGCGGGCAAATTCCGATGTCATTCAACAATGGCCCGGAATCGGTAGGGCAGCTCGAGGCCGGCACGCTGCGGGCGCTTGCCGTCACTACCGCTTCGCGGGCATCGTTTCTGCCCAATGTGCCGAGCATGGCCGAGGCCGTGCCGGGCTACCACACCGAGGTATGGTGGGGGTTGCTCGGACCGGCAAGCATGCCCGCCGACCTCGTAGCAAAGCTCTCGCATGATTTTGTCGCGGCTTTGAATACCGAGCCGGTGAAGGAGCGTCTGGCCAAGCTGGGCGCATCGCCGATCGGCAGTTCGCCCGAGCAGTTCGACGCCAAGATTCGCGCCGATTACAAGAAGTGGGGACCCATCATCGAGGCCGCCGGGATCAAGGCCGAATGAGTGAGATGATCCCCGCCTGCCTGCCGCCGCGCGACGTCACCCGGCCGAAGCTGCCGCCGCCGCCGAACGCTTGCGACACCCATGCCCATGTGTTCGGACCCGCGCAGCGATTTCCCTACGCCGACGATCGCAGCTATACGCCGCCGGACGCACCGCTCGAAAAATATCAGGGCATGCTCGACGCGATCGGATTTGCGCGCGGCGTGCTGGTGCAGGGCAGTGCCCACGGCCGCGACAATTCGGCCATGCTGGATGCGCTTAAGCGTCAAACCGACCGGCTGCGCGGGGTCGCGGTAGCCGACGCTGATATCCCGCATGCCGACCTGCGCGCATGGCATCGCCTCGGTGTCAGGGGCTTGCGCTTCAATCATTTCTTCCGCGACGGGCAATTGCATTATCGCGGCGGCGTGCCGCTGTCGGCGGCCGAGACGCTCGCGCCCGTGATGGCGGAACTCGGATGGCATCTTCAACTCTGGATCGACGTCAAGGATTTGCCGCAGACCATAGCGGTGTTGAAAGCGCTGGGTCTGCCGGTGGTGATCGACCACATGGGCCGCACCGACGCCCGCGCGGGCACGGCGACCGAAGGTTTCCAAAGCTTGCTGCGCGCTGTCGACGAGGGCTGGTGCTGGGCCAAGCTGTCGGGCGCGCACCGTATCAGCCGCGACGCGCCCGATTATCCGGACGCGCGGCCGTTTCACGAGGCCCTGGCGCGGGCCAATTCGGAACGGCTGGTCTGGGGTGGCGACTGGCCGCATCCCCGTGTCGAGGGCGAGATGCCGGATGCCGGACATCTGTTCGAACTGTTTCAACGCTGGACGCCGGACCCGGCGATGCAGCATCGCATCCTCGTCACCAATCCCGCCAAACTCTACGGTTTCCCGAACTGAAGGTCGTCAATGTCTGTGAACAACAAACGCGTGTTTTACGTGAAGTATCTGGCGCACGAGATCTATGCCGAGATCCTGCGGGCGCGGCCCGACGTGCGGCTGGACCGGCTCGAGAATGAAAGCGCCGAGGCGGTCTCGGCGCCGATTTTAGCGGCGGCGCATGCCTATCAGATTGGAGCTGCGCGCGACGAACTCGCCAGTCATTTCCACGTCGAGCGCGACTTGCTGCGGCGGGCGCCGAATCTCCTGATCGTCTCCAGCAATGGCGCGGGGTACGATCCCGTCGATGTCGAGGCCTGTACCGAGGCAGGGGTGCTCGTCGTCAATCAGTCCGGCGGCAATGCCCATTCGGTGGCTGAGCATGCGTTGGGAATGCTGCTGTCGCTGTCGAAACGCATCATTCAGGCCGATCGCGCGCTACGGCGCGAGGCGAATGTCAACCGCAACGACCTGATGGGCACGGAGGTGCAGGGCAAGACCATCGGCATCGTCGGGCTCGGCAATGTCGGCCGCCGCATCGCCGCGCTTTGCAGGGGCCTGCTCGGCATGAACGTGCTGGCCTACGATCCCTATCTTTCGACAACCGAGATGGCAGAGCGCGGCGGCGAGAAGGTTGAACTGGACCAACTTCTGCGCCGATCCGATTACGTCTCGATCTCCTGTCCGCTGACCAAGGAAAGCCGCGGCATGATCGGCGCCAGGCAATTCGCGCTGATGCAGCCGCATGCCTATTTCATCACGACGGCGCGGGGATTTATCCATGACGAGACCGCGCTAGCCGAGGCGCTGCGCAACAAGCAGATCGCCGGCGCCGGCCTCGACGTCTGGTCCAAGGAGCCGCCGCCGCCGGAGCATCCGCTGCTGCAGTTCGATAATGTACTGGCGAGCCCGCATACCGCCGGCGTGACCAAGGAAGCGCGGGAGAACATGGGCCGGATAGCTGCCGAGCAAATCCTCGACGCGCTCGACGGCAAGCGGCCGCCACGCATCATCAACCCCGAAGTATGGCCCGCTTATAGCAGGCGTTTCGAGCGGACCTTCGGATTTGCTCCGGGGTAGGGGCTCGGTTCGTACCGCCGTATCGGGCCGACGGGCGGAGAAGATTTCGGCCGCCGCCGGCCAAACGACGGCAATAAATCCACTGTGAACCAGCGGTCGGACGAAGCGCACGTTGCTATTTTCGGCGCGCTCTCGACTCACCGCTGCGGCGAAGCCATTTTCCCAGCATGCGCCTTATGCGGAATGACAGTTCCGCTGGCGCCGAGGGAATTTACCATATGCGACAGGTCGGTTCATTGCTGCGTTCTGCACCGTCCCGGATCCGGCGCCGTCTGGCCCTGATCGTCGCCATAGCGGCTGCCAGCCTGCCGTCGGCAGGCGCATAGGTCGCGGCACGCGGCCATCGCCGTTTGTTCGGGTCCGCCCAAGCCGGTGACATCCTCGAAGATTGGTCTTCAAACGCATCCAAACGCTGGCGGATCTATCCCGCGTCGATCGCACCGACGAAGCGGGAAAGGAAAGCGCTAAAGGCTTCCAGGTCCTGCCTGGAGAAAGCCGCGAAGACCCTGTCCTCGACCGGAGAGACTTGAGCGCGGCCGGCATGCAGGGCCTCTCGGCCGACATCGGTAATGTGGAGTTCGAGTACGTTTGGGTGTCTTGGGTGTGGCTGCCGCGCGATCAGTCCTTGCTGCTCCATGGTTTTGAGCAGGATCATGATGGCCTGCGGACTCACAAAGCAGGCCCGCGCCAGGGTAGCCGCAGTGATGCCCTGTTTCTGTTCGAGTTCCGCCAACGCGACGTATTGCGCAAGCGTGAGTCCCACAGGCTTGAGTGCCGCGTTCTTGGACTTGAGCATCGCCTGTTCGGCGCGCTTGAGAAGTGCGCCGAGGCTTTGCTTGTCCGCTCCGGTTTTCTTGGGCTGTTTCATATCCAGGGCACGAGCGTCCGGAACCGCCCAGGATCGCCGCGGCCGAGATTTATCAGTCCGCCATAGAAGGCTGCGTCCGGCGCCGGCTCCAACGCAAGATCCAACAGCGGGATCGCAACCTCGTCAGGTGGCGGGGCGCCGGTCATATCGAGCCATCGCCGCGACGCGCCGGTGTCGATCAGTCCGGGCGAGATCGCGGCGATCAGGATTCCCCGCCGTATATCCTCCGCGCGCCGTTGTTCCGCCAGCACGCGAACGGCGGCTACCTGACCGATCTTCGAGGGGATATTGATCCACTCCGGCCAGGCCTGTCCGGCCGCAAATCCCTGACGGACAATATCGCGCCACGCGCACACGGCGCGATCAACGTCGTCAAGCGTTTGAAGATTCTGAAAGCGCCCGTGCAACGCAGGGGCCAAGGCGCGCAGGCTGCCCGCGCGGCTCGCCACCACCAATAACCGCCCGTTATCGCGAATGAGCGGCGCAAAATTCCGCAGGATATGGGTTGTCCCGAGGTTGTTGGCGGCGACATAGCCGTCAATGACTGCAGCGGGATTTTCGCCCGGTTGCACCCGCGCGTAGTGGTTGGAGAACACAATATCGACGCCGCCATGGCGATCGGCGATCACCCCCGCAAAACGCTCCACCGCCTCCCGATCCGACACGTCGAGAACTTCCCCCCTTACGTTTGCCCGATGACCGGACAACTGGCGCACCGATTGGGCAACGCGGCCGGAGTCCCGACCCGTTAAATAAACGACGTCGTCCTGTTCCAGTCGCCGCGCGAGCCCCTGCGCGAGGCTAAAGCCGAGATTGCGGGTCGCGCCAGTCACGAACGATATTTTTGCCATGTGGATAGATTATCAATCATATTGTTGTTGTCAACATGTTGATAACAATCAATTGCCTTTGGTGACGCTCGGCCGAAAGGCGAAACCGCAGCACCTAGCTCAATGTTGCCGCCGCTGCCTGCGCGTCGGGGACGACGTCGTGGTCGTAGAGCCGCTTGCGGAAGGCGGCGTGGGCGGTGATTTCGGCGTCTCTGACGCCAAGGTCCGAATAGGCGGAGTCGTAGCGCAGCCCGTTCTCGCGCGCGCCGCGCTGAACTTCGGCGACGCGTTCGCGGCGGAGCCGCTCGTAGGCAAGGAGGGCCAACGGAGCCGTGTTCCGGTCGGCAATCCTTAATATGGTAGCGAGCGCGATGCCGTCTTCGATCGATTGGTTGGCGCCTTGCCCGAGATGCGGAAGCATGGGATGCGCGGCATCGCCGAGCAGGCTCAGCCTTTCCCGGGTCCAGACCGGCAGCGGCTCGCGATCATAGAGCGCCCATCGGAACGTCACCTCGACCTTCTCCAATAGCTCCTTGATGCGCGGGTCCCAGCCTGCGAACGCCTTGCGGAGAACGTCGGGATCGCCGGGGGCCGACCAGGATTCCTTCATCTCCTCGTCGGTCGGCACGAAGCCGACATAGTTGATCAGCTTTCCGGAGCGCACGGGAAAGGCCAGAAAATGCCGTCCCTTGCCGAGCCACATTTGCCAGCGGTCGATCGGCCAATGCGGAACGCGCTCATGCGGTACCAGGCCCCGGTAGGCCACCGATCCCGAAAACACCGGTCGGGACGCCGGAAAGACGTAAGGCCGAAGCTCGGAATGGATGCCGTCGGCGGCGATGACAATATCGGCTTCGACGGAGGCGCCGTTGGCGAACGACACGCGCGCCACCTTGCCGTCCTGCTCAAAGCCGGCGCAGCGATGTCCGGTCCGCACCGTTCCGTCCGGCAGGGCGTCGGCCAGCATCGCGACCAGATCGGCGCGGTGCATTCCGAACGTCGCGTTCCAGCCCGAGGAATCCGTCACCTGGACTGGCGCAATCGGCGCGCCATCGTGACGGAAGTAGCGGGAGTGGTGGCCGACGCGGGCGCCCCACTTTTCCACGGCCGGTCCCAATCCCACCCGCTGCAGATGGCGCACGCTGTTGGGAGTGAGGAACACACCAGCCCCGACCTCGCCGATGGCAGGCGCCTGCTCGTAAACCGACACCTCAAGACCTTGGGCGAGCAGCGCATTGGCCGCGAATAATCCCCCGATCCCGCCACCGACGATCACGACATGAGGACGGGACATCATCGGCTCCTTTATAAACTTGATGGAATGGGCGATTAAGATTGGCTATGGCGTTGTATCCTCACACAAATCGAGGCACTTTGCCATTGAACGCGGTCAAGCCTGTCGAGACATTGGGAAGGTATCCGGTGCGTAGCGCGTCCATTCCGCCGCTGGCGTTCGCTGGCCGATTCATGACCGCGCTAGCGCTCATGCTTCCTTTATCCGCGGTCGTCGCCGGCTCCGTCCACGCCGCAGACTATCCCGATCACCCCGTCAAGATTGTCGTTCCCTTCGCCGCCGGCGGAACAGCCGACGCCATCCCGCGGCTGGTGGGAGACTGGCTCTCGCGCAAATGGGGACAGCCGGTCGTGATCGAGAACCGCACCGGAGCGGCGGGAAATATCGGCGCCGAATTGGTCTATCGTTCGGAACCCGACGGCTACACCTTGCTTTCCACGCCGCCGCCGCCGTTGGTGATCAACCAGAATCTCTATGCGAAGCTTGGCTTCGATCCGGCCAAATTCGAGCCTGTCATCGTCATGGCTCACGTTCCGAATGCGCTGATCGTCAATCCGAAAAACCTCAAGGCTTCGAACCTGTCCGAACTCATCGATTACCTGCAAAACAATCCCGACAAGGTCACCGCTGCCACTCAGGGCATCGGCACCACCTCGCATCTCACCGCCGAACTTTTCCAGGTCATGGCCAAGGTAAAACTGCGTTTCATCCCGTATCGAGGATCGGCGCCTGCGCTTGCCGGCCTGCTCGCCGGCGACGTCGACCTGATGTTCGATAATCTCGGTGTGTCTTTGCCGCTGGTCGAGGCCGGCAATCTCAACCTGCTGGCCGTCGCCTCAGCCCAGCGGCTGCCGTTTCTCCCCCAAGTGCCGACGATCGCAGAAAAGCTGCCCGGTTTCGAGGCGGTCGCCTGGTACGCCATCACGGCGCCGCCGAGCACGCCGAAAGACATCACGGACAAGATCAATGCCGATGTGAACGAAGCGCTGCGCCAGCCCGCGTTGCAGGAACGTCTCAAGAAGCTCTCGGCGGAGACGTTCGGCGGTTCCGCCGAGGAGGCGGCAAAGTACATGCGGGGAGAAGTTGAGCGGTGGGGGAGCGTGATCAAGGCGGCGGATATCAAGCTGCCGTAATCCGGGCAGGCGTCGCATCCGGTATAAGGCTGCCTCTTTAACCGCCAGCCATCGCGATGCCGGCAGGCCGGCGCGGTTTGATATCAATCAAAACGGTTTTGCCATCATGAAATTATATGGAAGTATCTTTGCAGCCGGGGGCGCAACAGGAGGTTCCATGTCACGGTTTGTCGTTCATTTCATGAAGGACGTGCTTGGCGAAAACGGCCGGGAGATCGAAGTCTGTCAGAGTTCCCTCGAGGTCGACGCTTCGGATGAGGCCGATGCAGTGGAGCTCGCAAAAAGGAAATTCTGCGAGTGCGAGGCGCTCCGCCACTGGTCGCTTCATGCCGACCGGATCCAGATCAGGGCGGCCGACTTTCCGTCCTGAAGCAACGGATGCGCGCAATCCTTTGATCGTCGCCGAGCGCGGGCGAAGATCAGCCCCGCAAGGCTGCCAGCAGCTCGTCGGGCCGTTCGACCATCATCATGTGGCCCGCGCCCGGTATCACCACGGTGCGCGAATTCGGCACGGCCGAAGCGAGCGCCTTGCCGGCCTTCGCCGGTGTCATCATGTCGCGTTCGCCAAGAACAAGCGTGCAGGGCACCGTCACCTGAGCCGCGGCGGCGAGTGCATTCTGATAGGCGTTGCAGGCGTTAAGGTCGTTGAACAGCACGCCGGGCTTGCAACGTTCGAGCACCCTTTGAGCGCCAGAGTGCATCCACAGCCCCGGCGCAAGGCTGCCGCCCAGTTCCGCCTGAAATCCAAGGCCCCAGATCGAGACCATGTCGATGGCTGAGTGATCGTTGGCTTCGGCGGCTTTGAGCAGATCGGGTCCCACCGTCATCGCCGCCGCGGTTCCGATCAGGCTGAGCGTCGAAACTTGCGCGGGGTGCCGCGCGGCTGTCTCCAGCGCAATCAACGATCCCATGGAATGGCCGACCAGCCATGCCTTCGCGGCCCCAGCCGCATCGAGCAGTGCGGCGGTCCAGTCGGCCATGTCGGCGATGGTGGGAAGGGGCGCACCGGACGAACGTCCGTGACCCGGCAAATCCGGAGCCAGCACGCCATGGCCGTGATGCGCAAACCAGCGGCTGTGCAGGGCCCAAGTGGTGTGGTCGAAGCCGGCGCCGTGCAGCAGCACGATAGTCGGCAGCGAGGACTCAAACTCCCGGCCGCCGGTGGCCACGAAGGTCTCGGCCCCGTTCACGGACAGCTGCATGGCTCAAGCCTTCTGCGAAATACGTAGCGCCTGGCCGAGATCGTCGACGATCCCGGCGGCCTTGAGCTGCGCGGAATCCATTTGCTGATGGGTGGTGCTGGCGGGATGAATGACCAGCGTCTTGGCATCGCCGACATTGGCGAGGTGACTGATCATCCGCAAGCTCTCGATGAACTTCTTGCCGGCGGGCCGGCCGCCCTTGATCCCGAAGCTGATGATGGAGCCGGCGCCGCGCGGCAGCAGCCGCTTGGCCAACCCGTAGTCTGGATGGCTTTCCAGCGAAGGATGCAGCACCCAATCGACCGCCTTGTTCGCGCTGAGCGTCTCCAGCACCGCATGTGTATTAGCGATATGGCGATCCATGCGAACGCCGAGCGTCTCGACGCCTTGCAGCAGCTGAAAGGCATTGGTCGGAGACAGGCAGGCGCCGAAATCGCGCAGGCCTTCGGTGCGCGCCCGCATGATGAACGCGGCCTGACCGAACTGCTCGTCGAAGACGATGCCGTGATAACCGGCATAGGGCTCGGTCAGCACCGGAAACTTGCCCGAGGCGCGCCAGTCGAACCGGCCGCCGTCAACAATCACGCCGCCGATCGCGATGCCATGGCCGCCGATCCATTTGGTGGCGGAGTTCATGACCAGGTCGGCGCCAAGTTCGATCGGGCGGCTGAGATAGGGCGTCGCGAAGGTATTGTCGATCAGCAACGGAATTCTTGCATCGTGGGCGATCCGCGCGACCTCCGGGATGTCAAGCACTTCAAGGCCAGGGTTGCCGATGGTCTCGCCGATCACGAGGCGCGTATTGGGGCTGATCGCGGCGGCAAATTCGTCAAGCGCACGCGGCTTGACGAAGGTTGTGGTGATGCCGAACCGCGGCAGCGTATGCGCCAACAGGTTGATGGTGCCGCCGTAGAGCGAGGAGGAAGCCACGATATGGTCGCCGGCATTGAGCAGCGTCGCAATGGCCAGATGCAGCGCGGCCATGCCGCTCGCCGTGCAGATCGCGCCGACGCCGGCCTCGAGCGCCGCGAGGCGCTCTTCGAGCACCGCTGTCGTCGGGTTTGAAATCCGGGTGTAGATGTGTCCGGCGCGTTCGAGATTGAACAATGCCGCGGCGTGCTCGGAATCCTGAAAGACGTAAGAGGTGGTCTGATAGATCGGGACCGCGCGCGCGCCCGTCACGGGATCCGGACGTTGTCCCGCATGCAGGCTCAAGGTCTCGAAAGCGGGCGGCTTGGGTGTGGGCATCGCAGCTCGTAAATGATCTTGAAATGACTTGAAAGGTATGTCCGAGACAAACGGATGTCAGTCATATGCCACAGACCGAGCCAGAATGTTAGTGCCGGCACGCATGGGAGCACATCTTAACCGGCGGTTGCCCGCTCCGCGACGATAGCGGATATTGAAAAAAACAGAACGCTAAAGGGAGCGAAACCATGTCAGGGGCCAAGCGCGATATCGTCTTGCGGGCGATGGCGGCACTATTCACGTTGGCCGCATGCCTGGTCGTGCCCGCCGTCGCCGCTGAAAAGTGGGATCTCTACGTCTACAATCCGGTATCGACGGTAGCGGCTGTCAGGGGCCTGAACACGGCGATCGAGCAGATCGAAAAGGAGACCGGCGGGGAACTGTCGATCAGGCTGCATCTTGGAGGTTCGCTCCCGATCAACACCACGACCATCACCCAGGCCGTCAGTGACGACGTCGTGCAGATGGGAGATGACGGATATTTTCTCGGCAATGTGCCGATCGGCGGCGTGTTGAGATTGCCGTTGTTGTTGCGGACGCTCGCCGACTACGACAAGGCCGCCGCCATCATGAACCCTTATCTGGAAAAGGCGTTCGAGAAAAAAGGGCTGCTGGTGCTCGGACAGTATCTCTATCCTTTCCAGGTGGCGTTTTCGAGCAAGAAGCTGACCTCGCTCGCCGACATTAAGGGGCAGAAGATCCGCGTGACGTCGCCCGAACAGAGCGAGTTCATCAAGAGACTGGGCGGCATTCCCGTGACCATTGGCGCGCCGCAGGTTCCCTCGGCGCTCGATCGCAGTGTCGTCGACGGTGTTCTCACCGCCAGCAGCGGCGGCGGCAATACCTGGAAAGACTTGCTCAAATACAATTACCGCCTCGGCATCAATTACTTCAATTCGGTGCTGATCGTGAACAAGGAGCGGTTCGCAAAACTCCCGCCGGATGTTCAGGGCAAGGTGCGCAAGATCATCGCCGACAACATGCCTTTGATCACCAAGGCCATGCAGGGCGAGGAGGACGATCTGACCAGGAAATTCGCCGAAGGCGGCATGACCGTTACCATGGAAGATCCGCAGGACATCGAGGCCGGCACAAAACTCATTTCCCCGTACTGGGACGAATGGGCCAAGACCCAGGGGCCCGACGCGATCGCGGCCCTGAAGCAGGTTCGCGCCGCGATCGGCCGATAATCATGAGCACACTAGGCGAGCCGATGGCCGATGGCGTGGCGCCGCATCTTGTCGAGAATGTCGTGGCCGGATCGACGCTGATCGAGGATAGCTGCGAGACGATTTGTGCCCTGTTCCTGATCGCGTCGATCGTGCTGATCGCGGCCGAAGCCATCGCACGCAATGTGTTCGCGACCTCGTTCCAGATCACCGATGAAGTTTGCGGCTACCTGCTGGTCGCGCTCACCTTTCTGAGCATGTCGGTCGCCGAAGCCCACGGCGCGTTCCATCGCGTCGAGCTGGTTCAGGCCCGTTTGTCATTCGCCGCCCGATTGATTTCGCAAGTGGTTTTCGATGCCATCTCACTGGTCGCGTCCGCGCTGGTGACGTGGCAATTGTGCCGGCTTGCCTACAATTCATGGGGCGCCGAAGACGTTGCACCGACGCCGCTGCAAACGCCGCTGTGGCTTCCGCAAAGCGCCATGGCGATCGGGATGCTGCTGCTGTGCTTTGCGTTGCTCCGGACCATGCTGACCAAGGCGAGAATCTTGCGCGGGGATGACCGGTCATGACTCCCGGCGTCGAGTTGATCGTGGTGATGCTGGTCTTCCTCGGCCTGCTCACCGTGGGCATGACCATCCCGTTTGCGATTCTGGTGCCGTCCGTGCTCTATCTCGTCATGCATGCGGGCCTGGCCGGATTGAAAGGCATCGGGCTGGTCAGCTGGGGCAGCATGAACAGCTTTACGCTGACGGCGATCCCGCTGTTCATCCTGATGGCGGAAATTCTTCAGGAGAGCAAACTCAGTCAGCGCGTCTATCGCGGTCTGTCGACGCTGGTGTCCTGGATGCCCGGCGGGCTATTGCAAACCAATATCGCCGGCTGCGCCATTTTCGCCGCGATCAGCGGATCGAGCGTGGTGACGGCGGCGTCGATCGGCCGGGTCGCACTGCCGGAATTGCAGAAGCGCAACTATAGCCCGCGGCTTTCGGCGGGCTCATTGGCCGCCGGCGGGACGCTCGGAATCCTGTTTCCGCCGAGCATCGCCATGATCGTCTATGGCACGTTTACAGAAACATCGGTGGCGAAGCTGTTCATGGCCGGCGTCATGCCGCGATTGCTGCTGACCTTGATGTTCATGGCCTACATCGCCGTGCACGCCTGGCTCAAGCCTGCCGTGGCGCCGGTCGAACGCGGCGCCCGGTCGGCTGGAGAATTGCTGAGCGCCATTCTCGATGTGCTGCCGTTTGTGTTTCTGATCGGTGGCACGATGGGAAGCATCTATTCGGGTCTGGTCACGCCGACGGAGGCGGCTGCTGTCGGCTGCCTGCTGGCTATGGCGATCGCCACGATCTGCGGCGAATTCAATGCTCGGGTGCTGATGGCCGCGCTCGGGACATCGGTCAGGGTCTGCGGCAACATCCTGTTCATCGTCTACGCTGCGTTCGTCTTTTCCTACGCCATCAGCTATGCTGGCGTCGGCGAGCAGATCACCCAGTTTCTGGTCGACCTCAAACTGTCCCGGCTCGAGTTCTTCCTGGCGCTGTTCGTGCTCTACACCGTGCTCGGCTGTCTGGTCGAGAGCCTCGGCATGATCGTGGTGACCGTGCCGCTATTGTATCCGGTACTGCTGCAATATGGCATCGACCCGATCTGGTTCGGCGTCATCCTCGTGCTCTTCATCGAGATGGGGCAGATCTCCCCACCGATCGGCATCAACCTGTTCGTCATTCAAAGCATCTGGACCGGTAGACTGAGCGACGTTGTGATGGGAACCGTTCCATTCCATTTGCTGCTGTTCGTGTTGCTCGGCCTACTCGTCGTGTTCCCCGATATTGCCATGTGGCTGCCGTCGCGAACGACAGTGGTTCCATAATAGCGGCGCCAGCTCTGGAGGGTCTCGCAGACGGTCGCGTGGTGCAACCGGCGCTGCCGCAGACTCACCACTGCGCGCCGAGCCGGACCGCCATCGGTTCTGTTCGTCCATCGTCAGATATCTCACAGCTGCACCCGCCAAATAAAAGCTTTGCAGTGCCGTAAGAGACCCGACCATTGTCAACACATCGCGCACCAGCCCGAAGCCATGATGGAAAAGAAACGCCGCGGTGAGTAACGCGACCAAGAAGGAGGCGAGTATAATCGCTCTTGCCTTGAACAGCAAAAAGCCGGTGGCAAGCCCTGCCAGGGCGCTGGTGCAAAATAGCATGAAAACAGTCGTCACGGTAAATCCTGTCATGACAGAGGTGCGTCGAACGCGACCGGCGCAAAGCGCAGCCGGCTGCGTGAACGTGCCTCTGAGTTATTGGTTGGTTCAGGCCTTTAAATGGCCGCGCGCAATATGGCGGCTTCCGCGCCGCGTCGCGTCATCTGATCGAGGGGTTTTGCCCGGCTGCATCCAAAATTGGTGCGTAGATCGTTAACTGCAGCGCATCGCATCTGGTTCGTGCTGCCGCGAGCGACAATTCATCGCGTTCCTCGCATGTCGCAAATTCGCATCGGTCGCCGAAGCGCAACCGCGACTGCGTTTCTCTCCAAGTGTCGTCGCTTCCGTCCAAGTTTTACCTCGCTGCAGCGCCTAGCGTGTGCGCGGTGATTCAACGCGCGCCGCTTCGCCCCGGGGTCGGGGAGCCCGTCATGTCGCGCAACGTCGCAGCAGGGCCGCAGGTTGAATCGACGTAGTGCAGGGAGCCGTCTTGTGAAGAATTTATCGTTTGTGCTGTTGGCCGTTGCCGTCGCGATCGAACTCGTCTGCCTCATCAACCTAGACCGGCATGCCGAGCTTTTTACAGCATCGATCGAGTCAACGGAACTTTGGCATAATCCATGGCCGGCTCCCGGTGACCAAATCCGCGTTGCTGGCCACCAATAAAGTACGCCGCCGGGTGTTTGCGTCCCCGTAGAACACGGCTGGGCCGCGCGCCTGCTGCGGCGCGCGGCTGATGGACCGACTCAATTCTTCGATCTGGAACTGACCATGCGTGGCAATCTGCGGCCACTGTTGCCGCGCGGGTGGCGATCCGCCATTCCGATCACTGCGCCGATAGCTATTTCGCGCTGGCTTCCTTGATCTCGGTGGGTGTCACGCCATACTGCCTCCGGAAACACCGGTTGAAGTATGAGAGATCCCCAAAGCCGACGTCATAGGCGATGACGCCTACAGGCCGATCGGAAAATTGCGAGTCGCACAGCATACGATAGGCGCGTGTAAGACGTTGCCCGAGCACAAAGGCGGAAAATGTCGTGCCTTCGGCCTCAAACAATCTTTGAAGATAGCGTGGCGTGACCCCGAGATGGGCCGCAACGCTGCCGACCGAGAGGTCCTGCAGGTAACTGTTTTCGACAATGTAAACCTTCGCGGTTCGCAGCCGGGCTGAACGCAACCCGCCTGCGCTCGCCGCCTCGGCGGCGTTGTGCGTTGCCCCAAGCGCCAGCGCAATCAAGTCATGCACATGATTGACGGCCACATTCCGAAGGAACGGCGCGGCGAGGGCACTGCCCTCCATCAGGGAGGCGGCATAACCCGTCAGAAGTTGCAGGATTTCGGAGTGCCGCGGGATCGGCCGCATCACCGCATCATCGATACCGACGACGATCGACGAGAGGACCGAGCGCGGCACCCTGAGCGACAGCGATTCGCCATAGGACGAACGATCGCATGCCATGACGTCGTCGCTGCTTATCAATACGCCATCGCCGGGAGCAAGCGGCACCTCGCGGCCGCGCGCGGACACCGTGACGTGGCCGCTCCGGTTGATGAACAGCGACAATTCGTCATTGCCGTCGTTGACGCGTGTCCGTGTGATGCGCGCGGGCGACATCGTGACCGACAGCAGATGCAGCACCGGCAGGATGCGGGATATGTCGCAGGCCTTAAAAGGGCAATCAGGCGCCGGCTGAATTTCTACGTTAACTGCCACGTGTGCATGGTGCTCACGCCATCTCGCCACCCGCTCCGCCTCTGGGACATCCTCGGTCGAAAAGCTCACCGTCGCGAGGCTGTTCGTCGTCTTTGGAACGTTGGCTCCGCCGTGTTCCACCCGGGGAAGCCACGAGAGCGATCGGTATGCCACGGTCATGTCTGCAATCTCCCAATCAGCCCGGAAGCGCTGTTCGAGCGCCGGGCCTGCCGTGCCGGACGACGCGGCACCCGCCAGACATCGCCCGGATGAAAAAGAAGGTCGGAGAATTTGCGCGGCGGAGCACGTAATCTGCCGAAAGGTCAAATAGCTTTGTCACAAGATTCATTGGTCCAAATTCAGAATGACTTAACCTAGAGCCCATCGGCTCGGGGACGACGCCCGAGGCCGCCAGGAGGCATCAACGCCGGAAATACCGAAACTCGCCCCGGGTTAGGAGTTTGAGGCGATGACATTGGCGGTGCCGATGAAAACGCCGGCGCCGAACACACCACCCAGTCCCAGGGGTCGGCCGCCGCACAGGCTGGATCGACGCCCGCTATCTTAGATGCGGTGACAGTTCGCATCTTGGACTGACGCGACCACTACTTGGAGAATACCGCAGTCGGAACGTTTTCCTCAGCCGTTAAGGTAAATTCCGCGCCGGGGGTTTCGCGCCAAAAGAGTGGGGCGTCGTCAGCGGGAATCGCGGCGAAGTGTGTTCTGTCGCACAGTGCCGTTTCGTTGGGCGCGATAAACTAGCAGCCGAGATTAATCCGGCATGGCGCGACGCCGTCCAGTGGGGTGCCCTGCTGGAGTGCGAGTACGAACGATGTTTAGCCGATCAGGGGTTGCCATGATGGATGGCCCGCAAGCAGTGCGAGTAAAGACGGCCCCCGGGGGCCTGACGACCCATCTCGTGTGGACCAAAGCAGGCACGTGCTGCAGGAAAATGGAGGTCCTACGATCGAGGGACGCGGCCCAGACCTGCAATCTGTATCGAATCCGGCCGTCTCTATCCGACGACAGCCACGGTACCGGATGCGCAAGAAGAGTCTCGAAAACGGCCGAATGCGTGCGTCGCGGGACTTTGGCAAGCGCGGTCTGCTCGGTAATCCCGGTCGTGGTTCGCTCGGTGTCGGCAAGTACCGGTCCGCGCGATCCCGCTCGATAGAGGCGCCCGAGATCATGAGCCGACCCGACGCGTCTTCAACGATAAGATTCTCCACGGATGACCTGCCGGAGAAGGATCGAGTTGCGATGTGGCGCGAGCACTTTGGGCGTATCGCGCTGAGGGTGGAGCTCGAGCCGGTGGAAAGAAATCCGTTCGAGGCCAACGTAACCTCGCGGATTCTACCCGGATTGCATCTGCTGGTGAGCGGCCTGTCGGCCGTGCGCCTCACGCGCACCCGAGAACTTATCGCAGACGAAAACGACGATCTGATCCTCGTCATCAGCCGAACGGGCGGCATCAGGATATCCGCGCACGGTCGAGAGGTGTCGCTCCGCGAAGGCGACGCTCTGCTGAGGAGCAGCGACGAGGTCACGGTCTTCGAGCGCGCTTCCTATGGCGAGACGCTGACGCTTCGAATTCCGCGTTCGATTCTGTCCTCGCTCGTCGTCGATGTCGATGCTGCGACCATGCGCGCCATACCGCGGGAATCGGGAGCCCTGAAGCTGCTGACAAATTATGCGAAGGCGTTGATCGACGAGCAGGCGCCGACCACACGCCAGCTTCAGCATCTCGTCGTCAGTCACGTTTCCGATCTCGCGGCGCTTACGCTCGGCGCAACGCGCGACGCCGAGTGTGCGGCGAACGCCCGAGGGATACCAGCCGCCCGGCTAAGAGCAGCCAAGACCTACATTACCGAAAACAGCGCCCGCAGAGACCTTTCGATCGCGATGGTGGCCGCTCATCTCGGAGTGACCCCGCGCTACCTTCAGCGCCTTTTTGAGGCCGATGGCAAGACCTTCTCAACATGGCTGCTCAACCAGCGTCTCGCTCGCGCGCATCGCATGCTCTGTAAATCCCAATTCTCCGAACAGGCGGTGAGTGTCATCGCCTACGGCGTTGGCTTTGGAGATCTTTCCTATTTCAACCGTTGCTTCCGCAAGCTGTACGGCGCAACACCAAAGAACGTCAGAGAAGCCGCGAGATGAAATTGGATCGGCCGGCGACGTTGCCGCGACCGCATATCCAAGCGCCTGTCACGGCCAGAGGTGCGCCGCGTAGCTCTCATCCATTCCGACAATTGCAGGACGACGTGTCGTTGAGCACCGGCGTTGGCCTGGCGATCGGTGGCGCCAGGGCAGGCCGGTCTTCTGCACGCATAGGCTGCGTCCAGGGCTTGTGGCAGTTCGCCGTCGTCCGTCGAGATGTCGCGCCCGTCCAAGCTTTGCAGGCGCGCCGCACCTATGCTGGCCCAATGCGGATCCCTGAGTGGTGATGTATTTTTTGAGACGTATCGCATTGTTGAAGTCGAAAGAACGCGCGTGCCGGTGGGGCCGTTCTTGAAGGGATATGCAAGGCCGAAAATGGCAACGGCTTCGAGTTCAGAAAAAATGCGGGGTCGCTCAAAGCAGCCCGGCTGCGAATACATCGGAGATCGCCGGCCCGGGTGTCCGCCTTCGAGGATGACCATGGATCAGGCGAAAAAACTTTCTGAACTCATTAGTGAGATCTATGATGCCGCACTTGAGCCGTCGCGGTGGCGCGAGGTTGTGGGTAGGGCCGGGCGTTTCGTCGGCGGCTCAGCAGCGGCGATCTTTTCCAAGGACCCGCTCACCGGGAGCGGCAATGTCTATTACGAGTCTGCCATTGATCCGTATTACCGGAAACTCTATTGCGATGAATATGTAAAGCTCGACCCTTCCACGACGGACGATTGCGTTGCCGAGACCGGGCACCTTGTCACTGTCGCGGATCTGATGCCCTACCGCGAGTTCCTGGAAACGCCGTTTTACAGGGAGCGGGCACATCCGCGGGGCCCGGTGGATTGCGTATCGGCGGTGCTCGACAGATCAGTAAGCAGCGCGGCATTGTTCGGAGTATGTCGAAGCCGCGACGTTCGCCGACACGCTCGATGGCATCAGTGCGGGGATGTGCCTTGTCGATGCGGCTGGACGCATCCTGCATGCGAATGTGGCCTGTCAGAGCATTCTCGATGCCGGCGATTTCCTGTTCGCAATCGAGGGACGAATCAGCGCACGTGACGCGAAGATTGATCAGGTGCTTCGAGAGTTGCTTGCGGCCGCCAGCGGCGGCGATGCGGCAATCGGGGTTCGGGGCGCTGCCTTGTCATCGAGATCCCGGAGCGGTCCGCGTTATGTCGCGCACGTCCTACCGCTGACATCCGGCGCCCGTCGTCTGGCCGGGATCACTTACGCCGCGACGGCGGCCCTGTTCATTTGCAAGGTGGCAACGGAAATCCCAACCTCTCCGGAAATCATCGCACGTGCCTATAATCTGACGCCGACCGAGCTGCGGGTACTGCTCGCCATCGTTGAGATCGGTGGAGTTCCTGAGGTCGCGGTGGCGCTCGGCGTTGCAGAAAGCACCATCAAGACTCACCTTAGTCGCT
>WNGJ01007101.1_pt1 | contig 21435 bp, 17 predicted proteins | sample 5400611 | NCBI WGS metagenome assembly WNGJ01 (sample SAMN13153375, study PRJNA577476) | soil metagenome | isolation source: 40 cm soil or saprolite under Garry oak tree replicate 1 | place: USA:California | collected 2016-06-15
CTGCTGGTCGAAGCCGGTGGTAAACCACAAGTTGCCATCGGGGCCGGTGGTGATCGAACCGGCGAGCCCGGCGCCGCTGAACGTCGTCAGCGCGCCGGTGGTGGTGATCCGCCCAATCACCCCGTTTCCGGGCTCGGTGAACCACAGCGCCCCGTCGGGCCCGGTGGTGATCCCTGACGGCGCGGAGCCTGCCGGCAGGGGGAATTCGGTGATCTTGCCGGTGGTGGTGATGCGGCCGATCGCGTCCCCCGGGGCTCCCAGTCCGGGGGTCACGGTGAACCACAGCGCGCCATCCGGCCCGGCGGTGATGCCGGCTGCATCGGTGTCGGCGACGGGCAGGGTGAACTGGCGGATGTGCCCGTTGGCCGGGTTGATCGCGCCGATCAGGCCCTCCGACTCGGTGAACCACATCCGGCCGTCCGGCCCTGCGGTGATGTCGAAGGGGAACGTGCTCCCGGCGACCGGGAACTCCGTGATCACCCTGGCTGTGGTGATCCGCCCGATCTTGCTCGCCTTGAACTCGGTGAACCACAGCGCCCCGTCGGGGCCCACGGCGATCCGCCGCGGCTCGCTGTTCGCGGTGGGGATAGAGAACTCCTTGAAGTGCCCCGCGATCGTTCCGGCCCATGCGGGCGAAGCGGCGAGGGCGAAGGTCATCGCCGTCAGCGACGCGACGACCAGCCAGCGACGAGACATGGCGTCGCTCCCTTCTTGGCCCAGGCATACACCCGGGCACCCAGCTGGGATTTAGGGGTTGAACTCGTTGAGTGTCTGGCGGGCGGAGGTCGTGTTGTTGAAGAATTCCCCGACCGCATAAGACGGAGTGGAAGCACGGTCCGCCGGCGCCGAGGCAGCCAGGTCATGAGAAGGATCCGCCAATGAGGATCTGCTGGAAGGTACTGATGTCGGGCAGCGAGCTGAAGACGCGAACCTGGTCCATGGAGACCCCGAAGTCGCCCAGGTTGTCGGGGGTCATGCTGCCGGAGCCGTGCTTGAGTGTGATCGTCCCAACCGGCTTGAAGTCCAGGGTGACCCACAGCTGGGTGCCATCAGGCAGGTTCACCTTCTTGACGCTGACCGACAGGGTGCTGAAGCCGCCGCAGCCGCTGAACTGTGTCTCGTCCGCGAGGGCTGTGCCGCTGGGAATTTGGCCGTTGAACGACGGCCCGCTGAGGGCCTCTTTGAGTTTCCCGCCGGCTTGGCAGCCGGACGGGCTCGGTGCGGGTGGTCCGGTGACCGTGAGCGAGAACGTCCCGGTCGCCGTGGCCCCGGCCGCGTCGGTCACGGTCACGGTGAACGTCTGGGTCCCCAGGGTGGTGGGCGCACCGAGCAGCAGCCCTGACGGCCGCAGCGTCAGCCCGGCCGGGGGCTGCCCGGACCAGGTGTAGGGGGCCGTGCCGCCGGTCGCCTCGAAGGTGGTGGTGAAGAAGTTGTTGACGAACACGTTCTGGCCCGCACCGATGTCACACACGCCGTTGGTGCAGGTGAAGAACTGGTCATTGATCGCCAGCGGCGGCGGTGTGCCAGAGCCGGTCCCGGTCAGCGGGACCGACTGCGGGCTGTTCAGGGCGTTGTCCGTGTAGACGACGTCCGCGGTGCGCGTTCCGGTCGTGGTCGGCGAGAAGGTGACCGAGATCGAGCAGCTGGCACCGGCTGCGAGCGTGGTACCGATGCAGTCGTCGGTCCCGATCGTGAAGTCCAGCGAGTCGCCGCTTAGCGCGACGTTGTTGAAGAACAGCGATTGGTCGCCGCTGTTGGTGGCGGTGATCGTCTGCGGAGGGCTGGTCGTGCCGATAGCCTGCGAGGCGAACGTCAGCGAGGTCGGCGTGAACGTGACGGCCGCGGACGCCGCAGCCGGGGCCGCCATCGTACCCACCGCCATCAGCGAGACTGCCAGTACCGGCAGCAACCGTAGAAGCCGCATCTTGGGGACCTCCCCTGTGTCGGGTGAGCCCGGCTGATCTGCGTGGACGCGGGCACCTCCGGGCCCGGTGCCCGTCCTATGACACGGGACCTCCCCTCGGCCAGGCCCGGCTGCTGTCAGTGGTCGCGGGCGCCTCCGGGCACAACGCCCCTTTGACGAAACGGCGGAGGCGAACGCCTGGTTCAATCCCGCCGGGTCAGGCGCCCGTGCGTGCCGGAATTCGCCGCCCGCTGACGGCGGGCTTCGCCGCTCCGCTACGTTCTGCTCTCCCGTCTGCTGTGCCGTTGCCTTTCACCTACTCAAGGCATCATGAGGGCATGACTGGCGGCTGTACGTCTTGCCCGGCAACAGTCAGGCCATGGCCCAGCACAGCGATTACCCCGAGACACGGCCGTACGATCCGGCCTGGGATGGCGACGGCCAGTGACCCGATAGGGCCTGCCGACCGGATACGCGCCGCCGGAAGACATCACCTGCCCAGCCAAGACCTCGTGAACGTCACGCTTGTTTGGGAGCTGTACCTCGATGCGATCGGCCAACTCTCGGGCCTCGCCTGCCTCCCAACTCAGCCGGCGACGCCGTTCACGCGCGGCGTGTTCACCTAATGTTCACAGCAGGAGCTGAACCGATGCGGATTGCGGCACGGGGGTAAGGTCGGCGAGTGTGTCCGAAGGCCAGAATGGCCTGGACGCACCTCGAACGGAGGAATCAATGACTCGATTCACGTTCCGTCGACCACACTCCCTCTCACCCGGGCCTCATGGGCGGCGGCGGCTGTGGCCGACTGCCGTCGTGGTGACCGCCGCTGCGCTTGCCACCATGGCCGTGGGCGCTTCTGCTGCTGGCGCGGGACAGGCTGGATTCCGCCAGGTCAACCTGGTGTCGGACATCCCGGGCGTCGCCCCGTTGACCGACCCGGACCTGCTCAACGCGTGGGGCCTGGCCGCCACTCCGGGCACCGACCAGGCGCCCGGCTCGCCGCTGTGGGTGTCCGACAACGGCTCAGACAAGACGACCCTGTTCGCCGGGGTCACACCCAGCTCGGTGGCCCAGGTGCTGGTGGTGAACATCACCGCGGGCGCCCCCACCGGTCAGGTGTTCAACCCCGACCGGGCCGGCTTCGTCGTCCATGACGCCGCCGGCCACTCGGGCTCGGCGCTGTTCATCTTCGCCTCGGAAAACGGCGCGATCGACGCCTGGAACCCCGGCGTCGGCGCCACCGGAACCGGGCCGTCCACGGTGACCGAGACGCCCATCAGCAACGGCGCCAACGCCGTCTACAAGGGCCTGGCCATCGCCCAGGCATCCGACGGCAACACCTACCTCTACGCCACCAACTTCAGGTCCGGGCGAGTCGAGGTCTATGACAGCAACTTCCAGCCGGCCCAGCTGCCAGGCGGGTTGTTCACCGACCCCGCCATCCCGGCCGGGTACGCGCCATTCGGCATCCAGGAACTCGCCGGCAAGCTTTACGTGACCTACGCCAAGCAGGACGCCGCCCTGCACGACGACGTCGCCGGGCAGGGCCACGGCTTCGTGGACGTCTTCACCAACGACGGCGCACTCATCGGCCGCCTGGTGTCGCATGGCCAGTTCAACTCGCCGTGGGGACTCGCCCTGGCGCCTGCCGGCTTCGGCGGATTTGGCGGCGCGCTGCTAGTCGGCAACTTCGGTGACGGGCACATCAACGCCTACAACCCCGACACCGGCACCCATCTGGGCCAGTTGCGCGGGCCGGGCGGCCACCCGATCGTCATCGACGGCCTGTGGGGCCTTAGGTTCGGCAACGGGAACGCCGCCAAGACCGAAGAACTGGTCTTCTCCGCCGGGCCCAACGGCGAGGCCGACGGGCTGCTAGGGAAGATCGTGGTAGCTGGCTGACACTTTCCCGTTCATCCGCAGAGGATCCCCGGGCCCAGCGAGCGGGCAGCGTCACCCACAGGTGCCCACCAGCGCCTCTGCGCCCGGGCGGCAGCAGGAGACCCGCCGCCCGGGCGCGGACGCGGAACCTCCTTGGCTCTGGGAGGCGGCCCGGATGCTCGCTGGCGCCCATCTGGACGCCGGTCCCTCCGAGCAGCTGGCACTGGCCCAGAACGCGGTCCGCCGCCTGCCGGCGGCGGGGCGATCGAGTTGTGGGTCACCGGCCGATGGCCGCCCTCTGGGGGATGCCGGTAGTCCTGACGAAGGATCCAACGGATATGCGTCTGACCTGCGGTTAGGCGGGAACTGCCGCCGGGAGTCGGATCACTTCCGCTACGTTCTGCCTGGTTTGTTCCGGCGTGGCGGAGGTGGGTCGGGTGTCGGAGAAGATGTTCTCCCGGGAGCAGTACGAGCAGCTGCGGTCGTTCCCGGAGATCAGCCGGGACGAGTTGTTCCGGTACTTCACCCTGACGCCGGCGGATGCGGGGTTCGTGGATCCGGGTGCGGGCCGGGGTCCGGCCGACCGGCTCGGCATTGGGGGTGCCGGTAACAATCGAGCCGTCAGCACCGCTACGGCGTCCAGTTTCCTGAACAGCCCCTGGTGTGCGCTGTGGCACGGGGTGGTCGTCAGCGTGGCCGGAACGGGTTGTCGGTGTACCCGGGCCGCTGGTCAATCTCGCCGCGCTGGTATCGCTCGGCCTGCCAGGCATCCCAGGCCCGCTCCAGTTGCAGGGTTGAGGAGGCGGGCAATCCCCTGCGGGCGCAGAAGGCCCGGAACTCCAGGTCCGGCTCGGCCAGCCGCCGGCGGCGCTCGGCCCGCCGGTCGGGCAGCACCGCGGCGGTAGTCAGATCCTGGACCCGCCGGGCCCGGGCGAGCTCGTCCACATCGGCCGCGATGCGGTCGATGACCGCGGCCACCCGTGCGAGGTCGACGGCCACGACGGCCCGGTCCGGCCAGTCGGCGGACGGGCGCAGGTTGACCGCTGGCGGGTAGCTGTCAGCGTCCAGGTGCGCGAGCCAGTCCACACACTGCCGTAGCCAGCTCACCTCATCAGATAGCCGGTCGGCGATGCTGTCCCGGCCGTCCAGCTCGGTGTCCTCCCCGGAGTCCGGATCGAAGACGATCAGGCCGGATACGGCATCTGCCACCCCGGCGCCGTCAAGGCACTATGCACGGCCTGGCAGGTCACCATCATCGACCCGAAGTGGGGCCGCAACGACGTACTCTGGCCGGTCCTGGAGTCTTTCGCGGCACAGTGGTCCATCCAGCCGGGGTGAATGCCACGAGGGACCGCCCAGCCACAGAACCCCGCAAGTTACTCGTCGGTTACATGGCACTTCCTGGTACGAGCCTTACGGGTACGCCGCTATGCGAGGAGCTGGCCCTCGACCCCGAGCCGACCACCATCGTCGACCAGCTCACCACCAGCCTGGATGCGGCGTGGCGACGCACCGCGGCCGGGTATGCCGCCAACCCCGACCTGCGCATCGAACACCGCCACGGCCGCGAGAGATCGTGCTGAGTCCCCTGGATGCCGACGCCGAGCCCGCCTCGCTGGTCGCCTTGCGCGCCAACGTCGAGGCCCTGCTGCCGGAAGTGGAGATCGCCGACCTACCCCTCGAGGTGCACGGCTGGACGGGGTTTCTCGACGAATACACCCACATGAGCGGCACCGAGACCCGCGACCTGGGCCTGCCCGAGTCGCTCTCGGCCCTTTTGGTCTCCGAATCGTGCAACGTAGGCCTCACCCCGGTCGCCGACCAGACGCACCGGGGTAGGACCTGCAACGGAACCGTTTCGTACGTTAGGGCGGTTTCGGCGAGGTCAGGACGGGTGCCTGCGGGGGTCGTTAGCGCCTGCTTGCCTCAGCACTCCTCGCCGACGGGCGTCGGCGAGGAAGCTCATCAGCGGCCATGGCAGGCGGTGGTGAAACGCCAACCACCCCACGGTGACCATGTAGGACGGCCACGCCGTTTGGGTCCAGCCCGCCACGAGCCCGAACACGAGCCCGAACACGAGCCCAGCCAGCCCGAAGTCGAGCCAAAGCCCGGGCCCGGCCCAGATCCTGACCCCGAGCCCGAGGCCGGGCCCGAACAGGAGCATGCTACGGCCCCTCCGATGAGCGATGCGGCGACGGGGATGATGCCCAGTGAGTCAGTCCGGTGTGGCCGGGACACCAGCCCGGCACCGCCGGGCCCGAACGGCAACGGGCACCTTGTTCGGGCTGGCCGTCGCGCCCGGCGGGTCCGGCGTCTACTTCGTCGACGACGGCACTAACACACTCAACCTCCTGCACCGATCCCGACGCCTGAATCTCGCGGACGCGGGTGGGCACCGCGCGGCACGGCCCGTTGCCCGCCCGCGCCTCCCCAGGTTGCGGTTTAACACCTGGCTGCGGGTAGACGCCGGTCCGCGGGATGGTGGCGTTGGCCTGCAGGCGCAGGCCGCGTTGAACCCGCAGCCAGGCGGCGACGTGTACTGGTTTATGGAGACGAGCGTAAAGGCCCTGGGCAGGCATCAGCGGGTCAAGACGGGCGGCTGGCTGCAGCTGGGGCTGCGGGTTGCGGGGGCGGTGCTGCTTGCCGTGTCCGCGGGTATTCACCTGGACCTGTACCTGACCGGGTACCGGTCCATCCCCACGATCGGCTGGCTGTTCCTGCTGCAGGTCATCGCGGGGTTCGTCCTGGCGGCAGCGGTGCTGGTGACACGCAGCCCGCTGGTGGCTGCCGCGGGTGCCGGGTTCGCGCTGGCCACGCTCGGCGGGTACCTGCTGTCGGTGTGGATCGGGCTGTTCGGGTTCAGGGAGGTCCGCACGACGGCGGGGATCGCCGCCGGGCTGATCGAGGTGGCCGCCTTCGCGGTCCTGGCCCTGGCTGCGATCGTCGCGGGTCCGGTACGGCAGGCGGGCGGGCCGGCCAGCCCGGCTGCCCGGATGCATGCGCGGGTGCAGGCAGCCGCGCCGATGCTGGTCGCTGCGGTCGGCGCCGTCTCGGTGGCCGCCCTAGCGCTGCTCGGCGTCGCGGCCGCCAGCGCAGGCGGCCCGCCGTCGGCCGCGGCCGGCGCCTCGGTCACCTTGAAAACCGCGAGGATCGGCGGGGTGAGCGTGCTTACCAACGTCAGTGGCCTGACGCTGTACTGGTTCGCCCCCGACACCCCGGCGACCTCCGAGTGCACGGGGTCGTGTGCCGCCTACTGGCCGCCGGTTACCGGTAGCCCCGGGCCGGGCCGGGCGTGACGGGCAAGCTGGGCACCATCACGAGGCCTGGCGGCGCCGTGCAGGCGACCTACGACGGCCATCCCCTGTACACCTACATTGGCGACAGCGGCCCGGGCCAGGCGCACGGCAACAACCTCAACCTCAACGGCGGCCTATGGTATGAGGTCCGCGTATCTGGGTGAGGCGCACGATTCCTGACGGCAGCGCCAGGCCATGCGGGTTGCCTGTCCGGGTGACGCGCCCAGTCGCTTCGGTGCTGTGGAGCCGGGCGGGCCTCACCTTGGGTGTGGCGGTGCCCGGTGACACGCAAGGCTCCATTGAGCGTGCGCAAGGTGCTACTGGGCGCAGTGCGCCGACTGGGGTGGGCGGCGCCCAGGCGACCCCGGGAACAGAGCTCTCGGCGGGCCGGCCGACCGCTGAACCGTTCTGGCCAGCGCCCCGTAGTTGCCAGCAGAGCTGTCTGCTGCCATCGCGGCGACAGCCCTGAACATCGGCCCTTTTTGTCCCGTTCGGAACTTCAGTCAAGACGGAAGGGGAGCGGAAATGATTCATTCTGAATGCCGATCCAAGGCGCGGCTCGCCGGTAGCCGGCGCGCCTGGGGTGGCGGCGGCCGCGTGGTGAAGGTGGTGCCCGCGCTCGCGGTGGGTGTCACCTTGACGGTGGCTGCCGCGGCGTGCAGTTCGGCCGGCGGCCCGGCGCGTACTTCTGTCCCGGCGTCGTCCGCCTCGGCGGCGGCGTCGGCGCCGGCCGCGATGAGCACGCTGGGGGCGCACAGCCTGCCCGCGCAGACGAGCCAGACCCTGCCGGCGTTCCCGGCCTTCTACGACGCGCACAAGGACGTGGTCGTGGTCAGCGACGCGTACCCCAAGGCGGCGGCCGCCACCTTCCACGCCAACTACGCGCCGTCGCTGGGCGCGGTGAACCCGGCCTCCCAGCCGGCCTGGTACATCGTGCGCGGCCCCGCTGCGCCCGGCCAGCTGGTGGTGCTGGGGTCCGAGCCCGGCGAGAGCGACTACTCGCCGCTGTGGAGCACGGTGATCGTCCGGTGGAAGCCCGGCGTCACGCCCCAGGTGCTGACCAGCGACAGCATGATCCTCGACCTGGCCAAGAAAGGCCAGCTGACGGCCACCAAGACGGCCATGGTGGTGAACTCCACGGTCACCGCGGTGAAGGGCACGCCGGCGTCGTCGGCCGCGGCCCCGGCGAGCACGCTTGGCGCGGGGAGCCTGCCCGCGCAGACCAGCCAGACCCTGCCGGCGTTCCCGGCTTTCTACGACGCGCACAAGGACGTGGTGGTGGTCAGCGACGCCTACCCCAAGGCGGCCGCCGGGACCTTCCACGCCAACTACGCGCCGTCGCTGGGCGCGGTCAAGCCGGCCTCCCAGCCGGCCTGGTATATCGTGCGCGGCTCCGCCGCGCCCGGCCAGATCGCCGTCCTGGGGTCCGAGCCCGGGGAGAGCGACTACTCCCCGCTGTGGCAGACGGTGATCGTCCGGTGGAAGCCCGGCGTCACGCCCCAGGTGCTGACCAGCGACAACATGATCCTCGACCTGGCCAAGAAGGGCCAGCTCACCGTTACCAAGACCACCGTAATCGTGAACGCCACCGTCATACCCAAGTCCTAAAGGAAACTCGGACCTGCGCTGGCCCGGCATGCTTACCCGCCATGCCAGGTGCTGGCCATGTCCGGCGGCAGCCATCTGACCGACACGATCACCCGAGGGCCGAGCGGTGGTGACCTGGGGTGTTGGTAAGACTGCTGTCGCCAGGCACACGCGATTGCCTTGAGCCTGCTCAGCGCAGGCCGGTCAGCGAGCTGACCGGTCCCGCCGCCGACAGGCGACGACGAGCTTCCGATCAGGTCATGACCCTGGACGATCACCTCCTGCTCTCTGGGCGCACCCGTTGCAGTATTAAAGGCCCGGACCGGCTGCGCGATGGCCTCTCCGGATGCCCCGGGCCGGAAGCTGGCCTGGTGGGGATCGCCGTAGCACTCGAGAAAAAACGGGCGGATATGCCCCGAGTAGGCTCGCGTGCTTGGGGATCTTTGGGTTCTGGTGGGAGGCGCGCTGTTGGCCGTTCAGGTATTCGCGGATGAGGAATTGGAGGCGCTGCGGAGGTTCCCGGAGATTGGCCGGGAGGAGTTGTACCGGTTCTTCACGCTGACTCCGGCCGATAGAGCGTTCATTGATCCTGGCCGGGGCCGGGGGCCAGCGGATCGCCTGGGTCTTGCTGTCGCCCTGTGCACGTTGCCGTGGCTGGGGTTCGTGCCGGATGACGTGGCATCCGCTCCACGGGCGGCGGTGGCCCGGCTGGGGGAACAGCTGAAGGTCGCTCCGGATGCGATCGATTCGTACGGGCGGCGGGCGAAGACGCGGACCGATCACCTTCTGCTGGCCGCGCGGTACCTGCAGTGGCGGCCAGCGGGTGAGCCAGAGCTGAAGGAACTGGATGAGTTCCTGCTGGCACGGGCGATGGAACATGATTCGCCGATGTTGCTGTTCCGGCTGGCGTGTGAGTACCTGATGTCGGCGCGGGTGATCCGGCCGGGCCCGGTCACGGTGGTCAAGCGGGTCGCGCACGCCCGGGAACAAGCGCGGCGGGAGACGTTCGGCCTGCTGGCGCACGAGCTTGCCAGCGAGCGCCGGGCCGGACTGGATGGCCTGCTGGTGGTGGACTCCGCGATCGGGATGACCCGGCTTCGGTGGCTGGGCACCGGGCCGGTGGAAGCCTCGCCCGCGGCGGTGACGGCGGAAGTGGAGAAGCTGGAGTTCCTGCGCGGGATGGACGCGCACACGCTGGATCTGTCGATACTGCCGGCGGAGCGCCGCCGGTTCCTGGCCACCGTCGGGCGTCGCCTGACGGCACAGGCGTTGCAGCGGCGGGAGCCGGAGCGCCGGTACCCGATCTTGCTGACGCTGCTGGCGCAGTCGGCGACCGAGGTACTGGATGAGGTCGTGCAGCTGTTCGACCAGGCCGTGTCGGCGCGGGAGAGCAAGGCCGCGCACAGGATGCGTGACTACCTGGCCGAACGCGCCAAGTCCGGTGAGAGTCGCCTGGAGTTGCTGGATGCGATCCTGGCCATCGTCGCCGACCCAGCGGTGCCCGATGGGGACGTCGGCCGGCTGATCCGTGGCGAGCAGGTCGGGTGGGAGCGACTGCGCTCGGCGCAGTCGCCCGCGTTGCCGCCACTGCCGCGCGATCACGGGCACCTCACGGTGCTGGACGGCTCCTACGGGTATCTGCGGCAGTTCACCCCGCGGGTACTGGAGGCGGTGCGTTTCGCCGGCGGCACGGCCGCGGCCGGGCTGCTGGAGGCGGTGGAGATCCTGCGAGAGCTGAACGCCACCGGCGCCCGCAAGGTCCCCGAAGGCGCGCCGGTCGGGTTCGTTCCGGTTCGCTGGCGCGGCTACCTGGACACCGCGGTGCAGGCAGGCAGCGTCACCGCCTACCGGCACTACTGGGAGCTGTGCGTGCTGCTGGCGCTGCGGGACGGGCTGCGCACTGGCGACGTCTTCGTGCCCGGCTCGCGCCGCTACTCCGACCCGGCTGCCTACCTGCTCACCCCCACCAAGTGGATCGGCCACCGGGCGGAGTTCTGCCGGCTGGTCGGCAAACCCGCCGACGCCATTACGGGTCTAGCCCAGGCCGGGGACGAGCTGAACACCGCGCTGGGCGAGCTGGAACAGACCCTCGCGGCCGGTGACGGCCCGGTCCGGCTGGACGACGACGGCGACCTGGCGATCTCCCCGCTGTCGGCCGAGGACGTCCCGGCCGAGGCGGTGACGCTGAAGGCGGAGCTGACCGAGATGCTGCCGTTCGCTCCGATCGTGTCGCTGCTGATCGAGATGGACCAGCGCACCGGGTTCCTTTACTGCTTCACCCATGCCAGCGGCAAGCAGACCCGCAGCCCGGAGCTGAAGCGGAATCTGATCGCGGTGCTGCTGGCGCACTGCACCAACCTTGGGCTAACCCGGATGGCCGATGCCTGCGGTATCTCCTACGACGTGCTGGCCTGGACCTCGGAGTGGTATGTACGGGAGGAGACGCTGCGCGCGGCGAACCTGGCGCTCATCAGCCACCACCGGAAGTTGCCGCTCACCCCGGTCTTCGGCTCCGGCACGCTGTCTTCTAGCGATGGGCAGCGATTCCCCACCCGTGGCAAGTCGGTCCCGCCAGGGCTTTGAGCAGGTATTTCGCGCACGAGGGACTGAGCACCTACACGCATGTGACCGACCAGCACACCACGTACGGTACGAAGATCATCGTCGTGACCAGGCGCGAAGCCCACTACGTGCTCGATGAGATCCTCGGCAATGCCACCGACATCCCGATCACCGAGCACGCCACCGACACGCACGGGGTAACCCTGGTCAACTTCGGGCTGTTCGACCTGCTGGGATTGCAACTCTCACCGCGCATCAGGGATCTGGGCAAGATCACCCTCTGCCGGACCGGAGCGAAAGCCGAGGTTACCTCGGCGTTCCCGCTAGCCGGGCCGTTGCTGACCCGCCGGTGCAACATGGACCTGATCACCGGCCACTGGGACGACCTGCTGCGCCTGGCCGGGTCGCTGAAGTTCGGGCACGCCACCGCGTCACTGCTGGTCGGCAAGCTGTCGGCGTCCACCAGGCAGAACACGCTGGCCGCGGCGCTCAAGGAATACGGCGCGCTCCGCAGAACGATCTACGCTGCCCGGTACTTGTCGGACCCGGCGTACCGGCGCAAGATTTCCCGCCAGCTCAACAAGGGCGAGTCGCTGCACGCGCTGAAGCGCGACTTGCTTTACGCCCACGAGGGCACCATCCGCGCCCGCCACCTCGAACAGCAGAGACGACCGAGTACTACGGGCTGGCGGTCGAGTCGCTGCGCGCGGCCGGGCGCCGGGTCGATGACGAGGTGCTGGCCCACATCTCCCCGGCACACAGCGAGAACATCAACTTCTTCGGCTCCATCGACGTCGACATCGACGCCGAACTCGCCCAGCTCGGCCCCACCGGCTACCGGCCGCTCCGCGTCAGCGACACCCTCTTCTGACGGGGCACGCTAGTGGGTGCGGCCAGCCATCTGGCCAGGACCGGACAGGCGGTCCTGGCCAGATGGTGTGCCAAGGCTCGCGGTTCATGTTCCGTCGAAGCGGAATTCGTTTTGCCAGGTGCCGTCTGATTGCACGACCGACCAGTATTTCTCTGCGATCTGGTCCGGGCTGAACGGTGTGCCCGGCCGGATCTGCCCGGCGATGGTGATGCTGGCGACGCGTATGCCGTCGTGCGCCAGGTCGGCGCCGAGCATGGTCGCCGCCGGCCGCAACGCGGCCTTGCCGAGCGAGACGGTGGCCCAGGCCGGGCCCGGGTGGTCTGCCCAGCCGCCGCCGGTGAACAGGATGGTCCCGCCTCCGGCGGCCCGCATTGCCGGGGCAGCGACCTGCGTGGCCACGATGGCGCCGACGACATCGACGTCGTAGGCCTGGTGCAGGTGGGCGACGTCGCTGCTCAGCAGCGAGTCCGGCGTCAGCATCGATGCGTTGTAGACCAGGACCCCGGGCGCGCCGGGGCGCGCATACAGCGAGGTGAGGGTGGCGCGCAGGCCCGCAGGATCGCTGGCATCCGCGGCCACGGTGTCGACGGCAGCACCGGTGTCGGCTAGGTCGCTGGCTAGTTTGGCCAGCCCGTCCGTGCGCCGGGCCAGGAGCGTGAGGTGGTAGCCGCCTTGCGCGAACCGGTGCGCGATACCACCGCCGAGGCCAGGGCCTGCTCCGATGACCAGCAGGTGGCGTGGATCGACGGCGGGGCCATCGCGCCGAGCGGAATTTGTCATTGTCATCCTCCTTTTGAATGCGCGGTAAGAGAACCGCTAGTGCCTGGGCAGGGCCGCGAGGTTGATTCGGGCCTCTTGCAGCTTCGAGTCGTGCGGTGCGACGTCTCCGCCGTCGGTGATGTACAGGCGCGTGCCGCTGATAAAGGTGTCACTGGGCGAGGCAAGGCCGTCGGCGGCGGTCAGCACGACCCGCGACCGCCCGCCCGGGTAGACCACGGCCAGCTCGTCCTGGCTGTTCAGCGCGACGAAGGCGATGCCGCTGCGGCTGGACAGGAACTTGAAGTCGTCGATGCCGGTCAGGCCGCTGGCGGCGAGCTGCACGGGGCCGGGTGCGCCGGTGCCGGTGACGGGGATCCGGAGCAGGGTGCCGTTGTCGGTGTTGGAGGCCCACACGGCGCCCTGGTGGAACTCTACGCCGTTGACCCCGAGGTGGCCCGGCCCGGACTGGGCCGGGGCGAGGGCCTGGCTGACCAGCCACTGTGTCGCCGTGCCGCCGGAGGCCGGAACGGACCAGATCGTGCCGGCCAGGCTGTCGCAGGAGTAAAGGGTCTGCGTGACCGGGTCGATGGTGAGCCCGTTGAGGAACGCGCCGGGGATGGCGGCGATGCGCTCCGGCGCGCCGCCCGGGGGAATCCGCCAGATGCCGGACCTGGCCGGGTCCGCGGAGAGCATGTTGTAGTAAACGGACCCGTCGCGGCCGCGGACGTTGCCGCCGATGGCCTCGCCCGCGTTGCCGGTGACCAGGACGGTCTGTTGCCCGGACGGGCTGATCCGCAGCAGTTCCGGCGGCTGGCGGTTCAGGAAGCCGAGCAGCGAGACGGTCAGCGACTGGTCGGGGTTGACCGTCACGCTCTCCGGCTGCTGCCCGGCCGCGTAGTCAAACGAGGCCACCGTGCGCACGCCGGTGACGATCGGGCCGCTGGCCGCCGAAGCAGACGCCGGCACCGCGCCGGCGACAGCCACGGCCGCGACGGCCGCAGCGGGCACAACCAGCGCCGCGACCGCCGAATGAAAACTGATCCTGTTCAAAGCGTTTCCCTTCAGGAGATGACTTGCCAGGACAGGAGCTGCCTTTCCGGAGCCGTCACGCGGGCGGCTCCGGAAAGCCGGCCGGGCCGTTACCGCAGGCCGAACGCGTACACCTTGTTGTTATTGAGCGGGTTCCCTGTGGCCAGGCACTCGGTGCCGCAGTAGCCGGAGCCCCAGTAGACGGATCCGGCTGAGATCGCCGCGCCGCCGGTCACTGAGCCGCCGCTGTTGAAGCTCCACAAAATGGCCCCGGTCGCGGCGTCAAGACCGTACATGCTGGTGCCGGTGGTCGAGATCGAGCCTCCGTAGACCACGCCGTTGGCGACGCTGACGGGTGCGGTGTCGGGCGAGCCGTTCGGATCGGGGGTCTGCCAGAGGATCTTCCCGGTGGCCGGATCGAGCGCGGCCCAGGATCCGGCGGTGTCCGTCTGGCCCGCATACGGCCCGGAGCCGCCGATCGTGTACGGCTGGTGGAGGGTGTCGCCCTCGGCGACGTAGATGCGCCGCCCGTCAGTCGCCGTGCCGTACTCGATGCCGTGCCCGGGATCCGCCGTGGGGCCGACGTCGGTCTGCCAGACGACCTTTCCGGTGGAGGGGTTGACCGCCCAGTAGACCCCGCTCTTCTGGCCGATGCCGAGCAGTTGCTCCCCGGTGCCGGGCACGGTGAACAGGTTGGCACCGGCGCCGAAGTCGTAGTCCGGCCCGATGGGCTGAGGCCTCGTCCAGATGTCGCCGTTGTTGGTGTGGTCGGCCCAGGCCACCGAGCCGTCGCTGAGCCGTAGCGCCACGATTGAGTCGACGTAGTCATCAGCGACCGGCCGGGTGCAGTTCGTCTGGCCGGGATCCTCGCAGACCCCCGCGGGAGCGGTGTAGTTGTTTCCGGTGCCGACGTAGAGCAGCCCCCGCGCAGGATCCACGGCCGGGCTCGACCCCCACACCGCGTTGCCTGTGTAGTAGCCATTGGGCAGGTTGGAATCCGAATTGCCGTTGTTAGAAGGCACGGTGTAGGCCTTCCAAAGCAGCTTGCCCGTCGTCGCGTTAACCGCAACGACCGCGCCACGGAACGTGGGCGACAGGCTTGCCTCGCCCTTGGAGGCGATGCCGAAGTAGGCGACGCCGTGGTAGATCGTCGGGGCGGCGGTGATCACGGCGTCCGGGTCGGTGTCCACCTGCGTTACCCAGTCCAGCGCGCCGGTGCGCCGGTTGACGGCGAACACCTTGGCGCCTGCCTTGCCCGGGTTGAGGATCCACCCGTCGCCCAGGATGACCTCGTTGCCATACACGGCGGGGCTGACGCGCGACTGGTCGCCAGACAGCCCGGTATAATCGGAGATCGACTTCGACCACAGGACCCGTCCGCTGCCGACCTCGACCGCCCACAGCTTGCCGCCGTAGTCGGGGACGTACACAACCCCGCCGTCGACCGCGGGGGTGGCCGAAATGGCGCCCGCTGTGGTCAGCGTCCAGCGCGGCGTCAGCCGGCTCACGTTCGCCGGGGAGATGACGTGCTCGGCCGCCTGGAAGTGCGTGTCACTGATGTTCTGCCCGGCCATGGGCCACTGCCCGGACCCGGACGACGGCAGGGCCGCGGCGTTCCCCGGCTGCGCGATGATCCCGGTGATCGCCGCGGCGATGGTCACCGTCGCCATCCCGATGAGCGCGGTCCGCGCCCTGGTCAGTCTTCGGAACATTCGTTTCATGCTGTTCTCCCTTGTCGGATGGCTGGCGAGCGCGCCGTGGCCAGGCCCCGACGGAGCAAGCCCTCACGCTCACGACATGAGTACAGCGCTGCGGTGTGAAGCCCTTCGAAGGCGCTCGATGAAGAGTCTGTGAGCCCCTTCTCCAGGACTTGATCGATCACATCGAAGCTTCACGTTGCTGCCGGTGGTGGCTTCACACTCGGGCGGTGTGCTGGGGTCATGGCAAATATTCGTTCTTACCGGAACCTGCCCACCCGTATCGCGCTACCGACAGCCCTGGTGGCGTCGGTGGTGGCATCGCTCATCGTGGAGCTGATAATCGCGGCGATCGCGCATGGCGCAGGCGCGTATTCGGACTTCCAGCCGCTGACGTTCGGCGGTCTGATCGGGCCTACGGTTTTGGGTCTGCTAACCGCGGTGGTGGTGTGGGAGCTGGTCCGGCGCCGCGCCGGTGATCCGGTGGCGGTGATGCGCCGGCTGGTTCCGATCGTAGTAGTCCTGTCGTGGGTGCCGGATGTCGTGCTGGGCGCGACGCACCGGGAAGCGACCAGTCACGTAGCGCACACGACATGGGGCGAGGTGGCCGCGCTGATGGTGATGCACCTGTTCGTGGCCGCGATCGGGCTCGGCCTGTTCAGCCAGCTGCTGCCGCTGCGGCGCCGGCCAGGTGCGCCATCGGATCCCGGCCGGCAGCTGAGCAGCGATCCGCAGCCAGTGCAGAACAGCTGATGATCGCGAGTTCGGGTAAGGCAAAAGGGACGGCTGCGGGCAGGAACGTGATCAGGTGAAACGTCTGATACTGGCGGTTGCCGGGACCATCGCCGGGCTGATCGCGCTGCTGTCGTTCCGGACCCATCCGGGTCCCGCGGCAGTCGGCAGCTTGCCGGCGGCCACACTGGGCCCGGTGCCGTCGCTGGTGACCCCTTCGGCGCGGACGGGGGCGGCTCCGGGCACAGGCCCGTCGCCCCCGTCGGCGGGGCCGGTCACGGTCACGACCTTGGGCCAGACGGTGCAGACTCAGTACGACACGATCCAGGTGAGGATCGTCACCGTGCGCGGGCAGATCCGGTCGGTCGCCTTCGCGAAGCTAGCGGGTGACGAGCAGCTATCGGACCTGATCAACGCGCACGCTGGGCCGTTGCTGCTGCAGCGCACACTGATCGCGCAGGGCGCGGACATCGACACGGTGTCCGGCGCCACCTATACCTCCGACGGCTACCGGCAGTCCCTGCAGAGCGCGCTTGACAAGGCGGCCGGGCACTGAGCCCGCATCCGGCAGAGCAGCCAGTGCAAGTCGACCCTCGCTGGCCGATCAGCAATGATGTATCCAGCACGCCAAGATGAGACGAGGTCAGGCAGCAGGACGCCGGACACTGCAGTCGGCAAGGGACAGCACAGGAGAATGAATTCGGTGAGCGCATCCCGGACGCCAGCGGTCGGCGCAGGGCCGGACGAGCACACGGCTGCCACGAGGCGGGGCGGCTCGTGGCGGTGGCTGGGTCGGCGCGGCTCGCTCGCCCGGCGGCTGCTGCTGTCCTATGGCGTTGTTGTGCTCGTCGATGCCGCCGTGTTCGTCTCTACCGGCCTGTACATGACTCCGACGCGGCTACACGGTACCCCCCGTGACAGCGGCTACCAGGACGCGGTGTTTACCAACCAGCTCGAAGCCGTCGTGATCGCTGCCCTGATCAGCCTGGTCGTCGGCGCGGTCACGGCGGCGTTGCTCCCGCGGCTGCTGCTCGATCCGCTGCGGCAGCTGCGCCGCTCGGCCCGGTCGCTGATGGAAGGCCGCTACACCGAGAGCGTCCCCGAACCGCGCCTGCCAGAGCTCAGCGATCTCGCGCAGGACGTGAACGTCCTCGCCGCCCGCCTGGCCGACCTGGAAGTGCGGCGCGCGCGGCTCGTCTCCGACGTCGCTCATGAACTGCGCACTCCGCTGACGATCATCGACGGCCAGCTGGCCGGCGTCGAACACGGCGTTTACTCCCTCGACTCCGACCTGATCGTGTCGGTCCGCGAGGAACTCGACCGGCTGCACCGCCTCACCGAGGACCTGTCCGGCCTCTCCCGGGCCGAAGAGAGCGCCTATGAGCTGCACCGCGCGCGTACCGACCTCGCCGCCCTGAGTGAGGACGTGACGAGCCGGCTGCGCCCCCAGTTCACCCACGCTGGCATCGAGCTGCGCCACTGCACAAGCGGCCCAGCCGACGCCGGCGTGGACCCCTACCGCATCACGCAGATCCTGGCCAACCTGCTCCGCAATGCCCTGGCCGCCACACCACCCGGCGGCGCGGTCACCGTCACCACCAGCCACGCCGGCCATACGGCCACCGTTGAGGTCACCGACACAGGCCGGGGCATCGCCCCCGCCGACCTGGAGCGAATCTTCGAGCGGTTCGAACGCGTGCCAAGCAGCGACGAGCGGCGTAACCCCGACCGGGCCGGCAGCGGGATCGGGCTCACCATCGCCCGCAGCCTGGCACGCGCCCACGGTGGCGAACTCACCGCAACCTCGGGCGGTGTCGGCCGGGGGACAACCATGACCCTCGCCCTCCCCGCCGAGCCCGACCCCGTGCCCGCCGAAGAGCGGACCCTAGCCGTGGGCAGCGACCCACGGCAGCCGAAAGCGCCGGCCCGCTCGGGCACGTTTCGGGCTCCGGGCGCCGGCCAGGTGGGCGCAGGGCCGACCAGATGAGCCACTCGCCGACGGGGAACACCTCGGCCCCGGACACCGCGCCCGGCGGTCGCGCCGCGGCAGATCCCGGTCGTGCCGTCCAGGCCCGGCCAACGGTGGCACTTGTCGTCGATGACGAGCCCAAGATCCGCGACCTGGCCCGCCGCTACCTCGAAGCCGATGGCTTCCAGGTGCTCGAGGCGGCTGACGGCGAGGCTGCCCTGACCGTCCTGGCCGAGACAGAACCGGACATCGTCGTCACCGACATCATGATGCCGGTCCTCAACGGGCTGGAGCTGCTGCGCCAGATCCGTCTCACCTCCTCCGTCCCCGTCGTCATGCTCACCGCCCGCGACGACGAGATCGACAAGGTCCTCTCCCTCACCACGGGCGCCGACGACTACGTCACCAAGCCCTTCGGCGGCAGGGAACTCGCGGCCCGGCTCCGGGCAATCCTGCGCAGGCTGCAGCCGCCGCTCGCGGCATCGGCACCGGCCGCCGGCAACGGCGAGCCGGCAGAGGCCGCGCTCACTTTCGCCGGCATCACGATCGACCCCGGCCGCCGCAGCGTGCACACCAGCAGCGGAAGCGTCACCGTGACCGCGCTCGACTACGACCTGCTCCTGGCCCTGGCGCGCAACCCGGGACTGGTCCTGTCCCGCAGGCAGCTGCTCGCCGCCGTCTGGGACGACGACGCCTACGTCGACGAACGAGTTGTCGACGTCCACATCCGCACCCTGCGGCGCGCGCTCGGCGACGACGCCGCCCACCCGTCGATCATCGAAACCGTCCGCAGCGTCGGCTACCGCTTCCTCCCGCCGCCAGCCTGAACCTGCCCCGCCACGCTGCCCCCCGGCAGGCGTGTCTCCAGAGCAGACCTCACAGACCCTTCACCGATCGCCCCCCAAGGGCTTCACGCCGGAGCGCTGTACTCATGCCATGAGCATCCTGCAAACAACGGCGACCGGCGCCTCCAGACCGGTGAACGCCCGCCGGGTCCGGGGATGGGTACGCGGCGGAGCAGTTGGCATTTTCGGGCTGTGGCTGTTCAACACCCTTGGCGGGGACGAAAGCGGCCCGCTGCTTGACCTAGCCCGCCTCACCGGGCTCGAGGCCGGCTACGCGGTGGTCGCGGCACTGCTGCTGATGGCCCGGATTCCCGCGCTGGACCGCCAGGTCGGCAGCGCCCAACTCGCCCTGTTGCATGCCTGGGTGGGCCGATGGATCGTCGGAACCGCGGTCGCCCACACAATGCTGGCCATCCTCGGGTACGCCAACTTGGCTAACCGCAGCATCACCGGCGAGATCGCCGACCTCAACACGCAATATGCCGACGTGCTCCTAGCGACCGTCGCGCTCGGGCTGTTCCTGCTGGTAGCCGTCACCTCCGCGCGTGCGGCCCGTAAGCGGCTGCAGTACGAAACCTGGCATATGGTGCACCTTTACACCTACCTGGCTATCGCGCTGTCGTTCGCGCACCAGTTCTCCACCGGCACCGACTTCCGCTACACCGGCGCCCGGGTTCTCTGGTCCGCCATGTACCTGGCCGTGACAATCGCCCTGCTGCGTTACCGGGTCTTCGAACCGCTGCGGGTGAACTGGCGCCACCGCCTCCGCGTGACGGACGTTCACCTGGAATCACCCGACACCGTCTCCGTCTACCTCACCGGGCGTGCCCTGGACCGACTCGACGTACGGCCAGGCCAGTTCTTCCGCTGGCGATTCGCCGCCCGCGGCCTGTGGTGGACCGCCACCCCGTACTCACTGTCAGCTCCAGCATCACCGGACGGACTGCGGATCACCGCCCGCATGGTCGGCCGCCACAGTAACCAGCTGAAGACGCTGCTGGCCGGCACCCGAGTGTTCGTCGAAGGCCCCTACGGTGCGCTCACCAGCCAGCAAGCCCACCACCGCAGTGCCGTGCTCATCGCCGGCGGCGTAGGCATCACACCACTGCGCGCGCTATTCGAGACCCTCCCCGCCACCGACATCACCTTGCTCTACCGGGCCAGCAGCCAAGCCGACCTAGTACTGTCCGAGGAGCTCAACACCATCGCCTGGCAGCGCCACGCAACGGTCCACTACCTCACCGGGCACCGCCGCCGCGGCGACGCGGACCCCCTCTCAGCCGCATCCCTCCGCCGCCTGCTTGGCAACCTCCGAGAACATGACATCTACCTGTGCGGCCCTCCCGGCATGACCGCATCCGTCCGCCGCGCCCTGCACGAACTCGGCGTCGACGACGCCGACATCCACGAAGAAACGTTCACGTTCTGACAGCCATACCTCTGGCCATTCTGGCTGGGGCAGGCCTACCGTTCGGGCCGCAAATGGCCCCGACACGGACCCGGCCGCGCTACGCGCTGCGGACTCGCTCGCGATACTCCCGGGCGACCCGGCGGCGGCAGCCGAAACTGTCCGCCAGGCAGCAACGCGAACTGGCCCGGATGGCCAGGGACACGGCAAAGTCATGAAGTAAGGCTGTGACCTGGGGTGTCGTAACGGCGGATGATGCGTCCAGCGTGTCTGCGGGTGGCGGGCAGGGCCCGGGCGGAACGATGGAAGTTCCTACACTCACCATCTTCTGCCGCGAGGGACACCCGCCCGCCGATGACATCTTCGTCTATGACGGCTGCCCGCAGCCAGTACCTGCTCGATCTCCTTGCCCAGGTCCCGGACCCGCGGAAGAGGCGCGGGCGGCGGCACCCGCTGGCCGGGCTGCTGGCCGTCGGGATCGCGGCGGTGATCGCCGGGTCAAGGTCGTTCGCCGCGATCGGGCAGTGGGCCGCCGATGCCGGCCCGGAGGTGCTGGCCGGGCTGGGTGCGGCCCGCGGCCCGGCGGAGGAGTCCACGTTCCGGCGCGCGTTTGCCATGATCAGCCCCGGAGTGCTCGACCGGGTCCTGGGCACCTGGCTGTGGACCCGGGCGGTGCAGGCCGGCGGCCGGCTGGTGATCGCGGTCGACGGCAAGGCCGTCCGCGGCGCCAGGAACAAGGCCGGGAAGGCCCCGCACCTGGTCGCGGCGCTGGCGCACGGCATCGGCGCGGTTCTCGGCCAGGCCGCCGTGGCCGCGAAGTCGAACGAGATCCCCGCCGTACGGGACCTGCTGAGGACGTTCGCCAGCCTGGCCGGCGCCGTCATCACGATCGACGC
>WNGJ01002285.1_pt1 | contig 21426 bp, 14 predicted proteins | sample 5400611 | NCBI WGS metagenome assembly WNGJ01 (sample SAMN13153375, study PRJNA577476) | soil metagenome | isolation source: 40 cm soil or saprolite under Garry oak tree replicate 1 | place: USA:California | collected 2016-06-15
GCGTCGCTGATCTGACCCATTTCATCGCTCAAAAAGGTTTTTAAGAGATAACCATTATTTTGTAGGGACGCGATTTATCGCGTCCACTTATAGGAATCGACATTCCATGAGGACGCGATAAATCGCGTCCCTACAACATATTGATAGGATGCTATCATGAACAAAAAGACAGTGCGCGATATTGATGTTGCGGGTAAGCGTGTATTAGAGCGCGTCGATTTCAATGTCCCACTCGATGCCGAACAGCGCATCACCGACGATACACGTATTCGAGCGGCCCTGCCAACCATCCGTTACCTCCTCGATCACGGGGCCGCCGTTATCCTCATGTCTCATCTTGGCCGTCCCGATGGCCAGGTCGTTGAGAAATTGAGCCTGGCCCCTGTCGCGCAGCATCTGAGTACATTGCTGGAAAGACCTGTAGAGATGGCGATGGATTGTATTGGGCCAGAAGTCGAAGCGCAAGCCAGGTCGCTGCAACCGGGCCAGGTATTACTGCTGGAGAACCTGCGCTTCCACAAGGGAGAGGAGAAGAACGATCTCGAATTTGCGCAGCAACTGGCCTCGCTGGGTGAGGTATATGTCAATGACGCCTTTGGTACCGCGCATCGCGCTCACGCTTCGACAGAGGGCGTGACCCGCTTTCTGCCTGGCGTGGCTGGCTTCTTGATGGAGAAGGAATTAAACTTCCTGGGGTCGGCTCTGGAACATCCGCAGCGACCATTTGCCGCAATTGTGGGCGGCGCGAAGGTCTCCGACAAGATGGCGGTACTGGAGCGACTTATCAATATGGTCGATGTCCTGCTGATTGGTGGGGGTATGGCCAATACCTTCCTCAAGGCAGAGGGATACGAAATTGGCGATTCCTTATTTGAAATAGGCAAGGTAGACCTTGCCCGCAACCTGATCGGTCGAGCGCGACGAGGCATGACCTTTCTCCTGCCCGTTGATGTAGTGGTGGCCGATCGGTTCGCCGCCGATGCGCAGCACAAAGTCGTCGCTAATAATGCTGTGCAAGCAGGCTGGCGCATCCTGGATATTGGCCCCAGGACCATAGAGGCGTTCCGCGCGGCCCTGGCAAACGCCAGGACCATTGTTTGGAATGGCACACTTGGCGTAGCCGAAATGCCTGCCTTCGCTCGAGGCACTAACGCTCTAGTTGAGATACTGGCGAAGCGCACACGGGCTGGCGTACTCACCATTATCGGTGGGGGAGATTCTGCCGCCGCAGTCGACGCGGCTGGCGCGGCGGAGCAGATGACGCATGTTTCAACCGGTGGAGGCGCGTCACTCGAATTTCTGGAAGGGCGCGTCCTCCCCGGTGTGGCAGCTTTACAGGATAAGAATGCATGATAACACCGACTCGCACCGCCATCATCGCGGGAAACTGGAAGATGCACTTCGGCCCCAGGCATGCCGCTGAGTTCGCCTCAGAGATATTGCCTGACCTGGGCGCGCTCATCAAGACATATCCTTCGATCATGTCAATACTATGCCCACCATCTATCTCACTGGCAGCCGTGCACCATGTCTTGCAAACGCTGCATTTTCCACGTGTCGAACTGGGCGCGCAGAATATGTACTACGAGGAGAAAGGGGCCTTCACAGGCGAGATTTCACCCTCGATGGTACATGAACTCTGCAGCACCGTTATTCTTGGTCACTCCGAACGCCGCACCTACTTTGGCGAAAGCGACGAATTGGTGAATAAGAAAGCCCTGGCTGCTTTACACCACCAGCTACGTCCGATCATCTGCATAGGTGAACACCTCGATCAATACGAGGCCGGACAGACCGAAGAGGTGATTCGCTACCAGGCGCAGCACAGCCTGGCGAACTTTCCCGCTGAGCATGTCAGGGAAGTAGTGATTGCGTACGAACCGATCTGGGCCATCGGCACCGGCAAGGCCGCCACTGCTGAGGGCGCGGGCAACGTAATTCATCTCATCCGCCAGCTTTACGGCGAAATGTACGGCGATGAGGCGGCCTCAGCTTTGCGCATCCTCTACGGTGGCAGCGTCACCTCAGACAACATATTCCGCTTGTCTACTGGTTTTCGAGGCTATCCATAGTAACACCAGGAAGCTTGGGACTACATAAGGAAAAATGCCGTATTAGCTCTCGATAACCTCAGTTTGCCACACACGTACCGCGCCATCCTCTGCACTGTTCGCCAGCAGGCCGTTGGCACCGAAGACCACGCCGTAGACTTCGATGCGGTGATTGATGGTCTGCAGTTCGCGGCCCTGGTAGACATCCCATAATTTCAGGGAGCCGTCCTCTGAGCCGGAGACCAGCAAGCGGCCATCGGCGGAGAAATCGACGGTCCTCGTGACCTGTCAAGAGTTGTACAACCTGGCCGTTAGAAGTATCCCACAGGCAGATGGTGCCATCCGCTGAACAGGAGGCCAGCAAATCACCGTCGGGCGACCACGCCACCCCATAGACGATATCGCTGTAGCGCAAGCGGCGCTGCAGCGTACCCGTTTGCGCATCCCACAGGCAGATGGTCTTATCAAACGAGCAGGAGGCCAACAGCGTGCTATCATACGAAAAATCGACGCCGACAACCACGTTATGATGACCCTGCAAGGTGTGTATCACCTCGCCCGTGGCGGGATTCCAGATGCGCACCGTCTCGTCGTTTGAGCACGAGGCCAGCATGCGGTTATCAATCGAGAAGGCCACCGTCCAGACCGCACTGTTGTGGCCCAGCAGTGTCATTAACGCCTCGCCCGTCTGTGCATCCCACAGGCGCACAGTTTTATCTTCCGAGCAGGAGGCGATCGTCTTGCCATCGGGCGCGTAATCGACGCCCATCACCGCGCCTTCGTGTCCTGTGATGGTGTTGAGCAATGCACCGGACGCGGTAGACCAAAGGCGCACCGTCATGTCTTCGCCGCAGGAGGCGATTTTCGCGCCGTCCGGTGAAAATACCACGTCATCGACGTGACCATGGTGCCCGGTGAGAATGTGCAGGGGCGTAACTTCGACGCCAACTACACGCCGTTCCCGTCCAGGTGGCTGCGGTGCCGGCGCGGTTTTCCATTCCGCCCACTCGATCAAGACCATCGAGCCATGTTCATTGCCGAATTTCTGTGGGTACTGCGGCTCGTCCCAGTCCATGGTTTCGTCCAGGTAATCGTAGAGTGTGCCAAGTGTAATGCGTCCGGTGCGTGGATTGGCCGCTTTACCTTCCAGGCCGTCAATCAAGTGTGACATAAATACGCCGCGCCCCTGTTCCATTTGCGACATGGACATCTCGGCCTGGCGATGCGAGGTAAGAATAACGCGCCCCTTGTTCCGTGGGAGGTCGGCCAGTGATTGACCAAAGAGCAGCGCGGCATCTTCGGCGCTTCTAACGTGCTTCCACGCTATCCCCGTATGCGCGATATCCAGTATGGTGAGGATATTTCCCGCTTTTGAGTCATACAGGTAGTGATCGACCAGCGTCGGAACATGCAGGCCGGTAGCGGGACGATCTGCCTGGGTTGCTCGCAGAGCCAGGTAGCCATCCTGCGTGGCGGGATCGAGCAGCGCGTGACCCGCGAAATAAATCAGCACCAGGTCATCCGCCTGAGCGCGCACCAGGCAGAGCTCACGCAGCTGGCTCTCGATTTCGTCGCGTGTCGCGGCCTCACCCTCCAGGTAGACCACGTCTTGCGCTTGCCAACCCCCGCGTTCGGGGTCGAGCAGCAACTGGTACAGGTTTTGCGCGTCTGCCTGCGCAAAGGGTAGGGGAATAAAATGAGCTGCATCATTGTAATAATCTATGCCGACTATAAGTGCGTAACGATGTTCCACGTCTTACCTCTGGAATTGTATTTTTGCGCCTTTTGTTTCGTTCAAGATTATACAACAGGAATTTCCTCATTCGTAGGGACGCGATTTATCGCGTCCTGATGGGAACCTTTCATTACAGCGCTCAGAAGGGTATACTATTGTTAGCACTCTCCTAAAAAGATTGCTAACTATCGAACTTTTGGTAATCTAAAGCGTATAAAGTACGTATCTATAGTAGCAACAGAAATTCCCCCGTTTCTGGAGGCGAGCGAGAGTAGCTAAACAGAAGCGCGGGGAGTATAGCTTAGTAGAGACAAGTACGTTTTGTAAGCCAGGTATCCCTTGCGGGTATCCTGGAAAAAAGATATTATCCTATTATTAATAAGTCCCGTCACGATGATCGGTTCTATACCGTCACATCAAGAAAGCAGGTCTGAATCAATGGATGCTCAGGCTCAATATATGTACCAGCGTAAACCCAACGATGGGCCGAACCCACAGCGCCCTACTCCCAATAATGGGAATAATGGGAATGGCAATAACGGCGGCCCACCACGCAACCCGGTTACAACCATTATGGTGCGTTTGCTGATTTTTCTCGGCATTGTACTGTTAGGTTGGTACCTGATCCAATTCTTTACGGGGAGCAATAACAACAGCAATCCCAATGCGATTGAAATACCTTATAGTACCTTTTACACGCAAGTCACGGAAGGTCATGTCAAGGATGTCACCTTCACAGGACAGGATGCCAATGGGGACTTCAAACAGAGTACGACCATCACTGATGTGAATGGCGCTTCCAAAACCGGCACAACTTTCCACTTTACCCAGCTTCCCAACGGTGATCCCAACCTCACCAAACTGCTGAATGATAATCATGTCAGCTACCAGGCAAAAGCAGCGAGTGACAATGGTCTCTGGTTCAGCATTCTCATCAACTTCTTGCCCTGGATACTGGTGATCGGCATATTCTTCTTCATCGCGCGCCGTGCCACGCAGGGGCAACAGAACATCTTCAGCTTCGGCAAGAGCCGGGCAAAGGTGGTACTGGAAGACCGTCCCAGCACGACCTTCGCGGATGTAGCAGGTGTTGACGAGGCCAAAAATGACCTGGTGGAAGTGGTCGAATTTTTGAAGACTCCGGGGAAGTTCCAGAAGCTCGGCGGCAGAATTCCACGCGGTGTGCTGCTTGTTGGCCCTCCGGGAACTGGTAAAACTCTGCTTGCCCGCGCGGTAGCCGGTGAAGCTGGCGTGCCGTTCTTCTCCATCAGCGGTTCCGAGTTTGTAGAAGTGCTGGTTGGCGTAGGCGCGAGCCGTGTGCGCGACCTGTTTGACCAGGCCAAAAAAGCTTCGCCCAGCATCATCTTCATCGATGAAATCGACGCTGTAGGCCGCCAGCGTGGTTCCAGCATCAATAGCAACGACGAGCGCGAACAGACACTCAACCAGTTGCTGGTAGAGATGGACGGCTTCGATGCGCGCCAGGCAGTGGTAGTCGTCGCTGCGACCAACAGGCCAGACGGACTCGATAAAGCCCTGCTGCGTCCTGGCCGCTTTGATCGCCGCGTCACAGTAGAACGTCCCGACTGGAATGGCCGCCTGGCAATCCTGAAGATTCACTCGCGCGATGTGCCACTGGCCAGAGATGTCGATCTGATAACCATCGCTCGCGGTACGCCTGGCATGGTGGGCGCTGATCTCGCCAACCTGGTCAACGAGGCTGCACTGCTGGCAGCGCGTCGCAACCTGGACGCCGTTACGCAGAACTGCTTCGACGAGGCGCTGGATAAGATTCTTATCGGCGCGGAGCGACCACTGGTCTTGAGCGAAGAGGATTTGAACGTGGTCGCCTATCACGAGGGCGGACATGCGCTGACGGGTCTGCTGACCGAAAACGTCGATCCTGTCACCAAAGTGACCATTGTCCCGCGTGGGCAAGCGCTCGGCGTAACGCAGTACACGCCGCTCGATGATCGCTACAACTACTCGAAGGAGTTCCTGGAGTCCCAACTGGTGACAGCCCTTGGTGGGCGCGCCGCCGAAGAGGTAGCGATTGGACGCATCACAACAGGCGCGGAAAACGACCTGCAACGTGTGACGGCCATTGCGCGCCAGATGGTGGCACGCTGGGGCATGAGCGACCGTCTCGGCACCATCTCCTTTAGCGAGCGCGAAGATCCTTTCGCGGGTACGGCCCTGGCATCAGGCCAACGCGAATATAGCGAGAAGACGGCCACGATCATTGACGAAGAAGTCAATCGTATCGTGAAATGGGCCTACGACCAGGCCGTTGGACTGATCTCAGAGCACCGCGCCACCCTTAATCGTATCGCCAGGGAATTGCGCCTGCACGAAACGCTCGACGCCAAACAGTTGCGCAGGATTCTTGAGGAGACGGGTTCGATTGATGCCGCACCCGCGTCTTACAGATAGCATAGCGTAACTATAGAAAAACGGGGTATCCATCGAAATGGATACCCCGTTTTTCTATAGTCGGCTCACCCTCATCGGCCTCTCATGAAAGCGTGTCAGTGAGAACGCTACAGAGTGGAGAGTTTATTATTCTCCCGCTCCCGCTGCCTTTCCGGTCTGTACAGCTTCTGCAACTGCTGATGGATTGCCCTGATCCGCTACCGGTACAGCCACCATTGAGTGGGAATAGAAGAGTTACGAAAGTGGGTGCCAGATCATCTTTACCGGCACTCGTAGAAATTGCCTCAGCAGCACTTGATAAGGGCCTAATTGAATGGTAACTCCATTCACGATCACAGTCTGGCTTGTGGTCAAATGATTCACTACCATCATCTCACGGCCAGAGGTGATGGCGGTGACAGTCGATGTGGATACTGTCGGTTGATAGATGTACGTGCCAGGCCCAAAGTACTTTTTGAAAGCCAGCGCTGTGTAATAATAGGCTGTGGGTTGGCCACCTCCCACGACGCGCGTATCGGTCCAGATGCCTTCAGGATAAGAATAACCCTGCGCGTCACCCTGTGGCTGCCATGTGAGCAGGACAGCAGCGCCGCTCATAGCAGTATAGATTTCGTCCGAGGCCATTAGCGCATTGGAATAAGTAAGACTTTTAGGGGCCGTGGATGGATTGCCTGCGTACCATTCAGCCCACCATACAGGCAGCGTAGCGCCTCCTTTCGGCTGCATGCGTAACCAGTTGTAAACATCCACAAATTTCTGCGCAGAAGCGAATTCATCGACCTTCCATACCCCGTCTTTATTGGCGGAGGTTCCATCAACAGCGAGAAAGTCCGCGCCATGTTTATGCGCAAGCCAGTACGTTATCACATCCAGAGGTCTCTGATCCAGCGTTCCCCAGGAATAGCTCGGACCAGGATTGCTCATGTCAGCCCTATTCCCATCGCTATCCATGACGACATATGGCCCACCAATTAACGCATCAGGCCGCACTCTTTTAATTGCATCATATACCGCGTTATAGAGAGTGGTATAGCGCTCATAATCCCAGCGGTTGAGATGGCTTACACCAGGCGTTGCGCCAGGAGATGTGCTCCACATACCCTTGAGTTCATTCCACACCTGAAAGTATTTTACATCGGGGTAGCGTAACGCTACGAGTTTAGCCAGGTTCGCATAATCCTGCACATAGGATGGATCGGGGGCAACTTCAAGGTAGGTCCAATCAGCGCTATACCCCGCCGGGCGCATCCAGCCGGGAGCGCAACAAATGGTCAGCACCATCTGCGCTTTTGTACTGCGCATCAACGCCACACGTTGGTCGAGACTGCTCCAGTTGTATACTCCTGGCTTTGGCTCTGGATCGCTGGCTCCCCATCCCATGATCTGTTGATTCTGATACGTTAGAGATGCCTGCATCTCCTGTTTTGCCAACGAGATAGCCTCGCTGTTATTCCAACTATCCGCATCTTGCTTCTCGTGTGTAGCGCCGATGCTCAATTGGTTAATCAGAGCCTGAGAGGAACGAAACTGACTATCAGCAGTCGTCGATGTATTAGACGAGCCGCCGCCTTTATACATTATAGGTGCGGCAGCCGCGGGGACGATGAACAAGAATGATAGGCACAACAAGGTCGGATACATCAAAAACCTGGCGAGCTTGACAGACATACAGCCTCCGAAAAACCACTTTAGTAACGTCATTAGCTATATATGAGGGCATTTCCTAACTGTCACAAGTAGGGTAAACTGACTCCAAACGCGTTTTAGCTCATCTCTGGGAAGATTCGGAGTTATGAAACGCCCTCATATGTATGTATCGACATCTCCGCCAGTATGCTTAAACCAATCCTATGCAATTCAAGATCAGGGTGATAGTCTAATCATGCTTGAAATATGTTCTCCTGCCATGCAAATCATATTTTGTCCCCAATTTCACCTGGACGATTTGCGCGAAGACACCCACCAGGCAGAAACCTATCAGTATTTCCAACGTTCCTGCCGGCAACCACTTGCCCACATACAGTTGCAAACCTGCCACGAACGCGTCAATGGACAGACTTAGCGCAATAGCAAGCGTCCATTGCGTTATTGGCTCGTCGAGCCGTAAGAAGCGTACCAGTACCATGCCTGGACAGACGAAAAGAAACCACATCACAATGATCGGGCGTCCAGCCACCTCTGGAATCACAAAATTTACGAGACCTGCAGCCAGGGCAGAAACAGTAATAATTGCAGGCCATATCCATGAAGACCGCATCACGGGCTACCTCCTTGTATGCTTCGGAGAAAAAGAAATACCTGGGCATCGGGATTACTATAAATCATCTTAAACTTCCCGGACTTGAGCATTGCGTTCTCTAACCGGTCCAGCGCGCCATTCGGAACTCCTGACAATGCATACGCCTGTACTTTTTGACCACGTGTAAAAATCAGATAGGTGTGTGCGCTCTTCTGGTTTTCGATATACTTGATGACCTCGCTCACATTCACTTTCATGACGGCATCAGGAAGAGCATCGGCTAGCGAGATACAGGAATATTTCTCGTAATCCTGAAACTGCCACGGCGTACCGAACCAGCCTTCAATCAGAAGCGAGCCTGCCGGGGCGACGCTGTAGAGATATCGCGCGCCATTCATTTCAGCATGGGTCATATAATCGGCGTTTTCATTGCCATAACGGGTGAAGAAAAAACCGCCAGGTAATACCAGATTGGTTATTGTGATGGCGACAGTCAGCCAGAGGAAAGTTTTACGTATCACTAAAGAATGCTTGATATAAAACAGGGAGGCAGCAAAGAAGACCATGAACGGCAATGCAAATAGATAGACACGTAGGAACATTTCGCCGCCATAGTCCTGCGCCACTATCAAAGGGAATGGCGCACCGGCAAGCAATATGTAGGTGAGATCGTGATGGCCTTTGCGCAGGCGGCGTAGCCCTCCTAGAAAGGCAAGACCCCAGATGAGCGCAGTCATAAAGAGACGCAGGGAAGCGATAAAGTTATGCTGGGGGTCTCCTTGCACCGCCCGGCTTGTTACGCTCGTTGATACATTGTTCCCTATACTGCCAAAGCTCCCTATCACCGTACTCAAATGCCCGGCTAAGAACGTCCGTGTCATGAAAAAGAGCCACGCCCCAATCATCACAGCCATTAAGATGGGGAGCCAGAACGGACCACAGCGCCGGAAAACTACCAGCGCGGTAACGCTTACCAGCACAAAGAAAGGGGTGAGAGGATGGCTAAAAACAGTCAATCCGAAGATGAGTATGAGGCAGGCAAGGAGTCCTCGACGTTGCCATATCTGGAGAGGCATCCGAAGCGCATCCGGCGCTCTTAACCAATCAGAGAACCACCGTACTCCCTTTGAGAAAATTGTGGAAGAAACGCATGGCCCTGGTTGCCGAACGCGCTGTCGTACAGCCGGGGGCAGCTTAAACCATTTTAAGAGGATAGCAATGATGATAAGGTACAAAAATAAGTTCAATCCTTGTGGAGAGAAATAGTCCTGCCCGATCCAATTTGTGAGATAAAAGAACCAGAGCGCCAGCCAGATCAACCGTTTATTGGTCGTGATCGCGGTAAAGATCATATATAACGGCCCAAAGTAGATCATGTTGTAAAAAACTGGTGCCCATCCGGCATAGGCCAGGATAGTTTGATACCCTGCCACACGGGTGACAAATGCGTTCAACACGAAGAAGCCCGGCCAGCTAAAGTAGGCATCTAACGATGGATCGACCGTGCCTGTCCGCATAATATATTCTGTATATCCTGCGTGCCGGTACACCACGGAGAAGCGCGGCGCTTCTTCAATAATGTTCTCTACTCCATACAACATAATGATCACGAGAACCAGGTATAGCGCCAGCAGCGATACTCTCAATTGGGGCCGCTGCAAGGTCAGGCTGAACCCAACCGTCAGCATGATGAGCGCGACAATGATTTTAGGCGAGAGTACAGAAATAAGACCCAGGTTGTTGATATTCTGTACCGACACATGCTGCAACGACGTAGCCCATAAAAAAAATGCCAGGAGAGGGAGTAGAAGAAGCGCAACATCCAGAGGTTTGAGCAGCTTTAAGCCGTTTTGGATCGGCAGCCTGGATGCTGTCTTTCTTATACTGTTCATCTTTAAGGTTTCAATTTGCTGAATATCCAGTACACCCGATGGCATTACACGCTTTATTTTATCCGCGAGTCGGGAGCCTATACTCCTCTGTTCTATTATTCTATGCATGTCCATGTGGCTGGCCGGATGTCGTTCGAGTCGAACAGGTCTCAGCAAGGGCCCGACGTGGTAATTGCTGTTGTCAGCACGCGCCGACGCGTGCATAGTCCCTGCACAACTCGCGGGAACGGCAGCTAACATGATAGTGTCCATTAACCAGACTGGCATTATTTCTTGATAGTTCTCCTGGACGGGAACGCGCAAAGAACTGTTTATGGGTCGAATGATTTTATACACCGTGCGGAACATAAAAATCGCTTCAACCGTGATGGCGGAGACCCAGCCCAGGCTTAACCCTGATAAACCTGCCAGGTGCGCACCCACAATAGCGGCTGCTATTTCAAGTACCCCACCGGGTAGCATAGCGAGCATAGCCTGGACTATGCGATCTTGAATACGGCAGATTGAGATGTAGTGGCTTTTGATAATCATGGGGAAGGCTGCTAATGCGAGCGCGCGCAGACACCATGCAGCCTGCGTCGCGTAGGAGCTACCGAACAAACCTAATATCTGCTTTGTGGCGAATTGCAGGAAACAATTCGCCAGCAGCGCCGTAGCAAGGGCAATACCTATGGTTACTCGGGCTTTGTGCTGTAAAGCGGCCTGCTGCGCGGAATTCATGGCATGCAATACGATGGTCAGAGCATTTGGCACGACAAAGACAAAGCTGACGATCATCCAGGAGACATAAAACCAGGCGTTCATGCTGGCTGAAAGGAGAATGGTGACGAGTACCGGTAGGGCTAAGGTTGGGGCCTGCAAGGTCAAGTTGAGAAAATGATGCTGGATAGAGGCTGGCCCTAATTTTCGCAGCACTCCCCACGATGGCAAAAAAGCCTTGCTCAACCCTCCTCTCCTGGCTATGATAAAAGCGAAAAGCGCGACCAGTGAGATGGCGCTTCCCGCAGCCCAGGCGATATAAATGGTGATGCCAGTCGGCTGAGTGAGACCAATTCCTATCGCAAAGAGTAAGACCAGTTTGGCTACGGCAAAAAATGTGTTGCGCCAGAATTGCAGGCCCCCGCGCAGGACGCCGATGAGCGCCTGGTCGAAGACGAGGGTGACTGCTGTGCAACTGACGCCGGCGGCGAACACAAGGGTATTGGCGACACTGGCTCTGAGAGGATTAAATTCAGCCGAGGCATAGGGAGCAAGAAGCGCAAAAAGAACTCCAACGATGCCCCCTACTGCTGCAACCACGAGAAGGGCGCTGCTGATAAGCGAAACCTCGCGCCCCGGCTGGCGTGGCAACTCCGTTACCAGTAAGGTTCCCATGCCCAACATGCAGAGACTTCCCAGCAGCAGCATGCTCGAAACGCAGGCAGAAGCAAAACCTACCGCCTCAAGGGAGAACTGGCGCGCTGCCAGCCACCAGTAGGCAAAGCCGAGAGCGGACGTTACCACAGTTGACCCGATTAATGAACCCGAGTTGACCAACATAATACTATTGGACTGTATCCATTGAGTGAATGAGACTTTCAAAACCTTAACTATTCCTGGTGACTGCCATAGTAGTGTGCGCATCATCCACGGCAGGTCTCCTGCGAATCTTGCGTATTTGCAATCGGCTGCGTACATAGGCAAAAGGCCCATAGAGCATGCCTTTGTGCTCTAATGCGGTCAGCTCTTTAGGATAGTCAAGCAATTTCTTGCTGTTTTTGGTAGAGCGAGAACTCAGGATGAAAAAGAGACCATAGGGTATTCTACTGATGATATCAAAAAGGAGCAGCGGGTTATCGAGCGCGGTTTTCGTTAAAAACGCGGTGAGACCAATGCCGTAATTGTAGATTTGCTTATACAGTTCGGCATAAGTACGACGATGAAGATGATGGGTCACCGACTTTGGCTGATAAACCAGCTTATGGCCATGCATCACTATCTGGAAGAAAACGGCGATATCCTGGCCATTGCGCGATGGACCATTGCCGCCAAGAGCGGTATCAAAGCCGCCTATGTCGCGCAGAGCAGCGGCGCTAAAAGCCATGCTCGCGCCCGTGCCAAAGCGCCCGGCGGTGTAGGGATAGAGAGGCGGCATGGGTGGCGAACACTTTCCCATATGCCGCTTGAAGATACGGCTGGTATATCCTTTGTTAAAGCCACCATACTGCTCAAATAAAAATTGCGCGTGCGTCTCAATCTCTAATGGCAAGACCAGACCTGTAACACATCCTACATCGTCAGCGAGACTGAAGCTTCTGACAAGCTCAACTAGCCAGTAGGGGTCAACAACCACATCATCGTCAGCAAATGCCAGGATTGCTCCCTTTGCAACCATAATGCCACGATTACGCGCCCAGGATGGACCGGGACGATCTTCACGCACGTAGTGGAGAGAAGGTACGCTCTCTGAAAGGCTCTGCACAAGATCAGCCGTGGCATTCGTACTCGGCGCATTATCTACGACGATTACTTCATACTGTGGATAATGTAAGGCCATAAGGGATTTCAAACAAAGGGCCAGTCGATCAGGGCGATCATGAGTCGGAATGATAACGCTTACAAAAGGCGCGCTGGCCAAAAAACGTTCGCGCTCCTCAATACAGTGGGGCATAGCGGAGCTGGTCAGGCCATACGCATTCAGTTCAGTCACTGCTGGCAAGCCATCTTGCGCCAGATGTGCATTTATTTGCGCGTGCAAGTTACACCAGATGCGTTCTGCATATTCGTGTGGATGCACTTCGTTCTGCTCTAATTGGATTTCGATCACGCCTAACGGTTGAGTATGCAGGCGGACGAGGCAACTGGCCCTTTGGTAGTATCGCTGCGTCCTATCATCAAAGGCCGATATGATGGGAAGCGGTTGTGCCAGTTCGATTTCCATCGTCCGCAATGGCACAAAATCTATTGTTGAAGTCATATTGACGAGAACCTCCATTGGCGATAGTAAGTAAGTAGACAGGCTTTGCATTCTCACGCCTGGTCGTTTCTCAAGAAAGTTTTCTGGCGCATCTTACGTGTCATCCCGCGACTTTGTATATAGGCCAGCGGCCCATACAGCATACCTTTGCGCTCAAGCCAGGCCAGTTCTTTAGGATACTGTTTCGCCCTTTTGCTGTTTCTCTGCGAAAGACCAATTCCTTGAAAAAAGAGGTCGCGGGGTACTTTGATGAACAGGTCAAACAATAGATACGGGTGATCTAAGACGCTTTTGAGGAGATAGGCAGTGAATCCAACACCATATCCATAGATTTGTTTCCGCAAAGCGGCGTAGTTACGATACGGGGGGTGATAGAGCAATGCCGATGGCTCATATACTATTTTGTGCCCGTGCAAGATGACCTGAAAGAATGCGGCAGTCTCTTCAGCAGCTTGTGCTGGCGTGCCAGCCCCCAGGGCCTGATCAAACCCTTTTACGCTGCGCAGGAATGATCGCTTAAATGCCATATTGGCCCCGGAACCAAACTGCCCGGATTTGTAAAGATGCACGTGTCGCGCTACCTGATCGAAGACTCGCCGGGTGAATCCCCTGCTAGACCCACCTCGCTGCTCATACAAAAGCTGCGCGGGTGTTTCAAGCTCCAGAGACAAGATGAGGCCGGTAACGCAGACTACATCTTCGGCCCGGTCAAAACCTCGTACAAGCTCAGCCAACCAGTATTGATCCACCACCACGTCGTCATCAGTAAATACCAGAATCTCGCCCTTCGCGGTCATCATCCCACAATTACGCCCCCAGGCCAGGCCGCGACGATCTTCTCGCACGTATCGCACCACAGGGTCGTGGCTGAACGTTTTGAGCATATACTCTTCTGTCGCGCTTGAACTCGGCGCATTATTGACCACAATGATCTCATAGCGTGGGTAGCGTAAGGACAAAAGGGAATGCAATGTTATTGCTAATTGTTCGGGGCGATCGCGCGTGGAAATAATTACGCTTACGAAAGGAGCATCAGCTAAAAATCGCTCGCGCTCCTCAATGCAGCGAGGCGTGTTGAAACCGGGCAAACCATGCGCGGTAAGCTCTGTGATGGGCTGCACACCATCTATCCGCAGATGCTCAGTAATCTTCTTGCTTAAGCTCAACCAGATGTGTTGCGCGTACTGCTCAGGATGTAACTCGCTCTCAATAAGAGACAATGCTACCATACCTAAAGGCTGTGTATGTAGGCGAATGAGGCAATGCACGCGGCGGTAGGAATGCCCCGTTTTCTCATCAAAGGCTTTTATAATGGGGAGAGGTTGTGCCAGCTCTATCTCCATAAGCCGTATGGAATCATCATTTGTTGACAGGTCGTCGATAGACGGCATCTTCTGTTGCATTACTGCCATGTAGGTAAATACCTTTCCTTAGTCGCTCAGGTGAGTGAAGCGATTGTGCGAAACTACGCTTTGAACGTGTGTGATGCTTTTGTTCTGCCGTGACATGTCAGATATGCGAACCTTGCGTTGTGTAATTGTGCCGACCAGGTAGCCGGCGGTTGTGATGGCGAAGCCGCAAATGATAGCGCATGCCTTCATAAACTCACCCCGGTCAAGGTGAACAAGAGCATTGATAACGCCTCGGACGACACCAGAGGGTAGGACTCTGAGTGTATAAGAGCGTTCAGAGCCAAGACCGCCTTTTGCTCCAACGCACATGGCAATGAGCGCCTTTGATAGACCCTCCGCGTAACAGCGCGACCGGAAATAGCGCCATGTGGCGCGCTGAGACGGAACGCAATGATGAATAACGGCCTGTGGGTCGAAGAGGAAATGCCTCTGAGGCCAATGTTGGCCTGCGCGGATGCATAGTTCCGTTTCTTCGCCGCCCAACGGACGGCTACCCACTCGCCCGATACCATTGGTAAACCCTCCCACACCCTCGAACACTTCTCGCCGGAAGCAAGTGCTGCCGCCATAAGGATTGCGCACGACCGCCAGCTTTTGAGGCAACCCCCGGTAACTACACCCGATTACCCAGAAGAACTCCTCCGGGAACCACGCAGGTCGCTTTCCCTGCCAGAGCGGCTGCACTGTACCCCCTGTTCCCAGCACCAGCGGATCTTCACAGCAGTGGCATAGCCGCATTAGCCAATCCGGCTTGGCAATCGCATCATCATCGAGAAAGGCAATCAACGTACCTTTTGCAATCGCAATTCCGCAGTTGCGCGCCCCGGATAACCCGCGCCTCTCCGTGTTCTCGATTACAATGACACCATGCATCTTTGTGCGGACTCGTTCAAGCAAGCGCGTATTATGATCGATGACCAGAATAATCTCGCATGGCGGAACAGTCTGTTGTTGGATCGATGCAATCGCTGCTGTAAGGTTATGCCAACGTTCTTCTGTATATGCGCAAATGATGACCGAGATAGTAGTCGTTTTGCTTATCTCCATGATAATGAAATTCCTTTTCGTAAGCCCTTTACTACGGTTGAACTGCGTCGGACAACCTGCCAGGCGGGAGTTCGCGCGCGTGCATACAGCGTGCTTATGGTTCTTGAGCGACGCCCGCTAAGTAAAGCAGCAAAAGCATTGACATCGGTGTCCGCGCTTACCATAAGCCGCGATAACGCAAAAGCGTCGCTCGTTTCAGAACTCATGGCGTGTTTCACGGCGCAGGCCGATATGAAGCCGATCTCCTGGATTAACCGCCGTACCACAGCAGTATAATAGCCAAAGGGATAAGCAAAACTCGCAACCTCCTGCCCCACATGATGCTGTAATAGCTTTTTGCTTTCGACAATTTCATGCCGGACAAACTTGTGAGGAAGAGTATCAAGCTGAGCATGCGTATGGCTGTGTGCACCGCACTCGATGCCTTGCGCGCTGATCTCACCCAATTGCTGCCATGTCAGCATCGGACGGTCCGCTTCCCCAGCATTTTTTAACCAGAGGCTTGTTCTATTCACAAATGCCGTGGTCACATATAGCGTGGCGGGAAAAGCATAGTGCTGGAGTACAGGGAGCGCTTCAGTGTAAAAATCAGCGAAGCCATCATCAAACGTTATTACAACTGGTCGCTCTGGCAATTCATGATTGCCCCTGGACCGCATTGTGACAAACTGCGTCACAGTGATAGGCGTATATGCTTGCTGATAGAGATAGTCCATCTGATCCGCGAACAGCGCAGGCGATACTGTGAATTGTCGGAATCTTGAGTTAGCAGTGCATGAAATGCTATGATACATGAGGATAGGTATATTACTCTGCTTTTTCTTTCTATAATTAGAGTTCATTATGAGTACCATGTCGGTCCATGACTACAGAAACTAACTCCTCGGAAGTTGATGGTGGTTCCCAAACCTCAAGTGCCTTTGCAAGATGGGGCAACTGCGCTGGAGGTGTAGCCTTCCTCCGCCGCTCCTTTAGAATCGTCATCAAGACTCGCCAACCGTCCTTGAACGTATTCAGTTTGCTCACTCCATAAATACGCTGGTATTCAAAGCTGGGCACCTCGATAATCTTGAGTCGAGCTTTGTGCATGCGTATGTTAATCAGCGTCTCAATTTCAAAGCCGCCTCTATCGATCTCCACATGGTCGAGGCAATGTTTCCAGAAGGCGTTGTAGCCATAACACAAATCGCTGAAATGCGCCTTGAAGAGTATATTGACCAGCGTGCTCAAGGCGAAGTTGCCCGCCCAGCGCAGCAGCGTAATGTCCTGGCTGCCCCCACCTGCCCTGAAGCGCGACCCCTTCGCGAAATCATGGCCTGCCAGCAGTGCCTCCACAAAACAGGGGATCTCCTCAGGATCAGCCGACCCGTCAGCATCCAGCATCACAATAATATCGCCGCTAGAGGCCGCAATTCCTTCTCGGATTGCACCGCCTTTGCCCTTGCCCTTTTGCTCGATCACCTGGATCGCAGGCAGCAATTGCCGCGCTACGGCGATAGTATCGTCGGTCGATTGCCCATCGACCAGAATAACTTCATCCACTATGCTGGGAATATATGGCAACACGTGACGAAGGTTTTCGGCCTCGTTGCGTGTTGGGATAATAACGCTAATCGATACATGCTGTTGCAAAAACATGCTTGTACTTCACTCCTCCCCTAACTACACCATAACTACATGTACAAAAAGTACCGCTGCTTTAAAGATAATGAAATCTATCCGGGCATTTGTAGGGACGCCATTGATCACGTTCGCATGGTTGAGTCTGCATTGCCCATTGTCGGAGAATTTACCCTTCTATCACAACACTACCCTGATACTATGGAATGATTGGTCCCGCATGGATGAATTAGATATGCACACCAAAATTGTAGCGTATGCACGTTGTCTCCCGGTTAAGAACTGGTTGAGAAAAGGTTAAGGTGTGCATCACGCGATAATAAAGGGATGGTAATATATAGTGATGAACGCTCTGAGGCCTGCGTTAAGGAAGGAGTCTCGTAGCCGCGAAGTAGATAAGTGCGGCACAGTTTTTGTGAGACATGATAGGTCTAGGCGATTTTGGTGAGTGACAGAGGGTTGTGTTGAGGCAAAAAGACACCGCCAGGCCAATAGCGCGTATTCCTGGGTCTAGGCCTGCCCCGGCTCTATCCATTTGCCGGTGTCTCGCAGGCTCATAGGTGGTTGCCAAACACACTTCCTGCGATGACGCGATTTATCGTGTCCCTACGGATGTTTAGGTGTGCCTGTAGCATTAGGCGTCGGTGTTGGACTCTGCCCATTGAGCTTGGCCTGCTCGTTCTGGATTTTCCTTTGTAGTGCCTTCAGGTAGGCCTGCGCGCCATCCAGGTCCGTATCGGTGATGGTTTGCAGCTTCTTGGGCATGTTATGCGCCTGGTCTACCCAGTTCTGTAGCACGCTGGTCAAGGCAACCAGGGTAGTGTTATCCGCGTTAATCTGCGCCAGCCATTTGCGGGCCGTAGTCAAGGACCCGAGCAGCGCCGAGAGGAAATCGTCCGCTATGGTAGAGGTGAGCGTCACGATGGGATTGACGAACACGTCATAGGCCACGCGAGTGAGTTTGGCCGCGCCGATAGCTCCCTCTAGTGAGACGCCTTCTAATGTATCCAATCCATTGATAAGTTCTTTGCGTACGGCTTCTCCGCCCGCGGCAACGCCGCGATTGAAGGCATCCTGTATCTGGTGTTCAATATTGCTGCCGGCCGTTTGCAGCGCCTGCGGAATCTTGGGTCCTAATTCATAGGCGGCAACCGCTCCACCGCCGACTACTACCGCGCCAACTAAGAGTTTGCGGCGGGAGAGGAAGCCCTTTTTACGTTTCTGCTTACGTTCTTGCCGCTCTTCCTCTTCCTCATAGGTATCCGGCTCGGCCAGGGGCATACTGCGCCGCCTGCCACGTTCAACAAGCGGTACGGGAGCTGCCGCAGAGGGACTCATGCGATCAGCAAGGAGGTCAGGTTCGTCCTCGTATCCCATATCGGGATCGAGATATTCCAGTTCCTTCTCATAACGCGATGGTAAAGGCCGCTCCACCCGGTCTTCGTCAATGCGCACAGGACGTCTTGAAGGGACAGGATAAGACTGGATAGTACCACTACGGCGGAGTGGAGGGCGCTGCGTAACATCATCCTCGTACACATCCTGGTCTTCGTCAGCAAAGTCATAGTCGGTGTTGATGTCCTGATCAAGCTGGCCCGTATCTTCTGCTGTTCCCGCTTTTTTGGTGGAGAGTATTTGCTGCCGCAGCAATTGACGTGTACGGCGTGGATTCGGGCGAGGTGCAAGCGGACCACTGCTACGACGAGGCCCCAGCGAATCAGTATCCTTCAAAAAACCCGATAGCGGTTCACTGATAGGAGAGGTGCCTGATCGTCCAGATTGTCCATTGTCGGTGAGGGGCTGACTACGCAGTGGATCATACTCATAGCCATACTGTCTACCAGGACTTCTACGGTACGTCCTTTTCTCTGAACGATCGTAACTCATGCGATCTCTTCCTTCCGGTCTGAACACAAACGAATAAGGCCAACAAAAGCTCCATGCTCTTGTTGCTTATATTAACTGATTTCTAATCTAATTTCAAGCTTGATTTACACTGAAATACGTTGATACGCTACAAAACCGCAATATTCCTCATTATAAGGAATGCCTACTCAAAGTCCTATTGCTTAAAATTTGCTTAGATTTAGAACATTTAACCTAAACATTTTATCATATCAAGGGGAAAAGCGCAAGCTCAAGCGCTGAAATTGATGAAAAAAACTGATACATAGTGTCCTCAATAGCCCATCAAAGTAGGGTCGGCAAAGCGTTAAACATCCTGTGCTATAATATATCTCAATGTTAGCGTCAGGGTAGAGGAAGGACTAGCACAGAACATGCCCGAAATAGAGAACGAACAGCGACCGCTCGTCGCGTGTATAACGGTAGGCATCTTTCAAGAGAATTGTTATTTGTACGCCTGCCCACAGACACGCGAAGCGGTAATTATTGATCCCGGCGACGAAGCGCCGCGCATCCTCCAGCAAATTCAGGAATTGAACTTTATCCCCAGGTATATTCTCAATACGCATGGACATATCGACCATATCTGCGCCATCGACGAAGTGAGCGCGGTCTACCCCGTGCCACTGGCCATTCATCCCGATGATGTTTATATGTACAGCGATGAGCGCACCGCGAAGATGTACCGGCGCAAAGCCCCGCTCGTCGAGCGCAAGCCCGATATCTTGCTGAAAGAAGGAGACCGCATCACCTTTGGCACATTGACGCTCGAGGTGCTGCATACTCCCGGCCATACCCGCGGCGGTGTTTGCTTTGTAAGCGCGCCCTATTGCGTGTTTAGTGGTGATACACTCTTCAATCGCGGCATTGGCCGCACCGATTTTGAGGGCGGAAACTTTGACCAGGTCGTCACCTCGATTCGCGAGAAGCTCTATACACTTGACGAAGACCTGGTGGTTTTCCCAGGACATGGCGAACCAACAACCATAGGTGAAGAAAAATACGAAAATCCCTTTGTGAATATTCACATGTAGGGGCGGCGGCTTGTCCCCGCCCGGCATCGCATCTTTGTATGAATATCGACCTGTAGGGGCGGCGGCTTGTCCCCGCCCGGCATCGTATCTTGTTACTGTAGAGGAGTAGAGACTTGGCAACCATTTGCGTCATTGGTACCGGTTATGTGGGGCTGGTAACGGGAACCTGTTTTGCCGACCTGGGCAACCGCGTGACCTGTGTAGATATTATCCCGGAGAAAATCGAACGTCTCCGGCAGGGCATACTACCCATTTATGAGCCAGGGCTGGAGGAGATGGTCGAACGCAACGTACATGCGGGCCGCTTGCATTTCACCACCAGCTACAGCGAAGGCCTGGATAACTGCGACTTCATCTTTATCGCGGTGAACACCCCCACCGGCACCAACCAGGGCAGTGCGGATATGCGCTATGTTGAGGCTGCTGCTAAAAGCATCGCCGAGGAACTTGATCATCCCGCCATCATCATCAATAAAAGCACGGTTCCCGTAGGCAGCGGCGACGTTGTTTCACGCATCATTCGCAAGAACCTGAGCCGCCCCGATGTACACTTCGCTGTAGTCTCCAATCCTGAGTTTTTGCGCGAAGGCTCCGCCATCGCCGACTTCCAGATGCCTGATCGCGTTGTACTCGGCTCATCGGACGAAGAGGGGGCACGCAAAGTCGCCACCCTCTACCTGCCCCTGCGCGCGCCCATCATGATTACCGACATGTACACGGCGGAAATGATCAAATACGCCTCCAACGCATTCCTGGCCACTAAGATATCGTTCATCAACGAGATGGCGCAGATCTGCGAACGCCTGGGAGCGGACGTTAAAGAGGTTGCCGCGGGTATGGGGTATGATAAGCGCATTGGGCGGGCATTCCTGGATGCCGGACTGGGATACGGCGGAAGTTGCTTTGAGGCCGATGAGACAGTTTTCGCACTCAATAGTCCCAATGTGGCGGCGGAACGCTTCGATTCTTTATTCACTAAAAGTGGCAAGTCATTCCTGGGAGATGTAGTAGAGATTGTGCAGCCCGTCGATCAGCGTGTGCTTGCATTCGACCTGGAGGCAGGACAGCCCATACTTGCAAATGTAAAAGCCCTCACCCGGCG
>WNGJ01001773.1_pt1 | contig 21421 bp, 18 predicted proteins | sample 5400611 | NCBI WGS metagenome assembly WNGJ01 (sample SAMN13153375, study PRJNA577476) | soil metagenome | isolation source: 40 cm soil or saprolite under Garry oak tree replicate 1 | place: USA:California | collected 2016-06-15
CGCCAGTCCTTCGACTTCTCGATCTGGTTGATCGTGTTCACCACGAAATTCTGCTCGTCCAGCGGGTCGGAGTAGCCGGGGTGGCCGTCCTGGTACTCCGATGCCTTCAGGAAGCTGACCGCCGGCATGTTCCCGGCGCCGAGCGTGGTGTAGAAGTTCGACAGGTCGTACTGGTGGTTGGCCTGGTCGGTGTGGCCGATGGCCGCCTCAGACGACGGCGGCAGGTGCTTGGGGTTGGCGGTGGACTTGTAGTACTGGAACGGCTCGTGGTGCGGCGAGTAGTCAGTGATCTGCGCGCCGCCGATGTTCGCGTTCTTGTGGCCGCAGACCGCGAATCCGGCGCTGTTGGTCCCGCTGGGCGCGAACCCGCCCTGGAACCAGCCCCAGGTGACGCCCCTGGCGTTGAGCAGGTCGCCGACGTTCTTGCCGGTCGCGATGGCCACCGGGTTGGTCGTGGTGTGGCTGGCGTCGGAGCAGGCGTCGAAGGCGGGGTCGGGGTCACCGTAAACGGTGCCGAGACCCGCGCTGTTGGGCGGGCTCACGGCCCCCGGGGCGGCTACGGGCTGCCCGGTGCTTGGGCTGACCGCGAAGCTGGCGCCGGTCTGGCCCGAGATCAGGTTGAGTGCGCCCGGCGTGGACGGGCCGAACGTCGTGTCGTAGTTGTTGTCGCTCATCGCATAGTGCTGTGCGTAGTTCCACAGCCCGGTGACCGTGTTGCCGTCGTAGTAGTCCATGACCAGGCCGGGCGCGCCGAAGTTAGGGGCCGAGCAGGTGCTGACGTTGGTGAACTGGACGAACTTGTCCATCTTGCCGCCGTCGACGGCCTGCTGCTCCGCCGTGTAACCGTGGTCCTGGTCGCAGGTCAGGGCCTGCGCGTGGGTCAGCCGGGCGGGGTTGCTGCTGTTCGGGTTGCTGGTGAGCAGCGGCCCGACCGGGCCGCTGGGGGTGATCTTGGTGTACAGGCCGTTCACCGTCGGGGTCCCCGGCTTGGCGTGGAACGTGCTCCCGTCGGTGTTGGCCGCGAACGGGTAGGTGCCGAAGTAGTGGTCGAACGACACGTTCTCGTCGAAGATCACGACCACGTGCTTGATCGGCGTCGCGGTCCCGCCGGGCCTGAAGGTCCAACTGCCCGGGCTCGCGGGGACGGCCTTCGGCGCCGCGTTCGCGCCGGTCACCGTGGCGCCGACGGCGAGGCCGGCGCCGATGACGGTGGCGGCGGTGATGGCCGCGTAACGCCGGGCTTTCCTGTATCTGGCACGGACCGTGGCTGGGCCTTCGCCCATCTCGCCCTCCTGAGTCTGCTGGCTGAGTGTACCGGCGAACCCCCCACAGGACTCCGGGGCCGCGGCGCCGGTGCGCGCGAGCGCACCCAGGAGCAAAAGCTGGCATAACGGAATGACACAGATGCGCACTCAATCTGACCAGAAGGCAAACGCCCGGTCAAGAATCCGTCACGGAGCCGACCGTCGGCCACCCCGTTAGCCGTGCCGTCAGGCCGCTGCGCTCCTCGAAGGGCCGCCGCGGACCGCCGGGCCCAGGGCGGGGATCGGCGGATGACGTGCTGAAGCGACGAACAATGTCATGGTGACCATTGGCAGAACAAAAGAGCACCCGAAGGCGAGAAACGGAAAAATAGGACGTTAATTGCCGTTTCTCGCCCAGAACTCCCCAGCTGGTAAGGGCTTCGATCAGGCCCTCGGTAATCTCCAGGGAATCCAGGTCCGCGGCCGCCACCCAGCGCGCGTCCGCGGCGTCGTCGCCGGGGCGCAGCGTGCCGCCGATGACCGTGGCCGCGTAGTCCCTGATGTCGATGACCGCCCCGTCGAGGCCGGGCCGCTGCACCCGGCCGAGCAGCCGGCCCACCTTCACCGCCAGGCTCGTCTCCTCGAGCATCTCCCGGACCAGCGCTTCGGCGTCCGTCTCACCTGGCTCGATCCTGCCGCCGGGGATGGACCAGAGCCCGGCGCCCGGCTCGCGCCCGCGCTTGATCATCAGCAGCCGCCCCTGCCCGTCGGTCACGACGGCGCCCACGCAAGGGATCACGGAACCGGACACGCCGACAAGTATCCGTCTTGTCCCCTAAGACGGACAAGCATGGTACGGTGCTTCTCGCGGTAAGGCAGATACAGCCGTCACGGGGGTCAGCGTGATATGAAAAGTTGCGATTTGGTCACGTCGGCTAATTCGGCCAATCCGTGTCAACCAAGGACCCGGGTACCGCGTCTTTCTATCGGGTAAAGGGCGAAACGCCCGGACCCACGCAGGATCTACTGGTTTCAGCCTGAAGTCGGGGTTGGATGCCAGCGGTAGAGCTTTACCCCCTTGCACTACCTGCTACACCCCCTTTAGCTTCCGGGCTTGCCCGGGGTCTTCCCCTTTCAGAACAGCACTACTGATCAGGTCGGCCGTTCCCGCCCTGATCGAGGCCATCGTGGCCTGGCCACACGCCGGGCGGACCGGAGAGCTTCCGGCCCGAACACCGCGGTGGCCAGTAACAACAGCCGTGCGCAGGGTACGGCTGTGGTTCCAAGAAGGGAACATCCATGTCCTTCAAGAGCAAGCTGCTCGCCGGTGCGGCGACGCTGGCCCTGGTCGGCGGCGTCGGCACGGCAGGTGCGCTCTCGGCCGCCGCGGCCACCCCGTCGTGCGGTCACGACTGCATCGACCTGTTCAGCCGTGAGTTCGGCACGCACCACAGCCCGAACTTCGTGCTGGACGTGTGGCGTCAGGGCGCCAAGCTCAACCAGCCGGTCATCCTGTTCCGCACCAGCGACACGGACCCGGCGGAAGACATCAATACCACGTTCCAGGGCTCGGTGGACGACTTCTTCGCGGCCGGCCTGGTCTCCTCGGCGGTGGAGCTGCACTACGGCGGCACCGTCGGCATCCCCGGCCCGGACCCCAAGCACCCGATCACCCTCCCTGGCCACGGTGCCGCGGGCTTCTTCAACGACCCGGCGTTCGAGCTCGAGTACACGCCCTTCGGCGTGGGCAGCGGCCTGTGCGTCGGCGTGGCCACCACGGCCGTCGCGGGCAGCAAGGTGAGCCTGCAGCCGTGCGGCGCCTCGTCCAAGACCGTCTGGATCGTGGATGCCGGTGACTCCGCCACCGTCGCCCACGGCTACGTGCCGCTGGTCAACGGCTCGGACACGAACTTCTCGCACCCGTTCGTGCTGACCTACCCGAAGAACGGTTACCCGACCGACCGTCCGCGTCCGCAGCTGACCACCCAGAACCTGACCGGGTTCACCCACGGCCCCTCCGTTCCGGTTCTCGGCACGATCAACGACAACCAGCTGTGGGGCGCTGACTTCGGAGTCCTCCGCTAGGAGTCTCTGAGTTCAGTTCCCGAGCGAAACAGTGGCGCCGGCCCCCTCGGGGGTCGGCGCCACTGCCATGTTCAGGCCTGTTTGCCCTGGTACCACCAGGCACAGCAAATCGCACACGTTCAATTACGGAACGTTGACAACCAAACTGCCATCCAGTGCGTCCTCCTAAGTAGACACGGAGCGTAAGAGTTAAATAACGTTCCGTGTCTAGCCGCCGCAGCTCATGCGCAGGGCGACCCAGTCGGCCGGCCTGGCGCGGTGGTAGCTCGACAGTCGTGCGCAGGGCACGGCTGCGGTTCCAAGGAGGAACTACCTCATGTCCATCAAGAGCAAGGTCGTCGCCGCTACGGCGGCGCTGACCCTGGTCGGCGGCGTCGGCGCGGTGACAGCGCTCTCGGCCAGCGCGGCTACCCCGTCGTGCGGTCGCGACTGCCTCGACCTCTTCAGCCGTGAGTTCGGCACGCACAACCACCCGAACTTCGTCGTCGACGTGCTGCGGCAGGGCGCGCAGGTCGGCCAGCCGATCATCCTGTTCCGCACAAGCAACACCGACCCGGCGGAGGACTTCACCGTCTCCTTCCAGGGCCTCACGTCCGACTTCTTCCTCGCCGGCCTGGTGTCGTCCGCCGTGGCGCTGCACTACGGCTGCAACCCGAGCATCTTCAGTGGCGGGACTTGCAACGTGTTCCCGGACGACCCCGCGTTCGAGTCCGAGTACGCGCCTTACGGCGTGGACAGCGGCCTGTGCGTGGGCGTGGCCAGGACCGCGGTCCAGAATGAGGGGGTCACCCTCCAGCCGTGCGGTGTCTCGTCGAAGACCGTCTGGATCGTGGACACCAACGACTCGCCCGTCACCCTCAGGCGCGGCTACGTGCCGCTGATCAACGGCTCGGACACGAACTTCTCACACCCGTTCGTGCTGACCTACCCGAAGAACGGCTTCCCGACCGATAGGCCGCGGCCGCAGCTCCTGGTCCAGAACCTAACCGGTTTCTCGCACGGCCTCGGCAGCCCGATCGGCTCCGTGCAGGACAACCAGCTCTGGGGTGCTGACTTCGGCGTCCTGCGGTAGCCGCTCCGATCACCGCGTTACCGCGTTACCGCGTTACCGGGCGCCGGCCCTCGACCGAGGGCCGGCGCCCGCATGTTCCGGCCGCGAACAGGGTAAGACCGCTCACGTCAGCAGCACAGGCATCACATTCCGTCACAATGGGGGATGGACGTGAGTCAGGACAGTCACCGGCGCGCGCCAGCGGCCTGCCCCCGCTGCGGCCGAACCCTCCGGGAACCCACCGCGTGGTCCAGCGCCTGGCGCTGTGACTGGCACGGCGAGGTCCACCCGCTGCTCCCCACGTTCAGCCCCTCCCGGGACGGCCTCGACGGGCTGCTCCATAGATTCAGGCCGGGGACCGCCGGCGTCCCGGTCTGGCTGCCCTGGCCGCTTCCGGCCGGCTGGCTCGTCGCGGGGTTTGCCGGCGCGGGCGACGAGCGCTCCGGAGTCCGCGCCTGCGCGGTGGCCCTGGTCGGCCCGAACCCGCTCGGCGGTCCCGCGGACATGGTGGTCGTGGCCGAGGAACCGGGCGTCGGCCTCGGCGCGGCGCTGGCCGGCCTGGACAGCGTGGACCCGGGAGCGGGATTCGCCTCCGCGCCGGCGATCGCCACCGCCTCGTTCGCAAATCATGACTTTCCGCTCTGGCACGTGGAGTCGGCGGACCGTGCGGCGTTCGCCGGCGAGGTGAAGGGGAACTGGCTGTGGCTCGTGCTGTGGCCGGACACCGCGGGCGCCCTGCTCATCGAGCCGATCGCGCTGCGTGACCTCCGGGATCCCGGCCAGGACCTGGACCTGCCTTTCGGGGCCGCGTCGCCGCGCTTGCCCGCCCCCTGATGCGGGCCGACCTGCATGTGCACAGCAGCGCCTCGGACGGGACCGATCCGCCGGCCGAGGTGATGGCCCGCGCCGCGCGGGCCGGGCTGGACGTGGTGGCGCTGACCGACCACGACACGGTGGCCGGCCACGCCGAGGCCCGCCAGGTGCTGGCCGGCTCGGTGCTGGCCGGCTCCGTGCTGGCCGGCTCGCTGACCCTGCTGCCCGGCATGGAGCTGTCCTGCCGCCTGGCCGGCCGCTCGATGCACCTGCTGGCCTACGTGTTCGACGCAGGTCAGCCCGACCTGGCCGCCGAACTCTCCCGCATCAGGGACGACCGCGTGCTCCGCGCCCGGGCCATGGTGGACCGGCTCGCGGACCTGGGCGTGGACATCAGCTGGGACCAGGTGGCGGCGATCGCCGGCCCGGCCGTGGTCGGCCGGCCGCACATAGCCCGCGCGATGGCGGCCAGCGGCGCCATCGCCTCGCCCCGCGAGGCGTTCACCCAGGACTGGATCGCCGACGGCGGCCGGGCCTACGTCGGCCGGTACGCGCTCGACCCGGTCCGCGCGATCGGCCTGGTCCGCGCGGCGGGCGGCGTCGCGGCGCTGGCCCACCCCCGGGCGGGCCGGGACACCCTGGTGTCCGACGAGCAGATCGCCGGGCTGGCCGCCGCAGGCCTGGCCGGCCTTGAGGTGTTCCACCCCGACCAGTCAGGTACCGAACGGGCCGGGCTGCTCGCCCTGGCGCACGATCTCGGCCTGGTGGCCACGGGCGGCAGCGACGACCACGGCAGCCTGACCGGTCACCGCCTCGGCGCCGAGACCGTGGACGCCGAGGCCTACCATGCTCTGCTCGCCCGCGTCCCCGCGGCGCCGCCGGGCTGACGGCTCCGCAGCGCGCGCGTCATAGGGTGGCTGTGGTAAGAAAGGTCGGCGGGTTAGTCAGACAAGGAAGGAAACGCCCCGATGACCACTCGGATCGATCAGTTCTCGTCTCCCGCGGCGGCCGATGGCGGCTCGGGCACCGACGAGGTCAACGTCTGGATCGTCGGCGACGACGAGGAGGTCATCGTCATCGATCCGGGCACCGACACGGCGGGCGTGCTCGACGCGGTGGGCGACCGCGAGGTGCTCGCGGTCATCTGCACGCACGGCCACGCCGACCATGTCGCAGCCGCGCTAGAGCTGGCCGAACGGGACGAGGCGCCGGTGGCGCTGCACCCGAAGGACCGGATGCTGTGGCGGGAGGCTCATCCCGGCGAGGATGCCGACATCGAGATGGAAGACGGCGGCGTCTTCGAGGTCGCCGACGTCCGGCTGGAGGTCATCCACGCGCCCGGGCACACCGCGGGCTCGGTGTGCCTGTACTGCGAGGACCTCGGCGCGGTGTTCACCGGGCACGTCTTGCTGGCCGGGGGGCCGGCCCCGCAGGACGGCGAGTTCCCCGACTTCGCCGGGCAGCTGACCGCGATCGGGGAGTACCTGCTGCCCCTGCCCGCGGACACCCGCGTCCTGCCTGGCCACGGCCCGGAGACCACGATCGCCACGGCCGAGAAGAACTTCGACGCCTGGGTCTCGGGCGGCCCCGCCGTCACGTCCCCGTCCAGCCTCGCCGACTAGGACCCGCAGACCGCCATGGAGCAGCTGGGTTTCGAGGGGATGCCGCGGCGGCTCTACTCGTGCACGCCGACCCGGCTCTCCGCCTGGCTGGATTGTCCGCGCCGGTACCGGATGAGCTACCTGGACCGGCCGCCGCCGGCGAAGGGCCCGCCGTGGGCGCACAACAGCCTCGGCGCCAGTGTCCACAACGCCCTGGCCGGCTGGTGGCGGCTGCCGCAGGCGCAGCGCACCGTCGCGGCCGCGGGCACCCTGGTGGACCGCGGCTGGATCGACGAGGGTTTCGCGGACGAGACCCAGTCGGTGCGCCAGCGCGAGCGCGCCGTCGCCATGGTGGAGGGATACGTCGCCGGGCTCGACCCGGCCGACGAGCCGCTCGGGGTGGAACGGACGGTCGCGACCCGCACGGACAAGATCGCGGTCTCCGGGCGGATCGACCGCCTCGACGCGCGGCCAGCCGAGGTGGGGCCCGCCGAACCTGCGGGGTCCGAGCTCGTGGTCGTGGACTACAAGACCGGGCGGCACGTGCTCACCGTGGACGACGCGCGCAGCTCCATGGCCCTGGCGCTGTATGCGCTGGCCGCCGGCCGGGCGCTGCGCCGGCCCTGTCACTGGGTGGAGCTGCACCACCTGCCCACCGGCGAGATCCTCGCCTGGTCGCACACCGAGGCATCGCTGGCCCGGCACCTGAGCCGCGCCGAGGGCATCGCCGAGGAGTGCGCGGCCGCCGACGAGCGGTGGCGTGACGGCCTGCCCGCCGACCGGTACGACGAGGTGTTCCCGCCGCGCACCGGCCCGTCTTGCGGCTGGTGCGACTACCGGCGGCACTGCCCGGAAGGCACGGCGGCCGCCGCGGCGCGGCGCCCCTGGGACGGCCTCTCCGCCGACTGACCCTGGGCGCCGACTGACCCTGGGCCGACTAGCCCGGAACCTCAGGCGGTTCGGGTGGCGGTGGCGGGCCTGGGCTGCGCGGCCTCGGCCGCGTCCCAGAACTGCGTCAGCGCGCTCGCCGTCGTGGCGGGCGCCTCGACGGCGGGGGAGTGCACGGCCGCGGGGATGCAAAGCCGGCGGGCGCCGAGCCGGCGGGCCATGTCCTCCTGCGCGGCCGGGGACCAGGCATTGTCGTTCTCGCCGTAGATGACCAGCATCGGGAGCTGATCGAGCCGCGCCAGCTCGGCCGTCCGGTCCGGAGCGGCGAGCATCTGCGCGGCCATCAGGACCAGCCCGTCCGGGTCGTTGCCCCGCATCCGCCGGTCCAGGAACGCGACGATATGGCCGGGGACTCCGGCCGCGACGGCCTGCGGCTCCAGGTGAGCCCGCCAGAGCTCGGCGATCCCGGCCCGCAGCGCGGTCTTGTCCGGCTTGCCGTCGTCGCTGATGCCGAGGGCGGCGAGCATCGCGCGCAGGTCCGTCGCCCGCGGCCCGGTCAGCGCGGCGGGGCCGGAGCTCATCAGCGTGAAGGAGGCGAACCCGGCGCCGGCTCCGGTCCCGGCGAGGACGGCCTCGCGGCCTATCAGCCCGCCGTAGGAGTGCCCGACCAGGTGCCTGGCGCCGGTCGCGTGCATGATCGCGAGGATGTCCGCCCCGAGGGCCGCCGCGGCATAGCCGTCCAGGTCATCGGGGCCTGCCGTCTCGAACTGGCCGCGCATGTCGATCGCGGCTACCTGGCGGCTGCCGTCGGCCAGCAGGTCCAAGATGGTGAGGAAGTCTTCCTTGCTGCCCGTGTAGCCGGGGACGAGCAGGGCCGCCTCCCGCTCGCATACCCCCGACGCCGGCCTCGCCTCCAACGCCGCGAACGCGCCGCGGGCAGTGTGGACGGTGGTACGCCGAACCCCGTCAGGCAGATCGAGGGAGGTTGGTGTGCTCACAGTGCCGAACCTTACCTGGCGACGTTGAACAAAGCCTCTGCGTCAGCTCTAGGACAAAGCCGAACATGCGGAGAAAACCCTGATCAGGAGGCCTTGCGGCGGGTTTCCTCCGGCTCGTTTTCGCTGCGCGCGGACGCTCGCCGACGGCGGCCGAGCCGCGAGGCCGGCTTCTGGCCCGGCGACTCGCCGCCGGGCTGCCCTGCCGAATCCCGGGCCGAATCCCGGGCCGAATCCCGGGCCGAATCCCGGGCCGGCTGCTCGGCGCCGAGCTCACGGCCCGCCCTGGTCCGGCGCCGCCGCCTGGCCCTGGTCACCTCGCCACCCGGCTGGGCGGTCCCGTCGCCTGCGTCGCGGGAACTCTTCCGCGCCTGGCCGGCACCGCCGCGGCCCGCGCCACTACGGCCCTCGCCACTGCGGCCCGCGTCGCCGCGTCCGGACCCGCGCCCGGCGGAGCCCCGGCCCGCAGACCCGCGGCTGGGCCGGGGTGAGCGCATCCGGCCGGTTTCGCCGATGTCCTCGATGGCTTCGGCCTCGAGCCCGACCCGGTCCCGCATCGCTCGGGGCAGCGTCCCGGTCGCCTCGCGCGGGATGTCCAGTTCGGTGTAGAGGTGCTCCGAGGTGGAGTAGGTCTCCACGGGCTCGGCCATGCCCAGGCTCAGCGCGTCGTTGATGAGCTTCCAGCGGTGCATGTCCCGCCAGTCGACGAACGTCACGGCGACGCCCGCCCGGCCGGCCCGGCCGGTCCGGCCGATGCGGTGCACGTAGGTCTTCTCGTCGTCCGGGCATTCGTAGTTCACCACGTGGGTGACGTCGTCCACGTCGAGCCCGCGGGCGGCGACCTCGGTGGCCGTGAGCACGTCCACCTTGCCGCTGCGGAACGCGCGCAGCGCCCGTTCCCGCTGGCCCTGCCCCAGGTCACCGTGTACGGTCGCCACCGCGAAACCCCGGGTGGCCAGCGCGGTCGCGACCTGGTCGGCAGCCCGCTTGGTCTGGCAGAACACCATGGTCAGGCCGCGGTCCCTGGCCTGCAGCAGCCGCGCCAGCACCTCGATCTTGTCCATCTGGTGCGCCCGGAACACGTGCTGCCTCGTGTTGGGGGCCGGCGCGGGCTCGTCGTCGCCCTCGGCCCGGATGTTGGTCGGGCGCCGCATGTGACGGCGGGCGAGCGTGACGACGTCCCCGGGCATGGTCGCCGAGAACAGCATCGTCTGCCGGTCGCCCGGGGTGAGCCGGACGATCCTCTCCACGTCGGGCAGGAAGCCGAGGTCGAGCATCTTGTCCGCCTCGTCGAGCACGAGGGCCCGCACCGCGCTCAGGTCAAGGTGACGGCGCTCGGCCAGGTCGAGGAGCCGGCCTGGGGTACCGACGACGATGTCGACCCCGGCCGCCAGCGCGTCGATCTGCGGTTCGTAGGCGCGGCCACCGTAGACGGTGAGCACACGGGCGCGCATGTTCACGGCGGCGGTGCGCAGGTCGTCGGCGACCTGGATCGCCAGCTCCCTGGTGGGGACGACCACGAGTGCCCGCGGCGCGCCGGCGGAGCCTTCTTCGATCAGCTGCAGTAGCGGGATGCCGAACGCGAGGGTCTTCCCCGTGCCCGTCCTGGCCTGCCCGATGACGTCCTGCCCGCGCAGCGTCAGCGGCAGGGCCAGCGCCTGGATGGGAAAGGTGGTGAAGATGCCCGCGGCCTCAAGGCCCGAGCAGATTTCCTCGCGGATGTCGAGATCGCGGAACGAGACGGCCGGCGTGATGCCGCCGCTGCTGACCGGGCTGGCGACGTCGCTCCCGGCTCCGGTGCCCGGCAGGGCCGTCACGGACCCGGCTGACGGGGCCGGCGCTTCTGCCTCGTCCCCGCTAAAAGTTTGAGTTGTCAGGGGTTCCATCCTTCATCGTGGCCCTGCCCACCGTTCCGGTGCCGGGCCGTCGTGTCTGATGGCTGCCCGCAGTGTCCCGGTCCCGACGCGAGCTGCGACCTTGTGGCTGACGTCGCGATGCCTGTCTGACGCGACGACGGCCAGGGAGCCCGCTACCGTCGTTCGGAACACTGCCGTTTACTCGGGATCCCCCCAGGGAAGCCGGACAAGACGCCCGGCGTAAACGGCAGCCGATTGGACAACACGACCTTTGGGTACGTCATTCCATTGACCAGTCATTATCTAGTGTACCAGGAGTGGACCCAGCCCACCCGCCGGGCCTACCGGCGTAATAAGAACGTCCGGCGCGTCCCAGGAACCCCAGAATCTGCCCGTGGTCAGACGATGTTGCCGAAACCCACCCGGCGCGCTTCCGGTGCGCCGAATTCGACGTAGGCGATTTTGTCCGCGGGTACCAGGATCTTGCCGCCCTTGGTCATCGGGAGCGTGAAGACCGAATGCGCGCCGTCGGCCAGCACACTGGCCAGCTGACGCTCGATTTCGTCCGCCGGAGCGTCCGTCTCCACGACGAGTTCGCGCGGTACGGACTGAATTCCGATCTTGACTTCCACGGGGCTCCTTTACCGCCAGGTCGAGGCTCGGTGTTCGCTGGTCAGTGTTCGCTGCGGGGCCAGCCGCTGATGCCGCGCCAGGCCAGCCTGGCCACCAGCTGCTCGGCGGCTTCGCGCGGGATGTGATCCCGCGTGCTGAGCCAGTACCTCGCGGTGACCTGGGCCATGCCGACCAAGCCCACGCTCAGCAGGTGCGCCTCGTCGCCGGAAAGCCCGGCGTCCTCCCTGACCGCTGCGCTGACCATCTCGGCGCACTGGCGCTGGACATCCTCGAGCCGGTCGCGGACGGCGGGCTCGTTGCTCAGGTCGGACTCAAACACCAGCCGGTAGGCCTGGCCCTTGCCGCCCACGTACTCGAAGTAGGCGCCGAAGGTGGCCGCGACCCGCTGCTTAGGATCCGGGTTCGAGCGGAGCGCGTCGCGCACCGTCTCCATCAGGGTGTCTACGCTCTCGTCGAGCAGCGCCAGGTAGAGCTCGAGCTTGCCGGGAAAATGCTGGTAGAGCACGGGCTTGCTGACGCCCGCGCGTTCGGCGATCTCATCCATCGCGGCGGCGTGATACCCCTGGGATACGAACACCTCAAGCGCCGCGTCCAGTAGCTGCCGTCGCCGTTCTTGCCGTGGCAGCCTGCTGCTGCGCGGCCTGGTTTCGGACGTTGCAGTCAAAATTCGGTCTCCGGGATGGTTCCGCGCGGTTAGTTTTCCGCGTCAGCCACCATCCTAAGCTGCGATCAGCGGTAGTTGTCATCGTCGAAGCCGACGGCACGCTCCTGTTCCGCCGCGTCCGCCTCGTTCACGTCCAACGGCACTTCGCGCCGCGCTCCGGGCACGGTCTCGTCCTCGATTACTTCCTGGTGCTGCTCGATGGCGTCGCCCTCGGGCGTCTCCATGTCCAACTCGCTCAACGGTCCCATCCCCCCTTCCTGCCGGTAGGCATTTACCTTGCTGCCCCCGGTTCCCGCCAGTTCTCGGAGCGCTGTCTCAAGTGCTTCCCCGTAGGTAGGGAAGGCATGCACAACGTCGGCAAGGACCGCCACTGAAATCCTGGCCCTGATGGCGAGCGTAACCTCACCCATCCAGCTGGCTGCGTCCGGCCCTACCGCGACCGCGCCGGCCAGCACTCCGGTCTCGGCGTCCGCGTAGAGCTCGAGGCAGCCGAGATCGTCCTGGTCTAGGTGAGCCCGGGTGGTGTCGCCCAGGCTGGCCCGGGCCGTGATCAGCCGCGCGCCGTCAGCACCCGCCGCGCTCCGGGCCTCCGCGCCCTCTGCGTCCTCGCCCTGGGCCTGCGTCTCGGCCTCCGCCGGGGCCCGCGCGATCCGCAGCATCCGGCGGGTCCTGTCGCCGGCCGCGGCGGCCCCGTGGTCAGAGCCGGAGCCGTCGCCGGTCACCACAGGGCGGTCGGCGACAGGGTCGGCGACGGGGCCGGCGGCCGCGGCGTCCTCCGCGGCCTCGTCCTGGTCCTCCGCGGCGATGCCCGGGACGACGCCGACCGCGAACACCGAGGGCGTGGTGAACACGCAGCGCGGGATCGCGCTGTAGTCGGCCTCCCGCCGCTGGCCACCGATGTTCGCCGCGACCACGCTGGCCTGGTAGTGGCTGGCGTGGGTGTGCGTGGTACCGGTGACGTCGCCCGCCGCCCACACCCGGCCGGGGCCGCTGCTGACCCCGGCCACCTCGCACCGCGTGGTAGTGGGCAGCGCCATCCCCGGCGTGATCTCCAGGCCGAGCGCGTCCAGGCCCAGGCCGCCCAGCCGCGGGCGGCGGCCAGAAGCGAGCAGCAGCCGGTCCGCGTCGATCCGCGTCCCGTCTGCCAGCGCGAGCGTGAGGCCGTCGGGGGTGCGTTCCGCCTTGGTGGCCCGGGAGCCGAGGTAGATCTCCGCGCCGGCCCGGCGCAGCGCCGCCGCCAGGATCTCGCCGGCGAACGCGGGCTCTCCCGGGAGCAGCGCGGGCTCCGCCTCCACCAGCGTCACCTGTGAGCCGAACGAGGCGTAGATCTGCGTGAGCTCGCATCCGGCGGGCCCGCCGCCGAGCACGATGAGGCGCCGCGGCAGGTCGGGCGAGCACAGGCTCTCCGCGGTCGTCCAGGCCGGTATGTCGGACAGGCCCTCGATCGGCGGCGCGACCGGCTCGCAGCCGGTCGCGATGACCAGGTCCGAGTAGGCCAGCGGCACGGTATCTACACCTGGGGTCCCGGCGGCCGCCTGGCCCGCGTCCGGGGCCAGCGTCACCTCGACCGTTCCCGGGGCGGTGATCCGGCCGGTACCGCGGATCACCGTCACGCCCGCGCGGCGCAGCCGCCGCGCCGGGGCCGAGTCGTCCAGGCCACCGGTCACCTCGGTCCGCCGGGCCACCGCGTCTTCCCAGGTCTCGCCGCGGGCCGCGGACAGCAGCAAGGAGTTCGACGGCAGGCAGGCCAGGTAGGGGGACTCTCCGCCGATCAGCCCTGCCTCGACGAGCGCCACCGCCTTGCCGCCGCCGGCGACCTCGGTGGCGACGTGCACACCGGCGGTGCCGCCGCCGAGCACGACCACATCGAATGCGCCCATATCTCTCCGTCCCCCTCCGAACTTCGAGTCGTCGCCCGGCCTGATCCTGCGCTGATACTGCGGGCCGGCCTGGTCCGGGCACCCCTCATCATCGCAGCCGCGGCTAAGCTCACTGGGAGAGTTGGGCGAAATCCGTCCAGGCTAGCCCTATGACCGTTCGAATGCATGCTCGATTCGGGGAATTCGGACAACACGGATGATCAGCGATGCGTCAACCGGGGTAGATGAAGACCATGCGTAGCATATGGGCCGGTGCGATCTCTTTCGGCCTGGTCGTGATCCCGGTGAAGCTCTACGCCGCGACGGAGCAGCGTGACATCACCTTCCGTCAGGTGCACCGCAAGGACGGAGCCAGGATCCAGTTCCGCCGGGTCTGCACGCTCGACGGGGAGGAAGTCCCGTACTCCGACATCGCGAAGGGTTACGAGCTGCCCACGGGTGACATGGTGGTGCTGACCGACGAGGACCTGGCCGACCTGCCGCTGGTGACCGCTCACCGGATCGAGGTGCTGCATTTCGCGCCGAGCGCCCAGGTGGAGCCCATCTACGCGGCCAAGAGCTACTACACCGAACCCGAACCAGCCGGGACCCGGGCGTACGTGCTGTTCCGCGACGCGCTCGAGGCCTCGGGGAAGGTGGCGGTGGCCAAGGTCGCGCTGCGCCAGCGCGAGGCGCTGGCCGCGCTGCGGGTGAGGGAGGGCATCATCACGCTGGAGACCCTGCTGTGGCCCGACGAGGTGCGCACGCCCGACTTCGCCTTCCTCGACGAGGACATCGAGGTCCGGTCGCAGGAACTGAAGATGGCCGCCTCGCTCATCGACACGATGACCGAGGATTTCGAACCCGACCAGTACCGCGACGCGTACCGCGAGGCGCTCGAGGCCGTGGTCCAGGCCAAGGTCGAGGGCAACGACGTCGTCCGCCCGGACGGCCTGGACTTGCCCGAGACAAAGAAGCAGCCCGCCGACCTGACCGAGATCCTGCGGGCCAGCGTCGCGGCGGTGAAGACCGGGCGCGGCAAGACCGACGGCGCCAAGGGGGACGAAGGCGCCAAGGACGAATCGCCCGCCAAGAAGAAGCCGCGCGGCAGAGCCAGCGCATGACCCACATGAGCGAGCCAAAGGGCCGCGGCCCCGCCTGGACTGAGGAGCGAGGAACGAGCGACGAGGGAAGGCGGGGCCTTAAAAGCGGCCCGGAGGCGAGCGGGGAAACACAGCCCATCCCGCACTGGCCGGGCCGCCTGGTCAGCCTCGGCGATCATCAGGTCTACGTACGCCGCGCCCCCGGCCCCGAGGGGGCCGAGCTCGCGCTGTTCGTGCACGGGCTTGAGGGCTCCTCGCGGAACTGGACCGACCTGATCGACCTGCTCCGGCCCCAGCTGGCCTGCGACGCGGTCGACCTGCCCGGGTTCGGCGACTCACCGCCCCGCCCGGACGGCCGGTACTCGATCGCCGCCCTGGCGCAGACGGTCATCGCGCTGATCGAACACGGCGGCCACGGCCCGGTGCACCTGATCGGCAACTCCCTGGGCGGCGCGGTCTGCGTCAAGGTCGCCGCCACCCGGCCCGAACTGGTCCGGACCCTGACGCTGATCTCCCCGGCGCTGCCCGACTCACGGCCCCGCCTGGACCTGCTCCGCTTCCCGATGATGAGCCTGCCGCGGGTCGGCGCCCGGCTGATCAGGCAGTACCAGCTGCTGCCGCCGGAACGCCGGGTCGCCGACGTCATCACCACCTGCTACAGCGACCCGGCGCTGTTCCCGCAGGCCAGGTTCGCCACCGAGGTCGCCGAACTCACCCGGCGCGACTCCCTCGGCTACGCCGCCGCCGCGCTGACCGGCAGCCTCCGCACGCTGACCGCCGAGTTCCTCCGCAAGGGCAGCCACTCGGCCTGGCGGGACGCGGCCCGGGTCACCGCGCCGTCGCTGGTCATCTACGGCAGCCGCGACCGCCTGGTCGACGCGCGGATGGCGGGCCGGGCCGCGCACCAGTTCAAGGACGCGAAGATCGTGGTGCTGCCGCGCACCGGCCACGTCGCGCACATGGAGCACCCTGGCCTGGTAGCGGCGGAAATCGGTATCCTCCTAGCCGCCAGCCAGGGCGCCCAGGCTGGCCGCGCGCGGGAATTCCCGCTCGCTTCCGCCGGTTGACCGTGACACGGACGGAGCGGGGTAACACCAGGTCCGTTCGGCAGAAAATCCTTAAGCAAACCTCCTGGAGAGCACAGTGTCGTTGCCGCCGCTGGTCGAGCCCGCCGCCGAGCTGACGGTCGATGAGGTCAGGCGCTACTCGCGCCACCTGATCATCCCGGACGTCGGGATGACCGGTCAGAAGCGACTCAAGAACGCGAAGGTTCTGGTGGTAGGGGCCGGCGGCCTCGGCTCGCCCGCGCTGCTCTACCTGGCCGCGGCCGGCGTCGGCACGCTGGGCATCATCGACTTCGACGTGGTGGACGAGTCGAACCTGCAGCGCCAGATCATCCACGGGCAGTCCGACGTGGGGCGGCCGAAGGCCGCCTCCGCGCGGGACAGCATCGCCGAGATCAACCCGTACGTCAACGTGGTGGTGCACGAGGTCAGGCTGGACTCCGACAACGCCCTTGAGATCTTCGCCGACTACGACCTGATCGTCGACGGCACCGACAACTTCGCCACCAGGTACCTGGTCAACGACGCCTGCGTGCTGCTCGGCAAGCCGTACGTGTGGGGTTCGATCTACCGCTTCGACGGGCAGGCCAGCGTGTTCTGGGCCGAGTACGGCCCGTGCTACCGCTGCCTGTACCCCGAGCCGCCGCCGCCCGGGATGGTGCCGTCCTGCGCCGAGGGCGGCGTGCTGGGCGTGCTCTGCGCGTCCGTCGGGTCGATCCAGGTGAACGAGGCCATCAAGCTCATCACCGGGATCGGCGAGCCGCTGGCCGGGCGGCTGATGATCTACGACGCGCTGGAGATGACGTACCGCACGGTCCGGGTGCAGAAGGACCCGGAGTGCGCGGTCTGCGGCAAGAACCCGTCGATCACGCACCTGATCGACTACGAGGAGTTCTGCGGCGCGGTGTCCGATGAGGCCGCCGAGGCGGCCCAGGGCTCGACGATCAGCGCCAAGGACCTGGCGGCCATGCTGGACGCCGGCGACAACATCTTCCTCGTCGACGTGCGCGAGCCGAACGAGTACGAGATCGTCTCCATCCCCGGCGCGACGCTCATCCCCAAGGGCGAGTTCCTGTCCGGGGCCGCGCTCGAGCGACTGCCGCAGGACAAGCGGATCGTGCTGCACTGCAAGAGCGGCGCCCGCTCAGCGGAGGCGCTGGCGATCGTCAAGAACGCCGGCTTCACCGACGCGGTGCATGTCGGCGGCGGCGTCCTGGCCTGGATCAGCCAGGTCGATCCCTCGCTCCCGTCCTACTGAGGCTGCTCGGTTCAACCGCCGGGAGGCTGCCATATGAAGGGGGATCGCGTCGAGATCGTGATCGACTCCGGCGAGGGAACCCGGACCTATGAGGTGACGGCGACCCGAGCGGGCCGCCGCGTGGAGATCGCCAACCGGCGCGGCGTCGTCGAGGTCAGCGAGGTGACCAGGACCGGCACCGCCGTCCGGACCGCGCGGTTCATGGCCAGCCGGGTCGTCGCCATGGTCGAGCACCCCGCCGACACCTCCGGCGCCGGCTAGGCCGCCTCCGGGCGGCTAGGTCGAGCACCCGCCGGCGCCTCCTGCGCCGGCCAGGCCACCTCCGGGCGGCTAGGTCGAGCACCCGCCGGCACCTCCTGCGCCGGCCCGGCCCGGGGCGGCTAGCATGCCCGGATGGATCTTCTTCGTCCGGTGGTGCGGCCCTATCCGTGGGGCACCCGCACCGCGCTCGCGGACCTGCAGGGACGGCCCGTCCCGGCACCGGGCCCGGAGGCCGAGCTGTGGATGGGCGCGCACCCGTCGGCGCCCTCCGGCGTCGACCGGGCCGGGACGACGCTGGACGCGGTGATCGCGGCCGCGCCCGACCGGGAGCTGGGGGCGCAGTGCGCGGCGAGGTTCGGGGGGCGGCTGCCGTTCCTGCTGAAGGTGCTGTCGGCCGGCCAAGCCCTGTCGATCCAGGTGCACCCCTCCCGCGCGCAGGCCGAGGCGGGGTTCGCGGCCGAGAACGAGCGCGGCCTGGCGCCCGGCGACCCGGGCCGGAACTACGTGGACGACTGGCCCAAACCCGAGCTGCTCTACGCCCTGACGCCGTTCGAGGTCGCGGCGGGCCTGCGCACCCCGGCCGACGCGGCGGCCATCCTGCGCGCCCTGGCCGTTGACGAGCTTCAGCCGCTGGTCGCCGCGCTTTCGGCCGCGACCAGCGAACAGGCCATGGCGGGCGCGCTCGCGTCTGTCCTGGAGTGGCCCGAGCCCGGCCGCGCCGAACTCGTCGCCGCCGTCGTCGCCGCGTGCGCCCGGCTGGCGGCCGCGGGTTCTAGGGCTTCCGGGCCTTCTGGGGGCGGGCCCTATGCGGATGCCTGCGCGGCGGCGGTGCGGGTAGCCGCCGATCACCCGGGCGACCTCGGTGTGCTGGCGCTGCTGCTGATGCGGCACGAGGTGCTGCAGCCCGGCCAGGCGGTGTTCATGCCGGCCGGCGGCCTGCACGCCTACCTGCAGGGCACCGGGATCGAACTGCTCGCCAACTCCGACAACGTGGTCCGCGCCGGCCTCACCGGCAAGCACATCGACGTGCCCGAACTGCTGAAGCTGCTCGACCCTTCAGTCTCGGTGCCGGTGCTATCGCCCTGTGTCCTCGCGGACGGCATCGCCTGGTTCGACACCCCGGCCCCGGAGTTCCGCCTCTACCTGCTCGACCTCGCCGCCCTGCCAGGCCACGGCCCCGCGCTCGCCCTACCAGGCCACGGCCCCGCGCTCGCCCTACCAGGCCATGGCCCCGCGCTCGCCCTGCCCGGCCACGGCCCCCGGATCCTGCTCTGCCTCGACGGCGCCTGCGTCCTGCGCGCCGCGTCCGGCGACGCGATCGAGCTAGGCCGCGGCGATTCCTGCTTCGTCTCCGCCGCCGACGCCCCTGTCTACGCCACCGGCCAAGCCCGTCTAGTCCTAGCCACCCCCGGAACGCCTTAACCCTTCGTGCCCCGGCTCGCCCTCGCGCTCACTCCCGCCCCGCTGTTCCCACCCGCCCCAGCGCTTGCTCCCACCCGCCCCCCGGGGGGAGCTTTCATGATCGTGGCCAGTTCGGGTCAAATAGCGCCCAAAACGGGCCATGATCATGGAATCCCGGGCCCCGGCCTGAGGCGAAATGGCGTTGGGGGGCCCGGCGGGCCGGGCTATTATGGGTGTCTCTGTTGTCGGCAGTGGGAGAGGGCGTTGAGGTTCTGAGGTCAGCGATACCGCGCTTGCGCCTGTCCGGCGCGCGCGAGACCTCCGGCTGAGCCCTCGCGGCGTGGTGTCGCCACACGTAACGGAAATCCTTCCTACGTGCTGGGAGCCACGCCTCATGCCTGCCGCGATTGCCTGTTCAGATCTCAGTTTCAGCTGGCCCGACGGAGTGCCCGTGCTCTCCGGCCTGACCGTGTCCTTCGGCCCGGGCCGGACCGGGCTGATCGGGGTGAACGGCTCGGGCAAGTCCACCCTGCTCAAGTTGATCGCCGGGGAACTTTACCCGGGCTCCGGCCTGGTCCGCGCCCGTGGCGAGGTCGGCTACCTGCCGCAGACCATCACCTTGGGCACTCGCCGCAGCGTTTCCGACCTGCTCGGCATCACCACCGCCAGGAACGCACTGCATGCCATCGAGGCAGGCGAAACAGGAGAAGTCGCCTTCGCGGCGGTCGGGGACGACTGGGACGTCGAGGAGCGCGCCCGTGCCTGGCTGGACCGTCTCGGCCTCGGCCAACCGGGCCATAACCAGCTGGGCCATAACCAGCTGGGCCATAACCAGCTGGGCCATAACCAGCCGGGCCATAACCAGTTGGGCCTCGACGACCGGGTAGAGCGGCTGTCCGGCGGTGAGACCATCCTGGTCGCACTGGCCGCGCTGTTCTTGCGGCGGCCGGACATCATGCTGCTCGACGAGCCGACCAACAACCTGGACCTGGACGCGCGCCAGCGGCTGTACGACGCGGTCGCGTCCTGGACCGGGGTGATGGTGATCGTCAGCCATGACCGCGAGCTGCTCGGACTGGTGGATCAGGTCGCCGACCTGTCCGGCGGCCAGGTTCGCAGCTACGGCGGTAACCTGGCCACTTACGAGGAGCGTCTCGCGGCCGAACAGGCCGCCGCGGAGCGCGCGGTCACCGCGGCCGCCGCGGAGGTCCGCCGGGAGCGGCGCGACTTGGTCGAGGCTCAGGTCAAGCAGGCCAGGCGCGACCGCCAGGGCCGGAAGGTCGCCGCCTCGGGCGGCCTGCCCCGGATTGTCGCGGGCGCCCGCAAGCGCGCCGCCCAGGAGACTGCGGGCCGGTCCCGCGAGCTGCACTCCGAGCGGGTCCAGGCGGCCCGCGGCCGGCTGGATGAGGCCGAACAGGCGGTCCGGGACGACGCGGAGATCCGGGTCGACCTGCCGGGCACGGCCGTCCCGGCCGGGCGCACCGTCTTGACCGTGACCGGGCTGTCCGGCGCGTACTGGCATCCGGCGTCTTCCGCAGCCCAGACGGCTCTCGCGTCGCCCGTGCCCGGTGGGGTTCCCGCGCCGGATGCGGCTCCGGCGCCCGATGCGGTTCCCGTCGCGACGCTCGCGGAACTCATTGTCCGCGGCCCGGAACGGATCGCTCTTACCGGCCCGAACGGAGCGGGCAAGACCACCTTGCTGCGTGCGATCGCGGGCCTGGCGACCCGGCCGGGCGTCACCGTCCGGCTGGGGGCGGTGATCGGCTACCTGCCGCAGCGCCTCGACATCCTCGACGACTCGCTGAGCGTGGTCGACAACGTGCGGGTAGCGGCTCCGGCCGCATCGGTGAACCAGGTCCGGGCGAGCCTGGCCCGGTTCCTGTTCCGCGGTCAGCGGGCGGACCGGCCGGCCGGCACGCTGTCCGGCGGCGAGCGGTTCCGCGCCGTGCTCGCGGCCCTGCTGCTCGCGCAGCCCGCGCCCCAGCTGCTGCTGCTCGACGAGCCGACCAACAACCTGGACATGGCGTCGGTGCGGCAGCTGGCCCAGGCGCTCGAGGGTTATCGCGGCGCGATCCTGGCGGCCAGCCACGACATGCCGTTCCTGCGTTCGGCCGGGATCACCCGGTGGCTCCGCCTGGACCGGGACGCCGGCCTGGCCGAGATCGACCCGCTGTGAGCAGAGCCGTGCGTGGCCGGCGGCTTCGTGTTGGCCGGCGCGAGCGGAGTCCGCTAGACTTCGTGGGCGGACCCGGGCTCCGGGTCCGATGCCATTGGGGTATGGGGTAATTGGCAGCCCGACAGGTTCTGGCCCTGTTAGTCTAGGTTCGAGTCCTGGTACCCCAGCAGCTCAGCTGACGGCGCGGACGTGGTTCACGTCCGCGCTCGTTCATGCCGGGAGGATTCCGGACCATCCGGCCAGACTGCCGGTTGGCCTGACCGGTGGCGAGGCGGTAGTCTGTACCGCGCTGGCCACGCCAGCACTTCGGCTCGCGCAGGACAGCTGGATCCTGCCGCTGCCGCGCACGGCCCCGTCGTCTAGAGGCCTAGGACGTCGCCCTCTCAAGGCGGTAACGCCGGTTCGAATCCGGTCGGGGCTACCAACCAAGTGCCAGGCCAATGGCCTGGCACTAGCTGTTTCAGCTACC
>WNGJ01007074.1_pt1 | contig 21419 bp, 16 predicted proteins | sample 5400611 | NCBI WGS metagenome assembly WNGJ01 (sample SAMN13153375, study PRJNA577476) | soil metagenome | isolation source: 40 cm soil or saprolite under Garry oak tree replicate 1 | place: USA:California | collected 2016-06-15
AAGATCAAAGTCATCGGGCTCGGCGGGGGCGGCGGCAATGCGGTGAGCCGCATGATGGCCGCGCAGTTCACGGGGGTCGAGTTCATCGTGGCGAACACGGACCTCCAGGCGCTCAGCGCCTCGCCGGCGCCGGTCAAGCTGCAGCTGGGCGCCAAGCTCACCCAAGGCCTGGGCGCCGGCTCGAACCCGGACGTCGGGCGGAACGCGGCGCAGGAGGATCCGGATCAGATCACCAGGCTGCTCAGCGGCTGCGACATGGTCTTCATCACGGCGGGCCTCGGCGGCGGCACCGGCACGGGCGCGGCGCCGGTCGTCGCGTCGCTCGCCAAGGACCTGGGCATCCTCACGGTCGCGGTCGTGACCAAGCCGTTCACGTTCGAGGGCCGCAAGCGGATGCTGCAGGCCGAGGCCGGCCTCGAGGCGCTGAGAGGCGTCGTGGACACGCTCATCACGATCCCGAATCAGCGGCTCCTCTCCGTCGTCGACCGCGGCACGCCGCTGATCGCCGCGTTCCGGGTCGCCGACTCCGTGCTCCAGCAGGCGGTGCAGGGCATCTCGGATTTGATCCTGGTGCCTGGGCTCGTCAATCTCGACTTCGCCGACGTACGCACGATCATGTCGGGCATGGGGCTCGCGATGATGGGCACCGGCACCGGCAAGGGCGAGAACCGCGCGCTCGACGCCGCGCAGAAGGCCGTCGCGAGCCCGCTGCTCGACGAGACGTCGATCGAGGGCGCGCGCGGCATCCTGATCAACTTCACCGGCGGCGCCGACCTGTCGATCCACGAGGTCGAAGAGGCGGCGCGCATCGTCCAGGAGGCCGCCCACGAAGAGGCGCACATCATCTTCGGCGCCGTCATCGATCCCCAGCTCTCCGACGAGGTGAGGATGACGGTGATCGCGACCGGCTTCGCCGACAAGAAGGAAACGGTCGGCGTCGGCGGCAAGGTCGTCGATCTGCCGCGCCCGTCGCGCTCCGTACCGTCCTCGGCTCCCGCGCCCGTGGCACCGTGGCGGCGGAAGTTCGCCGATCCTCGCGGTGAGGCTTCCGAGGAGGCTCTGGGCGAGGGCGCTGATCTCGAAGTCCCGGCGTTCCTCAGACGCCAAGCGGACTAAGTAGGGTCACCAGGGCACGGGCCGGGGTGGGGGGAGGTGCCTGGCTCCCGACCGCTCCGTCACCCACTCGCCTGAATCGCAGCTCTTCGAGCTGCGGGCAGGACGAGGGGGTCCCACTCCGCAGGTCGGGAGCCAGGCACCTCCCCCCACCCCGGCCCGTGCCCCGGCGACCCGTGGGCACGGCATACTGAGAAACGGATGGCTTCGACTTCTTCTTCGCTCTTAGGCCATGGGGAGCCCGTGGCTTATTTCACGTTTTCGTCGCTGACGGCGCTGGGGGTCCCGCATGCGACGACCACGAAGCATTGTCCTGGTGTCAGCTCGTTTGCGGAGCCGATTGTGCCTGAGGCGCCGAAGCCGCCGTTTCGTGCCGAGGCCGCGGCGGTGCTCGGGGCGACCGGGCTCGAGATGGGGCGGGTGAGCTATGCCCGTCAGGTGCACGGGGCGGACGTGGCGAGGGCGCCGGCGGGCGGGGGATTCGCGGGCCTGGTGGACATTCTCGTCACCGCGGTGCGCGCGGTGCCCCTCGCGATCTTCACGGCGGACTGTCTCGCGATCGTGCTCTACGATCCGTCGGCGCGGGCGCTGGGCGTTGCGCACGTCGGCTGGCGCGGTACGGTGCGAGGCGCGACCCAGAACGCGGTGAGGGCAATCGGCGAGGTGGGTGGGCGAGCCGGATCGCTCCGCGTCGCCATCGCGCCGTCGATCGGCCCGTGCTGCTATGAGGTAGACGAGCCGGTCACGGCCGAGTTCGCGCGAGTCTTTGGCGAGCGGTGGCGGTCGTGGGCCACGCCCTCGCGCGCCGGCCGCGTGATGCTCGATCTCTGGGCAGCCAACGAGGCGCTGCTCGCCGAAGCCGGGGTGGCGCCCGAGGCGATCGAGAATCCGCGACTCTGCACCGCGTGTCATCCTGATCTTCTGTACTCGTACCGGCGGGGCAACCGGGGCCGTCTGGTCACCCTGGCCGCTTTACCCTGAGGTGGGCCCACCGCCGCCTCTCCGGCCCTTCCCCTCCCCTCGCACACGGCCCCCTGCTAGAATCACCCCCGAGATGACCGACATTCGGGCCAATCTCGATCGGGTACGGGAACGGGTCGCGAAGGCCGCGGAGCGCGCCGGCCGGCGCCCTTCCGACGTGCTGCTCGTCGGCGTGTCGAAGACGGTCGAGGTGGCCCGGATCCGCCAGGCGATCGAGGCCGGGGTGCCGGCCCTCGGAGAGAACCGGGTGCAGGAGGCGAAGGAGAAGGTGGCCGAGATCGGCCGGCCGGTCCCGTGGCACCTCATCGGCCACTTGCAGACGAACAAGGCGCGCGACGCGGTGGAGCTCTTCGACGTCATCCACTCGCTCGACCGGCTGGACCTGGCGAAGGAGCTCGACAAGCGGGCCCGAGCACGCGGCCGGGCGATCGACACGCTCGTCGAGGTGAATGTGGCCGGCGAGGCGTCCAAGAGCGGCGCGGGACCTGATGGGCTCGGCGAGCTGCTCGACGCGGTCGCGGCTCTGTCCTCCGTGAAGGTGCGGGGCCTCATGGCGATCCCGCCGGAGGCGAAGGAGCCCGACGACTCGCGCGTGTGGTTCCGAGCGCTCAGAAAGCTCGCCGAGCGCTACGGCTTCACCCAGCTGTCGATGGGAATGAGCGGCGATTTCGAGGTGGCGATCGAGGAAGGCGCGACCCTGGTCCGGGTCGGCACGGCGATCTTCGGACCGCGGCCGCCGCGGCGAGAGCCCTCCCCGGAGGAACGATGACGATCAAGGGCCTCGCCGTCGGGTTCATCGGCGGCGGCAATATGGGCGAGGCACTGATCAAGGGTCTCCTCGGCGCGAGCCTCGTGCCGGCGACCGCGATCCACGCGACCGACGTGCGCCTCGAGCGCCTCAAGGAGCTCGACCGCCAGTACGGGATCCAGGTCTCGTCCGACAACGCCGATCTGGTGCGCCACTCCGACATCATCATCCTGGCGGTGAAGCCGCAGATCATGGACTCGGTGCTGAAGGAGATCGCACCGGCGGTCACGCGCAAGAAGCTCCTCATCTCGATCGCGGCCGGCGTCTCCACCGCGAAGATCCGCGCCGTCTTGCACAAGGACGCGCGGCTGATCCGCGTGATGCCGAACACGCCGGCGCTCGTCCTCGAGGGCGTGACGGCCATCGCGAAGGCCGACGGCCTCGAGCCCGACGACCTCGACACCGCCGGCGAGATCTTCAGCGCGGTCGGGCGGGTGGTCGTGCTCGACGAGTCCTTGATGGATGCGGTGACGGGCCTGTCGGGCTCGGGGCCTGCCTACGTGGCCGTCGTGATCGAGTCGCTCGCGGACGGGGGCGTACGGATGGGGCTCGATCGGATCACCGCCATGACGCTCGCCACGCAGACCGTGCTCGGTGCCGCGAAGCTCCTGCTCGAGACCGGCCTGCATCCGGGTGCGCTCAAGGACATGGTGAGCTCGCCCGGCGGCACCTCGATCGCCGGCATCGCGGCGCTCGAGGAAGGCGGTATCCGCACGACGTTCATCAAGGCGGTCGAGCGGGCGACCGAGCGCTCCCGCGAGCTCGGCCAAGGGCCGAAGTGATGTTCATCGTCAACTACTTCTTCATCGCCCTCGCGAACCTGGTCAATCTCGTCATCGTGGCCTACATCTGGATCATCATCGCGCGGGCGATCGTCTCGTGGGTGAGCCCGGACCCGTACAACCCGATCGTGCGATTCCTGTTTCGGGTGACCGAGCCGGTGCTGCGCCCGGTGCGCGAACGGTTACCGACCTCCCAGATGGGGCTCGACTTTTCACCGATGATCGTGATTCTCGTGCTGTATTTTTTGAAGGAATTCCTGGTCCCGGTGCTGTACAGAATCGCCACCGAGATGGGCTAGGACGTCGGAGGTCTCATGCGCATCAGTCCGCTCGATATCCGTCAACAGCAGTTCAGCGTCAAGTGGTTCCGTGGCTTCGACATCCACGAGGTCGATGCCTTCCTCGACGACGTCGCCGAGGACTACGAGACCGTGCTCAAGGAGAACGCGCAGCTGAAGGAGCAGGTCGCGACCTTCGAGGAGCGATCGCGCGGGCTCAACGAGCGCGAGCGGGCGCTGCAGGATACGCTCGTGACGACCCACCGGCTCGGTGACGAGATGAAGGCGACCGCCCGCAAGGAAGCGGAGCTGCAGATGCGCGAGGCCGAGCTGCGGAGCGAGAAGATCATCGAGGAAGGGCGGACCGAGGAGGCGCGGATCCGGAGCGAGATCCAGACCCTGCGACGCGTCCGCCGCCAGCTGATCGAAGATTTTCGCGCGACGCTCGAGAGCTACTACCGGATGATGTCGGCCGAGTTCGGCGAGGACAAGGACGACGCCAAAGGCTGAGGCCACGCGGCTGTCGCTCCGCGTCCAGCCGCGGGCGTCGCGCGACGAGATCGTCGGCTGGCAGGACGCGACGCTCCGCCTTCGCGTCATCGCGGCGCCCGTCGCCGGCGCCGCGAACACCGCGGTCGCCCGCCTGCTGGCCCGTGCGCTCGGTGTTTCCCCTTCGTCGATCAGCGTGGTGCACGGCCTCCAGGGAAGAACCAAGGTCGTCGAGATCGCCGGCCTGAGCGCGCCCGAGATCCAGCGCCGCCTGGCGCTGATCCTCGCGAGGGCGTCGTGACCGGGATCGCGCCCGTCCGTTGGGACACCGACCGGCTGATCCTCGTCGATCAGACTCTGCTGCCCGAGCGCGAGGTCGAGCGCGGTTACCAGAGCTGGCAAGAAGTTGGTGCGGCGATCCGTGCGCTCGTCGTGCGCGGCGCACCCGCGATCGGCGTGGCCGCCGCCTTCGGCGTGGTTTTGGCGGCCCGCGAGAGCCGAGCCGCGACGTTCGACGACCTGATGGCCGACCTCGAGACGGCGATCAAGGGGCTCGCGGCGACGCGGCCGACCGCCGTCAACCTGTTCTGGGCGCTCGACCGGATGAGACGGATCGCGATGGCTTCGGGCGCCCTTCCGCTCGACCAGGTGCGGGCGCGTCTGCTCGCCGAGGCCCAGGCGGTCCGCGACGAGGACATCTCGGCGAACCGCGCGATGGGTGCGCACGGAGCGACGCTGGTGCCGCCGAACGCGCGCATCCTGACTCACTGCAACGCGGGCGCCCTCGCGACGGCCGGGTACGGTACCGCGCTCGGGGTCGTGCGCGCTGCGCACGAGCAGGGCAAGGTGGCGCTGGTGTGGGTCGACGAGACCCGCCCGGTGATGCAGGGCTCGCGGTTGACCGCGTGGGAGTGCGTGCGCGAGGGGATCCCGCACCGGCTGATCGCCGACGTGGTCGCGGCATCGGTGATGGCGCGCGGCGAGGTCGACCTGGTCGTGACCGGCGCCGACCGCATCGCCGCCAACGGCGACACCGCCAACAAGATCGGGACCTACTCGCTGGCCGTGCTGGCCGCGCACCATCACGTGCCGTTCTACGTGGCCGCGCCGTTCTCGACGATCGATCCCACGATCGCGTCGGGCGCGGAGATCCCGATCGAGGAGCGCGACGCATCGGAAGTCCGCCGGGTCGGCGCGCAGCAGACCGCGCCGAGCGCGTCGCCGGTGTTCAACCCGGCCTTCGACGTCACGCCGGCCCGGCTCATCACGGCGATCGTCACCGAGCGCGGCGTCATGCGTCCGCCGTATCGCTTTTGACCGCCCGCGAGTATCACGACCGGACCGCTCACTCGCCCGCGTCGGTTCGCACGAGCGGCCACACGCTCGAGTGGGACATCAAGCCGTTTCCGTTCAAGGTCTACACGGACCTCGCGGCGCTCGCGCTGCCCCGCGAGCTCGACCCGCTCGGGACCGACACGCTCGCGGCGCTCGCCGACCCCACGCCGACGGTCTCGAGCCTCGGCCTGAGCCAGCTCGCGACGGGTCTCTACTACGCCGCCGGGGTGACGAAGAAGAAGACGTATCAGGGCGGCGGCGAGATTCTCTTTCGCGCCGCGGCGTCGACGGGCGCGCTGTACCAGACCGAGGTGTACGTCGTGGTCGGCGAGGTCGCGGGGCTCGAGCCGGGCGTCTATCACTTCGGCCCCGGCGACTTCGCGCTTCGGCGCCTGCGCGGCGGCGACGTCCGCGCCGCGCTGGCGGAGTCGGCGGCCGACGACTCGATTCGGCGCCGGTCGGCGACGATCGTGCTGACTGCGATCTACTGGCGGAACACGTGGAAGTATCAGGCGCGCGCTTACCGCCATCTCTTCTGGGACTCCGGCACGATGCTCGCCAACGTGCTGGCGGTCGGCGGCGCTCTCGGGCTCGCGCCGCGCGTGCTGACGGGCTTCGTGGACGACGCGGTCAACCGCCTGCTCGGCCTCGACACGGCCCGCGAGGTCGCGCTCGAGCTGGTCGTCATCGGGCCCGAGACGGTCGCCGCGCCCGTCGCCGCGCCGCTCGACACGATCGATCACGCGACCTTGCCGTTGTCCTCGTCCGAGGTCGACTACCCGCTGATCCACGAGGTCCAGGCCGCGTCCCGGCTCGACACGGCGGCGGCCGTGCGCGCCTGGCGTAGCCACGCGTCGTCGAGCACTCCGCCGACGCCTCTGCCGAGCGCGAAGCTGGTGGTGTTGCCGCCCCCGCGCACGCGGGCGGGCCGCGGGCTCGGGGAGACGATTCAACGCCGCGGCTCGACGCGACAGTTCGGACACGCACCGCTGAGTGTCGAGGAGCTCGGGACGACGCTTTGGGCGGCGGCGCGGCCCTTCGAGGCCGACGCGCCCCCCGGTCTCGTCGATCTCTATCTCATCGTCAACGCCGTCGAGGGCATTTCACCCGGCGCGTATGTCTACCGGCCGGCCGCGCATGCGCTCGAAACCCTCGCCGTGGGTGACTTCCGGAATCGGTCCGCGTATCTCTGCCTGGAGCAGCCGCTCGGCGGGGACGCGGCGGCCGTCCTCTATTGGATCACGCGGCTCGACGATCTCACGCGCGCGTTCGGTGATCGCGGCTATCGTCTCGCCAACCTGGAAGCGGGACTGGCCGGCGGACGCGCCTATCTAGCCGCGTACGCGCAGGGATTCGGCGCCTCCGGTCTCACCTTCTACGACGGTGACGTCGTCGAGTTCTTTTCGCCGCACGCCGCCGGCAAGGACGCGATTTTCGTGACCGCGCTGGGCCGGTCGGGCGAGGGAGGGCGTGTTACCATCGAATCGAACCTGCTCACGCGAAGGAGGCCGTCTGCATGAAGAAGTATCAGTTGATGGCGCCGGGTCCGACTCCCGTTCCGAGCGAGGTCTTGCTCGCGATGGCGCAGCCGATCATCCACCATCGGACCCCGCAATACGAGGCGCTCTTCATCGAGGTGCGCGCTGCGCTCAAGAAGCTCTTCCAGACGACCGCCGAGGTGATCCCACTCGCATGCTCGGGAACGGGCGCGATGGAGGCGGCCGTCGTCAATACGCTGTCGGCCGGCGACCGCGTCGTGATCGTCCGCGCCGGGAAGTTCGGCGACCGCTGGCTCGATCTCGCCAACGCCTACGGGCTCGATGTGATCGAGCTGAGCGCGCCGTTCGGACAGACCGTCGATGCCGGGCGTCTGGCCGAGGCGCTGAAGCGCCATCCCGAGGTGAAGGCGGTGCTCGTGCAGCACAGCGAGACCTCGACCGGCGTGCTGCACGACGTCCGGGCGTACGCCGCGGCCACCCGCCAGCACGACGCGATTCTCATCGTCGACGCGGTGTCGAGCCTCGGTATCGCCGATCTGCCGATGGACGCCTGGTCCATCGACCTGGTGATATCGGGCTCGCAGAAGGGCCTGATGCTGCCGCCGGGCCTCGGGTTCTGCGCGCTCAACGAGAAGGCGTGGCGGAAGACCAAGACCTCGACCCTGCCGAAGTTCTATTTCAGCCTCGCCGACGAGCTGAAATACGTGGCGAAGAACGAGGTGCGCTTCACGCCGGCGGTGTCGATCGTCGTCGGGCTGCGCGAGGCGCTGAGACTGATCGAGGCCGAGGGGCTGGCCAACGTGTTCAAGCGTCACGATCGTCTCGCGCGCGCCACGCGCGCCGGGGCCGAGGCGCTCGGGCTGGAGCTGTTCGCGAAGGCCACGCCGAGCCCGGCGGTGACCGCCGTCGCCGCGCCCAAGGGCGTCGATAGCGAGAAGATCGTCGCGGCGTACTCGCAGAGCCACAACATCACGATCGCCGGTGGGCAGGGGGAGATGAAGGGCAAGCTCTTCCGTCTGGGTCACATGGGCTACGCCGCCGAGTTCGACGTCATCAACGCCCTGGCGGCGCTCGAGCAGGTGCTGGCCGATCTCGGACAGCCCGTGGACTTCGGGTCGAGCGTTCGCGCCGCCCAGAAGATCTTCGCCGAGAAGTCGTGAAGCGGGTTCTGGTCGCCGACGGCCTTCAGGCCGTCGGCGTCGACGCGCTCCGCAAGCACGGCCTCGACGTCGAGGTCGTCGGCTCGCTCGGCGAGCGCGAGCTCGTCGAGCGCATCGGCGAGTACGAAGGGCTCATCGTCCGCAGCGCCACCAAGGTGACTCGCCCCGTCATCGAGGCCGGCCAGCATCTCGAAGTCATCGGTCGGGCGGGCGCCGGCGTGGACTCCATCGACGTGGACGCCGCGACCAAGCGCGGCGTGATCGTGATGAACACCCCGGGCGGGAATACCACCGCGGTCGCCGAGCACACGCTGGGTCTGCTGCTGGCGCTGGCGCGTCGCCTCCCGGCGGCCGACGTCGCCCTGAAGGCTGGGCGCTGGGAGAAGACCCGTCTTCAAGGCGTGGAGCTGCTCGGCAAGGTCCTCGGCATCGTCGGCCTGGGTCGGATCGGCTCCGAGGTGGCGCGTCGCGCGCTCGGGTTCCGTATGCAGGTCATCGCGTTCGACCCCTATCTGACGCGTGAGGCCGCCGAGCGGCTGGGCGTGGAGAGCGTCGAGCTCGACGAGCTGCTCGCGCGCGCCGACTTCGTGACGATCCACACGCCCCTCACCGGTGATACGCGACACCTCCTCGGGGAAGCGGAGCTCGAGCGGCTCAAGCCAGGTGCGCGCATCATCAACTGCGCCCGCGGCGGCCTGATCGACGAGCTGGCGCTGGCGCGCGCGATCCAGGCGGGCAAGGTCGCGGGCGCCGCGCTCGACGTGTTCGAGCAGGAGCCGCCGCCCCCCGATCATCCGCTGCTCAAGCTCGAGCAGGTGATCGTGACACCGCATCTAGGCGCAGCGACCGATGAAGCGCAGGCCGCGGTCGCGCTCGCCATCGCCGACCAGGTGGCGGACGCCCTGCTGCGCGGGGTCGTCGTCAACGCGGTGAACTTGCCGTCCGTCGACGCCGAGACGCATCGGGAGCAGGCTCCCTACCTGGGACTCGCCGAGAAGATGGGCCGGTTCCTCGCCCAGATGGCCGAGGGGCGCATGCAGGAGATACGGCTCACGTACGCCGGCGAGATCGTCGGGCGGTCGACGGCGACACTCACCCTGGCGCTCGTCCGCGGTCTCCTCGGCACGATCCTCTCCGAGCACGTGACCGACGTGAACGCGATGCTGATCGCGAAGGCGCGTGGTCTCAGGGTCACCGAGACGTCGACGACGGAGAGCTCGGACTACGCGAGCCTCGTCGCCGCCGAGCTCCGCACCGATCGCGGCGCCACCTCGGTCGCCGGCGCCGTGTTCTTCAAGCGCGAGGCCCGGTTCGTTCAGATCGACGGCTTCTCGCTCGAAGCGGTGCCGCACGGCTGGATGCTCGTGTTCGCGAACCTCGACGTGCCGGGTGTGATCGGCCGTATCGGCACCCTCTGCGGACGCCACGGAATCAATATCGCCGGCATGCAGCTCGGACGCGAGCGCCGTGGCGGGCGCGCCGTGTCGGTGCTGAATCTCGACGACCCGATGCCGCCGGCCGCTCTCGACGAAATCCGGGCGATGCCGGACATCGTCCTCGCCAAGCTCGTCAAGCTCTAGTCGGTTCCGCCACGGTTTGCGACTCGCGGAGAGCTAAGTTCGAGCAGCAGCGCGCCAGCAAGTAGGTTACCTTCGCGGGGCATGGCCCGGCTCCCTAACTTCGTCTTCATTCTCGCGGACGACCTCGGTTACGCCGACCTGGGGTGCTATGGGGGGCGGCCGGCCGCGAGCGGCGCGCCGTTCGCCACCTGCTCTCCGTCGCTCGACCGCATGGCGCGCGAAGGGCTACGATTCAGGCTGGGCTACGCCAACTCGTCTGTCTGTTCGCCGACACGCGTCGCGCTGATGACCGGCCGCTGGCAGCATCGCCTGCGGGGCGGCGCCGACGAGCCTATCCGCAGCGACGCGCGCGGCAATCCGAGCCTGGGCCTGCCGCCTCCGCACCCGACGCTGCCGTCGCTCCTGCGCGACGCCGGCTACGCCACCGCGCTCGTCGGCAAGTGGCATCTCGGCTATCCGCCGCACTTCGGGCCGTTGAAGAGCGGCTACCAGGAGTTCTTCGGAGCGCTCTCGGGCGGCATGGATTACTTCACTCACCGCGACACTGCGGGCAACCACGACCTGTACGAAAACGACTCCGAGGTGCACCGGAAGGGCTACCTCACGGACCTGATTTCCGACCGGGCGGTCGAGTTCATCGGGCGCAAGTTCAAGGACCCGTTCCTCCTGTCGGTGCATTACAACGCGCCGCACTGGCCCTGGCTCACGCGCGAGAACGAGGCGGAGTCGAAGCGCATCGAGAAGATCTATCACTTCGACGGAGGTTCGGTCGTGACCTACCTCACCATGATCCGCCAAATGGACGAGGGCATCGGGCGCATCCTCAAGGCGCTGAGGGCGGCGAAGGTGGACCGCGACACGCTGGTCGTGTTCACCAGCGACAACGGCGGCGAGCGCTTCTCCGACACCTGGCCGCTGGTCGGCAAGAAGATGGATCTGCTGGAAGGCGGCATCCGCGTGCCCTACATCGTACGCTGGCCGGCGAAGATAAAGTCGGGCGGCGCCACCGACCAGGTGGCGATCACCATGGACTGGGTGGCAACGTTCCTCGATGCCGCCGGCGTGACGCCGCACCCGGACTATCCGCTGGACGGCGTAAGCCTGCTCTCGGTGCTGAAGAACCCCTCGAAGACCTTCGCGCGCGAGCTCTACTGGAAGATGCTCTTCCGCAACCAGAAGGCGTTACGCGCCGGCGACTGGAAATACCTGTCCGTCGAGGGCGACGACTTCCTGTTCAACCTCGCGAAGGATCAGCGCGAGCGCGCAAACTTTGCCAAGCGCGATCCGAAGCGCCTCGCCGCGATGCGCGCGCGCTACCTCGCTTGGGAAGAGGCGCTGCCGAAGCATCCGGACGCAACGTATTCCGTTCCGGCCACGAAGGCCGACCTCCTCACACCCTCCAGCTAGGGGCTGGCCAGAGCCAGCTGACCCTGAGAAACTCGCCTTGCGGCAGCAGCTGGCCGTCTACTGATAACCGACTGTACCCGCAAGTTCATGGCGCGAGCGCTCAGCGGAGCGTCAACTCCTCGAACGTCTCGCGTTCTTCCGCGAGCTCCCAGTCGTCTCGGTAGAAATAGTGGGTGCCCTCGATGCGAGGCAATAACTCGTCAGCGTGGGTGCCGTACGCGAGATAGCCGATGCCGGTCTCGGTCGCATGGAGCCGCTGGAGGTCACGCTGGAGGGTGGTGGCGGCCACGCCGGCTCCAGCGTAAGCGTTGGCCATCCACCGGCCCGGATTCGCCTTCACGAACGTCTCGACCTCCTCGAACGTGTAGGCGTTGAAGAACAGCCGCTCGTCCGGTCGGTAGGCGAGATACGCGGGCCACTTCTCGCGAGGACCATAGTAGTCTGCGGCCGTCAACGAGCGGAGATACGCGGCGAGGTCCTGGTTCTGACCACGTAGTTGCCTTCACCGGCCCGGGCATTGAGCTTCTGGATGAGCTTGCCGACACAGGCATCCTGCGCACGTAGCGCCTCGCGGGCCTCAAGGCTCTCGAGGCCCCAGCGGTGAGCGGCGTAGTCCGTTGGCTTCATGCTCATGTAGATGAGCGCGGTCACGTCGTCTCGATCGATGGGCTCCCGATCCATCATCATGAGCATGTTGTCGCACTCGAACTGGACGTAGGCGGGCGTGAACCGGACGTTGGAGCTGTCGTCGATTTTGTGCCCCATCCATACGCCGGTGCCGCCCGTCAGCTCCTTGACGTAGGGCATCGGGCTCCGGCCGCGGAGGTACGCCGGGAAAGTATAGAGGTCGATGTTCGTCATCAGCCGGTGCTCCTGATCGCCGCCCGGAAATTGTTCCTGCCACGCCGGTTTCTTCGGCTGGGCGTAGAGCACGACGATGTGGTTCTTGTTGCCAGGGTGATGTGCCGCGCCGTGGCCGACCATGCCCATCGCCGCACGGTCCTGGAAGCTCGTTCCGATGACTACCGGCTTGTGACCGGCGCTGACGCCGTACTCGTCGGCCAACGTGGGCGTCATGATGAACTCGGGCGAGTAATCGGGGAATGACAGAGTGACCTGCTTCTTCGCTGGATCGTAAATCTCGTTCCCAACGATGCGCGTGGTGATGGGATAGCCCCCGGTCCCGATGGCGACATGAGAGACGGCCGTCGCGGTTTCGAGCTGCGTAACCTTCGCGTCCGTGTACTCGACCCCCCGCGCGGTGAGGCCCTTGATGACAGGCCAGGCATCGGGCCAGGCCTCGTAGAGCGATCGCCCGCCGCCGTCCATCACGATGGTGAGGATGACCCTGGGCCTCTTCGAGGTCGGCACGAGCGCCTCCGCCATCACGCGCCCCATGGATCCCTTGGGCGGACTTGTACCGATCAGGCGAGCGTACGTCGGAGCGACGTTCTGCAGCGTCGTCTTCTCGAGCTTGACGCCTTCCTTGACGAAGCCCGGACCGTACAGGACGAACTTGATGTCGGTGTCGTAGTCCCACGATGACGCGTGCGTCGTCCAGAGGTGCTTGAGCACGATCACCCGGTTCGGGTCGTCCGCCCGAACGCCGCGAAGCGCTCGAAGAGGGATGTGACTGAACTCGTCGCTGAAGAACGCGCGGTCGACGATGATCGAATTGCGCGCAGGGACCATCACCACATGGCCGCTCTGCTCCGCGGCCCAGCTCTGGACGGCATAGGCGAAGTGCCACGCGTCGTCCTGCATCTGCGACGCGGAGGGTGACCAGCTCGGGCTGATCACCCCGGCTTTCCCGGGCGTGCCGGGACCGGACGCGGTCGAGGCGCAGGCGCTCAGAGCGAACGAGGCGACCAGCGAGAGGAGGGTCGCGATCAGAGTGTGCATCGGTGGCATACGCCGTTTCCGCTGATCTCGATCCGGAATGGCCGACCTGCAAGTCGGTCGCTGCACATATACACCTCCATCGACCACGTCGCCCGGAGCAGTCTCGTGTCGCTGGTGGCCGGAGACTAAGTCGCCGGCCCGCAGGAACTGAAATACATAGTAGGCGGCCCAGACATAATCCCCGGTTATGGCGCTCGAGGCAGCCAGTTCACCGTGGACGGCGAGCTCCGGGCCGGCACGCTCGGCGTCGTTCGGCTCCGCGGCTGGAAGGTGCGACATATGATCTCGATCGTCCGGCATCGGGATGCCGTGCTCACGCCATCGGCGCGCGAATTCATTGCAATGCTGCAGGCGCGATGGCGCCCCCGGCCGCTGCGGCGACGCCGCAGCGGTTCTCGCTAGAACGGCGCCTCCTCCCACGCTGCCCGCTGCGTCGCGTGACAGGGCGCGAGCCTTGATTCAATACCCCGGAGGAGTAGGTCGCCTTGATCCAGCTCGGTCAGCTTGCGTTCCTGTTCACCAGGTTGCTGAATCCTCCACTCGCCTTCGCAGCATCGAAGGCCTTCTGGTACGCGACAAAGGTAGCCGCCAGCGCCCGGCTCTTATCGGTGCAGACGTATACTTCCAGCTCATCGTCCTAAACGCGCGATTGATGTCGTCGGGTTCTCTGACTTCCAAGGAACAATCGTCTTCAACGGTTTCTCAGCCTGACGTCCTCGTAGGGGCCGCTCCAGAGGTACCTGCCGATGAGGCCCAGCGCCGGCTCGGCCACCCGGGATCCATATCCGTGCAGGCTGACGATGTCCCAGATGGGCGCGAACATCGCCCGCTCGTGCATAAGCTGCTGGATCCTCTGCAGTGTCGCCCCACGTCGCTTTCGATTGCGCTCCGCCGCCTGCTCCTGGATGAGCCCCTCGATGTCGGTGTAGCTGCCGTACGTGTAGAGACCGCCGGCCGCCACGAACGCGTCGATGCGCGTCGCCGCGTTGCCGTACGTCGCGCTCGCCACGTACACGAGCGGCCGGAGCTTCTTCTCCCGGAGTTGGGTGAAGTACGCGGCGCGCTCGAGGCTGCGAATCTTCATGCGAATCCCGACCGCCGCGAGGTAGCTGGCGATCGCTTCGGTCTGATCGGCGAAGCCGGTGTCCGTCCAGAACTCGCCCTCGAATCCCTGCGGGTACCCGGCCTCTGTCAGCAGCCGCTTGGCCTTCCGCGGGTCGTAGGGGTACGGCGTGGCCGGCCAGGCGAACTCGAAGTCGCGCGGGATGATGCTGCCTGTCATCCGCGAGAACCCGAGGGTCAGCGACTGATTGATGGCCTGGCGGTCGATCGCGTGGTTGACGGCCAGACGCACCCGACGGTCGGCCCAAATCGACTTCGGATCCCACTGGTCGGTGAAGAGCAGCCATTGCTCTCCGTAGAACTGGACCGGTTTCAGTGTGAGACCCGGCGTACGCCGCACCTCCTCGGCGGCGGGGCCGCGGAACACGTAGACGACGTCGGCTTCGCCGCGCTTGAGCATCGCCAGCCGCGTGACCTCGTCGGGCACAGCCTTGAGCACGAGGCGCTTGACGCTCGGGCTCTTCCGCCAGTACTGCTCGTATGCGTCCAGCACGAGCTCGACGCCAGGCGTGAATGAGACGAACCGGTACGGTCCGGCGCCCACTGGGGCTTTCTTGAAGCCGTCGTCGCCGACCCGCTCGACGTACTTCCGCGGGACGATCCACGCCGCGCCGGTCGCGGGCGTCGCATAGAAGATGAGGAAGTCGGGCCACGGCTGCTTGAGCAGGAAGCGTATGCGGTGCGGGTCGACGACCTGGACTTGCCGCACCCGTTCCTTCAACACCTTCGCCGAAACGCCCCGGTAGCGCTCGAAGGAGAACTTCACGTCGTCGGCCGTCAGCGGATCGCCGTTGTGGAAGCGGATGCCCTGACGCAGCACGAATTCGTACGTGAGTCCGTCCGGCGAAGCGCTCCACGACTCCGCCAGACTCGGCGCCATGGCGTTGCCGGGCATCGGCTTCCCGAGCGCATCGTGGAGCGCGTAATAAACCGCGAAGGGGATGAGGAGACCGGTCGCCTCGGCGGGATCGAACCACGCCGGCGGCAGCGACACCCCGATGGCCCACGTGACCTGGCCGGCCGGCGCCTCCGCCGGCGCCGGGGGCGCGGCGGCGATGACGGCGACGAGTAGCGCGACGAGCGCGACCGAGACCGGACCACGACAATGTTTCATCGAGGCCTCCTCGTGGGGCTATCGAACGAGCCAACGTCCTGCATTCGCGCGAAGTTTCAGATCGGGGAGTGCGGGACGAGGTTCTTCGCGTACGTACAGCGCGGCCGATGGGATGTCAAAGCATACTGGCGGCAGTTCAGCAGACGAGGACTGGTCGCAGGAGCGGGTCACGTGGGTCGAGCATGGGCCACTCGATTTAGTGAGTGCGAGAACAAGCCCGATCAGCCGCATGGGCACCTCGGTGTGGAGGATGGCTGGCCGAGAGAATATCAGACCGTTGACTCCCCTGAGGGGGGGCCGTAGACTCCCAACACGTTCCTCGGGCCTCTCTCCGAAAACGTCCCAGCCGCAGGAGGACCACGATGAAAGAGCTGGTCTTCGCTCTGGAGTTCAGAGGCAGTGCAGCGCCAGTACCTGGCTCTGACAAGAAACTGCGGGCCAAGACCTCAGCGGCCAGCCAGATCCACCGCAGCGTACTGAACGCTGACGGGGTTCAAGCGGGCGTCGAATCGGCTAGTGGAGGGTCCGCCAGCTTTGAGTCGGAGGTTGAAATCGTCGGCGAGGGAATGTTCGTGGAGTCTGGGAGCATCAGGTACGGAGATGCCGGTAAGGTCTCCTTCAGAACGGTCGGCCGTGGCACCCTTGGCCCCAGCCCGCTTCCCGAAATCCAGCGGGGGGCCGTCATGTGGGAGGTCACGGGAGGCGAAGGGCGTCTCGCGGGTGCACAGGGTCTCATCACGTCAAACTTTACGGTCGGCGCGCAGGGCGAAGTAGTGGACGATCAGTTCGCCCGGCTCTTCATTCCGTAGTCGGCCTCACGAGTGCTTACGGGCGTCGAGTCGTCCTCGGCGCTCGTGGTGCGTTAGGCCGGGAGCTCGGCATCTTCGGGCGTGAAGATCCCGATCGGCCTGATTGTTCTACGGCACCCGCACGTGGATGATCCGCGGGAACTCGACCATCATGCCGTCCGGCTGGCCGTCGGAGCCGGTCAGGTAGCGCGCAGTCAGCTCGGCGGGCCCGATGTCGGAGACGACCACCAGCCCCTCGCGGGTCGCGATGGCTGCCGCCTGGCGTTGGTTCCAGCCCGTCAGGAGCGGCTCGCCCACCGACGCCAGGTACGCAGCCGTGCTCTTCGCGCCGTAGATGCCGCCGCCATCGGGGCGAAGAGCCGCGTCGAGCACGTAGTCGTAGACTACCGAGCTGCCGGATGCAGATCCCGACCGGATGAAGCGAAGGGTGCTCAGGTTGGCCGCCTCGGGCAGATACATCGTAACGCCTTCCCAGATGAAGAATGTCCGTTGCGTCCGGTCATAGCCGGCGTCGCGCAAGACCTCGTCGAGCGGACGCGTGGTGAAGTCGGTCGACACCAGGACGACCCGGTCCGGGACGGCGCCGAAGATCTTGACGACGCGCTCGCGCTTGGCCCCGATCATCGCCGGAAGATCCAGCTCGAAGAATCGCGCCTGCGGGAACCGCTCGCGGAAGCGGTAGGCGCGGCTGTCGAACCCGGCACCCAGGTTGACCACCTGCGTGGCCCCCGTGGAGAGGGCCTCGACGAGCAGGGCGTCCATGTGGTGGGTCCGGGCGTTGACCCAGAAGTAATTCGGATTGTGCCGCGCTCGGTCGGGATCGTCCCGGAACGGAAAGGCGCGCCAGAACTCCGCGCTGACGAACTTCTCGGCAAGGTAGTCTGGATTGCGGACCTTCGGGTCGAGGTGCTTCGCCGCGATGGCGCGCAGCACGCAGACGGATTCGGCTGTCGTCGACACCCGGCCCGAGGTGGCGAGGGTCTGCGCGTTGGCCGCGAGCGCCAGCCCGAGCGCCAGCCACCCTGGAGCGGTGAGTAGTCTTCGCCCTGTCGGCATTGTCCATCCCTCCAGCTTCCTGCGCACGAGACGAGAGCCCTTAGCCGCGTATTGTGGGATATTTTCCGCATGTGCGGGTGCCGAGTATTTCCGCCGGATCTGCGTCGGCGACGAGCGGCGCAAGGATGAGGCCGACAGTGAGAATGACCGAGAGCCCGATCCGCCGGATGGGCACCTCAATGCAAAGCTGCCGCACAGCGACTTTAGTCACGGTCGCGCCAGGCGCTCCATGTCTGGACTTAGTCCATCGCGGGATAACGTCCATGGTCAGCGAAGGTCTGGAGAAGCGCGATCTGCTTGTCCGTGAACGGCCGGACTTCGAGCCTACCGACAAAGATAACGCCGGCGGGCTGGCCGTCGCGGAGCATAGGCACCGCGACTGAGCTGCGGCTGCCGAGCGTCCCGCTAAACGCTTGGTTGTAGTCCTCGTCTTGTCGCACGTCGACCACATGGACCACGGTCCCCTGGAGGATCGCACGCCCGCTCAGGTTGATGCGGCTCGGACGCATCGGAAAGAATTGCCGCATGGTTTCCACGCCCTCGGGGCGGGCAAGGGCGTGTGCCGCGAGATGTAGGCTCTCACCGTCGTACCGTGACACCACGCTGAACGCGCCTTCGCACAGACGCAGCGCGCGTTCGGCAATCACATCGAACACTGGCTGGACGTCCGTCGGCGAGCTCGAGATGACGCGAAGGATCTCGCTCGTCGCCGTTTCCCGCTCCAGCGCCTCTTTCGTCTCGTTGAACAGGCGAACATTCTCGATGGCGATGACGGCCTGGTGGGCGAAGGTCTGGAGCAGAGCGACCTGGCCGGCGGTGAACGGCCGGGCCTCGAACCGACCAACGCCGATACTGCCAAGCGGGTGACCATCCAGCAGCATGGGCACGGCGACGGCGCTCCGGTTGCGCAGGGCCGCGGCGACAGGCTGGTCCATTTCGGGGTCGGCCTGGACATCCGGTACATGCACGACCGCACGGTCCAGGACCGCGCGGGCGGTGACGAACGCCCGACTAGGCCGCAAGGGAAAGAGACGCTGGATGGCCTGCAAGCCCTCCGCGGTGGCGTGCGCCTCGGCACCGCGATGGAGCAGCTCGCCGTCGTACCGTAAGACGACGGAGAAGTCCCCGCCGCACAATCGCCCCGCGCTCTGGGCAATGGCGTCGAACACGGGCTGAATGTCGCTGGGCGAACTACTGATGACGCGCAAAATCTCACTCGCCGCGGTCTGTTGCTCTATCGCTTCCGTCAGGGAACGCGGTACGTCCGCATACGACGGCACGGGCTGGGTACTCCCGGAGGGGTGCTGGAAGGGCGCGCCACACTCATCACAGAACTTGTAGCCGGATCGATTTTCCTGCTGGCACCGGGGACACTGCATGCCGCCTCCGGAATCTGGGTCGGTGAAGATCGGGACAGTAGGCCGAGCCTAGACTGTCGCCGACCCGGTGGTCAACTGCCGGGGATCAGTTCATCCCCGCCGCGCGGTCAGCATCCCGATCATCGTCTCGCCCGAGCTCGTGGCGGCGGCTCGGGCGCAGCTCACCCGCAACAGGGCAGTTCTCGTCGGTGATCGTTGGCTGACCGGTCTAGTTGGTGGCGACTCGACGGTTTGGGGAATCGGGATAGAATGGCGGGGTTGTGGGTAGGCTCAGGCTCTTCGTAGTACGGCATGGGGAGACGGAGTGGGTCCGGGAGCGGCGGTTTGCCGGCTCGCGGGACATTCCGCTCACCGCGGCGGGTCGGGACCAGTGTGCGGCAGTTGCGCGCGCGCTGGCCAGCGCCACCGTCGCTGCCGTCTATGCGAGCCCTCTCGAGCGGGCGCGGGCTTCGGCCGAGGTGATCGCCAAGCCGCACGGCCTGCCCGTGCGCATCGTGCCGGCCTTCAGCGAAATGACCTTTGGTTCGTGGGAGGGACTGACCCGTGACGAAGCCCGGGCGCGCGATCCAGAAGCCTGGGCGCAGTGGCGGTCGGCGCCGCACATGCTCAAGCTGGCGGGTGGCGAAACCATCCCCGAGGTGGCGGCGCGCGTGACGGCCGGTATCAAGGCCTTGCAGGAGGCGCACGACGGGCAGACCGTTGTGCTCGTGAGCCACGGCGTCGTGGCGCGCGTGATCGTGCTGGGGGCGCTCGGTCTCGGGCTCGACCGGCTCTGGACGCTCGACGCCGCGCCGGCGGGAATCACGGAGATCGAGTACGAGCCCGGCTGGGCAACCGTGCATCGGATGAACACGGTCGCGCACCTGGAGGTGGCTGCGCCGTGAAGCCCCGTCGGACTCAGCTCCCGAAGGGCGCGCGGATCTACCTGCCCGACGAGGCCGAGCGCAAGCGGCACGTCGAAGCCTCGTTGCTGGGCGTGTTCCGGCGGTGGGGCTATCGCGAGATCGTCACGCCCACGTTCGAGTTCTCGGACGTGCTGGCGACCGGGACGGACGTCGAGGTGCAGGGCAACATGTTCACGCTCGTCGACCGCGAGACCGGCCGCACCCTGGCGCTCCGTCCGGACATCACGCCGCAGATCGCCCGGGTGGTGGCGACCCGCCTGCGGGACGAGCCCAAGCCGATCCGGCTCGCCTACGTGACCAACGTGTTCCGGTACGACGAGCCGCGCGTGTCGCACTATCGCGAGTTCTACCAGGCCGGCGTCGAGCTGGTCGGGCTCGATCAGCCCGAGGCCGAGGTCGAGGTGATCGCGATGGCGATCGAGGGGCTTCGCGCGCTCGGGCTCGAGCGCTTCCAGATCGATCTCGGCCATCCCGATTTCTTCCGCGGGCTCCTCGACGAGGCCAAGACCGACGCCGCGCAAGGACGCGAGCTTCGGGCGACGCTCGTGCGAAAGGACGGGTCCACGCTCGAGCGGCTGGTGGCCGATCTCGCGCCGCCGGCGCACGTGCGCGATGCGCTCCTGGCCTTGCCGACCCTGTTCGGGCGCGAAGCGGTGCTGGAGCGCGCGGCGGCGTTCGCGCGCAACGAGCGGTCGTCGCGGGCGCTGGCGAACCTGGCCGAGGTATACCGGCTGCTCAAGATCTACGGGCTCGCCGAGAGCGTGCTGCTCGACCTGGGCGAGGTTCGTGGATTTGACTACTATTCGGGCACCTACTTCGAGGCATACGTGGCGGGGTTCGGCGCTTCGATCGCGGGGGGTGGCCGCTACGACGACATGCTCGGACGCTTCGGGTACGACTGCGCGGCGGTCGGGTTCGCGTTCGACGTGGGCCGGGCCCTCTCGGTGATGGAGACGCAGGGCGTTGCCGTGGCGCTGCCGGGACCCGACTTCTTCATCATCGACTTCACTCGCGAGAAGACGGCGGCGCTCTCGCTGGCGCGCCGGCTCCGCGACCTGGGGGCCTCGGTCGCTCGCGATATCATCAGCCGCGGGCTCGAGGAGTCGATCGCCTACGCGCGGGCGCAGCGCGTCGGGACAGTGCTCGTCATCGGCCACCCGCGCGCCGGGGCGGGTGAGGTCGTCGCGATGAATCTTGCGAATGGATCGGAGCGCGTGCTGGCCGTGGATGAAATCCTCGAGCATCCAGAGCGTGTATTCAGGGGTGGAAGCCATGCCTAACATCGTGGTCGTCGGGACGCAGTGGGGAGACGAGGGTAAGGGCAAGGTCGTCGACATGCTGGCGCCTCACGTGAACGTCGTGGCGCGCTTCGCGGGCGGGAACAACGCGGGCCACACGGTGGTCGTGGGGCGAGAGAAGTACGTCCTGCATACGATCCCGTCGGGCATCTTGCATCCGGGCTGCCGCTGCGTGATCGGCTGCGGGGTCGTCGTCGATCCGGGCTCGCTGATCGAGGAGATGGAGGCGCTCGTGCGTCGCGGAGTGACGCTCGACGGCAACCTCTTCATCTCCAAGAACGCCCACCTGATCATGCCCTACCACCCGGCGCTCGATCTGGCCTCGGAGGCCAAGCTCGGGAAGCGGCGTATCGGCACGACCGGTCGCGGCGTGGGCCCGGCGTACGTGGACAAGGCCGCGCG